>Ga0302319_10014228_pt1 | contig 14855 bp, 12 predicted proteins | sample Bog_T0_2_FD_203319 | JGI IMG/M metagenome (GOLD analysis project Ga0302319, IMG submission 203319) | Peat permafrost microbial communities from Stordalen Mire near Abisko, Sweden - Bog_T0_2 | ecosystem: Environmental > Terrestrial > Soil > Wetlands > Peat | place: Sweden: Abisko, Stordalen Mire... | reverse complement strand
CGCAGGCGGAATGGGGCAACAGGAGCAGAAGAAGTGGCCATGGTTCAATCCTACGGCAATCTAAGCCGTAAGACAAGCCGGATTCTCTGGGGCTTTTGCAGAAGCCCATTCTCGTGATGTACGCCCGTTCTCAGGTTGCCGGTCGACAACGACGACGACCTTCCCCCAGTGATGAAGCAACTGCTGGGTTACAAGTTCTTCACCGGCGACGAGGAGTCGCCGATGGAACTCGACCCGGCCTACGGCCCCGAGGTCGAACAGCAGTACAACCAAAAGGTGGCCATGCTGGCGGCGGACGTCGCGGCGCTAGTGAAACGGCTCAAGGCCGATTCGATCGGCGAGCCGGCAAAGGAAGACTCAGGACCCGCGAAGCCGGCCATTTATCTCGCCGAGTGCGCCTGCGACCGCCGCGACGACCGCGAATTGCTCGCGGCTGAATTAAAAATGCGCGGCTACCGCGTGTTGCCGGATAGCCAGCTTCCGCGCGATGAAGCCGGGTATGCGGCGGAGGTCTCCCGCCTCCTCGCCGAATGCCGGCTCTCGATTCATCTGGTGGGCGGCATCTATGGCGCGGTGCCCGACGGGCCTGACGAAAAGTCCGCGGTGATGGTGCAGAACGAACTCGCCGTTCAGCGATGCCGGAGCGCGAAACTGCAGAAGCTGCGGCGCATCATCTGGCTTCGCGAAGGCACTCATTCCGCTCATCCGCTCCAGCAGAACTTCATCGGCGCATTGCTGGGGGACGCAGCCATGCAGTACGGAGCCGACCTCATAACCGGCGCCTTCGAATCTCTTCGGGAAACGACGCGCGCCGCGTTGAGGAAGCTCGAGACGCCCGAGCCCGAACCTGCCGCCGGTCCGTCGGATGAAGCGCCGAAGCTGATCTACATCGTCTGCGACCGGAGGGACCGTGAAGCCGCCATTCCTCTGCGAAAGCTGCTGAAATCCGCCGGCTTCGAGTCGCGCATTCCCCTGTTCGAGGGCGACTCGACGACGGTGCGCCAGGCGAATCAGGATTCGCTGCTCGAATGCGACGCCGTCGTCGTCTTTTACGGTGCGGGGGATGAGGCATGGAAACGCACCGTCGACAACGAACTGCGCAAAATCAAAGGCTATCGGCCGGGCAAACCGCTGCCGCCCGTTCGTTTGTACCTCTCGGCCCCGGAAACCACCGACAAGAAGGAGTTGCTGGAGCTGGAGACGAATCCGATCGACGGACTCCGGGGCTTCTCCGAAACGGCGGCGGAGCCTTTGCTCCAAATGCTGCGGAAGGCCAAATGACCCGAGCGGAAACCGCAAGCGTGGTGGCCGGTCAGGAGCTTTGCCCAAACCCCTTTCCAGGCCTTCGCCCTTTCAGGGGTGACGAAGAACATTTGTTTTTCGGTCGGGAGCGCCAGATCGACCGCATGGTGGATAAGCTCAGTCCCGCGCGTTTTCTGGCGATCGTGGGAACCTCGGGCAGCGGCAAATCCTCGCTGGTCAATTGCGGATTGCGGCCCGCGCTGCACCACGGCCTGATGGCGAAGGCGGGAACGGCATGGAAGGTCGCGCAGTTCCGTCCCGGCAACAGACCGGTTCGGGCGCTGGGGCGGGCGCTCGCGGCTCCGGACGTGTTGTTCCCTCCCGAGCCCGAATCCCGCGGACTGCCGCTCGATCAGATCGTCGACGCGACGCTGCGGATATCCGCGCTCGGGCTGGTGGACATTTATCAGCAGGCATATCCGGCGGGCGGCGTGAATCTTCTGGTGGTGGTGGATCAGTTCGAGGAGTTGTTCCGCTACCGGCGTCTGGCCGCGGACGGAAAAACCAGCCAATACGGTCCCAGCGAAGAGGCGATGGCGTTCGTCAGTCTTCTGCTCGAAGCATCGGCGCAGCGGGATTCTCCGATCTACGTTGTACTCACCATGCGCTCGGATTTCCTCGGCGACTGCGTCCAGTTCGACGGCCTGCCGGAGGCCATCAACGAGGGTCAGTATCTGGTGCCGCGCATGAGCCGGGACGAACGGCGCTCGGCGATCGACGGGCCCGTGGCCGTGTCTGGCGGAACCATCAGCCCCGTGCTGCTCACCCGTCTGGTGAACGATGCGGGCGACAATCCCGATCAGCTCTCGATTCTGCAGCACGCGCTCAACCGGACCTGGGCCCGCAGCGTGCACGATTCCGCGGCGCACGGCGAACTTCTCCCGAATCATTACGACGACATCGGTTCCATGGCCCATGCCCTGGATCGCCATGCCGAGAAGGCCTTTGCCGAGCTCGCAACCCCGCGGCAGCAGGAGATCTGTGAGAAGGTCTTTCGGGCGCTGACCGACACCGGCACCGACCCCCGAGGAATCCGCCGGCCGACGAGCCTCTCGTCGCTGTGCGCGCTGGCCCGGAAGAACGCCAACGACGTCGTCCGCCCGGACGAGGTCATCCAGGTTCTCAGGGTTTTCAGGAAACCGAGCCGGTCGTTTCTGATGCCGCCGGAGACGGAGACGCTCGATTCCGACAGCGTGATCGACATCTCTCATGAGAGCCTGATGCGCGTCTGGGACCGCTTGAGGCAATGGGCGGAGAAGGAAGCGCGTTCCGCGCGGACATACAGGAGAACCGCCGAGACGGCGGCCCTTTATAAGGCCGGCGGCACCGGACTGATCAGGGACCAGGAACTGGAATCGCTGCTTTCCTGGTGGGAGACGGAACAACCGAGCGCCGAGTGGGCCGGACAATACCCGGGCGAGTGGGCGTCGGTCGTTGCCCTTTTGGAAGAAAGCAAGAGGGCTCACTACCTGCAACTGGCGGAAGCGGAATTCCGGCGCAGGTGGGGGAAAACCTGGTTACCTCTCTCGATCGGCGTCTTCTTCGTGATCTTCGTGATGGTCTTTTGGATGAATTTCCGCACTATTCGGGATGGAGCTCTCGGAGTTGCCTCCTGGCTGGGGAGCCTGGTCGCCATTTCAAGAGACCAGGAGTATGAGATCACGCAGGTGTTCCTGCTCTCCTTCTCCATTACAGCTCTGGTTGGGGGGTACTTCGCGGTTTCCTCGTATGGCGGACGCGCATACAGGGCAATCGCGTTTGACCGCATTCTGCGCGAGGTCTCCGATCGGTCCGGGCAGAAAGCGGCAGTGGCCGCTGTGCGCGAACCCGCCGCGCCTCCCGGCGCAGTGCCGGCGCAATATGCGGAATCCTGGCAAAGGCTGGTGGCGTCTCTGACAGACGGCCTGGTCCTGGTGGGTATTATGCTGGTGGCCGTCATCATTGCCGTCATTCCGCTCGGACTGGACGTGAATGGCAAAGCGTACCTGCCGACGACGTTTTCGTTGATCTTCGCGGCCCATTGGCTTTATCAGGGGCTGATGATCTGCGGGCGCCGGCAGGCGACGCTCGGTATGCGCCTGATGAAAGTCGTTGTCACGGACCTCCAGGGCAACCGCGTGTCTTTCGCACGCGCATCGGCGCGGCATTTCGCGACGCTTCTTTGCTGGTGCACTTTCTTCATGGGTTTTGTCATGCAGCCCTTTACGGTCAGGAAGCAGGGATTGCACGACCTGATGACGGGCTGCATCGTGGTGGCGCGGCCTCGCGGCGGCGGGCCACCGGATAGTCAGAAGGCAACCTGAACGGGCGGCCGCGCGTTGATCGCGCCAGGCCGGGCCCAACACGGCGCGGGAAATGCAGGAGAGGATCTCGCGACTACCACCATCCGTTCATGAAGTAATACAACCCGATTTTGGCTTGGTGCAATAGCCGAATCGGCCAATCTCCGGCTATCCTGTGGGTTCTACTCCGGTCTGTGCAGAGGCGAAGTTTGCAGGAGAAACCGACTCCAAAGCAAAACCCCGCCGAAGAGGGGCGGGGTCTGCGTAGTGCCTGGAGTAGAAAGGAGGAACAGCCTATGTTTCTTCTGTTGTTGTTCGTACGTGTTCTTACCAAGAGACTGCGACGGCTCGGCATCAAAATCGACTTCTGGTTTTGATCCCTGACCGATGGGGGCTGGCGGTTACGCGCCGCTGGCCTCCACAACAACAATCTACCACATTTTCATCCCGCCCTGAACGCCAAACCCACCCCTTTGACACAATCGAACCAGGGACCCCGCGTGAAAGACGATCTCGGCCGGCGGATGAAACAGGATTACGAGGACGCCCTGCGTTTCGTCTTGCCGCGCCGTTCCTATGTCGTGATCCGGATCGATGGCCGCGGTTTCCATACGTTCACGAAGGATCTGGAACGGCCCTATTCGCGGCAACTCGCCGGCGCGCTCGATCAGGCGGCGCTGGCTTTGTGCCAGGAGATGATCGGATGCCGCTTCGCCTACGGACAGAGCGACGAATACTCCTTCCTGCTGACCGATTTCGAGAAGGAAACCGCGCCGCTCTGGTTCGATGGCAGTGTGCAGAAGATCGTATCCGTATCGGCCAGCCTCTTCACCGGGTATTTCAATCGGGCGTTCGGCGGCGATAAGATTGCCGCCTTCGATTCGCGCGTCATGGTGATTTCGCAACGCGCGGAAGTGGAAAAATATTTTCTGTGGCGGCAACTGGACGCGTCGGCGAACAGCCTGAATATGCTGGCCTCGGCGCACTTTCCGCATGCGGATCTGGAGGGCAAGTCGAATGCCGATAAGCACGAGATGCTTTTCGAGAAGGGCGTGAACTGGGCCAAGCAGGCCTCCGACTTCAAGCGGGGACGCGTCGTGCGCAGAAGCGCGGACGCGGGCACATGGGAAATCGATACGACGATCCCGGTTTTTGGGCGGGATGCGGGGTATCTTGCCGCGCTGGTGCCGTGACGTTCTTAGCGAAGATTGTCCGGGAACGAAAACACCGGACTCACATCCACCGGGATATCCTTCGTGCCGTCCAAAGCGGCCTGTAAATCCGCCGGCACCTTGCCGTACTTGACGAACCACGCCTCTGCGCCCGCGCGATCTCCGCGAGCTTCGAAGCCCAGCAACTGCTTCGATATGCCCGCAAGCGCGTCCGGCATCCGCGCGTAGTCGATGACGTACCTGCCCGACACCATCGACAGCGCCTTGTTCTCCAACAGGACGTTGAATTCCATCAGCATCGCCTTACCGTGCGCTTCTCCCGTGCCGAATCGTAAAGTGCGAAAAACTCCGCCCACGTACGATGCGTAGTATTCTTCGAGGCGCTCTTTCGGCATCGCCCCCTGGCCCACCAGCCAGTGCAGTCCGAACATCCCCGTCACGTCGGCCTTCGCTTCTTCGAGCCCGCCATACACGGGACCCATGGCCTCGCGGATATCCACCTGCTTGCCGTTCACGCGCGAATACGCCGGGCCGAGTCCATGCGAAATCTCATGCATCACCGCGAAGGCCATCGTCCCTTCGCCAGTCACCTTCGCGGCCTGCGCGGGCTGCATCAGCTTCCTTCCGATCGGCACGATCACGTTGTTCACGCGGGCATCCATGAAGTTCTTGAAGAAGATCTTCTTCGTGCCCTTCTCCTGATGGATGCGCGGATCGTTGGGCAGATTGTCGGCCACCGCCTGATAGCCGTAGCGCAGGTCGCCGGCGCGATAGGGCGCGTCCATCACTTCGAGCGGCGTCGGCTGGCCGGTCTTCGAAGGCCGGTCCGCGGCATCGAGCGGCAGCGCATCCTGAATGCGCGGGACGTACTGCTGGTAGACCGCCAGCTTCGCGCTCTCCGCCTCGTTGCGGATCAGAACGGAAGCGCCATACGACGTCTTCACGCCCAGCAGATCGTCGAGATAAGTCTCGTACGGCGCGAAGATGACGTCGACTTTCGGATCCTTGAGATCGACCCACGCGAGGTCGCTCTTGTAGTAGTCGTCGGTCAGCAGCGCGTCGGCACGCAGCCGGAGAAAGTTGGCGAACGCAGGGTCGCCGCTGAGCGCGGCGGCGTCGCGCAAGGCCTGCGCCATGGGCTGGATGAGCGCGCGGAATTCCTCGTGATAAGGAACGCCGATGAGCTTGCCACCGGGCGCGCGCTTGACGACGGTGTATCCGCTGTAAATGGCCGCCTTGTCGGCGGGATGCTGCGCGACGTACTGCTCGGTCTGTTCCCGCGTAAGGTTGTGTGGATAGAGGTCGCGCCCCGGCGGCTGAGCGCCGGAGCCGAAAAACGGTTTGCTGTCGATCAGATCCCAGCGGCTGCCGTTGATGTTCAACAGTTGCCTGACCTGAGTGTCCGTTGTCTTGAGATAAAGCGCCAGGCCATCCGCATCGCTCTGCCGCCAGTAGACGTCGTTGAGCAGCCGGCAGGCTTCCACGAGTTTGTCCACCATCTGGCGGTCGCGCGCAGTGAGGCCCTCGGGATGAAATGGCATCTGCACGGTTTTCCATCGCGCCACGCGCTCGGCAATGTCAGCGGCCGGTTGGGCAATCGCGATTAAAGCAAACAGCAGGGCAGGGAAAAGCAATTTCCGCATCATGTGCACCATCGTAGCGCTACCCTAGAAAGTAAATGCGCCTCCGTTATTGCATCGCGCTGCTGGCCTCGGGCATGTGTCTCTTCGGCCAAGCCCTCTTCGGTCAAGCGACGATCACGCCTCGCCCGAAGCTACAGCCGCAGCAACCGGACGCCCCGCCCCGCCTGCCGAAATCGGACATCCGGATCGATACGAACCTGGTGCTCGTGCCTGTGACGGTTCTGGACCCGCTCACCCGCATGGTCACCGGCCTCGATGCGGAGAATTTTCAGGTGCTCGAAAACGGCGTTCCGCAAAAGATCATTTCGTTCGGCAGCGAGGATTCGCCGCTCTCGCTCGGCATCGTGCTCGACACCAGCGGCAGCATGGGCGGCAACCTGGCCATCTCGCGGCAGGCGGTGGCGGAGTTTTTCCGGTCCGCCAATCCCGAAGACGAAGCGTTTTTGGTGGAATTCAACGACCGGCCCGAACTGGTGCTTCCGTTCACGCACAGCCTGGGGGAGATCGAAGACCGGATACTCGGCGCCAGATCCAAAGGCATGACCGCGCTGCTCGATGGCGTAACGCTGGCGATCGCCAACATGCGAAAAGCCACGCACCCTCGCAAGGCGCTGATCCTGATTTCCGACGGCGGCGACAATCACAGCCGGTACACCGAAAACCAGGTGAGGCAGCGCGTCAGGGAATCCGACGTGCAGATTTACGCCATGGGCATTTTCAGCGGCCATGGCGACATCAACGACGATCCCGTTCTGCTCACGCGGCTTTCGGAGTCGACCGGTGGGCGGCATTTTGAGGTCACTCTGCGGGATATGGTGGACGTCGCGCAGAAGATCGGAATTGAGTTGCGGAACACGTATCTGCTGGGGTACACGCCGACCAATGCGGTGCGCGATGGCAAGTACCGGTCGATTGTGGTGAAGGTGAACCCGCCGCGAGGTCTGCCGAAACTGACGGCGTCGTGGAGGAAGGGCTATTTCGCGCCGACGCAGTAGGGGTGCATGCCGCCGCGCCGGTTCCACCTGAGCGGGACAACCTGGACACCACGCGAGTACCCGGCCGAGTACCCGGCCCAGTGCCCAGGCAAAGCGAAATGAGAGCGCGGCAACCAGCCAATCATTCGGAGGATTGCTTCGCCTTCACAGTACCTTCGGTCCCCCCGGACGCGCTCGTTTTAATGGTGCCCTCTAATTCGCGCGCCTTGCCGTTCGGATACAGCACCCATTTAAAACTCCAGGGTTCATGGATCGGGCCGGACAGAGACAACTCGGGCCAGGCCTCGCCTGCGCTGTCCGACACGCGCATGTCCAACGCGTGACTCGTGAACCCGATACGGCCATTCTCGTCGCAATCGAAGTTTCCGATTTCATGGGTAATCTGCAGGTCGCCCTTAAACAGCTTGAGAGCCGAATGACGTTCCCCTGCCGGTGGTTCCAGCCGAAAAGCCAGGGACGCGTACGCGTGCCCCGAACCGGCCAGCCCCTCGGCGGAGACAAGAAGGTAGAAAGTGCCCGTTACGACTGCATAGCTCTTTCCCTCTACCGGGACGCCACGCCACCTGGAGAGGTTGATCTCGAATTCCCAGCGGCCGGTGTAACCATGAAAAACGGCGGTTCTGGGAACGTTCGGCGCCGTGGCCCTCAGGTGAGACGTCCATCGTCGAAGCTTGTCTTTAGTCTCTTCGTCCAGGGTGGCTTTCCGCTCGTTTTTTTCATGTCTATAACGGTCATGCTTGCCAGATCCGACGGCAGTTCGACACCGCCGAATCGGCAGATTGCGACGTTCCGTCTTCCGAGTCTGCCTGCCACCAGTCCGAACTCCAGCAGTACATTACCGCGAGGCATCTTCGTAAGCGGCTTACGCGGCTCGGAGATATGCCGCCCCAGGTCGTCCGCCCGGACGACGAACACGGCCGCGCAGCATTGCAGCAGCATCTCTTCGAGCGCTTCAAAAGTCAGCTCGGAGGCCTCAAAGAAGGTGGTCCACAGCTTTGGCACGACACGGGCGCCGGAGCGTGCCAGTGCGGAACAGACTTGCCTGGCCTCCGGGAGTCCTTCGTGCGACGATCCAACGAAGATGGTCCGTTTCTGTTGCACCCTGGTGGCGTCCGTTCTTGAGGGAGGCATTGAACAGAGTTTACTCCCACAGGCAAGGCATCCGCCGCGGTGCCAGCGGGCGCTACCCGGCGGCATCGGAGGCAAAATGCCAAATCGCGGGGGCTTGCCATCGGCCCACTCCAGGCTGTATCTTCGTCAGGTGACCATCACCCGACGTTCCGTCCTCACCGCCCTCTCCGCCGCAGCCGTTGTCAAAGCCCAGCGGCAGCCCCCTCCGAACTGGAAGCCGAGACTTGGCGTTCTCTGCAGCTATTCCGACGCCAACCTGGAATTCGTGAAGTCCGAAGGCTTCACCAGCATGCAGCTTCGGCTCGATCCGGAAAAGCTGGACGATGCCGCCATCGCCGCCCTGAAGGACAAAATTCAGAAGGCGGGGATCTACGTCTCTTCTCTCGCCATGGACGGCAACCACATCGATCCCGACCCCGCCAAGCGCGACATCCAGGCCACCAAAACCGTGAAGATGATCGAACTCGCGGGCAAGCTGGGAGTGCCGAATATCGGCGGCCAATCGGGCACCATTCCGACTCAGCCGCTACAGCAACAGGTGGACGAGATCGAACGCGTCTACACGGAACGATACTTCGCCGCTCTCGAAAAGAACAAGGTCCGCATCCTCTGGGAACCGTACGCCGGCGGTCCGAACATCGCGACCGGCCCGGTCGGCTGGGAGGCGTTGTTTAAGAAGTTCAATAACAGTCCGAACGTTGGCCTGCAGTTCGATCCGTCGCATCTCGTGTGGCAAATGATGGATGAAGTGCAGGCGGCGCGCGACTTCGCCGACAAGATCTACGACGTCCACCTGAAGGACACGGAGATTCTCTGGCACCTCGTGAAGAAGGGCGGGATTCAGCCGGTGAACAAGCAGAGCTGGTGGAGGTTCCGCGTGCCGGGTTACGGTTCGGTCGACTGGAAGGGTTTTTTCTCGGTGCTCTCCGAAGTCGGTTACAAGGGCGCGATGAACATCGAGAACGAAGACAACTTCTACTACCCGGCGTACGCCAATGGCGATTTCACGGAGCAGTACAAGCGCGGCTTCAAAGTGGCGCACGAGTTTCTGAAGACGCTGGTGCCGCCGGTAAACGGATGATAAAGGATACCCCTGCGAGCCGCGACCGTGAATCACGCTCGCGGCTCATTGGCGTATCCCTGTGCGATGGGTTGATCGTTGGCCGATGCTTCCCCGAATCTATCACTTCTGTGTCGCACACCCGTGTAGCGGGGGTATTTGCGGTGGGGCAGAAGTATGCTAGATTGTTGTTGTGAGGGCCAGCGACGGCTAATCGCCAGCCCCCATCGGTCAGGGATCAAAACCAGAAATCGATTTTGATGCCGAGCCGTCGCAGTCTCTTGAGAAGACGTACGAACAACAACAGAAGAAACATAAGCGTTCCTCCTTTCTACTCCAGGTACTACGCAGACCCCGCCCTGATATGGCGGGGTTTTGCTTTGGAGTCCGGTTTCTCCCACAAACTTAGCCCTCTGCAAAGACCGGAGTAGAACCCACAGCTTAGCTGGGAGAGGTGGTGTTTCGATATTGCACCTTTGCAAAAACAGGAGGTATTACCCTTTTTCGGCGGCTATACGGGTGAATTCGGTCCGTCGCGGTAATACATTGTGCGATACTCCATGGAGCTTCAGCGAGGCGCAAAAATCGGGCCGTACGAGATTGTCTCCCGCCTCGGCGTCGGTGGCATGGGTGAGGTGTGAAAGGCCTGCCACCCGGAGTTTCGTGAAAAGGGTTACTTCGCCGGCTCCGGTGTGATTGACGCCGGTTGTCAGTCCATCGCAGGAGCACCCCTCCGGCAAACCGGCATGCACCGGACCCTGCGGGGCGCGTGGCGGCGAGTGCCTGGCGATGAGGGAATCGCTCGCCACCACTCTTCCGGCGACCGGGTCTTCCGGACCGGGGAGCGCTTTCTGAGACTACTCTTGTCGGCTCAGAAACGCTATCCAAAAGGAGTCTGGACGGTGACGACAAGCCATGCGAAAGTCTGAGAGTGAAGGCAAAGACAGTCCCGACCGCGCCGTTGCCATCCGGCTTCGCGACCCGCCGGACAGGCCGATCGCACCTGGTCGTTGCTTTCCCTGTCTTCGAGCGCTATGGCGACCAGATCGATGAATGGCTGGGGGCCATCGACCGGAGCGAGTCCGAACGCCGGACCGACGGGCGCATCGTGAAGTCCATGCGGCGCGCCGTGGCAAAGATCGAACGGGTCAGCAAGAGCAGGCGTCACACCAATCTGGCAAGCTTCCTTCGGCATGCGGCAAACGCGCTCGAAGCGTCGGAAAGGGACGGCGCACGCTACCTTCTGATGACGGCCCTGGCGCTCATGCCAGCCCCGCCGGTTCCCCGGTCCCTGCGCGGCGGCGCGGTGGTGATTCAGTTGCCCGTGCGGGTGGACGTGGACGCGGGTGCATCCGAACTGACGCCCGACGCCGTAATGGGAATGGTAACGGGATAACTGCTGCGTCCATTCAGATACACAATCAGAGACTGGGCGCTTCCCGTTGGCTCATTCTGGTTCAGCAGAAAACTCACCTGAAAAATCGCGGGCGACCCTGCGGTTTGCGTGGCCGGCTGCGTCACCGTAAGGACCGGGTGGACCAGCCCCGCGACGGCGACCTGCACCTGGCTGGCAGCGATGGTCGCGCCGCTGGAGGCGAACCCCGACAAGCTTACGGTCAGGACGTCTCCTGGTACAGCCGGAAACGACGCGCCGATCAAATCGCCCGCGCTGTCCTCGATGCCCGTAACGGTGGCCGGCGGAGTGTCGATGTTCACGTCGACCGGATACGCGTTCAGCGCTCCGTTGTTCAAATTCAAAAGCGCCGGACCGGCGGCGATATCGGCGGGAATCTGAAGATTGATCTGCGACGGCGAGCTGTAGAGTACCGGGGCCGTTTCACCGTTGAAAGTGACGACTGGCGTGACGTTCGGCACGGCCAGATTCGCGCCGTAAAGACCGACCACGGCACCCGCGTACGCGCCGGTCAGTCCGGGTACCGCATTGGTCAGCACCGGAACGGGAGCCGGCAAGCCGGCTACAGGAGAAGTGATATGGAATCCCGCCGTCGCCGTGGCCGTCCGGAAGCCTCCAAACAGACTGACGTCGGGACTGGAGAGAGCCGCGCCCGAGGCCACGGAAACGTCGACCTGCAGATGGTTGGGGCCCAGCACGAAAATCCGCCTGACCGAGACATCGCTGGTTCCGAAACCCACCGCCGTTTGTCCGTCGACGAAACTGAATCCGCTGCCCGTAATATCGACCATGGCTTCCGCGCCGGCGGGCAAGGAGGAAGGACTGATGGAAACAATCGTTTGTGCCGGCGTTTTCGCATAGGTGTAAGTCGCCGGATTCGCCGATTGCAGGAACTGGGAGTCCTGGCCATCCGGGTTATACACGGTGAGGACTACCGTTTCCGCGCTGTTTCCGGCAGGAGGCGTGACGATCGCGGTGCCCGCCGTTGGGTCCAAAGACACAACCGATGCGGGCAGTCCGTCGAAATAGATGGCGCTGCCTGCCATCCAGTTCGTTCCTGTAATGGTCAGGGTGCCGTCGGGATTCGCCGAAACCGACTGGATGGTGGGCGGATCCTGCTGGGTCAGATGCACCGCCGTGGGCACTACATGCATGAAATTCGGGGTTGTGAGAATCAGATGCTGAGGACCGGTCGACGAGAACGGTGAAAACGGGACCACATCCAGCGCGGCAAAAGTGTTGCCGCCCGACTGATATGGCTGTATGCCGCCGGTCTCCACGAGGATAGAATTCCCCACAAATCCGGCATTCAGCCCCGCCGCGCCCAGACCGACCCCCGACGCCACCACCTGGGTGACATTCAGCGCGCCGATTCCCTTCTTCAGAATGTTCAGGTAGGCCGGCTTGATCGCGACCGTATTGTTGAGGTAAAACTCGTAGACGGACACGTCGTAAATGGGCAGCGTAGCCAGCGACGGCAGATCCATATCGATGCCGGTTGCAATCTGGCCCGCCGTGACGGTGGTAGACGTCGCCTGCTGCAGGTTCGTGGTCCCCGGGTAGAACAGCGCGTTGGTGGGACCGGACGCCGGGGCCACGCTGCCATCGGAATTCCACGGGCCCGCGATATCCGCGTCGGGCGGCAGCGCGTGGGCATAGACGTAATACTGTCCAGGCGGCACGCCATCGATTTCCCAGGTTCCGTCCGGATTGGTCAGCGTGCTGACCGCTCCGACGCCATCCCGGATTGCCACGACGGACTCCAGGTGAACGGCGTTGCCTCCGCTGGTGATCTGGCCGGAAATGCTGCCGGTCTGCGCGAAGCTCGCATTCGGGTAGAGCACCGAGATCCCGGCGATGTCGTCGAGGTCCAGCGGAGCGGCCAGCGACGTCGCCGACGTGGTCGCGGTCGACATGGCGGCCGACGTGAAGGTATGCTGCAGGCCCAGCGCATGGCCCATTTCATGCACGACTACGAGGAAAAACGACTCGTCGTAACTGGGGCCCGGTGCGATGGTCTGATTCAGATTCAGATGGATGGCCGCGCGCGTAATCGGGATGAAGGGGGCGCTGGCGGCGGTTGCCGCACCCTTCGCAGCCGGGGAACCGAAAGCCGGGCGCGCAGCGGGTACCGGAATGCCACCAACCGGAGTCACGGGGCTCGAGAGCATGGTCGGGCCGCCGTATCCCAGCAATCCGGGAGGCAGATCCTCGAAAACCACGTCCGCGGCGGGGGTATTCTGCTGCGTGTGCGCGTTTTCGAAACCGCCAAATGCCACCCTCAGATCCGACGAACTCACGCCGTTCCAGACCTGCACCGCCTGGCGGATCTGGGCGACCACCGAGGAGAAATTGTCGTTTGAACTGTATGCGGTCGGCCCGGATTCGGAGACGAAGAACCAGACGGTCTTATTGGGCAGCGCGGTGAGGTCGAATTTGGCCGGGGCGTTTCCCGAACTCAGGTAGAAAACGAACTGGTAGTAAGCGGAAGCCGGGACCAGCGACAGAACCGCGAACGACGCCAGCAATACGGCCACGGACCAAAAACGCTTCATTTCGGCGCCCCGATAGTCGCCGACGCAGCGGAGGCCTGCCGCACGCGCGTCTTCATGTCCGCCGGTTTCATGCTCACGGCCTGATCGGAAACCCGATGGCCCGAGGCATCCAGCATTAGTTCACCGCTCGGACGCCTTGCGGCCAGCGTGGAGCCGTCCTGTTGCGTCGAGATCTCGAAAATACCCTGCGTCAAGCCAAGGCTGTGAACGATCCCCGTCGATGGCGACTTCCAGAGGAAGAGGATATACTCGCCTCCGACCCGTAGTTCGGGCACGCCGGGAAAGCTCTGTTTCTGCCCGTTGAAATCGCCGCCCGGCAACAGGACCTCGGTAGCCCCGGTGCCCTTCCAGACCTCGCTGACGCTCAGCTTGTAATGCGTGTAAATCGTTGGACTGCCGGCACTTGCGTAGAGACTTGCCGACGATCCCGTCACCCGCGCCCGTACCACTGCGGAGGCCAGCTGACTCATCTGGTCCATGGAAAGCTGCTGCAAGGCCGCGCCGTCCGCGACAAAGGCGGCGGCAACGGCAGTCAGCAGAACGGGGATGAGGCGTGCTACACGGAACATAGGAATTCCATCTGTCTGTCCAGCAGGTATTCAACCCTTTAGATGCGCTGATTCCATGGGACTTACAGGCAACCACGGCGGGCGGATGGTTCCATGGAGACACGGTGATGAGACAGGCTGTCACATAACTGTACGGCGTCGCTCATTAACAAGACGCCCCGGCTACGGATTCGGTTCCCGCACCACAAGAATCGGCAAATTCAGAGCATGGCGAACCGGGTCGATCGTGGTGCCGAAGATCAGGTCCTTAATCCGCCGATGGCCGTGCGCCCCCATGACCAGCAGGTCCGCGCCGATCTCACGCGCGTATGCCACGATCTCGGTGCGCGGCCTCGCCCCGTGGCGAATAGCGGTCTCGACGTCGATTTTCATCTGGCTGAGCGACGCCACCAACTGGTCCAGGTACTCGCGGCCCGCTTCGACCTCGGCCGTGGACGATTCCGATCCGTACATCTGGCTGGTGACGCCCTCTTCCACGTGAAGCAGGTACAACGTGGCGCCGTCGCGCATGGCCAGCCCCGCGGCGTGACTGAGCGTGAGACGGTCGAGCCGGGAATGATCGAGCGGCACCAGAATCCGGCGGTAGCGCTGCAGGGTCACGAGATCGCGGGTCTGCTGTTCCACGCCCAGCGTCGCGAGCTTCGAATCCGCGCGGCGGTAGGGCTGCATCGTGATCCACGCCAGCAGCCCGAACAGAGACCCACAGACCGCCGCGGAAACGGCCCACACCAG
>Ga0302319_10014227_pt1 | contig 14856 bp, 12 predicted proteins | sample Bog_T0_2_FD_203319 | JGI IMG/M metagenome (GOLD analysis project Ga0302319, IMG submission 203319) | Peat permafrost microbial communities from Stordalen Mire near Abisko, Sweden - Bog_T0_2 | ecosystem: Environmental > Terrestrial > Soil > Wetlands > Peat | place: Sweden: Abisko, Stordalen Mire... | reverse complement strand
GCCTTGCGGATCGCCCGCCGGACGGAGCTTTCGCAGCGGGCCAACAGCGCGGCTTCGCCGCCCTGCAGGTCGAGGCGGTGGCCGAAATACGAGGATGAGGGCGGGGCCTCGCCGAAGAGCGGCCGGCCGCCCCGGAATTCAAGGTATCTCCAACCGCGGCGCTCGGCGTGAGCCAGGGCCGCCTGGTAGAGGCCGGGGAACGAGTCGGACTGCACGCCGACGGGGGCGCATTCGTCGGTGAAGGGCAGCGCCACGCCGCGCCGGCCGGTCAGCCAGCTGTCGACTTCCATCAGGGGCAGCACCGAGCGGAGGCGTCCCGCGAGGCGGGCCGTGAAATACGCCGGTCGGAAGCCATAGGCGCCGTGCAACACCCGGGCCCAGGCGGCGCCGTGGAAAAATGAGGTGTCGGGGCAGGCCGCCAGCTCGGCGTCCCATCCCGCGCTGTCGAGCAGGGGATCGATGCAGGCGATGAGGGTGCGGGCGGCCGGTGCCGCCGTTGCGACCTGAAAGGCTTCAGACACCCAGGGCCTCCACCAACCGGGGCGCGGCCACGACGGCCGCGAGCTCTTTTGCGACCAGGGCGATCTGTCCGGCGGTCAGTTCGGGGAACATGGGAAGGGAAAGGACCTCCCGGGCGGAGCGTTCGGCGATCGGAAACGAGCCCGGCCCGAGCCCGAGGTGGGCGTAGGCCGGCTGGAGATGAATCGGAGTCGGGTAGTGGACGCCGCAGGCGATCTCCCGCCGGCCCATGCCTTCGAGGACCCGATCCCGCCCGGCCACGCGAACGACCAGAAGATGATAGACGGATGTTCCATGGTCGGCCGGGGGCTCGAGGCGGACGCCCGCGACGTCCGCCAGCAGTCCGCGGTAAATCAGGGCATTCTCCCGGCGCGCCGCGTTGCCCCGGTCCAGGTCCCTCAGCTTCACCTGCAGCACGGCCGCCTGGATGCCGTCCATCCGCCCGTTCCAGCCGATGACCGAGTGGTGATATTTCGTCTCCTGGCCATGGTCCCGCAGGATCCTGACTTTCTCCGCGAGATGCAGGTCCTGGGTCACGACGGCCCCGGCCTCGCCCCACGCCCCGAGGTTCTTGCCCGGATAGAAGCTGAAACAGCCCAGGTGTCCGATCGACCCGGCGCGCCGGCCCCGATACTCGGCCCCATGGGCCTGGCAGGCGTCCTCGATCACCCAGAGCCCGTGCCGGGCGGCCACGGCCATGATCGGATCCATGTCGGCCATCTGGCCGTAGAGATGCACCGGGATGATGGCCTTGGTGCGCCGGGTGATCGCGCCCTCCAGCCGGGCGGGATCCAGGGTGTAGGTATGCTCGTCGATATCGACGAACACCGGGGTGGCCCCGCAGAAGCTGATGGCCTCGGCCGTCGCAATGAACGAATTGGGCGCGGTGATCACCTCATCCCCGCGGCCCACGCCCAGGGCGAGCAGGGCGAACCACAGCGCATCCGTGCCGTTGGCGACCCCGATCGCATGGCCGGTGCGGCAAAACGCGGCGAACTCCTGCTCGAACTTCTCCACATACGGGCCGCCGGCAAAGGCACACCGGTCGACCACGTCGCCGATCGAGGCGAGAATCTCCGCCCGGTGGGACGCGTGCTGCGCCTTCAGATCAAGAAAAGGTATGGGCAAATTGTTCCGTGCGGTTGAGGGTTTTCATCACGCGGGCCGGATTTCCGGCCACGATCGCGCCGGCGGGCACATCGCGGGTCACCATGCTGCCGGCGCCGACCATGCAACCCTCGCCCAGCGTGATGCCGCAGAGCAGGGTCGCGCCGGACCCGATGGTCGCGCCACGCCGGACCAGGGTCCGCTGGCAGTGCCAGTCGGATTCGGTCTGCAGGCCCCCGGCCGCGTTGGTCGCCCGGGGATAGAGGTCGTTGGTGAACATGACACCGTGCCCGATGAAGACCTCGTCCTCGATGGTCACGCCTTCACAGATGAAGGTATGACTGGAAATCTTGCAGCGGTGGCCGATCTTCGCCCCTTTTTGAATCTCGACGAAGCAGCCAATTTTGACGTCGTCGCCGATTTCGCAGCCATAAAGGTTCGCGAACCCATAGATGCGGACGTTGCGCCCCAGTTTGACGTCGGAGGCCACCAGCGGGGTGGCGGCCGGGAGGCTCATGGCTGCCAGGCCCCGTTTTGCGTCGTGCGCGCCATTTTGGTGCCGAGGCGGTCGCCCGGATTCAGGCCGGCGGGGGCGGCCGCCGCCGGCGCAGCCGGACTCTTTCGCGCGGGCTCTGGCTCCCGCGCCCGGGTGTGACCGGCGGGGACGGCCTGCGGCAGCGCCACGGCATTGCCGTTCAAACGGGCGGATTCGGAAGAGGCTTCGAGGATCCTGACCACGTCCAGGCCATCCTTGCCGCCGGTCAACGGGGCCCGGCCCTGGCGGATGCAGTCGATAAAATGCTGGCACTCGGTCTTCAGCGGCTCGTCCAGCTTGATGTGCGGGCTGTACATGTCGCCGTAGTGGTAGGCGTAGTGGAACTCGGCCAGGGTGTCGTAATGCGGCGGCCGCTCGACCCGGGAGTCGAAGATCTTGATCTTCTCCTGGAACGCGACGTCGTCATAGACGATCATCCGCTCGCTGCCGACGATGGTCATGTCGCGGATCTTGCGGGGATCGAGCCAGCTGCTCTGGATGATGGCCGACCGCTCCTTGGTGAATTGCAGGGTCATCGACGTGACGTCCTCCACCCCGGGGGTGATGTGGGCGTTGCCCCGGCAGTTGATGCTGCTGGGCATCTCTCCCATGATATGGAGGATGATCGAGATGTCGTGCGGGGCCAGGTCCCAGGTGACGTTGATGTCCTTTTGGAACAGCCCGAGGTTGAGGCGGCGCGCGGAGATGTAGCGGATCTCGCCGATGTCATGGTGGTCGATGATTTCCTTGATCTTCCGGATCGCCGCCGAATAGAGGAAGGTGTGCCCGACCATCAGCGTCACGCCCTTGCGCTGCGCGATTTCGATCAGCTCCTCGCATTCCGCCGCCGAGGAGGCGAGCGGCTTCTCGACCATGGTGTGTTTGCCGGCGAGCAGGCTGGCCTTGGCCATCGCGAAGTGGTGCTTGACCGAGGTGGCGACAACGATCGCGTCGAGATTGGGCTGCTCCAGGAGGCGCTCGAACCGGGTCTCGGCCTTGACCTCCGGGTAGAGGGTCTGGAGATGGCGCAGGCGGTCCTCGTTGATGTCGCAGATCCACTTCAGGCTGCAGTCCGCCACGGACCGCAAATTGCGCACCAGGTTGGGGCCCCAGTAGCCGCAGCCGATGACGCCGACGTTGGTTGTTTTTTGCATTTGAATTATATGACCTTGGTCAGGAGGGCCTCCGCGGGGGCGGCGATGACGATCGGCCGGGCGACGGGGGGGGCGGTCGGCCGGGCCGTGGCCTGGCGGGAGCCGGCGGTATCCAGGATTTGCCGCGCCAGGGCCGGGAGGGTCCGCAGGATGATGCTCAGGTCCAGCCCGAGCGAGCGGGTGCGGACGTAGGCCAGGTCGAGCTGGATCATCTCCGCGAAGGTGGTCCGGTTCTTGCCGGAAACCTGCCAAAGGCCCGTCAGGCCGGGGACGGCGCCGACCCGCTGCCGCTGCTCCGGCAGGTAGGCGGCAAACTCCGCGGGCAGGCAGGGGCGGGGCCCCACCAGGCTCATCTCGCCGCGGAGCACGTTGATCAGCTGGGGCAGTTCGTCCAGGCCCGAGGCGCGGAGCAGCCAGCCGCCGGGGATGAGGCGGGCATCGCCCCGCGTATCCATTTTCTGCATCGGGGCGTTCGAGCCGATCAGATGCTGAAAATAGGCCTCATGGTCCTGGGTGGCGGCGCCGCAGCCCATCGTCCGAAACTTGTAGATCCGGAACACCCGGCCCTGGAGTCCAACGCGCTCCTGGAGGAAAAACAGCGGCCCGGGCGAAAAAATCCGGTGGATGACCGCGATCAGCAGGCCGCAGAGGACCAGCAGGGGCGCCGCGGCCACGCCGAAGGCGAGATCGACCGCCCGTTTTGAAAGCGACCGGGGGATCATTTGGCCTTGGGGGTCAGCTGCCAGCGGTTGATCATGATCTGGACGTTGCGCTCCAGGATCGAGAGGATGACGGCGACGCGCTCATGGCCGGTGCTCTCGTTGACCAGCACGGCCTCCAGTCCGCGCAGCGGACCGTCGGTGATCTCGACCCGGTCGCCCGGATGCAGGCGGGGCTGGAGGGTGATGACGTCGACGACCTCGCCCGCCCAGCTTTTCAGGGCCGCGATCAGCTGGTCATCCACCACCGCGGGGCCGGCGCCAAAGCCGACCAGGTCGATGACGTCCGGTGCGTAGCGCACGGCCCGATAGCGATGGGCGAAGTCAAACCGGCAGAAGACATACCGGGGAAACAGGGGTTCGGTCACGATCCGGCGCACGCGGCGGATCGTCTTGCGCCGCGTCAGCCGCGGAAAGTAGGTCTCCAGCCCGAGTTGGTCCCGGAGGTAGCCGGCAATGCGGCGTTCCTTCCGCGGCTTGGCATGTATGCAGTACCACGTCATAAAATAATTGTTAGGGCCCGTCCCGCCGCTCCGGGCACACTGCCGTCATCCCGGTGCCACCCCGCGGGCGGCGGTGGGCCGCGAGCGCGGCTGGCATGTGACCAGAGTAGCCTAGAACCGCCGCCATTCCTATGGGGTGTTCAACCACTGACGGCCCGGCCCGCTTTCTGGAGGAAAACTATCCGCCCCCGGGCGGGGGAAAGGGAACATCCGCGCGCACCCTCGTCCCCGCTGAACGCCGTCAGCTTGATCTCCAGTTTTTTGTCCGCGGCGAGGTGATTGCAGTGCGCGTGGAGCGCGGGAATCTTCCGCGGCCGCGCGGTTGTATTCCTGGATCGTTCCGGCGCGATCGCAGCAGTAGATTCCGACCGGGCCCAGGTTGAAGAGGGCGCGGAAGCGTCCGTCGCCCACCCAGCGCGCTTTTCTGGACTTCATGTGACGTCAGCGGCGGATGCCGTCGGGTTGACGCCATGACCGCCGGGGCGCAATCAAAGCCGGGCGGGCCGGAAGCGGCGATGAGGTGAAACCCTACCGGGCGCCGGCCAGCGCCGCGTGCACGCTGGTGCCGAGGGAGTGGAGGGTGGTCGGCTTGAGCAGGAGCTGGCGCACGCCGGCGGACTCCATCCGGTCGGGCGTGAGCGACTGGGCGAACCCGGTCGTCAGGATGACCGGCAGCCCCGGCAGGATTTCCCGCAGCCGGCCCGCCAGCTCGAGGCCGGTCATGCCGGGCATGGTCTGGTCGGTGAGGACGAGGGCGAACCGCCCCGGTTCGGCCCGGACCCGGGCGAGCGCGGTCGCCGGCTCCGTGGTGAACTCGGCGTCGTACCCGAGCGCGGCCAGGGACTTCTGGCCGAGCCGGGCGAGGCCCTCCTCGTCGTCGACCACCAGGACGTGTTCGCCGTGGCCGCGCGGCACCTCGGCGGCCGGCTCGGGGGCGCCGATCGCCGCGCCTTGGTGCGCGGGAAAGTAGACGTGAAACACCGTGCCCTCCCCGGGCTGGCTGTAGACCGTGATCGCGCCGCCATGGCTGTCCATGATGCCGTGCACGACCGACAGGCCCAGGCCCGTGCCGGCGCCGATCGGTTTGGTCGTGAAGAAGGGTTCGAAGATCCGCCGCAGGGTCGCCTGGTCCATCCCGGACCCGGTGTCCGACACGGAGAGGCACGCGTAGACGCCGGGGTGCAGGTGGGGCGCGGTCGCGGCATGCACGGCATCCACCACGCACCGCTCCAGCCTGACCTCCAGGCGCCCCGGCCGGTCCTGCATGGCGTGCCAGGCGTTGGTCCCCAGATTCATGATGATTTGATGGACCTGGGTGGCGTCCGCGAGCACCACGGGTGTGTCCGCGGCCAGCAGCGTGTCGAACGGAATGATGGAGGGGAGGGTGGCGCGGAGCAGCTCGAGGCACTCGCGGACGACCGGCTCGAGTTGGATCGGCCGGCGGTCCACCCGCTCCTGACGGCAAAAAGTCAAAATCTGGCGCACGAGATCGGCGGCGCGCGACGATGCCCGCAACACCGCGGTCAGGTACTCGCGCACTTCCGGGCTGCCCTTGAGCTCGATTTGGGCCAGCTCAGTATAGCCGTTGATCGAGGCCAGGATATTGTTGAAATCGTGCGCGATGCCGGCGGCCAGCGTGCCCATGGCGTCCATTTTCTGCGTCTGCTCCAACTGCTCTTTGACCGCGCGATATTCGGTGATGTCCTCGGCCACCCCGACCCAGCGCCGGATCGCGCCGTCGGCCTCGCGCACCGGAAAAGCGCGATCGCGGATCAGCCGCTCGGTTCCATCCGGCCGGGCGATGCGGTATTCCACGTCGAAGGTACCGTGGGTTTGCTTTCTCTCCAACGCCGCACGCACGCGCTCGCGGTCCTCGGGGTGAATCGAGTCGAACCACTGGTGGGGGAATTCATAGGCGCTCCGGCAGGTCCGACCCCAGATTTTCTCGTAAGCCGGGCTGAGGTAGAGCTTGCGGGCCTCGCGCGGATCGGCGATCCAGAATACTTCGGCGATATTCTCGGCCAGCTCGCGAAAACGGGTCTCGCTCTCCCGCAGCGCTTCGATGCTCTTGCGGCGCTCGGTGATGTCCAGGGCCATGACGACGATCCCGACCACCTTGCCGTCCCGGTCGCAGACGGGGACCTTGTCGGTGTGAACCCAGATTTTCCCGCCCTCCGCGTTGGTCAAAGGCTCAATCAGCCCCAGTTGGGGGACGCCGGACCGGATGACTTCCAGATCGGAAAGATAAAACTTCGACGCCTCGTGCGGATAGATGTCGGAAGTCTTTTGCCCCTCGATTTCGCGGACAGCCTTCCCGACCATCGCGGCGGCCCGTTGATTGACGCGCAGGATGCGGTTGTGCGCGTCTTTGAACCAGATCAGTGCTGGTATCAGATCGAAGAGAACGCGCAGCTCGGTGAGCTGCCGCTGTGCGGCGGTCAAGGCCTGCCGACTCCTTTTCCCGACGGTGAAGAATGCGCCGGCCACCAACACGAGAGGCACCAGACTGCCGGCGACGATGATCGCGGTGGTCAACTCACCGCCGCGGTGCGCGGCGGTCTGACGCTGGAGCAGTGCACCTTGTTCCGCCGCTTCCATTTGGGCGGTGAGCCGGCGGATCTGGTCGTGCTGCCCCTTGCCGACGCCCGTCTCGGTGGCGGCCTGCGCGGCGACGAAGCCCTCGCGCCGGCGGAGCGCCACTTCCTCGCCGAGGCGGGTCATGCGCTGGCGGACGAGCACGGCCAGGGCGTCCAACTGGCGTTGCTCCAGGATATTGCCCGCCGTCAGTGCGCGCAGCGATTGGATGTCTCCCTGAAGGGTGCGCTGGGTCGCGTGGTAGGGTTCCAGATAGCTATCGTCGCCGGTCAGGGCGTAGCCGCGCTGGGCGGTCTCCGCATCGGTGATTTGCGAGAGCAGCAACCGGGACGCGGCGACCGACTCCTCGAGCCGGCCCGCCCATGCGTCGTCGTCGCGCAGCCGGATCACGCTGAGATACGACGCGGTGCCGGTGACGCCCAGGCACACCAGGGCGAACGCAAACCCGACCTTCGTTTTCCACGTCGTGGGCGAGGGCACGGACACCCCAGCAAGGGCGCCCGGTAGCTGGGCGGCGGGATGGAAAGGGGACTGGAGCATGGCGGCCGTGGGTTATCCGGCTCGCGACCACAGCCGTGCGGAAACATTAGGCCCGGCGCACCTTTTCATCCATGGGTTGTAACCCTACTCGGGACCGGGCGGAACTGGCGTCGCAGGGATCCGTCTTCGCTGCGCTACGCCGCGACCAGCTGCGCCGCCCCAACCGACGAACGGATTATTGCAGCTGGTAAACCTCGACCAGGGCGACCCCGGTGGTGCCGCCGACGCCCGACACCTGGACGCTGTACTGGCCAGGTTGAAGGGTGACGATCATCGCTGCGTCCTGGGTGCTGGTGAAGGGGAAGGCGCCCACCTGGGCGAAGGCGGCGGTGAGCGCGCTGCTGCCGCCCCAGTTGTCGTTGTGCTGGAGCAGGGTCGAATTCTGATACAGGTCAATCTGGGGATTGGCCAGGTAGCCTGTCACCCCGAGTTGGGCGAGGCTGGGACCGACGCCGCGGATCAGGACTGTCTCCGGGGCGGTTCCGGCAATCGCGAAACCGGCGATCAGGATGTTGCTCCCCGTGCCCACCCAGGCGCGGCCGGAAAAATTGCTCAGACTTCCCGCGGGTGACGGCGCCGCGTCGGCGTCGTAAAGCTCGGCCATGGCGACACCGGACCCGTTCCCACTGGTGACTTCCGCGGTATAGGCACCGACAGGCAGCGGAGAGAGCAGGGCGGCGTCCAGGCTCGCCGGATTCAGCGCAAAGGCGCCGGTCAGGCTGAAGGCGTCGGTCAGGGCGGTGGTGCCGCCCCAGGCCGCGTTGAATTCGCTGTCGATGCCCGTGCCCTGGAGGGAGATCTGGGGTGCGGTCAGGTAGCCGGTCACGCCTAGCTGAGCGAGTCCGGGGCCGACGGCGCGCATCAGGATCTGCTTGCTGGCACCGTTGACCGCGAAGCCCGCGATGAGGGTGTTGGCCCCGACGGAGGAGAATGCGCGCACCGAGAAGTTGATCAGGCGCGACGCCGCGGGTGCGCTGCCGGTCGGGGTGGCGGCCGGCGCGACCACCAAGGGCGTCGTGGCCGCGGGCGCGGTGACGTCCGAAGCGGCGATCGCCGGAGCCGGGTCAACCGGGACGGTGGCGACCGGCGCGACGACGGGTAAAGTGGCGACCGGATCGGCCACCGTCGGGTCTGCGACCACCGGAGTCGCAACCACCGGATCGACGACCGCGGGGGAGGTGACCGCCGGCGCCGTGACGGCCGGAACGACGACCGCTGCCGCGATCCCCCCGAATTCGTAGGCCCCTGCGTCCCAGGCGGCGGGAGCGGCGGGCCGCGCGGCCCCATCCTTGTCGGAGGTGTAAAGCGCGGATAGGTTCAAGGCGGCGCCGATGGCGGGAGAGGCGGACTGCAGGTGCAGGTCGTTGGCACTGCTGCCGGCGCCGAGCCCCGGGGTGATATCCACGTACCGGGGATCGCCCTGCACGCCATGGAGTTCGTATCCCTGGAGGCGGAGCTGGGCGAGCGTCTGGTACCCGGCGGGGGTGTACGCCACCTGGTTGTCGGGGCGGGCGGTGCAATAGACATTGTAGTCGAGCTGGGTGGGGGCGCTGTTGGCGTCCATCACCCGGACCGAATATCCCGAGCTCGTGTCGGGTTTGTAAAAGATGTTGTTCAGGATGTGGATGTCGCCCTGGTTCAGGGGATAGACATCGGACTCGAGCGTCACGGCGTACGTCGTGTCGTAGAAGCTGTTGTTGGAGATCCAGTAATCGGGCGCGGGGTTGATCGACGAGTCGGTGCCCTCGAGGCAGAAGACGGCGCCGTTGCCGTTGTAGAGCGTGTTGATGAACACGTTGTCGTGGATGAGGACCCGGCCGCCCCAGCTCGTCAGAAACACCGCAGAATTCTGGACCTGGGTGACAAGGGCATTGTTGTAGAAGAAATTGTTGCAGATGGTGATGGGATTCGCGGCCGTTCCCAGGGACTGTCCCCCTTGGGCGGGCACGTTGCCGATGTAGGCAATGATGCAGTCGACGTGGGGGGCGTCGCCGGACAGCCCCAGCCAGTCGCCGGTGTCGTACTGGTAGATGTCGTGGAACTGATTCCCGCTGATGGTGACCGCGTTGAGCGTGCAATTGGTGTTGCCCGTTGCGAGCCAGACGCCCCACCGGATGTAGTCGTGGAAATTATTCCCGGTGATCGAGATGTTGGTGCAGATCTGCTTGCCCTGCTTGGGCTCGATCAGGATCCCGGCCCGGCCGATCTGGGTGAACTCATTGCCGCTGATGGTGATCGCGTTCCCGTCGTCGATGACCGCGATGCCGACGCCCTCCATGTAGCCTTCGTTGGCGTTGGCTACGTTCTGCCAGTCGCCGATGCCGTGAAAGAAGCAGTTCTGGACCGTCACCTGGGAGCAGCCGGAGAGATAAATCGCGTAGCCATAGCGGCCGCTGGTCTCGGTGCCGGTCCAGGGGGTCGAGCCGTGACCGCCGTAAAGCGTCAGCTCCAGGTTGGTGAAGGTCAGGTTGGAGCGGCCGTAGGCGGTAAAGCCGTTCAGCTGGGTGGTGCTGTTCTGGCCGCTGAAGACGGGCCGGCCGGTGCCGAAGGTTCCCGCGGTGTTGCCGTCGTAGGCGACGCCATTGCTCGGGCAATTGATGTAACCGTTGTAGGTGACCCCACCCTTGAAGACCACCGTGTCCCCGGAGGCCAGCGCGGTGGCCCCGGCTGCGGCCGTGGCCTTGGCGTCCCCGGGGCAATGCTGGAACGGCGCCGCCGCCGTGCCGACATTGCCGTCGGCTCCCGCGGAGAAGTCGACATAGTAGGTCGACCCAAAGGCGGACAGAAGCGGGCAGGACAACACGGCGGCCAGGACTGTGACATAGCGGATTAACATGCCGCCCATCATAGGGGAGCGGCAGTTTAACCGTTATCCGTGTTGGTCTGATTAGTTGGGCGTTGTTCCGGACGTTGGCGTGTCGGCGTTTGTCCTACTCGGTGAGTGCGATGACGCTCTCCGGCGCCGCGGGCTTGGGGGCGGCCGCATCCGGGGGCAGCTCCGAATTCTCCGCATCCTTCTCCACCAGATGCTTTTGAATAGCGTAGCGGATCAACTCGGCGTTGTTGGCCATGCCCATTTTCTCGAGGGTGCGCTGGCGATAGGTGCTGATGGTCTTGACGCTGAGGGACAGCTCCCGGGCGATGGCGCTCACGGGCTTGCCGGCGGCGAGCAGGCGCAGGACCAGGAACTCCCGGTCGGACAGCCGTTCATGGGGAGGCACTTGCACATCGACGCCCAGGAAGGACACCATTTGCTCCGCGAGGGCGGGGCTGACGTAATGCCCTCCGGCCACCACCTTCCGGATCGCGCAGACCAGCTGCTCCGGCGCGGTTTCCTTGGTCAGGTAGCCGGCGGCCCCCGCCTTCAGCAGGCGCATGGCGAACTGATCCTCGGGATGCATGCTCAGGATCACGACGGGCAGCTGCGGGCGGATTTTCTTGATCTCCCGGAGGACCTCGAGGCCGCCGCGCCCCGGCATGTTGAGGTCGAGCACGACCACATCCCAATTCTGGCGCGACACGTGATCGATCGCCTCGGCGGCATTGGCCGCCTCGCCGAAGGTCGCGCGCTTGAATTCCGCCGCCAGCAGCTGCTTCAGCCCAAGCCGGACGACCGCGTGGTCGTCGGTGATGAGGATTTTCATGGTGCGCTGGCCGCGGCGCAGGGCAGCGGGACGACCACGCGGACGGTGGTGCCCTTGCCCGGTACGCCGGTAAAGATGAGTTCGCCCCCGCCCAAGGCCGCCCGCTCGCGCATGCCGATCAGCCCGATGGACCGGTTGTTCTCGATCTCCTTTTGGGTGATGCCACGGCCGTTGTCGCGGACTTCCAGCACCAGGCGGCCCGACTCCTCCGCGAGGCTGACCTCGACCAGGGTCGCACTCGCATGGCGGATGATGTTGGTGAGCAGCTCCTGGAAGATGCGGAAGAAAACGGTGGTGAAATCCGGGTTCCAGGTGGCTTCGCCCACCTGCGAGGTGACCACGCAGCGGATTCCGGTGCGACCCTGGAACTCGTTCCCCTGCCACTCGAGCGCGGCGCCGAGCCCGAGATCGTCCAGGATCTGCGGCCGCAACTCGGTCGCGATCCGGCGGACGATCTGGACGGTCGAGTCGACTTCATTCGAGAGGTATTTGACCCGTTGGCGGAGCGGACCGCTGCGCGGGGACGATAGCTGCCGGTCGAGCCAGGACAGGTCCAGCTTCATCCCCGTCAGCTTCTGCCCCAGTTCATCGTGCACCTCGCGGGCGATGCGGGTGCGCTCCTCCTCGCGCATATGCTGGAGGTGGCCGCTCAGTGCCCGGAGCTGCTCGTTGGCCTGGCGGAGGTCCTCCTCGGCGCGAAGGCGCTCCCGCCGCTCCTCGGTCTCGCGCAGGGCGCGCTGGACCACCGGGACCAGCCGGGACAAGCGGGTTTTCAGAACGTAGTCGGTGGCGCCGTTCTTGAGGGTCTCGATCGCGACCTCCTCGCCCAGGGCGCCGGTGACAAAAATAAAGGGAACCTCGGGGGTCATTTCCTTGGCGAGGCGGAGGGCGGAGTCGCCGTCGAAGGCGGGGAGGCAGTAGTCGGACAGGATCAGGTCGGGCGGATCGCGGGCGAGCCGCTCCTCGAAGGCGCGGCGGTTGTCGACCCAGTCGATCGAGCACTTCAATCCGCTCTTGTGCAGGATGTGCTCCATCAGTTCGACATGCAGGGCGCTGTCCTCCAGGGTGAGGATCCGGAGCTTCTTCTTGATCGCGATCATGACGGGAGCGGCAGCTCCCGGACGGGCAGCCCGGGGGTGCGGCAGGCGGTGGCGGTCGCGGCCAGGTTGACGGTCATCCAGAAGAGCACCGTCTGCTGCAGGGCGGTCCGGAACTCATCGAAGGCGAATGGCTTGCGCACATAGGCATTGGCTCCCGCCCGGTAGCAGGCCGTCACCTCCCGGTCGTTGAGCGAGGCGCTGAGGATCACCACCGGAATCAGCTGCAGTTCCGGGTCATGCTTGATCTCGTGCAGGACTTCCAGGCCGGTGCTCCCGGACAGCTTGAGATCGAGCAGCACGACGCCCGGAGACTTGGGCCTCAGGCCGTGGTATTCGCCCTGGGCTCGGAGATAGTTCAAGGCCGCGTTGCCGTCCGGAACCGGCACCACGGCGTCGGCCATCCCCTGGGGCGCCAACGAGCGGATCACCAGCTCGACGATGGCGCAGTCATCCTCCACCAGGAGGATGCATTTTGACAAGGTCATCGGGCGGCTCCTTTCCGAGCGGTAGCGAGAAGCAGAACGTGGCGCCCTGATCGGGCACGCCTTCCGCCCAGGTGTGGCCGCCGTGCCGCGCGATGATGCGGCGCACCTTGGCCAGGCTGACGCCTCGTCCCTCGAAATCCGCCGCGGCATGGAGCCGCTCGAAGAGCCCAAAGAGCCGTTCGGCAAACCTCATGTCGAAGCCCGCGCCGTTGTCGCGGATGTAAAAGATCATTTCCCGGCCCGCGGCCCGGGAGCCGATCTCGATGCGGGTGCGCGGCCGGTTGCGGGTGTATTTGAGGGCGTTGGCGACGAGGTAGCCGACGGCCTGCCGGAGCAGCGCCGGATCGGCCCAAACCTCGGGCAGTTCCCCAATGACCCAGTCGATCGAGCGGTCATGGGTTTCGGCCTGCAGGTCGGCCAGCACCTCCCGCAGCACCTCCGCCAGCTTGATCGGCTGGCGGTGGATTTCCGTCTGGCTCAAGGCGGAAAAGGCGAGCAGGTCGTCGAGCATCCGGCCCATCTGGCAGGCGGAGTCGGTGATGGTCTCCAGGTAGTGCCGGCCCTTGGCCCCAAGACCGGGCCCGATGGATTCCCGCAGCAGCTCGGCGAATCCGCTGATGCGGATCAGCGGGGCGCGCAGGTCGTGCGATACGGAGTGGGAGAACGTCTCGATCTCCTGACTGGCCTGCTGCCAGGCGGCGCGGCGTTCCTCGCCGCGCAGCTCCAGGGCGGCGTTCAACCGCCGAATTTGCCTCTGCGCGGCCCGCTCCTGCGCCACCAGGCGCAGCGCGCGCTGCACGGCGGGAACCAGTTCCGCGAGGCGATCCTTCAGCACATAGTCGGCCGCCCCGTCGCGGAGGGACTTGACGGCGAATTCCTCGCTCCGATTGTTCGTGACGAAAATGAAGGGGGTCCTGGGGCGCTTGTTCCGGACGATCCGGAGCGCGGCAAAACCGTCAAAGGCAGGCACGCCGTGATCGGAAAGGATGATGTCCGGCGGATGATGGGCCAGGGAGCGAAGAAATTCACGGCGGGTGGCCACGCAGGTGGCCTGGAATTGCAAACCCCCGCGGTGCAACTCGTGGTCGACGAGCGTGCGATCGGCGGGGACGTCTTCGATCATCAGGATTTGCAGCGGTTTTCTTTTTGAGGCCATGCGGCATTGCTCCAGTCAGGTGGGCCGTGCAACCGTTCGTCGCCTTTCCGGAGGAGCCGGCACGAACAAGTTGGGCGAACCCGCTTGGTGGACACCGCGACTCCCGGCGGGGTTCCCTGCGATACCATTTGACCTGCCCGATTCGGCGCCTACCGTGACCCCGACACCCTGCAGTGTTCGAGGTGCTCTCATACACGCTCTTTGCCTTTGAATCCTTACGGGAGCCAAAACCGCCGGGGAAGCTGCTAGGCCGCACACCGGAAAGCAAACGCCACGGCGGAGGCGCCCACCTTGACGCAAAAAGGTCCTGAGCCTTTGGGCATACGGCACAGGCGGGGTGTCATCTTTTTTTATGATTAATCCCCACGAGTTGGTCTTCCTTCATATTATCCATGTCGTATCGATCCTGCTGCTGACGGGATTTACGTTCCTGGCGTTTGTGTCCCCGCCAGAAACGCGCAAGCACATCCTCCGGATCTCCGGCATCGCCACGCTCGCCGTGCTGCTCACCGGGATCCGGATGTGGCAGGGCCTTTATGGCTTCGCCCCGCTGGGGTGGATCATCGTGAAGCTGGTCTGCTGGCTCGGATTTTCCGCGGTGGCCGGCCTGGCCTACCGCCGGCGCGACCTGACCGCCGTCCTGATGCTGGCCGGCGTGGGCCTGCTGGCCGTGGCGGTGACCATGGTGTATGCAAAACCCTTTTGAGCTTGAGGATTGAAGGTGGAGCGCGTTGTCCCTAACGCGCTGGCTCGTCGTGGCATGGGCTTCCAGCCCATGTTATCAACGAACACGGGCTGG
>Ga0302319_10014222_pt1 | contig 14860 bp, 5 predicted proteins | sample Bog_T0_2_FD_203319 | JGI IMG/M metagenome (GOLD analysis project Ga0302319, IMG submission 203319) | Peat permafrost microbial communities from Stordalen Mire near Abisko, Sweden - Bog_T0_2 | ecosystem: Environmental > Terrestrial > Soil > Wetlands > Peat | place: Sweden: Abisko, Stordalen Mire... | reverse complement strand
TCCGGAGGGCGTCTCCATGTCCTTCTGCTCCTCGAGGGTCAGATCGAGCGGCACTTTTTCCAACTCGGAGAGTGTCTTGTCCCAGAACTCGTCAAAACCCGGCGGCGCCACGACGGGTGGAATTTCCTCGGGACGGAAGATGAACCCAACCCGCTGGCTGCAAATCGCTTGGTGGCCGTCGGTGATGCTGATGAGACCGGTGTAGTGGCCGGGCTTCGGCGGGCAGATATTCAACTGGACTGTCGCGGTCCCGTCCACGCCCACCTCCGCCGGCGTCGTGGCCGTCACCAATGGGGTCTTCCAGACGTAAGGCGCGCCGCTGAATACGACCGCGCCGCTTAACTTCCGACCATATAACGTATGCACCTCGACGGCGAACTCAACCTTGCCGGTGCCGGAGAAGAGGTTCTGGCGGTTCGGCGACTGAATCTTAAGGGTCACCGAATGCGCCAGGTCGGCCTTGCGGAACAATTCGAGGCGGTGGCGCACGGGACCCGGTCCTTTTTCCAGGGTGTCGAATACCAGGAGGTCGAGACGATGCGGCGGCGCGGGGATGCTGCCGAGGTCGCCGGCAGCCCTGAGGCAGGTGGCGTTTTCGGCTATGAGGCCGGCGCCATTTTTGGCGAGCACGGCCAGGTTGCCGGGTTCATATTTGCGTTGGACGGGCCAGCCGAGTTCGCCCTGGTTCCCGGGATCGCAAGCGCGATCCAGGTCGTGGGCGAGGCTCAACGTCAGGTCCGTCGCCGGGTAACCTGCCTTGAAGCCGCGCCCGCCTTCCGGCACGCCTTCATAGGCCAGATCGATCGCGTCCGGAAGGAAGGTGTAATCCAACTTCCAGCCGTTGCCTTCGCAGTGGATCGTAGTGTCGCGTAGCTCCCGGACGCCGGGCGGCTTGAGCGGACTGAGTGCGTAGGGCGCAGCGGCAAATAGACCGGGCACCACGCTTGCCGGCCTGACGCTGGTGACCACCGTCGGGGCCGCGATGAACTCGCTCCCCTCGATCACCAGGGACGACAACACGCCGCTGCTATCCACGGTGGCAGTGTAGACATCCGTGTGAACGACGTAGTTTTGTGGCTGCTTGACGATTTGAACGGCATCGGTGGCTTGGGCAGTGGCCGCCAGAAATGACCACGCAAGTACCTCTGCAAGGCGCACCCCCGCACGGGCCACCGGCCCGTGGCTACAACGCTGGCGCGTGAAATATTGCGGCATAGTGAATAGAAATCCCTCTAAAATTGGCGGTAACTCGAACTGCCCGGGGGCAGGGTGACTTTTTCGGAAAACGGCTTGTTCTTGAAGGGATCGAAGAAGTCGTTTTTGCGCACGGTGGTTTCGATCTGTTTATCGGTCGGATTGTGCAGCTCGATGCCCCAACTGTTTTCGCCGGTTTGGGTGACCTGGATGACGACTGCCGGGTTGTCCGCGAGGATCGGTTGGCCGATGAAGAGATCGCGCCTGCCGTTGAGGCAGACCGTGGCCCAAGCCTTGTTTTCAAACATCCCAAGAGGCCGCGCCCGCTTGAGGGTCCGGTCGTAAAGATACGAGGACCAGTTGCCGTTCAAACGCCCGACGGTGATCGGCAGGCTTGAAATTAATTTCCCGGTGAGCACGCCCGAGAACGCGCCGTCTTTTTGACCGTCGATATCGAGAATATAGCGCCGGTCCAGGACCGCCCCTGTTTGCGGCGCGACCTCGTAGCCGGTCTTGCCCCCGTCGAGGCCAAACTGATGATAAAAACGCTCGATGACTTCAGTCGTTGCAGCGGGGAGCGCTCGGGTCACCGCAGTCTGCCGGGGCATGCCGAGAAGGAGCAGGCGCACATGGCTCTCATCGCCCATCTTCTGCGGCGATTTTTCGCCGGGCAGGGTGAGGAAGAAATTATTGCGGGCCGGAAGCGAAAGACTGGCCTGAAGGCCGGCAGTCATCGGGAAGATGGCTGAACTGCCCAGCGGCGTATCGAGAAAACCGAAGTAGGCGCCGGGGCCGAAGGGCTTGGACACGGTCCGAGTTTCGGAAACGGGCGTTTCCTCCCACTTGCCCGCAAGAGGGCTGTCGGGCTCGCGCCAGGTCCAGAGCTCACTCAAGCCGGGCGTCAACATCCCGATTTGAAATCCCTTGTTCGGCAGGTCCTGGTTCAACTTGATGAAGATGTCGAGCAGGTAAACGCCCAACGGGCTGTCCGGGTCGGGCTGGATGTAACAGTCGCGGCGGGTGATCGAGTATTCCTTAACCGGCAGTGTGCGCCACAGGGAGTGCCAGACACTCCCTGCGCGGATGTTATCGGCGAAGATGTGCCCGTATTTCGCCTCGCCCATTTCGAGGTCGCGCGAAATCAGGAGCCGATCCGAGTTGCACACGACGGGCTCGGGCACAGGCTGGGCCGTGCCGATGACGGCGCCTTGCTCGAAGAAGCTGCCTGCGCCGCTTGGTCCGCCATCGAAGGCCGGCCAGCCGAGCAACGAGTCCGAACCAAACACGCCGGAGGGCTGTATCTCATTATAGATACGCTTCCACGGCGTGGCGCTGCCGCTGTTGCCGCCCAGGTGGACAGTAGTCCCGGCGCTGTTGGTCGTGAAGCAGTAGAGCAGTTGGTTGTTGCGATCCCCGCACTGGAATTCCTGCATCCGTTGATTGCGGTCGATCTGCTCGCCGCCGATGGCCTGGCGCCCTTGCGTATCGGTGGCGATCAAGACCAGCGTGTGCTGCTGGTTGTGAGTCATGTCGACTTTGAACTCGAAGCTCTTTTGCCCGCCGGGCAGAAAACGGCGGAACAAGGCAGGGCCGTCATAAATGGCGACCTCCGCCAGGCCAACCGGGGAGCTGACCCTGCCGCGGAGAATCCAGCGGTAGTTTTGCCAGACAAAATCGCCGTCGATGGGTCCTGCATAATCGCGCGGGCCGGCGAAGGACCAGTCCTCGATGCGCGGTCCCGAGCTGATCGAAAGCCGCACCGGATCGTCCGCAAACAATTGCCATTGATTGAAATAATCGCGGATTTTCGAGCCGGGCCGCGGAGCCTCGCCCGCGACGGGCGGGTGGCTCGAGGGAAACCGGATGAAGGTCCGCCAATTGGACCGAGCCAGTTGGGCCGGATCGCTCATCAGGTCGATGACGAGCGGCATGGGACCTTGTCCGAAATGGGAGAGGTTCAACATTTGATCCTTCGCCACTTCGAGCGGGACGCCGTCCCGTTGGGTGACGACGCCCATCGCATCCCAATCGGAAAAGAAATTGGCGAAGGGAATCGGGTCGTCGGTGAAGAAGTAATTGCCCGCGGTCAGTTTTCCGCTGTTGAGAGTAAAGACGTAATCGAGCGTCGTCATCGCCAGATGCCCTTTGACGAAAGGATCCTTGGGATTGGTTTGCGGGTCCCGGCTGTGGAAAACGGTGCCGTCGTCCGACAGGAAATCCTTGGGGGGATACGAAAACGACGTTCCGAAATAGAAATAGTGGTTCCCGATCTCGTCATCGATGGTGAAGCCGGGAATCGCCGTGAATTGGTCCGAGGAGAGCCGAGCGCAGTCGGCTTTGAGTTTGTCGAAATTCTCGCGAGGGAGCTTGCTGAATTCCTCGAGGAAAACGAGGTAGGACAATCCCTGGGCTTTGGCCCGCGCAGCCCATTGGTCCGGGGTCGCCTTGCCGCTCGAGTAAGTCGTGCGCGGGCCGATCACGCCTTCGAATGTGTCGGCCGCCGGAAAGTATGGCGTGTTCGACCACGCGTAAGGCGGCGAGAAATGCGTCTTGTTTGGGTCTTGCAGCAAAGCCGGGTCGGCGGATGCCCCGCCGAGGGCCGTCTCCGCGATCGAAGGCTCAGCCAGCCACTTAACGCCGTTCTCGAACAAGCGATACCCGGCCGAAGGCACCTTCTTGAATCCGCGATCCAGCACGATGCCTTCGAGCGTGGTGACGGCGTTGCGCCCGTAGAGGAACTCCGCGGCGATCCCAAGAACCATGACGCGCGCCTTGCCGGCACTGCGGATGGCGGCCAGCGGCACGTCGCGAGAAAAGGAACCCGGCTTTTCGAATGAGTACGAGTCCAAAGAGCCCTTTACCGTCGACGAACTCGGGCTTCCCTTGACCACCGTCGTCCAATCCGGGCCGGCCTGGAAGGAAAAGGAGGTGCTTTCGCTGGGGCGATTATGCATCGCGGGACACCAAAGGCCTTTCACTCCGGCGGTCACCGGCGACGGGGAAATTGCATCCGTGTAGGCGAACGGAAGACCCCAGGCTGTTCCAATAATGCTGGTCTGAGGATCGACCGGCAATTCGTCGAAAAGGACTCGCATGCCCAACGGCTTGAGAAGGGCGTCCTGGGGTGGAACAATCGCCGGTGCCTCGCCCAGGCATGGGACGACGAGGATTCCGCCGCCCGCCTGCATGAATTGGTGGAGTACGTCGAGGTTTTGCCGCACGGCGGCGGGATAACTCCCATCGGCGTTCAGCGTGCCTACGCCGTTGACGACGATCACGTTGTATTTTTGCGCCTCGATCCACGTAAGGGGCCGCCTTTCAATATCAGCGGCTGCATTAACGACGAAACCGGCTACGGCCAGTTTTTGGCAAACCTCGAACGACGTGCCGCCGGGAGGATTAACCAGAAGAACAGCGGGCTTCTTCTGAGACGCCGCCGGAGTATCCGAAAATGCGGGGACGCCGATGAAGCAGAGAGCGAGGAATAAGAGTTTAGTCCCCATCATAAAAAGTATACGCCAGCGAGCCGGGCGTTGCGGAAAGGGTGCTCTTTACGCTGCTGCACGGCGCTACCTGCACGGTTTCCTTCAGCGCGGAGAGCGGAGCGAAGCCGGGAACGCCTGTCAGTTTGACGGTCTTTGCTTTGTCGGTGGGATTGTGCACTTCGAGCAGCAGATTGTCGGCGCCATCCTGGACGCAGGAGAGCATTACCTCCGCATCGTCACAGTGGAACAACTCCCCGATGGCCAACCGTGTATCGCCGCGAGTCGTATTAATACTGGTCGTGGCCGTCCCTTCAAATACCGGCAGGATCAGCAGTTGCTTCCTATCCAGGTCGTAACGCCCGGCAACGGCGTTGGCGGCCAATCCATTCACGTTGACCAGCAGATTGTGAGGCAGGTTGTATTTCTTAACCGCGACCATGGCGCCGCCATTCTCCTGGTTAAGCGTCATCTCGTAGTTGATTTCTTTCACTTTGCCTTGAGTAACTTCGTATTGATACCCGGGCTTTCCGCCGCCGACCGCGTAATCGGCGATGAATTTATCGAGCCAATCGCTCTTTGTCTGATCCTCGTCCCACGGTTTGGTGAACACCAAATAACGCGCTGTGACTTTCTCCCCTGCTTTGACCGGACGATTTCCACCATCTATATAGAGGCGCGTCCTGTAATTTCCGTCATAACTTAATACTCCCGGCCCGAGATTAACCACCCCGCACGCGCCGGCGCGATCATTGGCAAGATAGACATAATCCCCGGGGTTCAATATTCCGCGCCGGCCCGGTTTCTTTTCACCCTCCAGAGTCACCGCGCCTTCCCCCGCGCCATCCTTGTACAGAATAACCGGCGGACCCCAATCGAACGACCGCCATCCCCGGCAGACTTCGATTCGCTTTAGCACACAATCTTTCTTGAAGGTGACGGAGACCTCGTGAACGTTCGCGGAGAATGGGGCATGATACCGGCCGCGCACCGCGCTGCATCGCACGAGGATGTCCGCATACTCGGTCGGCACCTGCGGCTCGGTAAATTTCGTGGGATCGGTCGGCACCAGGAACTGGGCGTCGCCGACGTAATCCTTTACCGAATAATCGAATGACATCAGAAACTTCCCCAGCGTGTAAGCGGGGAATTTAGGCTCGGTCGAAGTGCCGGTAATCACCACCGGATTTGTCGCGCAATGCGACCCGGCAATCGCTCCGCCATCCACCCCGAAGATACGCAAGTCTTCCGGGAAGGTATTCGTCGGCGCGTCGATCGCCTCGTACCCGTACTTATGCCACCCGCCCGCCCAACCTTCGAAATCCTGTAACTCGTGGTTTTCGTCCCACCCGCTCGAGCGATGCCCGCAGTCATTATTATCCCGGTACGGCATCAGCGTGTTGGACGTCTGCCAGGTCACCAGGGTGGCCCCCAGCGCGGTGCGCCCTTTAATATCCGTCACCAGCGGAACAAAGTATTGTTCATCCTTATGAGTCTCGTCCATCTCACAGGAGAAGTTTTTTTCTCCGCCCGGCTTGAAATGCCGGAAGATGCCGCCGGTCTTGGCGTCGATGATTTTCACATCGGCCAGCCCGTCATTGCTCCGAGCTTCGAATTCGATTCGCATCCGTTGCAACCCCGCGGCGAACGGCAGTCCCTGCCTGGCAATGGCGCCCCAGCGGACGATTTCGGGACCATTGCTTACAACAACATCCAGATCCTCATACTGGGAACGAATATTCAGCCGCTCCCTCAACTCCTTCCGGGTCAACTCCTCGAGATGCAGCGAGGTTAGATGCGCATCGCGGACTGTCTTTTGCAGCTCATCCGGAGAACGGATAATGGTCAGGCTGATCGGCGGATGCTCGTGCATGCGCCCCTGCAGGGAGAGATAGACGGGAAATCCGTCGTCCACCAGCTTGCCGCCGTCATACGTATAAGCGGCGATGCTCGAATAATAAGTCGCATACCAGGGATCGAGTTTCATCCGGCCCACTTCGCCAATGCCTCCCGGGATATCCCCGCCTGCCGTGGCGGCTTCGCGGATGCCCGCCGCCGACTTGACACGCCGGTCCGGGGTCATGTTCTGCGGCTCCGGCAGCAACTCGGAATCGAAGACATAGTAATGCGAATCGACCATGTCCCGGAAGATATATCCCGGCAGAGCCACAAACCCGCTGTCCGAGTTCGCCTTGCAATCGGCAACAAGCTTCGCGTATCCGGCGGCGTCGATCTTTTCCAGGTTCTCGAGAAAGATAATGTATGACAACCCAAGTTTTTTCGCCTCGGTAACATAGTCCTTCACCGTTCCATTCCCGTCGCTCAACGACGTGCGGACGCCGATGATCCCCTTGCGCCAGGTGGCTGTGCCGCCGACCCACGACTTATCGGGAACCTTCACCTTGCTCCAGTCCCGCGGCCCGTACGGCCAATACGGCCGTTTTAACGGGGCCGGAGGAGGCGTGTAACCACCCAAACCGGCTTTTTGCGCCGGGACGGCGAGCCACTTACAGGCATTGACAAAGAGCTTCATCCCGTCGCTCGCGTGGCCGTCGAACCCATTCAACATCAGCGCGTCCTTCAAAATAAAATTACCCTGGTTCAGCCACGTGTGCGCCGGGAAGAATGGAAACACCATCATCCGTCCCGAGCCGTTCACGCTGTCGCGCACGCCCACGATTTCCGGCGCGGCGGCATAAGTGCCTTTGACTTCCGGCTTGAACTCGGCATGTCCCGAGCCCAGGGCCGCGGCATTGCCGATGGTGTAAGTGGAATCCATGCCGCGGACGAGCGTGGTCCAGCTCTTGCCGAACTTCATCGGCACCGTGCCGGGCCAGCTCCATTCGCCGGTTATCGGCAGGAATAATCCCCTCACCCCTTCGCTGACGGGATGCGCCGTGACATTGGTCGTCCAGATATAGGCCGACAGACGGTTCCGGCCGCGGTCCAGCGAATTGACGCTCAGTTCTTTTCCCGGATCCTGGATGGCTTCCTCGAGACTTTGCGCGTCGTACCGTTTGCCCACGACGTCGTTCCAGTAAGTGCCGTGGTGGCCGATCGACATCGGCGACCATATAACTCCGCCGCCGGCCTGGTAATAAGCATCCAGGCGGTCGCGAAACGCCGCAATCTCCTCGGGGGTCGCGCGCATCGGATTCCATGCTTTTTCGCTCGGCAGATCGTCGAAGATCACCACCTGGAATTGCCTGAGGAATTCGGAGGTGTACCGGTTGTAATCGATCCCATGCCCGGACCCGATGCTGAGGCGAATGCCCTGTTCGGCGCAAGCGGCCTCGAAGCGCGGCGTGGAGCTGTCGTTCGGCCGGCAGGAATACATGCCGAGCATCAGCACGTCAATGGGTGCAACCCTGGCATCGGCCGCCACCGCCGGACCGGCGAGCATCGCACAGCAGAACGCCAGAACCAAGGCGGGGGTGGGAAGTTTTAACCGCGAATGATGTCTCTTTTGGTCTGGAGATCGCGCGGGGCGGGCATTCCTCCGAGCGTGTGAACTTATCGACGGGGTGGACATAATGTTTCCCCGCCTGGGCAAATAGAGGGCAGGTGCGAGTCACAACCCCGGAAACCTCGATGGGTTTCGGTCCAGAGTGAAGAGCTATCAGAGCCCGCGGCCGACGTATTGCGCGGAGTAGGTCTCAAACCGCGCGACGGCTCCCAACGGGGGCGGAGTCTGCACGTCATACACATTCTTGCCGACGACCTGCTGGGCCTCGGTGTCGAAGATCATGACGCTTTGCTGGGCCTTGGGCGAGGTGCGGCTGTCGGGCTCGGTATCGACAGCGATATAACGCTTGTGCCGCGCGGGCTTCTTTTCCGCCTTTTCTTTCGCGTGCGCCGGTTGGGCGGAAGCTAAGTTGCGGGCGGTCCAGGCACGGCCGCGCTCCCGGGCGATTTGAAGCTGGCGCGCGGTAGCCTCATGGACGGCAATGATATAGACGGCGCCATTGATGAGAGGGGTGGCTATCGAGCCGGTGCGAACGGTCCCGCCATTGGCGGCACCGGCCTGTGCCATCTGCGCGCCGCCGCCGCCGGCTTCTTCTCCCCACGAGACGCCCCCCGAACTTGAACAGCCGCCAAGCGCAAACGGGATCGCGGCGAGGAGAAAGGAAAGGAGGTAGGTGGATTTCACGAAAAATGAATGGTTGTTTTCCAAAACCCGCGTGCCAGGAGGGAGGATTTGTGCCAATTTACGCAAAAGCTCGCAGGGAGGCAAGCAGCAGCTTGCGCGGATATTCGAATTTTTGCCTCCTCCTTACGCCTTCTCCTTGCTTCAATAACTCCATGCCTCGTACTGGCAAATGCCCAAACTACGCTAATTGCCTCCTCGCGTATCGCAATGAAAACATCGCGATCGCGGACGGCGCCCCCTTCGTCTGCCCGGAATGCAAGCAACCGCTGGCCGAGGAGGACGACGACGGCGCGCACAAGCCCATGGACACCTCGATCATGATGATTGGCGGCATCTCGTTGTTCGTGATCATTGGCGCCGCCATCGTTTTCTTCGTGGTCCGCAATTCCAGGGAGCAACAACCGTCGCGCCAGGCCAATATGCCCTCGTTCGCGCCGGCTGCGGTCGCGACGCCCCAGTCGGTCCAGGGCGATCTTACGCCCTCCAGCCAGACAACGCCCGTTGCGGACACCCCGACGCCGGAGCCCTCCGCGATGCCGGTTGCAACACCGATCCCGGCGGAGGCCCCGGCCGCCACTGCTTCCCCGTCCGCGCCGGTCGAAGCGGGAGTTCAGGCGCAGACGCCCAATCTCGACCTCCAGGACTCGCAGAATCAACGGGTGAAATCCGATGTCCTCAAGCGCATTGACCTCATGCCCACCATTTCCGCCGAGGATAAGGACAAGCTCTACATCTCCGTCGAGCGCGCCCGGCAAATGGGCAAGGTTCTCACAATTCCCTTCGCTTCGGGCCGCACGAACCTCAACGACAGCGACGTGGGCCAGCTTCGCACCGCGCTTGCAGCCCCCGCGTTGCAGCCGCTGCTCAAAGACCCGACCTGCGTGTTCGTGATTCTCGGCTTTGCGGACTTGAAAGGCGACGAGAAGACCAACCTTCGCATATCCACCGACCGGGCCGAGAGCGTCCTGAAGACGCTCGAGCACCTCGGGGTCCTTAACGTACTGCATGCCGTCGGCATGGGCGGCTCCACTTTGTTTGGCGATGAACACGACGCCGAGCGCAACCGCGTGGTCGAGGTCTGGGCCGTCCTGCCGTGATCCCCTCGCCGGGGGGGAAATAGCCGGAGCCTCGCCATGAATCCTGAGCCCCAAGCCGCGAGCGCCTACCTGGCCATCCTCTCGGGCTTGCCGCCGCGGGTTTTCCCGCTGGGCCAGGGTCGCTTCGTACTGGGCCGCGCGCCGGAGGCCGATATCCGGCTCGACCATTTCGAGGTTTCCCGCCGCCATTGCCAGGTGGAATGCGACGGCGCCACGTGCTGGATCACCGATCTCCACAGCCAATGGGGCACCCGCGTCGGTCCCGTCGCCATCACCACCCGCACCGCGCTCAAGCCGGGCGATCTCCTCAGCCTGGGCGGCGTCCAGCTCCGCTTCGGTTCCGGCCCCCTCCCCGCTGCCGGGGAGCTCGAGCGGCACGCCGATGCCGTGGCCGCTCCCGCCGCCATTCTGTTCCATGGCGCTCCCACACGCTCGATCGGCCTGGGCGATCACATCTCGCTGGGCCGCGACCAAGCCTCCGATGTCCTGCTCAATTCCCCGGCCGTCTCGCGCCAGCATGCCGTCATACGGCACGGCCCGGACGGATACCGGGTTGCCGATCTGCAAAGCAGCGCGGGCTCCTTCGCCAATGGCCGGCGCTTCGACGAGCATCTGCTGGTGATTGGTGACCGCCTCCAGTTCGGCCCCTACTACTTCCTCTTCGACGGCCTGGCCCTCCACGCGGTTGACGCCCTCTCGGGCGGCGGCATTCACGCACGGAGCATCCGCCGCATGGCCAATGGCCGCAACCTCCTCGTAGACATCTCGCTGGATGTCGCCCCGGCCTGCTTCGTGGGCGTCATCGGCCCGAGCGGCGCGGGGAAATCCTCGCTGCTTTCGGTGCTTGCCGGCCTGGCGCCTTGCTCCTCGGGTTCGGTCACTGTCGATGGCGTTCCGGTCTCGACCGGCGGCGGCGCGAACCACTGGGGTTTCGTCCCGCAGGCGGAAATCGTGCACGCCGAGCTGACCGTCCTGGATGCGCTCGACTTCGCCGCGCGGCTGCGCTTCCCCCGCCGGACACCGCCCATCGAGTTGCGCAAGCTCATCCTCCAGACCATGTCCCGGCTTGGTCTCGGCGAGCGCGCCGGCACCCGCATCGCCGATCTCTCCGGCGGCGAGCGCAAGCGGGTGAGCGTCGCCGTCGAGCTCCTCTCCCGCCCCGCGGTGCTCTTCCTGGACGAGCCGACCTCCGGGCTCGATCCCGCGACGGAATTCAAGCTCATGGAACTTCTCCGCGATCTTGCCGACCGCGGCTGCACGGTGCTCTGCACCACGCATGTGATGGAAAACGTCTACCTCATGGACCAGCTCTCGATCATGCTGGCCGGCCACGCCATCTATACCGGCACGCCCCAGGAGACTCGCGATTTTTTCGGCGTCCAGCGTCTGGCCACCCTCTACGATCGCCTCAACGAAAAGACACCCGAGGAATGGATTCGCGCCGCTGCGGCCGCGCCGTTGCCGCCGGTTGCTCCCGGGCGGCCCGGCGCGGCTCCCGTGCAAGGGCCGCCTTCGGCCCTTTACCGGCTCGCCATCCTCCTGCGGCGGCAGTGGGCGATCCTTTGCTCGGATTGGCGCAACTCGATTCTGCTGGCCGCGCAGCCCCTGGTGCTCGCCGGCCTCGTGGCCTGGGTGAGCGACGACTCCTCGCTGCGGCTCTTCTTTGCGTACATCGCCGCGCTCTGGTTCGGATGCAGTAACGCCTCGCAGGAGATCGTGCGCGAGTGGCCCATCTACCGCCGCGAACGCATCGCCGGGGTCACACCGGAGCTTTACGTCCTCGCAAAGCTTCTCTACCTGGGTGTCGTGACCGCTTGCCAGGCGCTCCTCTTCTACGCGACCCTCAAATTCTCCGGTGGCCTCGGCGGCGCGATGCAATGGCAGGTCGCCGCCCTGCTTCTGACGGCCGGCGCAGCCGTCGCAATCGGCTCGCTGATTTCCGCCCACGCGCGCAATCTCATGCAGGCGGTGCTGGCCGTACCGCTCATCCTCATCCCGTTCATCCTGTTTTCCGGGCAGACGCCCGCAGCCTCGGAGTTGCGGTCCCGGCCGGTTGTTTTTACAATCGCCCGATTCATGCCCTCCTTCGCCGCGCAGCGCTGCATGGACCTTAGCTTTTTCTGGCATCGCCGCATCGATGCGGAGACTACCGACGGGCACGAGATTGCCTACCGGAACCTGCCGGCCGATTGCAAGGTCGAGAACGGCGAGGTCTTCACAGACGGTTCTCCCGCGTGGCGCGCGCTGCTGTCGCTCGTGGTCTGGATCGGCGGCGGCGCCGCTGCCACTTGCGCAACCCTCCGCATTCGGGAAAAATTCTAGCCGTGCCCGAAGCCACCGTATTCGATCACTACGAGGTTTTGCACAGGGAAGACGGCTCGCTCTTCGAGCTGGGGCGCGGGTCGATGGGGATTACCTACAAGGCGTTCGACACGAATCTGCGCTGCATGGTGGCCCTGAAGGTCATCAACGGCGCGTCGATCCACAGCGACCTCGCCCGCGAGCGTTTCGTGAGCGAGGCCCGGGCGGCGGCCCAGCTTCGCCACCGCAACGTGGCATCGGTTTTTCACCTGGGGGTGACGGGAGACACTTTCTTTTACGCAATGGAGTTTATCGAGGGCGAAACGGTCGAGTCCCTCATCCGCCGCGGCGGTCCGCTCCAGCCCGTTCTGGCGGTGCGCATCGCCGTGCAGGTTGCGCGCGCGCTCAATGCGGCCCAGGCGCACCAGCTTGTCCATCGCGATATCAAGCCGTCGAACCTCATGCTGGTGCGCGAGGATGAGGAGCTGGTGGTAAAGGTCATCGACTTCGGCCTCGCAAAGTCCAACCGAGTCGAGGACGCGCCTGAAGAGGCCAGGCTTTCCGAATCGGGCTTCGTCGGCACACCGCACTTCGCCTCGCCCGAGCAACTCGAGGAGCGCGAGATCGACGTCCGCTCGGATATCTACTCCCTCGGCGTCACCCTCTGGTACATGGTCACCGGCGAGCCACCTTTCGGGGGCGCCCTGGAACAGGTAATCAGCCAGCATGTCCATACGCCGCCGCCCGCCAACCGCATCGCTTTCCTGCCCGAGCCGCTTCGCGATGTCGTGCTCCGGATGCTGGCCAAGGATCCGGCGCAACGCCCCCAGACGCCGGTCGAGCTGCGCGCCCAACTCGAGGCCTGCATCGAAGGGGCAGCCCAGGCCACGGGCGCGGATCCCTCCGGCGACATCGTGCTCGCCCCGGAGACCGGTCGCACCGGTGGCGCCATCCTCAAAGAGAAGGGCTTCTACGCCGGCGCAATCGTTGGCGGCCGCTATAAGCTTCTGCGCGACCTTGGCGAAAGCACCTCCGGCTGGACCTTCCAGGCCGAGGACACGCAGGACGGCTCGAAATGCCGGCTCCTCGTGCTCGGGGCGGAATGGGCCGGCAACTCGGCCGCGCTGACCGAAATCGAACGCGAGGCGGAAGAACTGCGCAGCCTCGCGCATCCCAATATCCTCAAGGTCCTCAGCATCGAGCGGGCCGGCGAGGCCAGTTTCATCCTCACGGAGTGGATCGACGGCTTCAGCCTGCTGGAGCTGCTCCGCTGCCGCCAGGAGCTCAATGCGGATGAGACGGTGCTCCTCGTGGGCCAGATCGCCGCGGGCGTCGATGCTGCTATTTCCCGCGGGCTGCGGCATCTCGATTTCTCGCTGAACCAGATTCTCGTCCACTTCCCCGGGAATGAAAAAGAAGCCGAGGGCCACACCGGGAACCATATCGAGGCGCACGTGGATCGCTGGCCTCAATTCCTCATCAAGGTGAACGCGCTGGGCATCACGCGCGAGTTCGCCACCTCCGACACCTGGGCCGGCGGACAGACCATGGTCGCCGACCTGACAGCCGCTGCGCCGGACCAGGCTGACGATCCCTCCCGCCTGTGTGTGAAATCGCTCGCCGGCATTGTGTACGAGCTGCTTGGCGGCGCTCCGTTTTCCGCGAAGCTCGGGAGCATCGGTTCCCACGTCGCAACCCGCTACGTGCCGGTGGCCGCGCTGCCCGAGTCCGGAAATCAGGTTGTAAAGAGAGCGCTCGATCCCCATCACTCGTTCGCGACGGCCGACGAATTCTGCCAGGCTCTCAAAGCCAGCCTCACCGGCGGTTACAGCCCCCTACCCTCTCCCTCCGCTCCCTCCGCTCCCTCCGCCTCCGGCCTTCTCCCACCCCAGGGCATTCCCGCCCAGCCTGCCGCCGCTCCGCCGCATCCTCTGCCCGCCGCGCCCAGCCGCTCCCGCTGGCTCGGGTTGGCCGCAATCTCCGCGTGCGCCATTGCGGCTGTTGGCCTTTGGGCGATGAATCGCTCGAATTCCCGGCCCGAGCCCCCCGCATCCCCTGCCCTCTCCTCCCCGGCGCCCACTGCGGAACTGCTCGCCGGCAATTCCCCCGCTCCGGGGATTTCGCCCGCCACCGTGACGCCCTCGGAGGCTCCCGGTCTCCCTCCCCCGACCCCGGACCCGGCGGCTCTCATGAAGGCGAAGCTCCGTGAAGGCGAAGGATTTGAGAGCGCCCAGAATTGGCCGATGGCGATCGAATCCTACGTGGAATTCACCGGCTCATTCCCCGGCGTCGATACGGGCCGCATTCGGCTCGAGACCTTGCTATCGAGCCTCCGGCCCGTCCTCGAGAAGATGCCGGCCAGCCAGTTCGCCGCCCTTCAACCCGCGATCACCGACGCCGCCAAACAGGACGTCGTGTCGGCGATGGTGATCCTGGCCGATCAACTCCGGGCCACGGCGCCCGCCGATGCCTTCGCATGGTGTTGCGCCGCGGCCGCTCGCGGCAATGCGCCGGCCATGACTGAGGCCGGCCTGATGGTTTCCGACGGCGCCGGCACGGCCCAGAATTACGCTCTTGCGGTAAAATGGTTCCAGATGGCCGCCGCCGCCGGCGATGCCGCGGGCAACACATGCCTG
>Ga0302319_10014221_pt1 | contig 14860 bp, 13 predicted proteins | sample Bog_T0_2_FD_203319 | JGI IMG/M metagenome (GOLD analysis project Ga0302319, IMG submission 203319) | Peat permafrost microbial communities from Stordalen Mire near Abisko, Sweden - Bog_T0_2 | ecosystem: Environmental > Terrestrial > Soil > Wetlands > Peat | place: Sweden: Abisko, Stordalen Mire... | reverse complement strand
AAACCATCGCGTGCGGGATTGCCGGGTTTTCCGGTGCCTCCGCTGTGAAGACTTGTGCGCGGACGTGCTGCCCTTTTTTGCGCACAAGGCTGCGGGTGCATCAGGCACCCGGCATCCCGCACGCCCTCTCGGGGGCGTCACCACGCCCAAGGCCTCATCCGGTCCGTTTGGGCGGAAAGTTCTTTCAACGACTCGGGCGCATCGCGCCGCGAGGCGCGAACTGTTGTTTTGATGGTGCGAGGCACGAAGCGGCTTTTCCGTTTGTAAAATTTTGGCGTTTTTGGCTGTTTGAAAAGTGAATCAACACCTGCGGCGGGCTCCGGGCCGCCACATCTTGTCTTTTCAATCCCGCTCCAGCCGATCGAAATTTAGCCGAAACCGATCTTCAATTGGCGAGATGACCAGACTCAAAACTTCTCCACCCAGGGCCGCAATTCCAGCTCCCAGGTCCAGGCGCTGCGCGGCTGTTGCAGCACGTTCCAATAGCTTTCCGCAATCGCGTCGGGATCGAGCAGCGAGTCCGGACGATCCGGCGGATCGAGGCGGGCGGTGCTGCGGATGCCGCCATCGATTACGAAATGCGCGACATGGATGCCCTGCGGCGACAATTCGCGCGCCAGGCTCTGGGCCAGCCCGCGCAGCGCGAACTTGCCCATCGCGAACGGCGCCGACTGCGGATAACCCTTGACGCTGGCCGACGCCCCGGTGAACAGGATGGCGCCGTGGCGCTGCGGCAGCATCCGCTTCGCCGCCTGCTGCGCCACCAGGAAGCCGCCGAAGGCGCTGACCGCGATCGCCTGCGCCACCTCGGCCGGCGCCAGATCGACAAAGGCGCCGCGCGCCCGCGCGCTGGCATTATAGATCACGACGTCGGGGCTGCCGAGCTCGCGCTCGACCTCGCCGAACAGCCGCTCGACATCGGCTGTTGCGGTGGCGTCGCAGGCATAGGCGCGGGCGCCGGTCTGCTGGCACAGCGCCGCCAGCTTTTCGGTCTTTCGCGCGGCGAGGGCGACTTGGATGCCCTGCCGGGCCAACAGCCGCGCCAGCGCGGCGCTCAGCCCCTCGCCGGCGCCAACGATCAGGGCGGTTTTGAAGCTGTGTCGTTGTATCTCCGGCATGGGATTTCCCTCGGTCGGCTGATTTTGATGGCTGTTTTCGTTCGGCGCGCGGCTATAGCATCTAACACCGGGGACGAAACGAACAAGAGTGGCCCATGCCCGCATTGACTGAGGCCGACGACGTGCCTCGTGCCGTCGATCCAATCGGAGCCCAGCCCCGTGCCGCCGATCGGCCGGGGCTGCTGGCGCCGGACACCTCCGGCATGAACTTCTACCGCGCCGATCCAGCCCTGTCGGATCTGTTGCGCATCCATCTGCCCGATCCGTTGTTCCGCCATATCGAGCCGCATCTCGACCGGCTCGGCGCGCTGGCCGGCAGTCATCTGGACGAATGCGCAAGATTGGCCGACCGCCATGGACCGGTGCTGCATCAACGCGACCGCTTCGGCCGTGATGTTCAGTCGATCGAATACCATCCGGCCTATCGCGAACTGGAACGCACCGCCTTCGCTGAGTTCGGCATTCATGCGATGTCGCTGCGCGCGGGCATTCTGGGCTGGCCGGAGAAATATCCGGTTGCGGCCAAGCACGCTTTTACGTTCCTGTTCAACCAGGCCGAATTCGGCCTGGGCTGCCCGATCAACGTAACCGATGGCTGCGCCAAGCTGCTGTCGAAGTTTGGCAGCGCGGCGCTGAGGGAAAGATATCTCGATGGCCTGACGGCGACCGATATGAGTCTGTTGACCCAGGGCGGCCAGTTCATGACCGAGAAGGAAGGCGGCTCCGATGTCGGCACGCTCACGACCAGTGCGGTGCCGGATGGCGAGCAGTGGCGGCTGTGGGGCGAAAAATGGTTCTGTTCCAACGCCGACGCCAAGATCGTGATGCTGCTGGCGCGGCCGCGGGGCGCGCCGGATGGGACAAGCGGCGTCGGCCTGTTCCTGATGCCGCGCTGGCTCGCCGACGGTTCGCCCAACCACTACCGGATTGTGCGCCTGAAGGACAAACTCGGCACCCGCTCGATGGCCTCGGGCGAGATCAAGCTGGAGGGCGCGATTGCCTTTGCGGTCGGCCGGCTCGACCGCGGTTTTGTCCAGATGGCGGAGATGGTCAATTCGTCCAGGCTCTCCAACGGCGTCAAGTCCACGGCGCTGATGCGGCGCGCGCATCATGACGCGATGACGGTGGCGCACCATCGCGTGGTGTTCGGCCGCCGCGTCATCGATCTGCCGCTGGCGCGCCGACAATTGATGAAGATCCAGCTTGCCACCGAACAGGCGCTGTCGCTGAGCTTTGTCACCGCCGATGCGCTCGACCGCGCGGAGGCCGGCAGCCAGGACGCCGCCGCGCTGCTGCGGATCCTGACGCCCACTCTCAAATTCCGCGCCACTCGGGATGCCCGCAAGGTCTGCGGCGATGCCTTGGAAATGCGCGGCGGCATCGGTTACATTGAGGAATTCGCCACCGCGCGGCTGGTCCGCGACGCCCATCTCGGTTCGATCTGGGAAGGCACCGGCAATATCGTCGCCCTCGATGCGCTGCGCCGCGCGGTCGGCCGCCACGGCGCGGAAGCAGCGCTCGCCGCCGATCTGCATGCCAGGCTCGATGACAGCTCAGGCGTGCCGCAGGGTTTTCGCGACCGGCTGCGCGAGCTCGCCGACCGCGCCATCGGTTTTGCCCGCGAGGTCGCCGCTCACAGCGATTACGAGGCCGAGGCAAGGCGCGCCACCGGCCTCCTGTATCACGTCGCGAGCGCTGTGACGCTGGCCTGGGAAGGCGGCCGCATCCACGAAATGCGCGGTGATGCGCGGCGGCTGTTGCTGTCGCGGCTGGTGATCGATCACCGCATCGCGGCGCAGGATCCGTTCCGGCTGACGGAAACCGCAGCGCAGCGCGCGATCACCGATGCGCTGCTCGGCGACCGCGCAATCGGGATGGCCGAGGCTGGCGAGTGGCTGGAGGCGGGGTAGGCACAGATCGGTCTCCGGTTCTTCCGTCATTGCGAGCGCAGCGAAGCAATCCAGCTTTGGTGACGCAACAAAGCTGGATTGCTTCGTCGCAAGGGCTCCTCGCAATGACGGACTATTCGAGGCAGCGAGCCGAACCATCAATCGGCAAACATCGGCGGCTGGACAAAACCGCCGAACTCGCGCTCGATCAACTCGGCCAGTTTGATCGGCGTGCGGTCCTCCAGCCAGGGGCCGACGATCTGCACCCCGATCGGCAACCCGTCTGGCGCCAGGCCGATCGGGATCGCGGTGGCCGGCAGGCCGGGCAGCGTGGCGATGCCGGGCCAGGCCAACTGGTCGGCATAGGGGTACGAGGTGCCGTCGATATCGATGCGGCGCAGGTTCTGATCCTCGGAATGGTCGTGCGGATAGGCCGGGGTCGGCATCACCGGGCAGATCACCGCATCGAAGTGCTTGAACAATTCGCGCCATTGCGCCCGCAGCCGGGCGCGGCCGTTGTCTGCCATCAGCCAGTCGCGGTGGCTGAGCGCGATGCCGCGCAGCCGCTCGGCGCCGAGCGACATCTCATGGGGCGGCAGCGCGGCCGCGGCTGCCACGGCGCCTTGATAGATGTCGGGCGGAAACGACGCGCCGAGAAACGACATCAATAGCCGTATATAGAGCCGCGTCGCGGCGGCGAAGTCGGGCAGCAACGGGCTCTTTCGCACGACGCCAACACCGGCCTTGGCAAGGGCTTCGGCCAGCTGCTCGATCGCGCCGCGGACGACCGCTGAGGTCGGCAGCAGCGGATCGCTGTCGATCAACAGCACGCGAAATTGCTGCAATTCGCTCTGGCGCGGCGCCGGCAGATCAAGCCGGCAGGCGACGCCGGCCTCCAGCGGATCCGGGCCGGCGATGACCTCCAGCAGCAGCGCGAGGTCGGCGGCCGAGCGCGCCATCGGCCCGATCACCGCGAGGTCGCGATCGCTCGGCAGCGCCGGGAAGGGTGGCGGCAGATGGCCGCGGCTCGGCGCCAGGGCAAAGCTCGGCTTGTGGGCATAGACGCCGCAATGAACGGCCGGCACCCGTAGTGAGCCGCCGATGTCGGAACCGAGCGACAGCGCTCCGTAGCCCACCGCCAGCGCCGCCGCCGAGCCTCCGGAGGAGCCGCCGGGGGTACGGGTGAGATCATAGGGATTATTGGTGGTGCCGTAGATGTCGTTGTAGCTCTGCCAATCGGCGAGCGCGAGCGGCACATTGGTCTTGCCGAGGATCACGCCGCCGGCCGCTTTGACACGCGCAACCGACAGCGCGTCTTCCGGCGGGATGAAGCCCTTATGCTTGGGAAAGCCCCAGGTCGTCGGCAGTCCGGCGATATTGTAGGATTCCTTCACCGTCATGGGAATGCCAAGCAGCGGGCGCGTCTCGCCGCGGCCGCGCGCCGCGTCGGCGGCGCGGGCGGCGTCCAGCGCGCGCTCGAAATCGCGCACGCAGATCGCGTTGATCCTGCCGTCAAGGCGCTCGATGCGATCGATCGCGTCCTGCGCCAGTTCCACGGCGGACACCTGTTTGGCCGCGAGCGCCGCCGCCAATTCGACGGCGGACTTGAAGCTCCAATTTATCGTGGACAATGTTTTGCTCCCGATTTGGCTTCTGGTCACGGCCGATGATGCTCAGGATGGCCACCGGCCGCAAGCTCAGCAACCGCGAGCACGACGATTCTGATCAGCTGCGGGCACCGTTTCGTTGAAACCACCTCGCGTCGATCAGGAACCGGCAAGGCGCTTTGCCCGCCTCGTCCGTCATTTTTTTGACACATATCGGGCTGTGCAGTGTCCGTAATTTTACGGAATGTGGCTTTAGGGTCACATCCCAGCAGCATGTTAGATGATATTACCTCTACAGGTTATGTAGCTTTAGAGGAATATAGTGTGTTGTCGAAAACTGTTTTCTTAGCCGCAATGATTGTTCTGACCGCTACTGGCGGATTCGCTGCTGATCTGCCGGCAAAAACCTATACGAAAGCCCCGGTGGCACCGAAGCCATTCAGTTGGACGGGCTGCTTTGCCGGTGTCAATGCCGGCGGCGCCTTCAGCGATGACAAGATCCGGAGTTTAGGCGACTTCAGCTCCGCCGGTTTCGTCGGCGGCGGGCAGATCGGTTGCGACTATCAGTTCGCTTCGACCTGGGTCGTGGGCGTTGAGGGTCGAGCGGCCTGGTCCAGCCTGAACAGCCAGACTCCGGGAAGGGGATTGAATCCGATCACAGGAATTACCTTTCCGACGCATTTTACAGTCCGCAACGACTTCTTGGCGTCGGCTACGGCGCGCTTGGGTTATAGCTTTGTTGGCGGCTGGCTGATCTACGCCCGAGGTGGTGCCGCCTGGACCCGTGAAAAGGAAGACTCGGCCTTCACGGACCCTTTCTATGTATTGCCAGCCGATCCCAAGGGAACCCAGACTCGAGCCGGATGGACTGCCGGCGCGGGGCTGGATTGGGCCTTTGCTCCGCACTGGTCGACGAATGTTGAATACGGCTATTATGACTTCGGCGACAATAACTATCTGTTGACCGGCCCGGTGGTGGGATTCACCGGTAATTTGAAGGATAGAATCCACACCGTGACGGTTGGCTTGAACTATCACTTCTAATTTCGCTGCCTATCCCGGCAGCATGCGCTGCATGATGTTGTCGCGATAGACGAAGAGGTGGGCCAGTGCCGAGGCGATGTGGACGCCGATCAGCACCAGCAACGTCCATTCCGCCGCCTGGTGCCAGCCATCGATGCGGTGCAGGGCGGCGGCGTTTTCGGATGCCAGCATCGGCAGCGGCGCGAGATAAAAGAACGACAGGGACCAGCCGCGCAACGATGCGAACAGCCAGCCGGTCACGGTGGTCGCCAGCACCAGCGCATACAGCGCCCAATGCACGGCTTCCGCGCTCAGCCTCTGCCATCCCGGAAGCGAGCTTTCCGGCGCCACCGGGTGGGTCAGCCGCCACGCCAAGCGGACCGCGATGAGCGCGAGCAAGGTAATGCCAATGGAGACATGGAACGTCATGCCGGCGCCCGGCTTCATGCCCTTGTGGATGTCCGGCATCAGCCAGCCGAGCGGATATTGCACCACCAGCAGCGCCACCACCAGCCAGTGCAGCAGTTTCGCGGTCATGCCATAATGCAAGCGTGCAGCCATGGGGATCCTTTACCGCGCGCGTCGGCCGGACAAACGAAACAATACGCCGCAACGCGCCGAGCGTTGAATGGTTGCCAGACTAGCAGACCCCTCTCGCTAGGCCGCTCCGATGAGAATGCCGACCGCAAGCACGATGGCGCCGCCGAGCACGATCTGGAATACGGCCTGCAGGATCGGGGTGTCCATATAGCGCGCCCGGATATAGGCAATCGCCCACAGCTCAAAGAACACCACCACCCCGGCAATCGCGGTCGCGATCCAGAACGCATTGGCCCAGGCATCGGGAACCAGGTAAGGCAGGGTATGGCCGAGGCCGCCCAGCGTCGTCATCAGGCCGCAGGTGACGCCGCGCAGCCAGGGGGAGCCGCGGCCGGTCAGCGAGCCATCGTCGGACAAGGCCTCGGCGAAACCCATGCTGATCCCGGCGCCGATCGAGGCGGCCAGCCCGACCAGGAAGGTCTGCCAGTTGTGATGGGTGGCAAAGGCCGCGGCAAACAACGGCGCCAGCGTCGATACCGAGCCGTCCATCAAGCCGGCCAGCCCCGGCTGGACGTATTGCAGGACAAAGACGCGGCGGCGGGTTTTCTCCTCCGCCTCGCGCACATCAGGGCTGAGGATCTGGTCGGTCAGCTTGGCGGCGACGTTTTCATGGCCTTTTTCCGCCTCCGCGAGATCGCCGAGCAGCCGGCGCACGCCGACATCCTGGGTCTGCTCGGCGGCCTTGACATAGAACCGTTCGGCCTCGAACTCCATCGTCGCGGCTTCCTTGCGGATGGTATCGAGCGACAGGTTCTTGGTCAGCCAGATCGGCCGGCGGCGCAGAAAGCCCTTGACGTCGTCCCGGCGGATCGGCGGCAGGTTGCTGCCGAAGCGCTTTTCGTACAGCTCCAGCAGCCTATGCCGATGACCCTTTTCCTCCTCGGCCATCTCCTCGAACAGCTTCGCCGAATCCGGATAGCGCTCCGCCAGATCCTCTGCGAAAGTCATGTAGATCCGGCTGTCCTCCTCCTCCGCGGAGATCGCCACTGCCAGCACTTCGCGCTCGCTCAGATCGGCAAAATTCTTCATTTGGGGATCCAGTTTAGAATTATTCTAAACGATATAGGGGAACAGCCGATCAGGGTCAATTGCACCGCACAAAAGTACGGGTTGGGCCGCCATCCAGATCACATCATCTGGAACCGTTGCGGCCCGGCCCCGTTCGAGTTCCTGTTGCGTGTTCCAATCAATCCGGAGCCCTTATGGACAAGGTCAAATACCGTTTGAATGATCCGCGGCTGGCGCTGCGTCGGACCAGGCTTGAGATTCCCGGCTGGGCCGGCACGCGTGAGCCGCGTGCCAATGGTTCACGCGAACAGGTCTGGCATTGCGTGCCGTTCTCAGAAGGGGCGCAGTACGGGATCGAGCTGTTTTATCCCTATGACAATGAACTGCATGTGACCACCAAGGACGGCCATCTGCTGCTGGAGTCGGACTGGGGGCCGCCGCCGGACGGCGGCGTGCAGTGGCCGCCATTCCGCAATTTCGGCGACCATTTCTACACCTACCAGATCCTTTTGGATCTCAAGGTCGAAAAGGGCATGGCGATCCGCACCGAACCGCATCCGCGCTTCTATACCGACCGCACCGATACCGTGCCGGTCGCGGTGCCGGCGCTGGTGCGCAATTGGTGGCCGATGATGTTCTTCACGGTTTTCAAGGCGCCGGCCGAAGGCCGCACGCATATTTTCCGGCCGCACGAACCCTTCGCGCAGATCATCGTGATCCCGGAGGAAGCCGCCTTTGCGCTCGAACCGATGGGGGAAGAGGAATCCGCCGAGCGCGAGTTGCAGGCGCGGCGCATTTATCACAGCCGGCCGACGCTGGCCGCAGGAACCGAATGGACCTCGTCGACGGACACCGTGTTCGACGGCACCTATCGGCATCTGCATCGGGCGGCGAAGGACAAGGCCCGTCAGTCGTGAAGGCAAAACACCAACTGATAGCAAAAACAGGACCGCAAGGTCCTGTTTTTCGATTCCAAACTGCGGCACGACCTCAATAGTCGCGGCGGTAGAACGCATGGTGGTGATGATGGTGGTGGTGGTGGTGCCGGTAGCCCGGCACAACGATGACCCTCGGCCGGTAGGCGTGGTGATGATGGTGGTGATGGTGATGGTGATGGTGCGGAAACACAACGATCTGCGCCAACTGCACATTTGCGGTCGGCGGCGGTGTTGATTCGTCAACTGCCTGCAGCAGCATTGCGGCGTTCGGGATGGGCTCGAGCAGGTCGGCGAACGAATTCGCCTTCAAGACATCGGTCGGCGCTGGCGCCGGCGATGCCTGCGCTGCATTGAAGCTTCCGAGTGCTGCGACCGCACCCAGTAGCCCGGCAATCTTCTTGTCCATAAAAACGATCCTCCAGTGATTGTGCCGGACGCATGCCCGGTATCAGGGAACGCCATGAACCAGAGTTGGTTCCGAAGGCGGTGGGGCGTCGAAAGCGATGGCCACAATGTCATTACGGCTCGGCATTTCCATGGTTGCGCAGGAATTCGAGCAACAGCCGGTTCACCTCGGCCGGCTGCTCCTGCTGCACCCAATGGCCGGCGCCCTCGACCAGATGACAGCCCAGCATGCGCGTGCAGGCGCCTTGCTGCATCGCCTCATAGACACCGGGCCGCTGATAGGTGCCCCAATCCTGTTTCCCGGCGATGAAGCAGGCGGGCACGTCGATGGTCCGGCCGGCCCAGGTCTCCAGCTCGGCGCTGAACGCGCCCGACGTGCCGCAGCGATACCATTGCAGGCCGCCTTGGAAGCCGGTGCGGGCATATTCGGCGCTGTAGAACGCGAGTTCGTGGTCGGGCAACCAGGAATTGGCGGCGATCGCTGCCGCGGCAGGCATTTCCTCGGCCACCGTCTCGGCCATGGTGCGGTTAAGATCCATCACATAATAGGTCGGCAGTTTTGCAAGTTCATGCGCGGTCCAGCCCAACAAGGGCGCCGGCCTGTTGGGTTTCCAGTCCGCGCTCTTGTGATGATAATAGGCGCGCAGAAAATCATGCACGCCTTGCGGCGCGCGATGCATGTCGGTATTGGCCGCGCGCGTCGAATAGTACCATTGATAATGCTTACGCGGCCGCGGCAGCGCTGCCAATTCGCCATGCACGGGATCTGCTGGTGGCGGCGACCACGGCCGATCCGCGGTCGCAAACGGCAGCGGCGGCGGCCCTGCGAAGGGCGCGCTCATCAGCACCACCGATCGAAACACGTCCGGCCGCAGCAGCGCGCACCAGGCGGCAACCGGGGAGCCGAAATCGTGTCCGACCACGGCGGCCAAGCTGCGATAGCCGAACGCCGACACCAAGCCGATCGCATCGCGCACCAGATTGATCAGCCGGAACGAGGCCAGGTCGCCATCATAATCGGGGTCCCAGCCGGTGGTGCGGCCATAGCCGCGCTGGTCCGGCGCCAGCACGTGATAGCCTTGCTCGGCCAATGCCGGCATCAGTTTTCGCCAGCTGAAGGCGAGTTCGGGAAAGCCATGCAGCAGCAGCAGGCAAGGCCGGCCGCGGCTCTCGAAACCGGCCTCCAGCACATGCATGCGCAGCCCGTTGATGCCCTCGACAAAGCGCGAGCGGATGGAAGGCGGCAGGGGAATCTCGGGAAGCCGGCCCATGGGATGCAGCGCGCGCTAGGCCACGACCGCCATCGTCGGCCAGTAGCGGTCGCGCAGATGGCGCTTGACCAGCTTGCCGGTCGGCGTGCGCGGCAGTTCGGCCTCGAAGTCGATGCTGCGCGGGCATTTGATCGGCGACAGATGCTGCCGGCAGAACAGCATCAGCTCGGCCTCCAGCTGTTGGCCGGCGCGCGCCATGTCACGCGGCTGCACCACCGCCTTGACCTCCTCGCCCATTTCCTCGTTGGGGACGCCGAACACCGCGACGTCGGCGACTGCGGCATGGGTGATCAGCACGTCCTCGGTCTCCTGCGGATAGATGTTCACGCCGCCGGAAATGATCATGTAGGACTTGCGGTCGGTCAGGTACAGAAATCCATCCGGGTCGAGATAGCCGACATCGCCGAGCGTCGACCAGCCCTTGGCGTTATAGGCGCGTTTCGTCTTCTCGGGATCGTTGTGATAGGAAAACACAGGCGCGTCGGCGAAATAGACCGTGCCGATCTGGCCCGCCGGCAATTCCTCGTCGTTGTCGTCGAGAATCCTGACTTTGCCGACCACCGCGCGGCCAACTGTGCCGCGATGCTCCAGCCATTGCTGCGACGTCGAGACGGTGACGCCATTGCCTTCGGAGCCGGCATAATATTCGATCAGGATCGGCCCCCACCAGTCGATCATTTTGGCCTTCACATCGATCGGACAAGGCGCCGCGGCATGGATGGCGCCTTTCAGCGACGACATGTCGTAGCGCGATCGTACGTCTTCCGGCAGCTTCAGCATGCGCACGAACATGGTCGGTACCAGCTGCGACTGGGTGATTCGATGGGTCTCGACCAGTTTCAGGAAATGCTCGGCGTCAAAGGATTCCATGATGATCGAGGTGCCGCCGAGGGTGATCGCCATCATGTTGAAGCGCAAGGGCGCGGCGTGATAAAGCGGCGCAGGCGACAGATAGATGCTGTCCTGGCCCATTCCGCACATATTGGCGCAGAGGACCTTCAGAAACGGATTGGGTAGCTCGATCGGGTTGTTCTCCGCGGCCCGCTTGATGCCCTTGGGGCGGCCTGTGGTGCCGGACGAATACAGCATGTCGTAGCCCGCGACCTCATCCGCGATCGGCGTGGCCGGCTGCGCCGCCAGCGCCTGGTCAAACGACCGGAAACCGGGCAGCGGATCATCGACCATGTAGAATACCGGCTGGTCTGCAGCTCCTATGACCAAATGTTGGATCTGCTCGGCGCATTTCGGCGAGGTCACGACGAGGCGGGCGCCGCAATCGGCGATGATGTAGGCTATCTCGTCCCGGGTCAGATAGCGGCTGATCGCGGTGTAATACAGCCCGCTGCGCTGTGCCGCCCAGCAGATTTCCATGAACGCCAGGCGGTTTTCCATCAGCAGGGCGATGTGATCGCCGGCCTTCAGTCCCAGCGAACGGAACAGCTGGGCGCCCTGGTTCGAGCGCTCGTCCAGCTCGCGATAGGTGATGGCGTGCCCGCTGCCCGCCATGCGATAGGCGACCTTGTCGGGCTGGCTGCGGGCGTAAATGGACGGATGGGTCATTGGAGGGTCCTTGCGGGCGGATAGCGAATGGCGAGTAGCGAGTGGCGAATAGGGAAGAAAAACGCGACATCCCCCTATTCGCTACTCGCCACTCGCCATTCGCCTCGTCACAGTCGCTCGACGATCGTCACATTGGCCATGCCGCCGCCCTCGCACATGGTCTGCAGGCCGTAGCGCTTGTTGCGCTGCTTCAGCGCGTTGACCAGCGTAGTCATCAGCTTGGTGCCGGAGCCGCCGAGCGGATGGCCGAGCGCGATGGCGCCGCCATTGACATTGAGCCGCGCCGGATCGGCGCCGGTGGTCTTCAGCCACGCGGTCGGCACCGAGGCGAAGGCCTCGTTGACCTCGAACAGATCGATGTCGTCGACGCTCATGCCGGCCTTCTCCAGCGCACGCTGGGTGGCCGGCAGCGGGGCTTCCAGCATGATCACGGGGTCGCCGCCCATCATGGTCATGTGATGGATCCGCGCCATCGGCTTGACCCCTAAGGATTTCAGGCCCCTTTCATTGACCACCATCACCCCCGAGGCGCCGTCGCAGATCTGGCTGGCGCTGGCGGCCGTCAGCTTGCCGTTCTCGGCAATCAGCTTGACGGCTTTGATGCCGTCCAGGCTGACGTCGAAGCGGATGCCTTCGTCGATGGCGTGGGTGTCGGTCGACCCGTCGGCGCGGGTGATCGGCAGCGCAATGATCTCGTCCTTGAATCGTCCCGCCTCCGTCGCTGCGATCGCGCGCTGGTGGCTGTGATAGGCATATTCGTCCAGTTCGTCCTTCGACAGGCCATATTTCTCCGCCATCATTTCAGCGCCGGTGAACTGGCTGAACACGATGTTCGGGTAGCGCTTCTCGATGTTCGGGCTCTTATAGGTGCCGAAGCCGTTCTTGGCCGGCAATTGCGAGGCAAGGCCCATCGGCACCCGCGACATGCCTTCGACGCCGGCGGCAATCACCACATCCATGGTGCCGGACATCACCGCCTGGGCTGCGAAATGCAGCGCCTGCTGCGACGATCCGCATTGCCGGTCGATCGAGGTGCCAGGCACGCTTTCCGGCAGTTTCGACGCCATGATGGCGTTGCGGGCGATGTTGTTGGACTGCTCGCCGACCTGCATCACGCAGCCCATGATGACGTCCTCGATCTGCTTGGGATCGGCGCCGGTCCGTTCGACCAGCGCGTCCAGTACGGAGGCGGCGAGGTCGGCTGGATGCCAGCCCGACAGACGTCCTCCCTTGCGGCCGCCCGCGGTACGGGCGGCGGCGACGATATAGGCCTCGGCCATCATGGGTCTCCCTGATTCTTGGGCATTGCTTGCCTGGACGTTTCAGCCGATTTAAGGGGCGGCGAGGGATTTAGTCAATCGATCAATTAACCCTTGAGCGCGACCGGTGCATGAGGTTATCTGTCGACTGGATCGCCCAACAGGCCGGTTATGGGACCGCAATTGAACACCTTAATGCCCAGCAGGCTGGCGGGCGGCAAAAACACCACCGCCGAGAAGCTGCTGGTCGCAGCCAGCGAGCTGATGATCGGACGCTCCTCGATCGAGGTGTCCTTGAGCGACATCGCGCAGAAGTCTGGCGTCAACGCCGCGCTGGTGAAATATCATTTTGGCAACAAGGACGGCCTGCTGCTGGCCTTGCTGGCGCGCGACGCCGCGACCGAGCTGGCGCAGCTCGAATATCTGCTGGCGCAGCCGATCGCGCCGACCGCGAAACTGCGGCTGCATATCGCCGGCATCATCCGGGCCTATTACCAGTTTCCCTATATGAACCGGCTGATCCATTATCTGCTGCACGAGAGCAGCCCGCAGGCCGCCGACGCGGTCTCTCAATTCTTTGTGGCGCCGCTGCTCGACTTTCATCGCCGTCTGCTGGCGGAAGGCATAGCTGCCGGAGAATTCCGCGAGATTGATCCGGTGCTGTTCTACACCAGCCTGATCGGCGCCTGCGATCATCTGTTTTTCGGGCGCCACGCGATGTCGCGGGCGACCGGCGTCGGCCCGGTTACCGACGAAGTCTGCCGTCAATATATCCGACATATGGAGGCTTTGATCTGCGGCGGAGTTGTTAAGTAGCGAATGGCGAGTAGCGAATAGGGAAGAAAATAACTAATAAAGGGAATTCGCGCTTGCAGCCTGCCCGATAATAATTCTCGCTACTCGCTACTCGCTACTCGCTACTCGCTACTCGCTACTCGCTACTCGCTACTCGCTACTCGCTACTCGCTACTCGCTACTCGCTACTCGCCAACCAAAAAGAAAACACCCAAGGAAAGGTCCCTCAAATGCAGTTGAACGATGTTGCTGTTCTGATCACGGGCGGCGGCTCCGGCCTCGGCGCTGCCACCGCCCGCGCGATGGCCGCCAAGGGCGCGAAGATCGCCGTGCTTGATCAGAGCCAGGAAAATGCCGAGAAGGTCGCAGCCGAGGTCAAGGGCATCGCTGTGGTGGCCGATGTGACCGACGAGGACGCGGTCAAGGCGGCCATCGCCAAGGGCGAAGCCGCCCATGGCATCGCCCGCGTGCTGGTCAATTGCGCCGGGATCGGCGGCTCGCAGCGCACCGTCGGCAAGGATGGCGTCTATCCTTTGGCCAAGTTCACGCGCATCATCCATGTCAACCTGATCGGCACCTTCAATGTGCTGCGGCTGTTTGCCGAGCGGCTTTCGACAGCGGCGCCGGTCGGCGAAGAGCGCGGGGTCATCATCAATACCGCGAGTGTGGCCGCCTATGAAGGCCAGATCGGCCAGATCGCCTATTCGGCGTCGAAGGGCGGCATCGTCGGCCTCACGCTGCCGGCCGCGCGCGATCTCGCCAGTCTCAAGATCCGCGTCAACACCATCGCGCCCGGGCTGTTCCTGACGCCGCTGTTGATGGGACTGAACGAGGAAGCGCGCAAGAGTCTCGGCGCCCAGGTGCCGCATCCGGCCCGGCTCGGCGATGCCTCTGAATATGGCAATCTCGCGGTGCACATCGTAGAGAACCCGATGCTGAACGGCGAGACCATCCGGCTCGACGGTGCGATCCGCATGGCGCCGCGTTAAGTCGATGGATCGCGGTCCCGCGATCCGCGCAACAGGCTGGAGCCGATCGTGACCGAGAAGCTGCTGATCGAACATGAGGACGGGGTCGACCGGGTGACGCTCAATCGCCCGGACCACCTCAATGCACTCGATCCCGCGCTGATCGATGCGCTGAACGATTATTTCGAAAGCCTGCAGCGCAACCGCGTGACCCGGGTGGTGGTGCTCAAGGGGGCAGGTCATTCGTTCTGTGCGGGGCTCGATCTCAAACACGCGATGGCGCGGCGCAGCGAACAATCAGAACCGCCCGGGGTGACGGAGTCGCTGGATTCGCAGCGCCGGATCGCCGACATCGTGATGCTGATGCGGCGTTGTCCGCAGCCGATCATCGCGCTGGTGCAGGGCGCCGCGGCAGGTGG
>Ga0302319_10014220_pt1 | contig 14860 bp, 10 predicted proteins | sample Bog_T0_2_FD_203319 | JGI IMG/M metagenome (GOLD analysis project Ga0302319, IMG submission 203319) | Peat permafrost microbial communities from Stordalen Mire near Abisko, Sweden - Bog_T0_2 | ecosystem: Environmental > Terrestrial > Soil > Wetlands > Peat | place: Sweden: Abisko, Stordalen Mire... | reverse complement strand
AGGGGACTTCGCGGCGGACGCGCGCGGATCAAGGGTTCCACGTCCAGCCAATTCCTGACCGGTCTTCTGCTGGCGGCGCCGCTCTCCGCGGAAGCCGTCGAAATCGAGGTGGACGGCGAGCTGATCAGCAAGCCCTACGTGGACATCACGGTGCGGCTGATGGAGAGGTTCGGCGTCGATGTCGAGAGGGATGGCTACCGACTGTTCCGGGTCCGACCGGCCAAATACAGGGCGCCCGGGACGATCGCGGTCGAAGGCGACGCGAGTTCCGCGAGCTACTTCCTCGCCTTCGGAGCCCTCGGAGGACCCGTGCGCGTCCTCGGGTGTGGGACGGATTCCGTCCAAGGCGACGCCGCCTTCGCCGGCGTGCTCGAGCGCATGGGCGCGCGGGTGGAGCGGGGAGCGGATTGGATCGAATGCCGATCCCCCGCGTCCGGGATTCTCCGCGCGCTGGACATCGACATGGTCGACATGCCCGATGCGGCCATGACCTTGGCCACCCTCTGCCTCTTCGCGGCGGGCACCACCACCATCGGGGGCATCGGCTCCTGGAGGGTGAAGGAGACGGAACGGGTGGTGGCGATGCGCGACCAGTTGCGAAGGTTGGGAGCCGAAGTGGAGGAGGGCCCGGACTGGATCCGGATCACCCCACCCAGGCGCATCCCGCCCGCCGAGATCGAAACCTACGACGACCATCGGATGGCCATGGCCTTTTCGCTGGCCGCCGCCGCCGCGCCCACGACCATCCTCGATCCCGACTGCACCTCGAAGACCTTTCCCGGTTTCTTCCAGGAGCTCGCGCGCCTGGCCAGGACCTCGATTTGAGCCCAGCTTCCAAATACCTGCCTTGGGAACGGCCTCCGGTGCCCGGTCGGTCCCATCGGGGGCGAGCCTTGCTCCTGTCCGCCCTGGGCTTGTCCGTGGCGGTGGGGTCGGCGGCGATCACGATTTTGGGTCGTTGCGACACCGCCGCGGTCCGCCCATCGAAATCCCGTGCCCCCGACGACTGCCAATCACCCGTGGTTTTTCCGGGAAAACTGCCGGACAAGCTTCTGGTGGACGCCCAGGCCCAGGTTTTCGCGATGGACCTGCTGAATCGCCACCCCACCGAACTCACCATCGCCGTCGGATTGGACCTTCGCACCGCCCGCCCGCTTTTCCTGGTGGTTCGCCGCGGAGAGGATCCGCCTTCGGCCGACCTCGCCACCGCGGTGGAGCCGCGATACCCCATGGCCTCCCTCGCCAAGATCCTCACCTCGGCGGCGGCCCTGGAGTCGGGAATCGATCCCTTCGACCCGGTGAGCTACCGGGGAAGGCCCCATACCCTCTACAAGAACCAGATCACGTCATCCGATCGCGGCACGGAGGTGAGCTTGGCGAAGGCCTTCGCCCTCTCCATCAACCCCGTCTTCGGAAAGCTCGGGGCGCAGACCTTGGGTCGCGAAACCATCCTCCGGTGGGCCGATTCCCTGGGCTTCAATCGTCCGAAGGGCCTTGGAAACGGCATCCCCGCCGGTGTGATGCTGCTGCCGGAAGACACCTTCAACCTCGCCGAGGTGTCCTCGGGTTTCGTGCGCACCACGTTCCTCTCGCCCGTCCACGCCGCCATGATCGTGCGCAAATTCGCCCACGACGGGGTCCTTCGCCCCCCGGCGTGGAATCCGCATCGCCTGGACAGCGCTTGCGGAGAATCCGTCATTCCGGACAAACCTCCCTACGACGGCCTGTCCGATCTGTTCCAGCTCACCGTGGACAGCGGCACGGCTCGAGGGGGCTTCCACACGGCTTGGCCGGAGGAGGCGCGCGAGGGTTTCGAACTTGGCGGCAAGACCGGGTCGCTGGATGGAACCGACCCGGAGGGCCATTACTCCTGGTTCGCGGGCTATGCCAGGGTGCAAGACGAACCCGACTCCGGCATCGCGGTGGCCGTGATGACCGTGAATGCCGGCCGTTACGACCTGAACGCCTCCTGGACGGCTGCCACCCTGCTCTACTGGTGGGCTCGCCACAACGACCAGTTGGGACGGCCAGCGGTGTCGGTGGGGTCGGACCTCGCGAATGTCAGGAAGGCCTTCACCGACGACGACCAGGATGCCCTGTCGGAACGACCCTGGCACCGTCCATGGAGTCGGCGGAGGCGCAGAGGTTCCTAGGTTTACTCGTCCTTGCCGATTCCTCGGGGTGTGCTTCCCGGAATCGGACAACACCGGGAGATCCTCATGAAGTTGGTACCAATACTTGTCTGCGCGGCCGTGGTTTCCGCGACGCTCGCTGGTTGCGACTCCACCGGCCCCAAGACCGTGACCAGGACGGTGGTCGACACGATCTACACGGATCGATTCGCCCAGGACAAGGCGGTCGTCTGGGGAGAATGGGCGCTCAGCCTGAAATCCAAGTCCGACAGCGGGAATGTCGTGTTTCTCCAGGACAGCTCCCACGTCACGGCCTACATCTTCTGGCAGCGGAATCCCCAAGAATCGATCCTCGCCGGGTCAATCACGAACCAGACGATGCGTTTGTCGCAGGATTCCATGATCCTGTCGAGCAGGTTCGTCGACTCCGCCGGCGGCAAGGAAACGAAGATGATCGGCCTCCTCGTGAACACGGGAAGTACCCTGGCATCGGACTCCTTCACCGCCGTCCGCACCGAGTGACGCGGTCTGGAAAACGAAGAAGGCACCCCGAAGGGTGCCTTCCCGTTCTCTCGAATCGTGATCGAATTCCTCAGCTCAAAGCGGCGATGTAGGCTTCGTACTTCTCGCGCAGCACTTCGCGGTTGCGCGCCTTCTTGATCCGTCGCAACGCCTGGTCCCTGAGTTGGCGGACCCTCTCGTGGCTGATCTGGAGGCTCTCTCCCACTTCCCTCAAGGTCTGGGGGGTTTCGTGGTCGATGCCGAACAGTCCCTTCAGGACATCCTTCTCGCGCTTGGGCAATTCGTTCAGCAGCTCGTGGGCCATCAATTCCACGGAGTTGATCTCCGCGTCGTGTTCCGGATTGGCGGCCCGAGGATCGGCCAAGACTTCCTGGTAGGTGGTCTTGGTGTCTGCCTTCAGGGGTGCGTCGAAGGAGATTCCCGCCTCTCCCAGCTGGATGAGCTCACGGATTTCATCCGTGAGCTCCTCGCCCTTGCTCTTGTTCTTCAGCGCCTTCCGGACCCGCAGATGCTGGTTGGCCGGAAGCCGGATGAGACTCCCCTGCTCGTTGATCGCGCGGGTGATGTAGGCCTTGATCCACCAGACGGCGTAGGAAATGAACTTCAGTCCGCGGCTGTGGTCGAAGCTCTCGATGGCACGGATGAGACCCATCGCACCCTCGGACACCAGATCGGGAAGCGGAATGGGACAACCGCGGTACTGCAGGGCCACCTTCAGCACGAACCTCATGTTCGCCCGAATGAGCATCTCCCGCGCACGGCGCGCATCGCGTTCGCTGAAATTCGGATCCTTGGGATCCAACTTCTTGAACAAGAGTTGCTCAGCCTTGCGATCGATCGGCTGGGTTTTGCGAATATCATCGAGATACCGTCGAAGGGTATCGTCCGAGCTATCCACGCTTGACATCTCCCTCTGCGAAAAATGGACCAAGATTGAATTTGGGAAGATTTTTGCATACTTCCGGCAATCTCTGGGGGGCAATCTCGCTCCTACGCCCCTCAAAGTCAATAGGCCAATGCGCCTTTTTTCCACATCAGGCAAATTTGTCCTCCCCGCAGGCGCCACCCGCTGGTCTTCCGACCGTGAAATCCCTTGTTCACGCCGTCCAACTGGGCAGGCACCGCGATTGCTTACCTCAAGTCCACGGCTGCAAACGCCGATGAGAACCCACAGGGAGCGAATCAATGGGAACCAGCATATCTTCGACAGGCACGATCAGCGTGGGTGGATTGGTTTCCGGCATCGACACCAATTCCCTGACGGATTCCCTGGTGGCACTCGAACAGCAGAAGGTCACGGCGATCACGACCCAGCAGCAATCCTCCCAATTGGCGCTCAGCGACCTTGGCACGGTTTCCAGCATGCTGTCCACCTTCTCGACCGATGCCAGCGCCATCTCCACCATGACCGACTTCAGCCTGTTCACGCCCTCCACCACGAACGGGGCCGCCGCCACGATCACGGGCACCGGAAGCGGGATGCAGGGAAACGTGAACGTGGCCGTGCAACAGTTGGCCACCTCCTGGGAGGTGGCGTCGAGTCCACAGTCCTCGGCCATCGTCGGTCTCAATCTTTCCGGAACGCTGAAAATCTCCCAGAGCGCCGCATCGCAACTCTCCACGGGCACCACGACCCCTCTCCAGGTCAGCATCGCCTCCACGGACACGCTCCAGAACATCGCCTCCAAGATCAATGCGACCACCGGAGCCGGCGTCACCGCCAGCGTCGTCACGCTGGGCACCGGGGACACGCGTCTGATGCTCAACGGGGTGGACACCGGAAGCACATCCTTCTCCGTCACGGAGAGCGATGGCGGAAACGTGCTCTCGGGACTGGGCCTGCAATCCTCGACCTCCAATGCCACCTCCAACTTCCAGCTCAAGTTGGCGGCTGGCGGCCCAGCCACGGCGACGAGCACCCTGGGGAGTCTCTACACCGGGATCGGTGCGAACAACGTCGCCTCGGGCGATTCGATCACCATGTCTTGGACAAACGGAACCCAAAGCGGAAGCGCCACCGACAGCAACGACACGTTTTCCCCACCGGATCTCAGCACCGCCACCGTCTCGGATCTCGCTTCCTGGATGCAGTCCACCATGGGAAATGGCGTCTCGGTCGGCGTCAATTCCTCCGGCCAGCTCGTGGCCACGGGCGCCAACGGCCAGCCGGTGTCGTTCACCCTTTCCATGGGGTCGGGGAGCAAAGGAACCATCCCCCTGGGATCCTCGACCGGCGGAACCAACTGGGCCAACGTGCTTCAGCAGGGGCAGTCCGCCTTCTACACCATGAACGGCATCTCGGTGTCCTCCTCCAGCAACCAGGACTCCACGACCGTGGCTGGAGCCACCATCAATCTGGTGGGGGTGACCTCCAGCACCAATCCACCCGCCACGCTGTCCTTGAGCCTGAACACGACGGGCATCCAGACGAACATCCAGACGATGCTCACGGACTACAACAACCTCCAGGACTACATCAGCCAGAAGACCACCAGCACCGACAAGCAATCGACGGACGCCAACGGGCTGACGGTGAACACCGTGACGCCCGGCGAGCTTTCCTCCGACACAACGGTGGGTATGCTCGCCCAGCAGTTGCAGACCATGATGACCATGCCCATCCCTGCCCTGGCCGGCAAGACCCAGTACAACTCCCTGGCCTCGGTTGGAATCACCACGGACGCGACCACGGGGCATCTGACCATCAACCAGACCACCTTCCAGACGGCGTTGGCGGCCGATCCCCAAGGGGTGGCGCGGCTCTTCTCCAATTCGGCCTGGACGGACAACGGCAACGCGACGGTGGGAGGATGGACGAATTCCACCCAGACCGGGACCTACAACCTGACTCCTTCCACGGACACGATCGATGGATCGTCCGGCAACAGGGTCGGCGACATCCTCTTTTCCACCAAGGGAAATTCCAACGGTTTGGGTGTCACCGCGCCCACCAGCATCTCAGGCAGCCTCAACGCCACCTTCGTCCGCGGCATCGCGGGACAGATCGGCCAGTTCATCAGCCAGGTGCAGGATCCCGTCTCCGGCATCCTCACCTCGGACTCGACCTCCATCCAGAGCCAGATCACGGACCTCGGAAAGCAGGCCTCCGACCAGCAGACCCGGGTGGACGCCTACCGCACCCAGCTCCAGGCGTCCTTCACGGCCATGGAGTCGGCGATGTCCTCGCTCAAGAGCCAAAGCAGCGCCTTCTTGTCCGCGATCAGCGGCAGCACCAGCTCCAGCTCCACAAGCACCACCACCGGCTGATCTTCCGGGAAGGATGAATCGAATGTCCAAGTCGCCCTACACGAGCTACCAGACGGCTTCCGTTGCCACGGCGGATCGAGGGAAGCTGGTCGTCATGGTCTACGACCACTGCATCCAGTGGTGCGACCGCGCCTTGGAAATCGAAGACATCGAGGGCCGCTCCCGGGCCATCACCCGGGTCCAGGCCGGACTCACCGAACTCACCTGCGCCCTGGACCTGGAACGGGGCGGCGAGATCGCCCGCAATCTCTGGCGTCTCTACGATTTCATGGGCTGGACCTTGTCCCAGGCCCTCGTGCGCAGGATCGACCAGGGAATCAAGGACGTGCGGCGGATGCTTTCCGACCTGCGCTCCGCCTGGCAGATCGCCGCGGTCGAAGTCCGACGCAACCAACCTTCGCTGGTCTCCGGGCAGTCCAGGCCTCTGGCTCTGGTGGGATGATGGACGCCGCGACGGAATTGGTGGAGTGCTACGCGAGACTGGAGTTGGCCTACCAGCCCTTCTCCGAGGATGGCAAGAAGTGGAAGGGCGACGCCGCCGGACTGGACGAAATCGTACGGCGCCGAGCCCTGGCCCTGCGGGAGGGGGCCGTCCTTTTGGCCAGGATCCGCGAGATCTGGTCGCGGTGGGAATCCCAGGAGCCGGGAGCCGAGGAGCGGGCGCGCGTTTTCGCCTCCCGCAACAGGATCGTGGAGCTGGGTTTGACCGTCGCCCGGGCCGACGTCGCGCTCCAAGGCAAGGCGAGACGCAGGACCGAGGAATTGCGCCAATTGGCGGCGGAGGCCGGACGAAAAAACAAGGCGGCGAGAGCCTATCGGCAGGGGAAAAAGCGCTTCGCCTGACCGGCCTTCCCTCATCTCCGCTTGAAGAACGAGTTGGCGAGGAAATGTCCAAGCGAGTCGGGAACGGAGGCACGGTCGAAGTTCAGTCCGCAGCCGGGAAGATGGGGTCCTTCCTCCCACAGGTGAACCCAGGCCACCGATGCCGAGACCGATATTTCCTTGTCGCCGCAATCCAGGATGCGCAGCAGGATGTCCGCTCCCACCGCCGGCGTTTCCTGGGACAACACGAAGAGGCCGGAGATGCTCATGCTTTGCGCATTCCCCTTTTTCCATTCCTCCGTCCCCGCGGCGGAGAAGAGGATTCTAGTTCCGAGCGAGACCCTCACGAAGCGACGCAGGTTGGAGGGGTGCTTCCAGGTCGGATCGCCATGCGCGATCTCGTCGAGTGCCACCGCGAGCGGTTCCCGCTTGAACGGCGCCTGGCACATCGCGATCAAAGCCCCCTGCTCCCCGCCGCTGCAGCGCAGGATGGGGAGATCGATCCCGAGATCGTAGAGGGGAGCCGTGTCGGCGACCCCGGCGTGCAGGGTCGTGGCCAGGTCCATCAGGAGGGCAAGAGGCGGATCGGAAACGCATTGCCTCACGGCTTCGAACGCCGTGGCGACGGTTCGGACCGGACGACCTTCCAGGACATCCCCGTAGAGGCCGCGCCGATCCTCCGAGGCGAGAAGCAGGAAGGAGCGGAGGTTCACGCGGTCAGGGACCTTCGCTCTCGTCGGCATCCTGTTCCCGGGGTTCCGCTTCGACGTCGGAATCCTCCGCCTCGAGCGAATCCTCGGCGACATCCACGGTGGAGAGCCCGGCCGCTTCGGGCAGGATCTCGTCTTCCGCTTCGCCGATCACGTGCGCGACATCCTGGACCTGGTCGCTTTCGTCCAGACGGATCACGATCACCCCCTGGCTGTCGCGCCCGGTCTCCCGGATGGAATCGATTCCCGTCCGGATCACCATGCCGCCCTTGGTGATCGCCATGATCTCCTCTCCGGTCCGCACCGATAGGAGACAGACGGCCCTGCCGTTCTTCTCGACCACGCGGAGGTTGATGATCCCCTTCCCGCCGCGGTTCGTCACGCGGTATTCGCCCGGTTCCGTCCTCTTCCCGTAGCCTTTCTCGGTGATGGTGAGGAGCTGGGTTCCCTCCTCCACCTTGACGAGACCGACGACCGCGTCTTCCGGTTCGAGGCTGATGCCGCGCACGCCGCGGGTGCCGCGTCCCAGGTCGCGGAAGGCGGAGAGCGGGAAGCGGATCGCCTGACCCATCCGGGTGGCGAGCACGAGGTCTGGATCGTTCTCGACGAACAAGGTGGCGACGAGCTCGTCGCCTTCGTCCAGCTGGATGCCGATGAGTCCGTCCTTGCGCATGTTCTTGAAGGCGGAGAGCCGCATGCGGTTGATGGTTCCCCGGCGAGTCGCGAAGACGATGCGGCCCTCGCCGCCGAATCCGCGCACAGGCACCACGGAGGTCACCTTCTCCCCGTCGTCCTTGCGCAGCTCCAGGAGATTCGCGATGTGCGTTCCCTGGGAGGTGCGTCCCACGGAGGGCAGATCCCACACCCGCAGGCAGTGCGCCCGGCCCAGCGAGGTGAAGCAGAGCAGATGGGCGTGGGCGGTGGCCACGAAGATCTGGTCCACCACGTCTTCGCCCTTCAGCCCGGCGCCCGTGACACCCTTGCCGCCCCGACCCTGGGCCCTGTATTCGGTGAGGGGTTGGCGTTTCACGTAGCCCCCGTGCGTCACCGTGACCACCATGGGTTCGTCGGCCACCAGGTCCTCCATCGAGACCTCGTCCGACGCGTCGACGATTTCCGTCCTGCGGTCGTCGCCGATCTCCTCGACCACCTTGGTCAGTTCGTCGGCCACGATCCGTTCGCGCAGCGCGCGATCGGACAGAACCGATTCCAGGTACTCGATCCTGCGCACGAGCTCGGCGTGCTCGTTCTGGATCTTGTCGCGTTCCAGGCCGGTGATGCGGCGCAACTGGAGCTCCAGGATGGCCTGCGCCTGGATCTCCGTGAATCCGAAGGCCTCGACCAGGCCGATGCGGGCGTCGTCCGTGGTGGTGGAGGCGCGGATGATGCGGATGACCTCGTCCAGGTGGTCGAGCGCCTTGAGGTAGCCTTCCAGGATGTGGGCGCGTTCCTTGGCCTTGCGGAGATCGTACTCCGCCCGGCGACGGACGACTTCCAGCCGGTGCTCCAGGTAGTGGAATATGAGCTGCTTGAGGTTCAGCACCTTGGGCTGGCCCTCGACCAGCGCGAGGTTGATGACGTGGAACGGATCCTGGAGCTGGGTCTTCTTGAACAGGTGGTTCAGGACGATGTCGGGGTGCGAGTCGCGGCGGATCTCGACCACGATGCGCATTCCGTCGCGATCGGATTCGTCCCGCAGGTCGGCGATCCCTTCGATGGACTTGTCCCTCACGAGGTCGGCGATCTTCTCGAGGAGCTTCGCCTTGTTCACCATGTAGGGGATCTCGGTGAAGATGATCGCCTGGCGGTTTCCGACGTCCTCGAAGTGGTGGCGGGCGCGCACCACGACCTTGCCGCGGCCTGTCAGCATGGCGTCGCGCAGGCCCATGCGGCCGTATATGATGCCTCCGGTGGGGAAGTCCGGGCCCTTGACGTGCTGGAGGAGATCCTCCACTGCGATCTCGGGATTCTCCAGCACCGCCTTGCAGGCCGCCACGATCTCCCGGAGGTTGTGCGGAGGCATGTTGGTGGCCATGCCCACCGCGATTCCGGTGGTGCCGTTGACCAGCAGGTTGGGGATGGCCGACGGCAGGACCGAAGGCTCCTTGAGCGATTCGTCGTAGTTGTCGGCGAAATCCACCGTCTCGCGGTCCAGGTCCTGGAGCATGAGTTCGGCGGCCCGGCGCATGCGGGCCTCGGTGTAGCGCATGGCGGCCGGAGAGTCTCCGTCCACCGAGCCGAAGTTTCCCTGGCCCATCACCAGCATGTAGCGCAGCGAGAAATCCTGGGCCATGCGCACCAGGGAGTCGTACACCGCGACGTCGCCGTGGGGGTGGTACTTGCCGATGACGTCGCCCACGATGCGCGCGGATTTCTTGTAGGGCTTGTCGTGGTTCAGCGACAGTTCGTCCATCGCGAACAGGACGCGCCTGTGCACGGGCTTCAGGCCGTCCCGGACGTCCGGAAGCGCGCGGGCCACGATCACGCTCATCGAGTAGCGCAGGTAGGACTGGCTGAGTTCCCTGTCGATGGCGACGGGGAGGACGCGACCGATGCTCGTCTCCATCGGCTGGGGCTGAGGTTCAGGCGTGTCCGGCGTTCGTTCGTCGTTCATGGTGCTCCCGTTTGGATGCTCGACGGCGGGACCCAGTCCAGCCGTTCGAGGAGGTCATGGTCGGTCGCGTCGGCCCGTTGAGGCACCATGGCGGGATGGCCCCGCCGCAACCAGTCGTCGTCCGAGCCGGGCTCGACCCTTTCCGGATCCTTGCTCCCCTCCAGTTGCCAGTATCCGTCGCCCCTGTCCAGGTAGCGGTCGCGGAACATGGCGTTGGAGCCGGTGCAGAGCCTGACGTCTCCCCATCGGCCCGGAGGATGGGAAGGGAAGTTGACGTTCCAGAACGACCCCGGAGGCATGGGGGGGAGTCCCCCTTCCAGGAGACGGGCCGCCCAGTCCGCGATGGCGGCGTAATGGGCGTCGTCCAGCCCCAGACTGGAGAGCGCCACCGCCGGCAGACCCCACAGGGCCGCTTCGCGGGCGCAGGCGACGGTCCCTGAATACGGTGCGCAAACCCCCGCGTTCTCCCCGGGGTTGATGCCTGCCAAGACCACGTCGGGCCGAGGAAATCCGCTGCAGACCGCGTATTTGACCGCATCGGAGGGCAGTCCCCCCACCAGGAGAGCCGGTACTCCGAACAGTTCCGTCCGAACCACCGACAGCGGAGAGAGGAAGGTGAAGCCGTGACCGGTTCCCGAGCGCTGCGAGGAAGGGACCGAAACGGAAACTTCGAACCGGTCCCGGAGGGCCAGGACCAGCGGCTTCAGGGCAGGGCTATCGGGGCCGTCGTCGTTGACGACCAGTACCTTCAACCGAGCACTCCGATGGGCGTTGTCTGCTGGAACGCGGCGATCCTTGGGCAAGCGCGCAAAGGTAGAACCTTCAGGTACCCCCACCGACTCCGACGCCCGGGATCTCGACGGGGTCCGCTGGATGGATGGACAGGTCCGGTCCGCGTTCCTACCTTGGCACCCCTGTCGGCGGTATAGCTCAGTTGGTTAGAGCGAGGGAATCATAATCCCTGCGTCCGCGGTTCAAGTCCGTGTACCGCCATTCCGGTCGAATTTGACAAAAAATGTCTTCGCCGAGGCTCCTTCCGCCAGACGGGGTCGGGCTTCGTCGTCTCACCCGAAGACAAGAGTCCTGCGCGCCATCCGGTTGCCAGTTGCGGTCCGTCCAGGCAGATCTCCTCGACCGCGTCTCCACAATGCACTTCAAACATGTGGATATCCCACAGAGAACAACCGACTTATCCCCATTAAAGTTGCTTTAGAAGCAAGGAAAACCAACAAATTAAAATTCAATGTTGATGAACAAGGTTTTCCGCATCTTTCAAAACAGTGTGGATAGCGTTTTTTGGCTTGTTTTTCTTGTTTCCCTGTCTATTCACACACCTACTATAAATACAAATATTATTAACTAATCCATATCATGAATGGTGGTTAACCCTGCTGTAAAACAGTTTGGCTCAGACAGGATTGATATGACTATATTTTCTCCCGGAAGATCAAATAAAAATCCAGGCTGCACCAATACTCCTCTTGAGAGGAGATCCCAACATGTTTTCAATTCATTCCCATTCTTCAAACGAAGGATTCGAGACCATCCGCCCCCCGAAGGAAGTACCTCAAATCGATTGTCGTAGAAATTTGAAAGAGCTTGGAGATTTCTCATACAACGATCTTGGATTGGATCGTGGAGAAATTTTCCCATGCTCAGTAGTTCATCTAGCGCAATTTGTACAACTGTGGACGCGGAGAGCAGACTGTCGTTGAGGCGACTTAGGCGTTCCAGAGAGTTTTCCAATTGAATTTGTGGACCCGAGGCATGGATCCAACCCAATTTCAATTGGGGAAGTCCCAAAGATTTGGACAGACCACCGAGAACGAATGTCAATGCGGAATCTTCATTGTGGAGTGATAGAAATCCTTCGTTGTGCAAGTCCTCGGAAAAAACTTCGTCGCAAATCAATGCCTTTCCATGGGTTCTGCACAAGGACAAGACTTTTTTACGCTCCATCGGAGTCAACCACCAACCCGTAGGATTGCCGGGTTGGATCAGGACGAGGGCCCGAACCGTCGGATCCTTCAGATGCTTCTCGACCCAACCAATATCGAGTTGCCACCGTGAAGCTATCCAATGCAGAGGAATACCCACAAGCCCCAAACCGCCGTGTCTCGCCAAATCGTCCAGGAGCGGGTAGCTGGGTCGGCAAACGGCGAGACGTTCACCGGGATTCGCGAGGAGTTGAAAAAGAATGGAATAGGCTTCGCTCGTGCTTGCACAGAGAATCCAATGGTCCGGGCTGCCACCGAATCGACGCGACAACGCCTCGCGGGCCGAAAGCAGACCCGTGGATTGGGGATCGTAGTGGCGCCCCCTTTCGCCAGCAAGCAGGGAAAGGGCCTTGCGCTCGATGTCCGCGCGTTCCTCCCACCCCGTCGGGTCGGTGCAAGCGAGATCGAAGAGGATCTTCCCGCTTCGACGGTTCTCTTCCATCGCCAGCACGAGCGGGGAGGAGAGCCCGGCGGGATTGGAACTGCGCCGGGAGAATTCGATCGATGGCTCCAACGACTCGACCGTCTCGCTCACGCCTCGGCCAGGCATCGATGCAGGAGTCGCGCGATGTCCCCGGTCTGGAACGGTTTCGGAACGAAGGCGGCGATGTGGCTCGGACCGGTATCCTCCCCCTCCTCGAACGCTTCGTATCCGCTGGTGAGGAGAACGGGGAGGTTCGGGTCGATTTTGTGGATTTCCAGGGCCAGTTCCTTGCCCGTCAAACCCGGCATCGTGAAGTCCGAGATCAGGGCCGACCAGGACCCGGGATCGCGACGAAATTCGTCCAAGGCTTCCCTCGGACGGGAAAATGCGAGACATCTGTAGCCGAGAATCTGCAGAAGATGGGAAAGGATCTCCGCGATCGCGGGTTCGTCGTCCACCACCAGGATTCGTTCTCCTCGACCGCGGGGCATGCCATCCACTTCCGGGGACCGGTCTTCCCCGCTCGGAACCTGGACGGGAAGTTCGATGGTGAACGAGGTCCCCCGGCCCACCGTGCTGCGGACATCGATGGTGCCTCGATGGTTGCGAACGATCCCATGGACCACGGAAAGACCGAGTCCCGTCCCCTTGTCGGGACCCTTGGTCGTGAAGAAGGGTTCGAAGATCCGCGGAAGGGTGCTGGCGGGGATGCCGGTGCCGGTATCCGAAACTTCCAGACGCATCCATCCGTCCGAGACGCGATCCAATCGGATCTTCAGGAGGCCGCCGCCCTCCTGCATGGCGTGGACCGCGTTCGTGCAGAGATTCACCAGGACCTGGAGCAGCTGGCCGGAATCGCCCAGCACGGGTGGCGCGGCGGAGGCCATTTCCGACTCCATGCGGACGGAAGCCGGAGCCCAGACGCGAAGCAGCTTGAAGGTTTCCTCGACCAGCTCTTCGAGGTGCACGGGCTGCTTGACGGGATCCTGCCTGCGCCCGAAAAGCAGGATTTGTCGAGCCATGTCCCGGGCGCGGCGGCAGCCTCCCATGATTCCCCGGACGGATTCCGAGCCGGGCGAGTCTGGGAACCACATCTCCAGGAGCTGGGCATGGCCCCAGATGGAGGTCAGGATGTTGTTGATGTCGTGGGCGATTCCTCCAGCGAAGGTTCCGAGCGCCTCGAGCTTTTCGGCATGCACCAATTTGAGTTCCGCTTCGCGCCGTTTCCTGTCGGAATCGATGCGGTCCAGTTCCGCTCCGGCCCGGGCCGCGAAGATCGAAAGCAGGTCGTGGGTCAACTGGGACTCCTCGGCGGGCTTGTCGTCCAGAACGAGGAGGAATCCCCTCGGTTCGCCGTCCCTGGAGTCCAGGCGGATCCCGGACATGGAACGGATTCCGCACCGTCCCAGGTAGGCGCAATCCTCGAAATGGTGGAAATCGTCCCCTTGGGCGGAGGCATTCCGCCTGACCAGGATCTCCTCGCTGAACGATCCGGCCAGAGGATATTCCATCCGATCGAGTTTCAGACCGTCGATCGCCAGGATCCTGCACAGGTTCGAGTGCGGATCGAACTCGGCGACCATCGCGCCCTTGAACCCGAGCGATTTCGCCAACGAACCGACCAGGGAGCGGAAGAAACCCACTCCCCATTCCCGGGAGGTGACGTCGCGAATCGCCTGGAGCGCGCTCTCCAGCGTCCGTTGGCGCTCCTCTCCTTGCCTGCGAGCCTTCCGTTCCGCGGATTCCAGGAGTTCGCGCCGGATGGCCGGACCCAGGCGCGCGAGATTGTCCTTGAGGATGTAGTCCCGAGCTCCGGCACGCATGGCTTCCACGGCGGTGTGTTCGCCGATGGCTCCGGAAACGAGGATGAACGGGATGTCGAGATCCGTCGTTCCCAGGATCTCCAGCGCGGCCAATCCGGAAAACCCGGGCAGGTGGAAATCGGAGAGCACGAGGTCCCACGGCCCCCGGGACAGCGCCTCGCGGAAACCCTCGGGATCGTCCACCCGCAGGATGTCCGACTGGAAACCGTCCTGGCGCAGATGACGGGCCAAAAGGAGGGCGTCGTCCTCGTTGTCTTCCACCAGAAGGAGGCGAAGCGGAGTCATCTGGGACGCCTTTCTCCGAGATGGAACCGGAATACGGCGCCCTTCCCCGACTCTCCCTCGGCGGCGACGGCACCACCGTGGCGAGCGACGATCCTCTTCACCGTGGCCAAACCGATGCCGGTGCCCGGAAAGTCGTTCTCGTCCAAGCGCTGGAAGGTTCCGAAAAGCTGGCCAGCATGCCTCATGTCGAATCCGATTCCATTGTCCCGGACGGCGATCCACTCCTGTCCATCCAGAGTCTCCCTTTCCACCTGGATCCGACCG
>Ga0302319_10014218_pt1 | contig 14863 bp, 14 predicted proteins | sample Bog_T0_2_FD_203319 | JGI IMG/M metagenome (GOLD analysis project Ga0302319, IMG submission 203319) | Peat permafrost microbial communities from Stordalen Mire near Abisko, Sweden - Bog_T0_2 | ecosystem: Environmental > Terrestrial > Soil > Wetlands > Peat | place: Sweden: Abisko, Stordalen Mire... | reverse complement strand
TTTTTTGATCGTGGCGATGATGTCCGCCACCTTTTTGGACGAAGGCTGATCGGCGCTGGAGATGCCCTCGATCGGGTAAATCGTGAAGCCGTTATCTCTCGCGAAATACTGAAAGGCATCGTGGGAGGTGATGAGCTGGCGCTTGTTTCGAGGCAGCTTTGCCAGCTCCAGCTTCACCCAGTTCTCCAGCGCATCGAGCTGGGCGGTATACTTCGCGGCGCGATCCGCAAAAGCGTCCTTGTCCGGAGGGCTGATTTTCGTGAGTTCGTCCCGCACAACCTTCACCGCCTTTTTCATATTGGAGATGCTGTGCCACCAGTGCGGATCCTCGATTGCCTTGTCGGGGTCGGCTTCGGATTTCATCTTGAGCGAGGCGAAGCCATTGCCCACTTCCACCAACGCCCCCTTGGTGCCCGTGCTTTCCTTGAGTTTGCCCACGTAGCCCTCCATGTGCTTCGCGGACAGCAGGATCAATTGCGATTCGCCCACCGTCTTCAAATCGCCCGGAGTCGGTTCGAATTCATGAGGGTCCACTCCCGGTTTCACATGGGCGGTGACCGTCACCCGATCGCCTCCAACCTGTTCGGCGATTTCCGTCAGGATCGTGGAGAAACTCGACACCCGAATTGCGTCCGAGGCGCCTGCCGCCACCGCGGAAGCAAGCGTCGTCATCAGGAGGAGAACGAACCGTTTCATGGCATTGAACCTAGGCGGGCGCCTCGGAGATGCAATGCAATTGCATAAAAGAAATGCCTGGCCGCGTTCCGTTTCGCGGGGCGCGCATTGGAATGGCGGTCATTCCCCGGAGGACAAAGGCGTTTGCAATTCGTGCATGGCCCGATAGGAAACCCGCATGCGCCTTCGCCCTTTCCATTTTGTCGTGTGCCAGTTCCTCCTTGCTGTGGTCGGGCGCGCCGAATTGAAGTGGGATAAACTCGTGCAGGAATTCCAACGGGCGCCTGCCGAAGGGGCTGTCGAAGCCCATTTCACTTTTCGAAATGCGGGACAGGCGCCGGTGACGATCAAGTCGCTCCGCCCCTCCTGCGGTTGCACTACTGCCCGGCTCGAAAAGAAAACGTATGCTCCGGGCGAGCAGGGGGAAGTCCTCGCACGCTTCTCGATCGGCGGTCGCAGGGGGATGCACCGTGTGATCGTGAACGTGATCACGGACGACATGCCGAAAGAGCCGGTGGTGCTCGATCTGCGGGTTTATATTCACGATCCCGTCACGATTGCGCCGGCGCTCGTCTATTGGAGAACCGGAGAGCCGCCCGCCGCCAAGACGGTGCAGGTGAATGCGGAAGCCGCGCAACCCGTGCATGTGAAGAGTGTGACCTCTTCAAATCCGCGCGTGACCGCCGCGTTGCAAATCGTGAAGCCCGGCGCCCAATACATCGTCTCCGTGGCGCCCGCCGACACGACGCAAAAGGAATCGGCGGAAATCAGCGTCCAGACGGATTTCCCGTCGGACAGTCCGCAGGCCTACACGATCCACGCCCGGATCAAGTAGGCGCGCCAAGGCAGCCGCGCCTGCACGCTTCAATTTACGACCGTAAATGGCGGCTGCACGACGCTTGGCCGGACGTTGTGGGCGGAGCCCTCCGTTTGTTCCAGAGCGCTCACCAGATTATTCGCAAAAGTGACCGCGAGTTTGCCCACAGGCACCCTTACATAGGTGACGGTGGTGACCAGCCTCCCCAAACCGTCGCGACCGGCAGTCTCCTGCGGCTGCATCTCGTAACGGATATATTCCCAAATGTCTTCGCGACCGGCGGCATCGAGACGCGAAGTGGTCTTGGTGGGTTTGCCGAGCGCGAGCGCCACTTCGTCCGGCGTCATGTTGATGGCCACTTCCTTCTTCGCGATGAGCGCCAGCACTGCAACTCTCCGCGCTGCGTTTTGCTTGAGGCTTGCCAGGAAATCCTGTCGAAGCGGACTCAGATATTTGGCCTCCACCCACCCCGCCACCTGGCCTTGTTGCGCTATACCGCGCACGCGATAGGCGTTTTCGGAGACGGCTTGCAACTCGATGAACTGGCCCTTCTTCAAGGTGCCAAGATAGCGTTGAAGATCGATCTTATAGTAAATTGGCGCGTCGGCGACGGTGGTCAGCCTCACAGGTTGCGGCAGGAAATCTTCGAGATAGATCCCTCCCGTCTCGCGGATGACGGCTCCGGAAGTGGCGGCACGCGCCGACGCGTAGAGGAACGCGGCCAACAGGAAGAGGGGAAGCGTCTTCACAACTCCAATCATAGCGTGAAGCCGCGCCAATGTCGAAGGCCCAGTGCCGGCGTTTTCAAAAATTGCGGATTGCGGATTACGGATTGCGGATTGAGGCTTTGCGAGGGCTCGTCATCTGATTTTCCTCATTTTCCATCATGATCCATACCCGCTCTCAAGCTGCATTTGCCGAGGCCCGCCGCTTCATTCCAGGCGGGGTCAATTCCCCGGTTCGCGCCTTTCGTGGTGTGGGAGGGGAGCCGTTTTTTGTTGAGCGCGCAGCCGGGTCGCATATCTGGGACGTCGATGGAAATGAACTGATCGATTATGTGGGCACGTGGGGACCCGCGATCCTCGGCCACGCCCCGAGCGTCGTTCGGGAGGCAATTCTCGAAGCGGCTGGCCGGGGAGTGAGCTTCGGCATTCCCAATCCCTTCGAAGTGGAAATGGCGCGCCTCATCTGCCAATGGGTGCCTTCCGTCGAGAAGGTGCGCATGGTCAACAGCGGCACCGAGGCCACCATGTCCTGCATCCGTCTTGCGCGAGGCTTTTCCGGCCGCGATCTCGTGGTGAAATTCGAGGGGTGTTATCACGGCCACGTGGATTCGCTCCTCGTGAAGGCCGGCAGCGGCTCCCTCACGCACGGCCAGCCGGATAGCGCGGGAGTCCCGCAGGCATTTGCAGATCTCACCATTACGCTGCCTTTCAACGACACCCAGGCGCTGCTTTCTCTTTTCATGGCGCGCGGCAGCCGCATTGCCGCCGTCATCGTGGAGCCGGTTCCCGCGAATGCGGGGCTTTACCTTCCGCGGGAAGGTTTTCTCGAGGTGCTCCGCCAGCTGTGCTCGGAGTACGGCATCGTCCTGATATTTGACGAAGTGATGACGGGCTTTCGTCTCGCCCGCGGCGGATACCAGGAGATCAGCGGCATCGTGCCTGACCTCACGGCGCTCGGCAAAGTGATCGGCGGCGGCCTGCCGGTGGGGGCGTTCGGCGGACGCGCGGATATCATGGATCGGCTTTCTCCCGACGGTCCCGTGTATCAAGCTGGGACGCTTTCAGGCAATCCGCTGGCCATGGCCGCGGGGCTCGCCCAACTCCGCGAAATGGACCGCCTGAATGGCTGGACCAAGCTCGAGGAATTGGGCGCCGCATTCGAGGAGGGCGTACGGGGAGCGCTTCGCAAAAGCGGCCGCGACTATGTCTTCCAGCGCATCGGCTCCATGTTTTGTCTCTACTTCACCAGCGGGAAAGTGTGGAACCTCGATGACGCGCAACGCAGCGACCGCGCGGCCTTTGCGCGCTACTTTCACGCGTGCCTCGACGCGGGCATTTATTTTGCCCCCTCTCAATTTGAGGCCGGCTTTCTCTCTCTCTCGCACACTGCAGAGGATCTCGCCCGGACGGGCGAGGTGGCGGCTGAGGCGTTGGCGAAAGGCTGACGATGGCGTGAAGGATGACGAAACCGGAATGACGAATGCCGATTTCAAAAAACGCTCTCCGGATCGTCATTCGTCATTCTGATTTGGCTCCCGTTGCGCTATGGGCGTCTCGCAGGGCCTCGGCTGTCGTTTCTCATTTTCGCCCCTGACCTGGATCGCCGCCAGCCGTTTCGACGCGCTTCACTTGCTCAAGGCCCTGAGCCTGTTTGATGGGCGCCTCTCCCGAAAGGCTCGCAGGCTTCGTCATCGCCAATTCCGGCGGGTCGTTCGCGAGTTGCGGACAAGGGGGTTGGACGGTAGCTTGGGGTTGTCCCTCTTCCAACTTTGCTCCCAAATAATTGTTCGATGAGTTCCGACCAGCTTTCTTTTGCATGCCCGGTTTGCGGGGAATGCGTTCCGCGGAGGGCGAAAGCCTGTCCCGGTTGCGGCGCTTGCGAGATGTCCGGCTGGGGTGCAGATCCCTCACTCGACGGATTGAATTTGCCGGACGAGGATTTTGACTACGAAAGCTATGTGGCCGCCGAATTTGGCGGAAAACCGAAGACGAGCCGGAAGGAGAAACTCTGGCGGTTGGCGGGCGTCATCGTTCTGGTGATGCTCGCGTGGATCATCCTGCGCGGCGCATTTCTGTAAGTCCGCCAGCGATTCAACATGGAGCCGGATCCTTCTCTCGATCTCGAAGCCGAGGTCGAGCTTCTCCGGAGGATTGGCGCTAGGGATCTGCGCAGTTTTGAGGAGCTTTACCGGCGTTTTGGAGGGACGCTTTTTGCCACGATCATTCGGATTCTGAATCATCAGGAAGCGGCCGAAGACGTGCTTCAGGAGGTCTTCCTCCAGATTTGGGAAAAGGCGCCGCTTTACGATACCGCTCGGGGGAAACCGCTGACTTGGGTCGTGACGCTTGCTCGGAATAAAGCCATCGATCGCTTGCGCGCCACGCAGCGCTCCCATCGGCTGCATAGCGAGGTGGAACGCGAAACGCAGGCCTTGGACTCTTCCGAAGAGAGAAGCTCGGCGGATACCTTGGAAGCCGTGGAGAAAGGCAAACTCGTGCGCGAGGCGATGAGGAAGCTTTCCAAGGATCAGAGGGAGGCGATCTCGCTCGCCTTTTTCTCCGGGCTCACCCAAACGGAAATCGCCGAACGTCTCGGCGAGCCACTCGGCACCGTCAAGGCTCGAATCCGCCGGGGAATGATGAGACTGCGAGACGTCTTGAAAAGCCGGATGTAGCCTTCACGCCTCGACGCCGGTGGCGCCATATTTCCAGCAAAATTGTGACGCATGCAGGGTCCACGGATCGTAACCAAGCGAGGACGTTTCGATCGGCCGATAGCATGCTGGCTCGCAACGCTTCCTGATCAATGCGTCAGGGCAGGGTAAATGTTTCGCCGATTTCTTTGAGAGCGAGACGTTCGGGATGGCCCTGAATCGCGGTGAGAAAGCGGGCGATGGGCTCTTGCATGGGTTCCCAACTTAGCTTGAAGGTCTGATGGTGAATGGGCATGACGTAACGCGCCTGGGCCTCCCCAGCCATGGCTAGAGCGTCTTCGGGAGTGCAATGGGCGCGAATCCAGGGGTTGTATGCGCCGATGGGGGCGAAGATCAGGTCGATGGGGCCTCGCGAGCCAAGCGCGCTCGCGTCCGTGCGTGCGGAGTCTCCCATGTGGCAGAGCCGCTTCCCGCCACGCTCCATCACGTAGGCGTTGTAACTCCGGAAATCGTCGTACTGAAGCCGCGCGCCCCAATGTCGAAGCGGAAAGGCGGAGACGGTGATGGCGCCGCGCGGCGTTTCCACCTGCCGGGTTTCGTTCCAGCCCAATTCGATGACTTCACGGAATCGGACGCGGCGAAAGATGTCGGCGGTGGACCGGGCGGTTACGACGACCGCACCGCGCGGGAGCGCACGAAGAGACCGGATATCCAGGTGATCCATGTGTGCGTGGGAAAGAAGCACGATATCGATCGGGGGCAGTTCCCGCGGATTGAGGGCGCAGGCGACGTAGCGTTTGGGGCCGAGGGTGAATAGCCCGAGGTGGATTCCACAGCGCAGGAAGAGCGTTGGGTCGGTGAGCACGGTGACGCCGAAGAAATTGATGAGAACCGTCGCGTGTCCGAGCCAGGCTGCGGTTACCTTGTTCGCATCCCAGGCATTCGGTTCCGGATGATGAGGCGCGGGGGGGACGGAACGCGCCAGGTCGCTCACCATCATCCGCAGAAAGCGAAGTCGATGGACGGCTCGGCCCCGGGGAGCGGGATGATGGGAGATCGAATCGGTCAAAACGTAAGATTACCGGGGAATCTTCCAATACGCCGGCGAGGGCGTTTTTCAAACGGCGCCGGACGGTCGCTACACCAGTTCCGGATAGTGGGCGCGCGCGACTTCCTCGCACTTTTCCAGGATGGCCGGGGCGCCGTCGAGGTGCTGAATGTCTTCGAGAAGCTGGAGGCAGGCAGCGATGTCGAGCGCCTGAACCGCCCGCTTGACCCGGGGAACCAGCGCCGCGCCGGTGCTGAGTTCATCCACGCCGAGACCCAGCAGAAGCGGGGTGAGCAGAATATCGCCGGCCATTTCGCCGCAGACTCCCACCCAGAGATTGCGCGCGTGCGCGGCGTCCACGGTCATGCGGATGAGGCGGATGATCGCGGGATGCGTGGGCTCGTAGAGGTGGGAGATATGCTCGTTCAGGCGATCGACGGCGATGGCGTACTGGATGAGGTCATTGGTCCCAATGCTAAAGAAATCGACCTCCCGCGAGAGGACATCCGCCGAGATCGCCGCGCTGGGAATCTCGATCATCGCGCCCACCTCCATTTCCGGATCGAAGGGAATGCCCTCGGTCCGCAGTTCGGCGCGGCATTCCTCGAGGACCGCATTCGCTTTCCGAAGCTCGCCGATGCCGGAGATCATGGGGTACATGATGCGCACGTTGCCCTTCGCGCTGGCGCGGAGGATGGCTCGAAGCTGGGTCTTGAAGATGTCCAACCGCTCGAGGCAAAAACGGATGGCCCGCCAGCCGAGGAAGGGATTGAGTTCCTCGGGCATGTGAAGCGCGCTCATGAACTTATCGCCGCCCAAATCGAGTGTGCGGATGATGACGCTGTACGGTTGGGCGGCTTCGGCGACGCGACGGTAGGCTTCGTATTGGTCGTCTTCGCTGGGGAGTTCGGTCTTGTTGAGATAGAAGAACTCGGTGCGGTAAAGCCCCACACCTTCGGCGCCGCTCTGCTTCACGAGATCCATGTCCTCGGGCAGTTCGATATTGGCGGAAAGGATGACGTGCCGGCCATCGAGCGTCGTGGAGGCGGTTTCCCGGAGATGCGTGAGCTTCTCCTCGACCTCGGTTTTCTTGATCTCGAGCTCGCCATATTCCCAGAGCGTTTGATCGCTCGGATTGACGATGATGAGGCCGTTGTAGCCATCGAGGAGCACGTGGTCTCCGGTGGCGAGCTGAGTGCTGATGTCGTGAAGGCCCACGACGGCGGGAATATTCAGGGACCGCGCCATGATCGCGGTGTGCGAGGTCTTGCTTCCGACGTCTGTGGCGAAACCGAGCACGAGGCTGCGGTTCAGTTGCGCGGTATCCGAAGGAGCGAGGTTGTGCGCCAACAGAATATGCGGCGTATCGATGCTGGAGAGATCGCGGTTGTGTTTTCCGAGGAGATTGTGAATGACTCGCCGCGTGACGTCATGAATGTCGAGCGCGCGTTCCCTCAGGTAGGGGTCGTCGATTTCGTTCAGCGTCTTTGCGTAACGGCCGGCCACGGTCTGGAAGACATGCTCGATATTCGTTTTGTCGCGAGTCAAGGTTCGAAGCACCTCGTCGATGAGCGTCCTGTCTTCAACGACGAGCAGATGCGCGTCGAAAATGCCCGCGTCCTTTGCGCCGATGGACTCCGCGATGCGCTGCTGCATCTCGAGAATCTGGGAGCGGGTGCTGATGAGCGCGGTCTCGAAACGCGCGATCTCGGATGGAATATCCGTCTCCGTGATGCGCCGCATAGGCGGAGTGTCGTCGTCGGGACGATGGACAAAGACGGCGCCGCGGGCAATGCCGGGAGAGACGCCGACGCCATGAAAACGCCGTTCCGGAGTGGACGCCGGGTCTTGGGCGCTCATTGGAATACAGGCGAGCGAGGCGTCGGACGGTCAATCCTCATCGAACTTCCGAAGGATAATGGCTTCGATTTCGGAAAGAGCGACATCGGCATCCGGACCTTCGCATACGATTTGCAGTTTTGAGCCCTGGCCCGCGGCGAGCATCATCAAGCCCATGATGCTCTTACCGTTGACACGCTCTCCGTCCTTTTCGACCCAAATCTCCGCGCGAAAGCGGCTCGCGGTTTTCACGAACATCGCCGAGGGCCGCGCATGGAGGCCAAGACGATTGATGATCGTAAGTTCCTTGGAGGCTTTGGATTGGGAAGCGGATTCGAATTTGCGGCTCAGGAGACCCATTACTGCTCTTTCTTCTTTTGCATTAAATTCAGCAGACGTTGATTGAATTCCATCGCACTGTTCTGTCCCAAGCTTTTCAGCTTTTGGTCCAGCGCAGCCACTTCCACGAGGCAGGCCAAATCGCGGCCCATGCGCACGGGGATGGTAACGTGGGGAATCAGGATGTCGAGAATCTCGTAATATTCCTGATCCAGCCCGATTCTATCCGCTTCCTCGAGCTCCTGCCAATCCTTTAGTGTAACGATCAAATCCAGGCGTTTTTCGAGCCGCACGCTGCCGATTCCGAAGATGGACATCACATTGATGACCCCCAAGCCGCGCACTTCCATGTGGTGCCGGGTGAGATCGGGGGAGATGCCCACAAGTTCCCTGCCTTCAAGCGCGCGAAACCGCGTCATATCGTCGCTTACCAAACTGTGACCGCGCTCGATCAGTCCGAGGACGCATTCGCTTTTCCCGATGCCGCTCGAGCCTCGCAGGAAGGTGCCGACTCCCATGATATCCATCATGCTGCCATACTCGCTCTTGGTCGGAGCGAAATCCACTTCCAGTGCGTGGGTGGCGGCATTGATGAATCGCATCGTCACCATCGGTGTGCGAAAGATGGCGATGCCAGCCAGGGCGGCTTCTTCCACCAGGGCTGTGGGCGGTTTGGCAGCGCGAGAGATGATGAGGCAGGGGATCGGGCGCTCGCAGAGCGCGCGGCAGCGGATGCGGACATCCGCATCGGTGAGGCTCTTCAGATAGGAAAGCTCGGCGCTCCCCAGGACCTGGATGCGTTTTTCTGCGAAGTAGCTATAGAACCCCGAGAGGGCGAGGCCCGGACGATTGATCGTGGGTTCCCGGATGCGCCGATCGAAACCCAAATCCGGTCCGAGCAGCTTGATCTGAAGCGCCTCGGAATGGCGGGTGTAAAACTCGCCCACGGTTACGGAGGTGTGCTTGGGTTCGGGAGACGTCATCTGCGCTGGAGTGTAGCCAATAGGGAAAACCCGCAAAAAGCGTAAAATCAGCATTTCACGCAAAAAAGTGACGACTTTCGTTGCGGCGCCCAAAGCGCTGCCGCCAGCGCGCGGATTTTCCCGTATGCTCGCACGTCACCGCTGGCCTTTGCCCCCGTTGCGCCATGGACCTATCGCCAGGCGTCCAGCCGATTATTTGGGCGCGGATTCCTTCTTTGGGGGCGGCGGAGCCGGATCTTTCTTCAGGAGGGCCACCTCCCTGGCGCTCAAGAGACGCCATTCGCCAGGGGGCAGCGTCCCCAGGGCGATCGGACCGATTCGAAGCCGCCGGAGATGCGTGACTTCGTAATCCAGATCTTTGAACATGAGGCGGATTTGCCTCTTGATGCCTTGGCGAAGCACGACGCGGAGCGCCTTCGAGCCGAGCTGCGAGACGTGCTCCGCTTTCGCCCAGCCGCCCTGGATGTGCATCCCTCGCAGCAGCTTATCCCGGTGAATGGGATCAAAGGGCCGGTCGAGACCCACCTCGTATTCCTTTTCCATCTTGAACCGTGGATGCGTGAGGTGGAGCGAGAGGTCTCCGTCGTTGGTCACGATCAGCAGACCCTCGCTTTCTTTGTCGAGCCGGCCCACGTGGAATACGCGGGGCCAATTCGATGGAAGCAGATCAAAAATGGTGCGGCGCTTGCGCTCATCATCGGCGGTGCAGAGAAAGCCCTTTGGCTTGTGGAGGATCGCGTGGATCAGGCGCTCGGAACGGATCAAGCGGCTGCCGACTTTGACGGCATCGGCGGGTTCCACCTGTGTGGCGAGGTCGGTGACGACGCGCCCATTAATTCGAACCTGCCCGGATTGGATAATCTCCTCCACTCCGCGACGGGAGCCGAGGCCGGCGGAGGCTAGGAAACGATTGAGACGCATGCGGATGGAGAAATTCGATGGGTGAGAGATGAGCGATGACCGCCAGGGCCACGGAGCGGCCCCGAGATTTCGCGGCAGGAATAGGAACCCACGCCGACGGCTCGCGCAAACGCTAAAAGAAAATAGGCTGACGATTCCTTGCCACAAACAGGTTGATTGAAAAGACTACCCAATCATCGGACATTCGGCTAATTGAGCGCGCTTTCGCCCCGCGTTCCCCCTTCCACACGATGCAGAAATTGGTCATTCCACGGAAAACGGTCTATCGCCTATCCCTCTATTATCGCGCATTGCAGAGGCTGAGGCAGAACCGCATCGATACCGTGTCATCCGCGGCTCTCGCCAAGGCGGCGGGGGTGAAGCCGACCCAATTGCGGAAGGACTTGACGTATTTCGGCCAGTTCGGCACGCGCGGTTTGGGATACAGTGTGGATGCGCTCAGCGCGCGGCTGACGGACGTTCTGGGCACCACGCATCTGCAGCCGGTGATCCTCGTGGGGGCCGGGCATCTCGGCTCGGCCCTTTTGCGCTACCAGGGGTTTGCCAAGGAGGGCTTCGAAGTGGTGGCCGCCTTCGATCTCAAAGCGTCGGGCGCTCGCGCCAAGGAACTCGGCGTGAAGGTCCTGCCCATGTCGAAGCTCGGCGAGTTCGTCGGCGAGAACCGAATCAAAATGGCGATCCTGACCGTGCCCGGGATCGTGGCGCAAGAAGTGGCCAATGAACTCGTGCAGGCGGGGATTATGGCAATCCTGAATTTCGCGCCTATCATCCTTCAGGTCCCGGACCGGGTGGTGGTGAATAACGTCGATTTGGCCATCGAACTGGAAAACCTCAGCTATTTCATTCAATGACGGCGTCGGCAGTGGGCCGGTTGGTATCGCTCGCGGGGGCGGAGGAGATCGATCTCGACCTCACTCTTGGCTGCGGTCAGGTGTTCCATTGGGCGCCGGAAGGCGCGGGGTATCTCGGGGTGGTCGAGGATCAGCCCATCCGCGTGGAGCGGCGGGCAGGACATGTTCTGGTGACTGCCGGAGCGGTGGAAATGGCGCGCCGCTATTTTGCGCTGGATCATCCGCTTGCCGAAATCTATGCGAGCTTTCCCGAAGATCCGGCGATGTCGGCGGCCCTGGAGTTTTGCCGTGGGATGCGGATCGTGCGCCAGCCTCTTTGGGAATGTGTGGCGACATTCATCACCTCCTCAATGAAGCAGGTGGCGCACATCGCGCAGATTTCGCACACGCTGCGCCGGCGGTTTGGAAAGCGCGTCGAATACGAGGGGCGAGAGCTGTTTGCCTATCCCTCTCCCGAGGCGCTGGCGTTGCTCGATGAGGCCGATTTACGGGCTTGCGCGCTGGGATACCGGGCCGCGCATTTGCTGGGGGCGGCGCGGAAAATTGCCGGCGGCGGGGTGAATCTCGAGGGGATCGCAAAGATGGACGACGACGCGGCGCGCGAGGAACTGTGCCGGCTCCCCGGAGTGGGCGTGAAAGTGGCGAACTGCGCGCTCCTCTTCGGCTTCGGCCGGCTTCGCGCGTTTCCGATCGATGTCTGGATCGAACGGGTGCTGCGCGAGACTTACTTTCAAAAGAAGCGCCGCGTGACAGCAAAGCGGCTGCGGGATTTCTCGGCGGGCTACTTTGGGGAATTCGGCGGGTATGCGCAGCAGTACCTATTTCATCACGCGCGCAAGACGCGGGGACGCGGAACACCGCGAGTCTGAATGGCGGAGGGCTGGTTTACGTCAGCGCCCAACGGGCCCCAATTCAACGAGCGAAACGTCAGAGAACCACGCGGTTCCCTTTACGGGGCTCGAATAAAATCCGAGCCGGGCGCCCACCGTCACCTCTGATCTTGTGCCTGAAGAAAACTCATAATCCAGATGGGTCCAACCTTTGGTTCGCCCGATCGCATCGGTCTTTTCAAAGCCACCCTGGATGCACAAACAAGCGCCGCGCTTCTGGTTGAAATCTTTCATATTCTTTTCCTTCCACTCCACACTTTTCGTTTTGACCCACCCGGACAATCGATATCGAGTCGCGGGCTTCACCTTCACCTTTTGCCAAAGAGCCGCGTCATCATATGAGATGTTTTCAAGCCGGATACTTGGCTTGCCGTCGTGCGTTTCGGCGGGATCCGGCGCCGGCTGTCCCGGCGCTCCCGTAGGCTTCAACTGGTCGGCCAACGCTTGTCCCGGCTGCGCTACCGCCGCCTGTCCCTGCCCTGCCCACGCGTGCAAATCCCATCCTTCTGTTCCCTTTTTGAAATCACCATTGGTTAAAAGGTTTAGATTTGGGTCAAGGGGCGCCTGGCAAAATGCCGAAGGCTGAACAAATACAGCGAGTGAGAAGGCAAAGATGAGCTTCCGAGAAAGAAGGGGGAAGAGTTTCATTTTGGCATGAATTGAGAGGGAGCGAAGACGCTTTGTCAATTATCCTGGCGGGGGATCTCCCGTGGTTCGAGGCACCACAGGAAGCTTGCAGCGTGACTACCGCGCGCCCTCAGCCAGCGAATCCGCCGCCTCGAATTGCACCAGCTTGCTATAGAGGCCCATCGCATTATCCCGCAGGATCGTAGTCTTCGCCACCCATGCTTTATAGGCCGCCGAGTCCGCAAAGTTCGACACTCCCTTGGCCTGCTTATCCGCGTAACTACGCTCGTCCTTCTGTTTCTTGCGAATCGCATCGCCGGCGTGTCCAGCGTCCCATCCACGCAAGGGCGCAGTTTTCACGATACTGCCGCCATTGGAAATCGACGGCAAGAGCCCCGATTGGATCGCCGCGGCCCTGGCTTGCGCCCGCTCGTCCATTCCATTCGTCAGCGCATCGCACACAGCTATCGCGCACTGGTAGATTTGTTGCTGCGCGGGAGTCTTCGCCGTCACCACGCCGGCCCCCAGCGCAGCGCGCAGCTTTTCCACCGGAATGCGGGGCATCTGCGGGTTCTCCCCCAGGGGCGCGAGGATCGCGTTCAGGGACGGCTCCAAAAATGGTTCGATCTGCTTCGAAGGCGGCGGGCTCTTGATCGCGGGCGCATTCGTGGCCGGCGTTTCGGCCGTCTTGTCCGGGTCTTCGCGGCTCAATCTCACCGCGGAAACCCGATCTCCCTTGGTATTCTTTCCAGAAAGGCGATTGTCGCCATCTCCCAAGAGGATGGTATCGACAAATCTCCCCGATGACCAGACGATTTCGTACTTGCCCGGCGCTTCGTCTGGATTCAGGCGCCTCCAGGTTCCGCCCTTTGTGATTCTACCTTCGGTATCCGTGAGGCGACCGTCGGCATGGAAGACCTTGGTCGATTTGGTGAACCACTTCCATTGACCCAGAATCGGATCGTTCAAATCAGCTCCGAAAGCCGGTTTGAACACGCCAATCGAGACGATGAACAATACCTGGAGGATCTTCGAGAAACGCATCGCTCCAATACAGCGAATTTTCTCCGACCTGCAATCGCGAAATTACGGTGGCCAGTGGATCAAAAAGATGCACTAACGAGCGGCGCCAGCGTGACTACCGCGCGCCCTCTGCCACCATCGAATCCGCCGCCTCTAATTGCACCAGCTTGCTATAAAGGCCCATCGCATTATCCCGCAGCATCGTAGTCTTCGCCACCCACGCTTTGTAGGCCGACGAGTCCGTGAAGTTTGACACATCCTTGGCCTGCTTATCCGCGTAAGCGCGCTCGTCCTTCTGTTTCTTGCGAATCGCATCCCCGGCGTGGCCAGCGTCCCATCCACGCAAGGGCGCAGTCTTCACGATGCTGCCGCCAGTGGAAATCGACGGCAACAGCCCCGACGCGATCGCCGCGGCCTTGGCCTGTGCCCGCTCGTCCATTCCATTCGTCAGCGCGTCGCACACAGCGATCGCGTACTGGTAGATTTGCTGCTGCGCCGGAGTCTTCGACGTCACCACGCCGGCGCCCAGCGAAGCGCGCAGCTTTTCCACCGGGATGCGGGGCATTTGCGGATTGTCCCCCAAGGGCGCGAGGACCGCGTTCAGCGACGGCTCCAAAAATGGTTCGATCTGCTTCGAAGGCGGCGGACTCTTCGCCGCAGGCGCAGGCGCGTGGCTTGGACTCTCCGGCGCGCCCGGAGTAGCGAGGGCGGCGGGAGCCTTCGGTTTTTCGACATTGATCGAAGGACCTCCGCTAACCGCCGCGGCACGCTGAATGGAGGGGGAGGCGGGAGCATTCGGTGTTACCGCAGCCACATCACCCAAAGGTCGTTTTGACCCGGAAACCGACAGCACACAACGAAAGCCAAAGGTGGGGAAGCGAGCTCCGGCGAGGTATTGATAGCGATGCGACAAGAGCATGCGCCGGCGCTGATAGTCGCCCCACGAAGCGCCGCGCAGCACATGAGCAACCTGCTTCTTGTCGACCCAATCCTGGCACCATTGCCATACGTTGCCGCCCAGGTCGAAGAGTCCAAAGCGATTTGCTGCGAAGCTCCCCACCGGCGACGTATTCACGAAGCCATCGTCATGGCCGGCAATCACATCCTTCGTATAGCCGTATTTGCCGGCGGCAACCGCGGGCCGCATTTCCTCTCCGGCATAATTGCCTGCTTCCTTCGGCGGCGGCCATTGATTACCCCACGGAAACGCGCCGTCGATCTTGCTGTCCTTCTCGTTGGGCAGCTTGGCCGCATTCTCCCGATCGCCGATGCCTACCGCACAGCTCCATTCGTGGTCGCTGGGCAATCGATACCCCCACTCCGCAGGCAGAACATGAGCCGCCTGGTCACGAGCGTTCAGCCATTGACAGAAAAGCTGCGCGTCGTCCCAGCTTACATTCACCGCCGGATGCGTGGGGCCTTGCTCGAAGTCCGGCTTCGGCCATTTCTGATTGGTTTCCTTCACGAACGC
>Ga0302319_10014215_pt1 | contig 14865 bp, 16 predicted proteins | sample Bog_T0_2_FD_203319 | JGI IMG/M metagenome (GOLD analysis project Ga0302319, IMG submission 203319) | Peat permafrost microbial communities from Stordalen Mire near Abisko, Sweden - Bog_T0_2 | ecosystem: Environmental > Terrestrial > Soil > Wetlands > Peat | place: Sweden: Abisko, Stordalen Mire... | reverse complement strand
ACAGTCGCAGGGGGGTCGACCCCGCAGGACGGTACAGTCGTCGATGCTCCCGACGAGGAATTCTGGCGCGCGATGCGGCTCGACCTTTACGGAACCTTCCTCGCCTGCAAATACGCAATCCCGGAATTGATCCGCGCCGGGGGCGGGTCCGTCATCACGATGTCCTCGATAACCGCGCTGATCGGCGTACCGAAGACCCCGGCCGTGTCCATGAACGTTACGCTTTGAACTCGAGGTGCGGGCGCGACGGCTGAGGCGCCTTCCGCGTCATGAGGCTTTCCGCAGGCCAACGCTTGGCCCAAACAACGCCATGACGCGTCCGACATCTGGAGCCTTCTCAAGCGTCAGCACGGCCTCGACCGCCGCCTCCGCGGCATGGGAGGCGAGGACGCCTTCGGCATTATGCAGGAATTTGGCGATCACTTCGTCGTTGGTCATTCGGCTTGTCGCGTCGGGCGAAGGGCTGCCCTTCGGATATAGCCTTTCGGCGACAAACACTTTGCCGCGTGCGCAAATTTTCACCCTGGCGGGGCGGCTGGCCGGGTCCGCCGCCAGCCGAGACAAATATTCCGGGTGCGGATGGTGATGGACCTTGCCCATCATCCCTATTACCTCGGGCGAGAACACCAACTTCGGATCCTGCCACGCCTTGCCGGGCTTCACCCGTTGCGCGGCCAGGGCGATGCCGTGTTTCAGGCTGAACTGGGCGTCCACCACGTCCTCGATCCGCTCGTTCTGCCAGATCGGCAGATCGACAAAGGCCTCGCCCCAGGCTTCAATGCGTTCGATTTCGGCGGCGAGGATGTGGTTGGTCTCCAACAATTCGATCATGGCGTCGAAGACGCTGTGCAGCACCCGGCAATGCGGATAGGGTTTTAAGCTGCTTTCCCGCGCGAAGCCCCAGCTCCTGCCAAGCTCCTCTGTGATTCGCCCGCACTCCCAGCGCTTGGTTCCGATCATAGCGGGAAATCCATATTCGGCGTCGTTGAGCACCGCCAAGTCCCCGCGATGGCCCAACTCGCCCATCGCGGCCGCCGTCAGCGCCGATTGCGCCAAGACGCCGGCGACGGTGTATTTGATCGTGGTGCTCGGCGTATGCCTCACCCAAGCCATGTGCGAATTGATCGGCGCGATACAGCCGGCGATGCCCAGGCCATGCGCCATGCGCCCGGCGTCCAGCCCTTTTACCCGCATCGCCGCCGCCGCGGCCCCGAAGATCGTCGAGGAATAGCCATAGACCGTCGGCGTCGCCATCCGCCCCTCGCGCATATCGCGCAGGTAGTCCATCGCCTTGCCGATCCGGTTCGAAATCTCGTGCGCCACGGCGATGGCGACGACCAGTTCGCGGCCGGGCGCCCGCCCGACCTCGGCCAGCGCCAGCGCGCCCGGAATGACGTAGGGCGACACATGGCCCGGCGGGAGGATCGAGTCGAAATCGAGCGCGTTGATCAACTCGCCATTGGCGAAGGCCGCTCCGAACACAGAAGCCCGCGCGTCGGCGCCCAGAATGGTGGCCTCGCCCGCGCCCCCAATCATGCCGGCGATTTCCATGCCGATGCGCCCTTTCGGGGTATCCGTGGCCGCGAAGGCGCAACCGATCGAATCGAGCAAAATGCGTTTGGTTTCCTCGACCGTCTCCGAGGGAATATCCGCGTAACGCGTGTCGAAAGTGAAGGCTGCGAGCTGTTCGACGATCGTTCCAGCCATGTCGCTCCCCCGTGCGGATGAGATATGCGCTCACGTAGCATTGTTGGGTCTTAGGCGCCGCCTATGGCTTGCCCAGGGCGGCGGCTGGCCGCGTTGACACGCTGGGGATCGCGCCTAGTCTCGCGCCAACTCACGCGCGCGCAGAACAATCGAAAGGCGACCATGACCGAAGAGCTGACGCTGGAGCGCGCCGTCGCGCGTTTCGTGGCGAACTTCAAGTACGAGGACATCGACCCGGCGACGTTGACCGCGCTGAAGGGGCTGATCAAGGACCAGTTCGCGATCCAGATCGGCGCTTCGCAACTGCCATGGTCGAAGCAGACGCGCGCGTTTCGCAACCCACGCCCGGGCAAGGCGACCATCGTCGCCGAAGGCCCGACAGCATCGGCGGTCGACGCCGCCTACATCAATGCCAGTTATGGCCATGGCTTCGAATACGACGATTTCTTCGGCAATGCCCATCCGGGCTGCGCCGTGGTGCCGGCCGCTTTCGCCATGGCCGAAGAGCTGGGCCGCGATCTGAAAGACACGATCACCGCGCTGGTGGTTGGTTATGAGACCTATGTGCGCATCGGCAAATGGGGCTCGCCCGCCGTGCTCAACGAAGGCTGGCAGCCGCATGCCGTCTGGGGCGGGTTCGGCGCCGCCGCGCTAGCCGCCAAGATGTATGGCCTCGACGAAGAACAGTGCTTCCACGCGCTGGCGATTGCGCTCAGCCACGCCAGCGGCCCGACCGAATATGCATCGACCGGCGGCTCGATCAAGCGGGTCCATGCCGGCATCGCGGTCCGCAACGGCATCGAATCCGCCGAACTCGCCCGCGCCGGCATCACCGGCCCGCGCCGGTTCCTCACCGGCAATCGCGGACTCTACCGGATGTTTTGCGACAAGACCGTGGACGACGAGGCCATCGCCGATTTTCTGCCCGGCGCGCCGAATTTCATGCCGGGTCTCAGCTATAAAGCCTATTGCTGCTGCGCCTGCACTTTCTCCTATATCGAGGCCATGGCCCATGTCCGCGACCGCGCGCACGAAATCGAGCATATCGAGGCCCGAGTGCAGACGATGGTCAACAGCATCGTCGGCACGCGCAACACCAACATCTTCAATCCCCGCAACATCGAGGAAGTGCAATATTCCCTGCCTGCTCAGATCGCCTTGTCGGTCCTGGGCAAAGGCAACGGTTTCCAGACGCATCAGGCGATCCTGGACGGCGGACTGGATATCGGCCCAGGCTCGGACGTGCGGGCGATGCTCGAAAAAGTGAAGATCGAAATCGGACCGGAGCTCGATGAAAAGTACCGCCATTTCGTCGCCGACGTGACCGTGCGCTACAAAGATGGCGGATCAGAGCGCATCTTCGAGGAACAGTCGAAGGGATCGCCGATGAAGCCCTTCTCGCATGACGAGCAAATGGTGAAGCTCGACGATCTGACTGAACAGGTGATTGGTCTGGATCAGGCGCATCGCCTGTGGGCGATGGTGGACGAAATGCGCCCCGACCGGCGCGCGGCCGAAGTCATGGCGCTGCTGGTTCCCGGCGCCTGACTCCTCGCGGAATCCAATCAGCGACTTGAATCGCTTTCTTGTCTGTCGGGCCGCAATTGACGGCGGCCCGTCAACCAGCTTCCCCGGCTGGGCGACGCCTTGCCGCCCTCGAAAGGCCGCGGTTCAACGTTTCTTCATTTCCGCCTCGAACAGCGGCATTCCGGCCTTTGCCGCGTTCACGCCGCAGGGCCATCCCGCATAGAAGGCCAATTGCACGACCAGACCGCGCAGCTCGTCCACCGTCACGCCATTTTCGACTGCGAGCTTCATGTGGTGCTCCAGCTCGGCGTTCTTGCCGAGCGCGGCCAGCACCGAGCAAGTGACGAGGCTGCGATCGCGCGGCGAAAGCTCGGGCTGCTTCCAAACGTCGTTGTAGAGCACTTCGTCGCGCAAACGACCGAATTGGGGAACCGCTTCGTAGACGGTGGGCATGTTGAGCTCCAGGGTTTGAGAAAAACGGCGTAAGGCCGCTCGGCTCAGGCTTCGAAACTTATGACGACGCGGCCTCGAAATCCGCCGGCCTCGGCCATACGGTGCGCCTCGGCGGCGCGTCCGGCCGGAAAGATCCCTCCAGGCGCGACCCGGGGGAAGAGAATCCCGGCCCCCAGCGCCGCGGCGATCCGCGCCAAAAGATCCTGCCGCTTCATCCCGGCGGTCACGCCGACATAACCGACCTTGAGGCGGGGGTCCGAGATCGGATGCGTGCGCCTCAGCGAGATCGCGCCGCCGCCATCGCGCACGAGCGGCGCCACGGCTTGCCCGATCAGCGCCCCGTCGATCAGACCGTCAACGCCCCCAGGAAATATGGCGCGCAAGGCCTCCGCAAGCCCCACGCTTCGCGGCAAGATTACGTCGCCGCCTAGCCCGCGCAACAGCGCCGCGTCGCCAGGGGCCGCATTGGCCAGCACCTCAAGCCCGGCGGCATGGGCCAGCGCGATGACCGACCCGCCCACCATGCCCGCGCCCCCCGTGACCAGGAGCGCAGCCCCAGGTTCCAGCCCCAGCATCTCCAGCGCCAGAAGGGCGGTCAGCGCATTCATCGGCACGGTCGCGGCGCCGATCAGGTCGGTCCCTGGAGCGAGCGCGGCCACCGAGGCGGCCGGGACCACGATGCGCGCGGCATAGGCGCCGCCGGAACGCGTGCGCGGGTTGACCACGCCGATGACCGGGGTTCCGACCGCGAACCTACTATCGCGCCCGGCGGCGGCGATGCGGCCCGAGAATTCCATGCCGCCGATCCAGGGCGGCGGCAGATCGACCATCAGGTCGGCCTGCTGGCCGCACCGCATCAGGCCATCCGTGGGATTGACGGTCGAGGCCACGATATCCACCAACACCTCGCCGTCGCCGGGCGGCGGCGGAACTGGCAGATCGACGAGCCGCAGGACCTCGGGACGGCCGAATTCGGTGAAAATGACCGCGCGCATGCGTCAAGCCTTTTCGTTGAGCCGACGAAAGGCCTCGCGCCGCGCCGGGTCCACGACCAAAGGTCTGTCATAGGAAGGATCGCCGGCGTTCCGCGCCGGACCGCGGCCGGCGTTCATGAAGGCCTTTTCCGAAAGACTCAGCAGCGCCCGGGTCGAGGTGAACGAGGTCAGATCCGACATATCGGCGATTTCGTCCGTCAAGGACCAATCGCGCAACGTGACTCGGGCCGCGATGCGCCAATCGCCGGCGCGCTTTTCCAGCCGGTCGATATAGCGCCCGCCGCCGATCGTGACTGGCTTTCCCTTGCGGTTCATCGAAACGAACAGGAAATAGGTCTCCGCATGGGCAGTATCGCCGGCGATTTCGGCCGTGTGGTTCAGCAGGCAATGCTGGTGCGACAAATGCGCGCCCTCGTGCATCGCCAGAGCCCAGTTCACGAACTCTTCGGGTGTGCCCACGAACTTGCCGTGCTCGTCCAAACAATCCGGATGGAAGGCCGACAGGATCATTTCCCGATCGAAGCGATCCACGCCGCGCGCGTACCGGTGCAAACACTGTCGGATCTGCTCGCGGTCCCAGAGCTCGGCGATCTTCTGGGCAAGTTGGGGTTCCATGCACGGCCTCCGTTTCACAGGAGGGACCGGCAAACACGCTCGCCGAGATCGCTCGCTTCCTCGCTTCTTAACGACGCGATAGAGCCCTGGGCAAGCCAAGCGCGACGCTTCCTGCTGTTCGCATAGGCCGGACCTATGGCTGTCAGAAATCGCGCCGCGCGGCCGACGCGGCCGCTATAGTTCGACGCGAAGGTGGCCACCTCCGGGAAGATGCGGCCAGATGCATTGTCCGCGCGTTTTCTCGTCTCCCGATTGGAGTTCGCAATGAGCAGGTTCGAAGGCAAGGTTTATATCGTCACCGGCGGCGGCAGCGGCATAGGGGCGGCGACGGTGACGCAGTTGCTGGCCGAAGGGGCCAGCGTCGTGGCCGTCGACCTGAGCCAGAGCCATGCCCGCAAGACACTCGAAGCCGCTGCCGCAGGAACGCGAGCGGCGGCCGTGGGCGCCGACGTGTCCGACGAAGTTCAGGTCGACGCGCTGGTGGCCGACACGGTCAAGCGCTTCGGTCGGATCGACGGCGTCGTCAACTGCGCGGGAATACGCGGCGTGGGTTCGATCCTCGACACGGGCCACGACATCTGGGATCGAAACATGGCCGTCAATCTGGAAGGTTCGTTCAACACCTGCCAGGCGTTCTGCCGCTACGCGCGTGAGGCCGGGCACGGCGGCGCAATAGTCAATGTCTCCTCGCAGGCCGGCATCGAGGCCGTGCCCAACCGACTTTCCTATGTCACGTCCAAGCACGGCGTCGTCGGCCTGACCCGGGGCGTGGCGATTGAGATGGCGGGCCATGGCGTGCGCGCCAATGCCGTCGCGCCGGGCATGATCCGGACGCCAATGACGGACGCCATGTTCCAGGATCCGGCCAATGTCGCGCGCATTCGTAAGGCTCATCCCATCGGCCGCGAGGGCCAGCCCGAGGAAGTGGCGGCGGTAATCGCCTTCCTGTTGTCCGACGAGTCCAGCTTCGTTACGGGAACCATTATTCCGGTCGACGGAGGCATGACGGCGGGCGCGGCCTCGTTCTGAGATCCGCAAGGCCGCCTCGCCAGGCGACCTCTGGAGAGAAATCCCGATGGACGTCGGACGGCCAGTACCTCTCTGTACAGAGGATTTGACGGTTTGGCCGCGGGCTCAGCGTAGGACGGGTAGTCGCTCGGGGGCAATGAGGATTTCGAGGCTTCGGGGAACCGCGGGTCGGCGTTTTACGAGACCGTTTCGCTCGAGCGTGAGCACCATCTGGTGGACGGAAGGCGCGGTGACCTTGAAATGTCGCTGCATGTCGGCCTCGGCCGGTGGGCGGCCGAGCACGCGCGTATAGGCGTAGATGAAGGCCAGGTACTGGCCCTGCAAGGGAGTAAAGTGCGGCCCAGTATTTTCGGTCGGTTGGTCAAAAATCGGATTCATTGGCGATTCATCTGCTGCTCGGAACGCGAGGGGGATCAGATGAACATATTCTATCGCGTCGAACTGCGCCAATCGGAGCGCGACGAACGGACCGCGCTTTTGAGCGGCGGCCGACACGCGGCGCGCAAGCTCAAACGAGGGCAAATTCTGCTGGCCGCGGACGCACGGACGAGCGACGAAGTCATGGCTGCAACTTTGGCCGTGAGCGGATCGACCATTTACCGAACCTAACGCCGCTTCGTCGAAGCCAATTTGGAAGGGGCGCTGAATGAGGAGCCGCGTCCGGGCGCCGCGCGCAAGCTGACGGGCAAGGACGAAGCGCCGCACGCCAAAGCACGCCAGCTGGCTCAATATGGTCGAGATCGAAATCGGCGTCCTCGACCAGTCGATCCGCGTAGGTCCGGGTCGGCGGCTGTCGCGTCGACCGCGCATCACGGCGCGGCGCGGGGGTCATCCAACGAGGGTCCGTTCGTGAACCAAATGGCCTGCTGCAAGAGCGCAGCTGGGGCGGCAGCCGACCCTGTTTGACCGGAAGGCGATCAAGCGGCCGATCGCATGAAGTTCAGCAAAGCAATATCCGGCCTTCAGTAGTGCGGCGGGGGCGGTTCTGGAATTGTGCGCAGAGGGACGATCTCTCGAAATTCCTCTCGCAATTCCGATACGAGGCGCCGCAACGCGTCGATCGTCTGCCATTGTGAGGTAATGACATCGTTCATGTCCGCAAGCATTTTGTCCTGATGCGCGATGCGCATTTCCAGAGCGTCGAGGCGAGAAGAATCATCTGATTGGGCGTCGCTCATCGCTCATTCCTTCGCCGATTGTTGGTCCTGAGGAGCCGTTTGCCCCGATTGCGCGTCTGCGGGAGATAGGCAAATAGAACAATCGATAATTGCTGAGGCCCGAGAGCCGCAATTTTGAACGGCGCTTGAGTATGAGCGGCGATTGGCGCACCTTAGTTCAGTCCACCTCCAGCCGAACGGTCGAAGCTCAGCTCAAAACGACTCGCGTACGACCTCGCAGGGTTCGGCGCGTCAAACCGCGCCGACCCGCTCCAACAGTCTCCGGTTCAGCCGCGTTGCCGGCGCCGGCCCCTCAGACCGGGCGCGCGCCGGTGTGGATGATGGTGCCGACGTGCTCGCCACGCAGGGCGGCGGTGAGCCGGCCAGGAATCAGCCCGTTGACGATCTGCACGCGTTCGAGATGGCGAGCGTTCGCCATCACCTCGGGCAGCGCGCGGTCGAACGGCAGCGGGCCCTCGAAACTGGCGAGTTCGGCGGCGGTCGCCTCGGGCAGGAACTTCGCCTGCTCAGGCGCGGGGCCGTTGGGGTCGGAAGTGTAAACCCCATCCACGTCCTCGACGATCGTCAGGCCGGCCGCGCCGAGCGCGTCGGCGAGCAGGAACGCGCCCGTGTCGCCCCGGTGCGGCGGGATGCGCGAGGTCGGGAACTCGTGGTGGTGATAGGGAGGAAAGGCGCTGCCGACCAGCGCGCGGGTCGCGGAGAGATGAACCGCAAGCTGGTTGGCGATGGTGGGGTGCTCGACGTAGGAGACGCCGTCCGCGGCGAGCAGCGCCGCGAGGATGTGGCCGTTCTGGCCCGCTTCGCTGGCGCCGAGCCGGGCGAGCGACCCGACCGGCAATCCGAGGTCGAGGCCGACGCCGTAGACGTGACGGGCGCGGATTCCGGCGCCGGTCAGGATGAGCAAACGGTGCTCGGGCAAAAGCTTGCGAAGCTCGTCCACCAGGGGCAGAATCGCATCCCGGCCGCGATCCATGATCGAACGGCCGCCGATCTTCACCACCTGAAGCCAGGGGAGCAGCCGGACCGGGCGAACCCCGGCGACCGGACTGGTAAGCTCTTTGTCGAGCAGGGTTTGCCGCGCCAGCGGCGAGGCGACGTGCTTGATGCTGAGGCTATCGGTCATGGCTTTCTCTCTCAGCTCGCGGTGATGATGGTGCCGACATGCTCGCCAGCCAGCGCGCGGGTCAGGTTGCCGGGAACGAGGCCGTTGATGACTTGCACCTCGTGGACATGCCGAGCCGCCTTGAGCAGGTCGAGCACCGGGAACTCCAGGATCGAGTCGTGGAAGCCCTTGGCCTTCATCTCGTCAACCGAGATTTTCGGGATGAACTTGGCGTCCTTGGAGGTCTTGGGGTTGGCGGTGTAGAGGCCGTCCTCGTCCTTCACGTAGATCATCGCCTTGCAACCGAAATGCTCGGCGACGAGGAAGCAACCGGCGTCGGTGCGGTAGGGCGGAATCACGCCGTTGGCGGCCGGGCGCATCCAGAGTTTGTAGGGCGGCATGCCGCTGAAGATCACGGCGTTGACCTGGGCGAGGTAGAGCTGCACGACCGAAAGCCCGGCGTCTTCGACAACCGAAATGCCATGCTTGGCGAGCAACTGCCCCAGCATCGCGGCGTTCTGATCGGCGACCGAGGCGCCGAGTTGCGACAGGACGCCCGCCGGCAGGTTGAGCCCCGCCGCGATCGAGTAGAGGTGCCGGGCCCTTGTGCCGGCGCCAGTGCCGATCAGCAGCTTGTGGGCGGCGCGGGCGGCGACGATTTCTTCGACGAGCGGGTAGACGGCCGCTCGTCCCCGGTCGATGAGGCTCTGGCCGCCGATCTTGATCACTGTCGCGTCCGGCTGGATGCGGAAGTCCGTCGCCGTCTCCGCCGCCGCCTGAAGCTGCGCGTCGGTCAGCGACCGCTGCATGAGAAGCGTCTCGAGCTCCGCTGTCGAATCGACCATTTACGCGCCTTTCCGAATTCCAGGCGCCATTTTGGCGCCGAATCGCGTGATGCCTCTAAAGGCGACGCGCCGCAAGTCGCGAAAATTGTGCAATTTTTACAGGGAAGGGGGAAAAACTACAGAGGCGCAGAACGCGGCCTGGGTCGTCAGGCGCTCAGTTTGATACGACAAAGCAAAATCCCCCGGGTGTCCAGACTGCCGACGATTGTTCCGCGGGTCCCGCCGAAGATTTGGGCGCGATGAACAGCGTCCGCGTTGTCCGAAGAAGTCGCCTCCGTTGGCCCAGATCGCTCAGTTCATCTGCACAGCTCATCTTTACAGTTTAGCTGAACATATGATATGCTTATCGCCATGAGCATCGTGTGGGACAGTCGCAAAGCCTTGCGAGCTTCAGCCTTGGCGCAGGATCTCCGCGCCGTGGTGGGTAAGTTCAAACGCCGCCTGCGCGAGCAGGCGCATGTCGGAGACCTGACGCCCTCTCAGGTGTCGGTGCTGCTGCGCCTCGAAAAGGACGGACCCACGACCGCCTCGAGTCTTGCCCGCGCCGAGGCGATGCGGCCACAGTCGATGGCGTCGGTCGTGGCCGCGCTTGAAGCTTTGAAACTTATCCGTGGCGAGCCGGATCCGGCCGACGGGCGACAGACCCTGCTTTCGCTCACAGATACGTGCCGCCAATGGATCCGGGACGGACGCACGGCGCGACAGGATTGGCTCAGCCGCCGGATCCAGGACCGCCTTTCGGCGCGCGAACAGTTCGAACTCGCGACGGCGGTCGATTTGCTCGCGCGACTGGTCGACGATTGAGGTCGCTTCGCGGATCTCGAATGATTTTCATGAGGACAGAGAATGGCGCTCACCACGCTCGACGCAAACACCGCCCTGATCATCGTCGATTTGCAGAAGGGCATCGTCGGCCTCCCCGTTGTTCACCCGATCGGGGAAGTGATCGAGCGCGCGCTCGCGCTGGTCGATGCTTTCCGCGAGCGCGGCCTGCCTGTCGCGCTGGTCAACGTCGCCGGAAGTGCGCCGGGCCGAACGGAACAACCGCGTCAAACGATCCCCCGCCGCGAAGGTTGGACCGACCTCATCCCGGAACTGCATCAACAAACCGGCGACATCGTGGTGACGAAACGAACCTGGGGCGCGTTCGCCAGCACGGATCTCGAAAACCAGTTGAAGGCGTTGGGCGTCACCCAGGTGGTGATCGCCGGCGTCGCCACGGGAACCGGCGTCGAATCGACCGCGCGCCAGGCTTACGAGCAAGGCTTCCATGTCACCGTCGCCGTTGACGCCGTGACGGACATGCGGCGCGAGGCTCACGAATACAGCATTGCCAGTGTTTTCCCGAGGCTCGGTGAGACCGGGACGAGCCAGGAGATCATCGACCTCCTGCCGACGAGGGGCGCCTGAAATGCAATGGCTGTTCCTCGCGTCCTATTTCTTCGGCGGCGTTTTCCTCGTCAACGCGATCCCGCATTTTGTCAGCGGCATGATGGGCAGGGCGTTCCAAAGCCCGTTCGCCAAGCCCCCCGGGGAGGGGCTCTCCTCATCGACGGTCAACGTGCTCTGGGGTTCCTTCAATATCGCGGTCGGTTATGTCCTCGTCTGCCGGGTCGGCGAGTTTGAATTGCGGGACACCAGCGACGCGCTCGCCGTCGGCTTGGGCGCCCTGTTGATTGCGCTGATCTCGTCGCGAGGGTTCGGCCGATTCCATGGCGGCAATACGCCAGGACGTTCATGACGATCGTATTTGCGGGCGTCTTCCGGTCTTTGCGCGGCTACAATTATCGTGTGTGGACGGCCGGCAGCTTCGTCTCGAATGTCGGCACGTGGGTGCAGCGGACGGCCCAGAACTGGTTGGTGTTCACCCAACTCACCCCTCATGACGCTTCCGCCGTTGGTCTCATGATGGCGCTGCAGTTCGGGCCGCAGCTTCTGTTCATGCCATGGACGGGCTTCGCCGCGGACCATTTCAATCAACGCAAACTCATGATCGCCACGCAGGCGACGATGGGCGCCCTCGCCGTCGCGCTCGGACTGCTGACCGTGACGGGCGTCGTCCAACTCTGGCATGTCTACGTCTTCGCATTTCTGTTTGGCAGCGCTGCGGCGTTCGATGCGCCGGTGCGTCAGACTTTCGTAGCGGAATTGGTTGGCGACGCGGACCTGCACAATGCCGTGGCGCTCAATTCGACCTCGTTCAATGCCGCGCGAATGGTTGGTCCGGCCGTCGCCGGCTTGGTCATAGCGGCGATCGGGACGGGGTGGGCTTTTCTGATCAACGGCGTCTCCTTTGTCGCGGTGCTGATCTCGCTTGTGAGCCTGCGCCGCTCGGAGCTTCGCCCGAACGCCAGGGCTCACCGCGCCCGGGGGAATTTCACCGAAGGGTTCCGCTATGTGTGGGCGCGCCCGGATCTCATGACGATTCTGCTGATTCTGTTCCTGATCGGGACCTTCGGCCTGAATTTTCAGATTTTCATCTCGACCATGGCGGTGCAGGTCTACCAGGCGGACGCCCGCGGATATGGTCTGCTGTCGTCGATCATGGCGGTCGGGACGGTGGCGGGAGCGCTGTTGGGCGCCAATCGTGACAAGCCGCGGTTTGGTTTGCTGCTGATCGGCAGCGGCGCGTTCGGAGTCGGCTGCGCGATGGCCGCGCTCGCCCCGAATTATGGGTTGTTCGCGGCCGCGCTGGTCGTCATTGGCGTGGCCGCTCTGACGATCACCAATACGACGAACAGCCTGATGCAGCTCTCCACCGAGCCCGCCATGCGTGGGCGGGTGATGGCGCTGCGCGTTGGCGTCGCGCTCGGCGGCACGCCTATCGGCGCGCCGATCGTCGGTTGGGTGGCGGACAATTTCGGGCCACGCTGGGCGCTGGGCGTCGGCGCAGCGGCCGGTTTTGCCGCCGCCGCCGTGGCTCTGGGCGCTTTGGCGAGCGGGATGGCCCGACCGCCTGCGGTTGGACCAAGCGCCAGCAGCGAGCGGGTGTGACGGGAGGGGGCGCTTCGATTTCCGCAGTCCTTGCGCCGTCAGCGAAAAGCGCCGCGTGGCGGGACGCCGCACCTGTCGCTGGTTCGTTGCGAGTTCCGCACCGGCCTTCGGCTGACGCTGAGAGATGAAACGGGGTTCGACATGCCGAGGAGCGGCGGCCTCCAGGCCGCCGTCGCGGGTGCGCCAAGTCGGCCTGGAGGCCGACGCTTCTCGTGTTTCTCGTTAGTCATTCCGTTGGGCCGGTCGGCGCGGCGGCGCGGTTTCCCGCGCCGGATTGCTCTCGAGGCTGGTCGAGCATGAACCGCCCTAAGAAGGCGGCGAGCGCGTCGTAGGCGTCGAGCGGCAGCACATTGGCGACGTGCTGGTCCGGACGGACGACGACCATCGCGCCCCTGCCGCGGTCGATGCCGCGCAGTTCGAAGATATCCGCGCCGTTTGCGAGGTCGGGCGTGTAGGCCTTCTCATAGTCGACCAAGCCGAACCGGCCCTTGCGCGGCGTGAGCATCGACGGCAGATCTTCCACCTTCAGGTCGCGATGCCCTTGCTGGAAGATGCCGCGGACGTCGATGACGCTGTCGATATCCGCGCCGCGCGGTGTGAACCGCCGGATCGGCGATCGTTCCGATCGCGCGAGGTGATCCATCAGCGCGCGCAGCCTTTCTCCGCTCGCGTCGGCAAACGCGTAGATGCGCCAAGCGCCGTCGGCTCGGGCGGCGTGACCGAGTTGCATCGGCTTGGCGTCGGCAAGGCGCACGACGGGCGCCGAATGGAATCGCATGCCGATCGTGTAGCCTTGGGCCAGCGCCTGGTGGGTCGGTTCTGAAGTCAGGTAGGTCGCCGGCGGATAATGCGTCCCGACGCCGGCCGTGTAGCGGCCGGACTTGACGAAATACGCCTGAAGCTCGGCCGGATCGACGCCCCCGAGTTCCGGGTGGCCGGGAGTCTTCGGCGGCGAGGCCATGATCTTCGACCATTCCTTGTCGAAGTCGATAAGGCCCTGCGCGATCGCGTGACGCTCGACCGAGTAGGTGTGAAGCAGGTCCGGGTTGGCGCGCCCTTCGAGGACGGAGGCGAGTTTCCAGCCGAGATTGTAGGCGTCCTGCATGGATACGTTCATGCCTTGGCCGGCCTTGGCGCTATGCGTGTGGCAGGCATCGCCGGCAATGAACACGCGTGGGCGGCGGGACCCTGTCTCGTCCGCCGTGACGTCGTCGAAGCGGTCCGTGACGCGCTGGCCTACCTGATAGACGGCGAACCAGGCCACGCTGCGCACGTCGAGCGTGTACGGTCGCAGCACGCGTTGCGCGGTCTGGATGACTTGTTCCTGCGTGATGAGCCGAAACGCTTCGCGGTTGGCGGGGTCGATCTCGCCGAGATCGACATAGAGCCGCGCCATGTAGCCGCCCTCGCGCGGGATGAGCAGGATGTTGCCTTCGTCCGCCGATTGGATCGCCGCCTTCAGCCTGATGTCGGGGAAGTTGGTGACGGCGAGCATGTCGACGACGCCCCAGGCGTGGTTGGCGAAGTCGCCACGCGGCACGGCGCCGATGGCGTCGCGCACGCGGCTGCGCGCGCCATCGCATCCGACGACATATTTGGCGCGGACGGACTTCTTTTCCCCGGTCTTGGCGTTCTCCAGCGTGACAGTCACGGGGTAGTCGCCCTCGCGCTCGACCTTCAGCGCGATGAACTCCCAGCCGTAATCGGGCGCGAGCCGCGACGGCGATCTCAGCATGTAGTCTTCGAGATAACCCAGCAGGCGCGCTTGATTGACGATCACGTGCGGAAATTCGGACAGGTCGTCAGTTTTATCCCGCACGCGCCCGGTTCGGACGATTTTCGATCGATCTTCGGACGACGGACGCCAGAACACCGTCTCGTTCACCCAATAGGCTTCGCGCACGAGTTTGCCGCTCAAGCCGAAGGCGTCGAACATCTCGACCGTGCGACAGGCGACCCCGTCGGCTTGACCGACCTGCAACGGGCCTTCGCGACGTTCGACGATGCGTGTCGCGATGCCGGGGAAGGCCGAGAGCTGCGCGGCCAGCAGCATCCCCGCCGGCCCGCTGCCGACGATGAGAACGTCCACCGCGTCGGGCAGGCCCGCCGGGCGCGGCTCCACGCCCGGGGCGGCCGCTTGTATGTCGGGATCACCCGGATTGTAGCCGTTGAGGTAGAATTGCATGCTCACGTCCTCCCGATTTTTCATTCATCCTGCCGCAAACGGACGCTCTTGTCCCGATGGGCGCGCCGGCCCGAGCGATTCCAACGTTCGCCCGCCAAGTCGGCGGCGCTTTGAGCGAACCGCTTGGCGCGATAATATGTATGTATACTGTCATTCAGTATACTGTCAATATCAATTTTGAAGCCGTCGCCCTAGCTGCTACAGATTGGGCGACCGGCGCGAAACGGCCCGTCGC
>Ga0302319_10014211_pt1 | contig 14868 bp, 12 predicted proteins | sample Bog_T0_2_FD_203319 | JGI IMG/M metagenome (GOLD analysis project Ga0302319, IMG submission 203319) | Peat permafrost microbial communities from Stordalen Mire near Abisko, Sweden - Bog_T0_2 | ecosystem: Environmental > Terrestrial > Soil > Wetlands > Peat | place: Sweden: Abisko, Stordalen Mire... | reverse complement strand
CGGCGAGTTTACCGTTGCCGACGCCCGTTTCTGTTTCGCAATCCCCTCTGTCTACACCGATGCCGAAGCGGCGCCGCTGTTGTGCGCCGGGCTGATCGGCTACCGCGCGCTGCGCATGGCGGGCGAGGCTCGCCGGCTCGGCCTGTACGGCTTCGGCGCCGCGGCGCACATCATCGCCCAGGTCGCGTGCTGGGAGGGGCGGCAGGTGTTCGCCTTCACCAGCCCCGGCGACACCGCCGCGCAAGACTTCGCGCGCGAGATGGGGGCGGTTTGGGCCGGCGGTTCGGATCAGCCGCCGCCGGAGCTGCTCGATGCGGCGATCATCTTTGCCCCGGTCGGCGCGTTGGTGCCCGCCGCGCTGCGGGCGGTGCAGCCCGGCGGCACCGTCGTCTGCGCCGGCATCCACATGAGCCCGATCCCGAGCTTTTCCTATGACATCCTGTGGGGCGAGCGGGTGATCCGCTCGGTCGCCAACCTGACGCGTCAGGACGGCGAGGAGTTCCTGGCATTGGCGCCGAAGGTGCCGGTCAGGACGCGTCCGTTCCCGTATCCGCTGCAACAGGCCAACGACGCGCTGAACGACTTGCGAGCGGGCCGGCTGCAAGGCGCCGCGGTGCTGCTGCCGGACGCCGGCGCCGCTTGACGGCCAAGCCGTTTGACCCAGGAACTGGCCCCGCATAGCGTCGTGACGGTCGTGCTTTGGGAGCGGTCCAGATGGCAAACAAGCTCAGGCAGCGCCTGAAGGCGGGCAAGGCCGCGGTCAATGGCTGGCTTGCGATACCGTCGGGCTTTTCTGCCGAGGTGATGGCGCAATGCGGCTGGGACAGCGTCACTGTGGATATGCAGCACGGCGTACAGGACTATCAGTCCATGGTGCAGTGCTTCCAGGCGATGCAGGCGCATCCGATCACGCCGCTGGTGCGGGTGCCGTGGAACGAGCCTGGTATCATCGGCAAGGCGCTCGACGGCGGGGCGATGGGCGTGATTTGTCCGATGGTCAGCACGCCGGAGGAAGCGCAGCAGTTCGCCAGCGCCTGCCTGTATCCGCCTGCCGGCAAGCGCAGCAACGGGCCGATCCGCGCCGCGATGTACGGGGAAGCCAGCGACTACCAGAAGACCGCCAACGATGAGGTCCTGGTCATCCCGATGATCGAGACGCAGCAGGCGATCGACAACATCGGGGCTATCCTGGACACGCCGGGCATCAGCGGGATCTATATCGGGCCGAGCGATCTTGGATTCTCGCTGGGCCTGGTGCCGATTCTAGACCGCGAGGAGCCGCAAATACTTGGCATCTACGAGATGCTGCTGCGCGAGACCAGCAAGCGCGGCCTGTTCGCCGGATTACACAACGCGACTGCTGCCTATGCGGCGCGGATGATCGGGATGGGTTTTCGCTTCGTCACCATCGCGAACGACAGCGGGCTGATGGCGCGCGCCGCGCGTGAGGCGGTGAATGCTACGCGCAAGGGCGCCGGCGAAGTCGCCAACTGAACGGGGCCGGAAAGGCGGGGGGACGATTGCGCCGCCCACTGCTTGCGGTGCGGCTTGTCGCATTGGTGGACGGCGCTAGGAGCTTGTCCACAAGGCTACGGCAGCGATTCGGATCGCCTGGCACGTCGATCCCAGTGCCAGACTGCCAATCTCGCGACTAAATCAGAATCGCGCCGTCCCGGGGTCCAGTCCGAGCAGAACGTGGCCGACCGGCTCTAGATTGCTCATCGTTGCAACTGCAACATGCTGGCCGGCCGCATGAGCGTCGCGGAAGCAGCGTTCCAGGCGGTTGCCCTCGAACAGCGCCGTGCCGCCACCGAGGGCAAACATCAGATCGACGGCCTGGATCGCATTGTGCGTCGCTTGGCACGCAGCCAGGCGGACCTGTGCGCGGCTTTGCAGCGTGGCGGGACGGCCGGAAAGCAGACCCTGCCAGACCGTGCCCAGCTCGTCGAACAGATAGGCGCGGCCGGAACGCACCAGCGCCTCCGCGCGCGCCACGTCGGCCTGGGCCAACGGCTTCTCCCGCAACACGGCCTGCGATCCCGTCGGCGTCTTCGCGCTGGCAAGCTCGATCAGCGCCTCGACCGCGGCACGCGCAATGCCGAGGGCCACGATCGCAATGCAGCTCACGAATGTGCTGGTCATGGGAATGGCGTAGAGCGGCCCCGGCTCCCGCGGCACCGGGGTGAAGCCGGGTAGCGGGATGGTGAGCTCCTCCGGCACGAACAGACCCGTGACCTGGTAGTCGTCGCTGCCGGTCCCCCGCAGGCCGCCCACGTGCCAGATGTCGAACACCTCGACCTGCTCGCGCGGGAACAGGCAGAGCCGGAACTCCGGGCCACCGCTCTCGTCCCGCCGCGGTCCTGAAGAGGACTGCGTGATGCAGTTTCCCAGCACCCAATGGCTGTGACCAATGAAACTGCCGTAGCTCCAGCGTCCGGTCACGCGATAGCCGCCTGGCACGGCCAGCGCTTTCCCGGTCGGGTTGAGCGTGCCGACCAGGATCGATCGACCGGAGCCGAAGACCTCCTGAGCGGCGTCTTCACGCAGGGCTCCGGCCAGCCGCCCGTAGCCGGCGGGAATGACCGTGCACCAGCCAAGCGAGCTGTCCAGCCCGGCCAGTTCCTCGATCACGGTCAGGAAGGTGAGCGGTTCAAGCTCCGGTCCGCCGAGCGAACGCGGCAACCACATGCCGAACAGCCCCGCCTCGCCGATCGCATCCACCAGCGCGCCCGGAAGTCGCCGGTCACGATCGAAGCGGTCGCGCAGCGAGTCCACCAGCGGCTTGAGCCCGCGTGCCGCTTCAAGCAGTGGGTGTGCTTCCGGATTGGACTGCATCGACATGCCCCGCCAAGTGTCCAGGACGCTACGATTCGGATTTGGTCGATCCGAACGCGTCCGTCGCGGGTCCTGGCGGTCACATCGTCGGTTCCGCGATGTCACATCATCGGCAGGTGTGGGAACGGCCGTCGTTCGTCGTCGCGTCGCGCCGCACAAAGCGCGCCCGCCCCGTGCCACGGAAGGAAGCTGGCCGCGCCCGTCGCGATTCAGTACAATCCGCCCATGGAACGGATGCGAACTCTTAGCTGGGCGCTGGTTGCGGTGATGCTGGTCGCGGCGCCGGCGCACGCCCGCCATCGTCAGGCAGCAGCGGAGGCAGGCGACTTTGACTATTACCTGCTGAGCCTCAGCCTCGCGCCGAGTTTTTGCGCGTTGTCCCCCGCCAACCGGGCGAAGGACGGATGCCAGACGCTGACCGAGGCGGATTTTCGCCAGACGCCGCTGACGGTGCATGGCCTTTGGCCTAACCGCGCTCGCGTGAGCGTGAACCGCCAGCCGCAGGATTGCGCTGGGCCGCCTCTCGACACCCTATCGGCGACTGTTCAGGACCAGCTCAAGCGCTACATGCCGGGCGGTCCGGGGCTGGCTCAATATGAATGGCGCAAGCACGGGGCGTGCTCCGGCCTCTCGCCCGAGGCATATTTCGAGACTGTGGTCCGGCTCGCGCAGCACGCGAACGAGACCATCGGCGTGGCGATGCAGGGGATGCTCGGGCGGTCGCTGCGGATAGCCGATCTGCTGGAAGCGGTCGCGGCCCGGGACCTGGCGCTGGCGCCGGCGATTGTGGTCGATTGTCGGTTCCCGCGCGGCGGTGGCCCGGCGCTGATCGACGAGATCAGAGTGGTGCTGTCAAAGGATTTGACGCCGATGCCGGCGGGGAGCGTTGGCCTTGGCCAGAACTCGGGCTGCCCGCAGGGGGCAGGTTTCGTGCCAGACGGCCCGTCCAGCCAGTGACAGTGCGGTCTTGGACGGCGGCCACAAGCCGCCGTCCGCAATCCTAGACGATGATCAACGCAGCAATGACCGCGAACGCGAGGGACGGCGCCCAGACGCGCCACTTCGGATCGCTCGACGCGGCGTCCGATTTGTGCGTAGTGGGGTGCTTGCCGTCGAGACGACGCAATCCCCGATAGATGGAGTCGTAGGTATCGTTTGAAATCCCGAACATTTCGCATTCCCTAAGTGGTTGCATTTGAAGCCATTTTGAGCGCTTGCGCGCAGAATGCACACCACCGCGCGATTCGCCGGTGGCGAGCGGTGTCGCCGTTCTTGTATGCCAACATCCCCTAACGAGATGTTAGTATGGCAGCGACTTGTTGGCACTATACCAAAGTCCGAGCCAGCCCGACAACAAGTTTGCGCAGACGCGCGCCGGAGCGTACCGGCCAGCCGGCACCGACCCAGGAAGCGTCCCTAACGCTTCGTTCCGCTCACGCCGGCGAAGACCTGCCGGTCCTTGTTGTCACGCATCAGCAAGGAGAAGCTGGGAATGGTCTCGAAGCCCAAACCTTGCGGAAAGCCCGTCTCGGGGTCCGCCTTGACTTTGCCGTAGCTTTCGCCAGCGATCTTCTCCCATTTCCCGGCGGGCTTCTTGACCTCCAGATTCACCACCGTCGCCTTGAAGACCAGTCGCACGATGGCTTCCTTCGGCGACGACGGCTTGGTCAGGCTGGGGCAGCCGGCCATCACCTGCCAACCGTTCGCCAGCGCCCACGCGGTCAGCTCATCCTTGTCCATGCCACGGCCCTTTCATGCGGAACGTCTCTCGTACGTGACCCCGGCTCATGCCGCAATGCGGTAACCGCGGCGGTGCGGACGCAACCTGCGAAGGCGCGGCCTGTTTAGGCCCGGTTCGCCGATCCCAGACGGAGGGCCTGCCGTGCCAGACGATCAAGGCGTTGCTCGCGGTCGAGAGGCGGAGCACCCGCAGCATATCCCGCCCCGCGGCTGGAAGGACGTCGTGGTCCGGTCCTGGCAGGAGATCTCCGACAACAGCATCTTCCTGGTTGCCGGCGGCGTCACCTACGCCGTGCTGGTGGCGCTGTTCCCGGCGCTGGCCGCGCTGGTTTCGCTGTATGGCCTGGTGCTCGATCCGGCGCAGGTGGAAAAGCAGGTGGCCGCGCTCACCGGCGTGGTGCCGCAGCAGACGCAGGACCTCATCAGCGCCCAACTGCATGAGCTTGTGACAGCATCGAGCGGGGCGCTCGGGTTCGGCGCCATCTTTGGCCTGATCCTCGCACTGTGGGCGGCCTCGCGCGGCATGAGTGGACTGATCAACGCATTGAACATCGCCTATGAGCAAAAGGAAACGCGCGGTTTCGTCCAGTTGAACCGCCTGGCGCTTACTCTGACGCTGGGCATGATCGTCGGCGGCCTGGTGGTGATCGCGCTGGTCGGCGTGCTGCCGGCCGTGATCGGCGCGGTCGGCCTGGGCAACCTGACGCAATGGCTGTTGCTGGTCCTGGAGTGGCCGCTGTTGCTGTTCTGCGTCATGACGGCACTCGGGGTGCTGTATCGCTACGCGCCGGACCGGCGAATCGCGAAATGGCGTTGGATCACGCCCGGTGCTGTGGTGGCGACGGTGCTGTGGCTCGTCGCATCCATCGCATTCAGCGCCTACGTCGCGAATTTCAATAGCTACAACAAGACCTATGGATCTCTTGGTGCCGTGGTGGTTCTGCTGACATGGCTCTACTGGTCCGCGTTCATCGTGCTGCTGGGCGCGGTGATCAACACGCAGACGGAGCGGCAGACCCGGCGCGACAGCACGGACGAGCCGCCGAAGCCGATGGGACAGCGCGGCGCGACCGCGGCCGACACGCTGGGGCGCGATACCGGCTGAGCGTGTTCAGCTTGGCGTGCGAAGACCGTGGCCCAGGAACACCGAGACCTCCCGCAACCTGCGGTCGGCAAAGCTGATGGCCACCGGCGGCAGCGGCTCCAGCCGGTCGAATGCGGGCGCCAGGCTGGCCGCGACTCGGTCTGGCGGGTCGAGAGACAGGACCAGAACGTCACGTCCCTGGAACCGGGCAACCGGCGCGGCAAAGCCGAATTGCCGCGCGTCGCGGTTGAGGCACAGCACGGTGGTATGAGGCCCGAGCGCATAGGCGATCTTGCCGGCGTCGCGCCAACTCGGCACGCCCACGATCGTGTCGGCGCCCAGCAGGCCGCGCGACGCCAGCTCGTCGCGCAGCGAGGTCCAGTCGATGCCCTCAAGATCGGGGTCCCGCTGCGTCACCGCGGCGATGACCGGGTGCAGCCAGTCGAACCGAACCTGCGTCCCCACGACTGCCAACGCGGCGACGATCAGCGCCGCGGTGCCGGCCAGCGCCCGCGGCAGCCAGCGGCGATCCAGCCGCCGCGCGACCTCGGCGCCGAGCAGCGGGAATAGCATCAGGTAGCCAGGCGCGGCCCAGTGGAATAGCACGCGCTGGCTGGACCAGGCGGCGATCAGCGCGAATGCCAGGATGGGCGGCGCGCCCAGGCAGCACAGCAGCCAGTCGCGCCACGCCGCCGGGCCTCGGCGCAGTGCGGCGACGAAGGCGGCCATCATTGGCAGCCAGATCCAGGGCAGCACGAACAGCGCCTCGCCGCCCAGCACGGCGAACGGGGCCAGCGGTCGGAATCGCAGCCCCGCGGCGCGATCGCCCTGGAACGCGAACGATGCCCAGTGGTGGGTCGCGTTCCAAACCAGCACCGGGGCGAACACCAGCAGCGCGACGCCAGCGGCGAGCCAGGGGGCCGGCCGGCGAAGCCAGACGCGATGCCGGGGGCTGGTCAGCAGAAACACCGCCGCGCCGGCGATGGTCAGCACGGCGGAGTATTTCGAAAACAGCGCCAGCCCGGCGCACAGCCCGGCACCGAGCCACCATCGGCGCGGCGCGGGCGATGACAGGGCGTGCATCAGGCACAGCGCAGCGCCGAGCAGCGCGGCATCGAGCGGCCCGTCCGGCAGCACCCAGGTCCCAGTGGTGACGCCGAACACCGGGGACAGCGTCAGCAGCAGCGCTGCGCACAGGCCGGCGCGCTCGCCAGCCACCGCCGTTCCCAGCCGGAACATCAGCCAGGTGGACAGCGCGGCCAGTCCGATGAACGGCAGGCGCACGACGATCGGCGCCTCGGTTCCGGCGAGCTGCGCCGCGCCCCAGGACAGCCACCACGACGCTGGCGGGTGGTCGAAATAGCCCAGGCTTGGCACGCGTCCGGCGGCGACCATGTAGGACTCGTCCACGCCGAGGCCGAGCGTCAGTCCGAAGGCGATGCGGAACAGCGTGGCGGCCAGGATCAGCCACCCCACCAGGACGGCGGGGCTTCTTCGGACAGCAAAATCCATCGGATCAGGCGACGCTGACTGCGTGGCCAAGTTTGGTCATCGGAAAGGCCACGTGGGCGTCTATGTCCTGCCATAAAGCGGTTATCGGAGGGGACTTGCTAACACGACCCATCCGGCTTGTCCCGGCTCGGCCGAGGGGCCATCCGCTCGTGGGACTATGCCCGGCCCGTTTTCCGGACCGGAGAATCACCCCTCGACGACGCGTTGCTCCTGCACGCCAAGCCCCTGCACCGAGAGCCTCATCCGCTGGCCGGCGTGCAGGAACACCGGCTCCGGCTTGATCCCCATCCCCACGCCGGGCGGCGTCCCGGTGGCGATGACGTCGCCGGCATGCAGCGTGATGAAGTGGCTGACGTAGCTGACCACCTTGCGCACGGAGAAGATCATCGTGCGGGTGTTGCCGTTTTGCATCCGCTTGCCGTCCACCTCGCACCACAGGTCCAGGGCTTGCGGGTCGGGGATTTCGTCCTTGGTCACCATCCAGGGCCCGGTCGGGCCGAACGTGTCGTAGCCCTTGCCCTTGTCCCAGGTACCGCCGCGCTCGATCTGGTATTCCCGTTCGCTCACGTCGTTGCACACGCAGTAGCCGGCGACGTGGTCCATCGCCTTGTGGTCGGGGACGCTGCGCGCCGTGGTGCCGATCACCACGCCCAGCTCCACCTCCCAATCCAGCTTCTTCGACCCCCGAGGCAGCCTCACGTCGTCATAGGGTCCGTTGAACGCGCCGAGCGACTTCAGGAACACGATCGGCTCCTTTGGCACCGGCGCCCCGGTCTCCGCCGCGTGGTCGGCGTAGTTCAGCCCGATGCAAACCCAGTTCACCGGCCGCGCAATACAAGGACCGATGCGCGGCTCACCCGCCACCTTCGGCAGGGTCTTCGGATCGATCCCGGCGAGCATCGCCAGCGCCGCCGGCGACAGCGCGTACCCATCGATGTCGCGTATCACCGAAGCCAGGCAGCGGATCGAGCCATCCACATCCAGCAGCCCGGGCTTCTCGGCGCCGGGCGGGCCGTAGCGCAGCAGCTTCATGGGGTCGTGCTCCCTACAGGGTCAGCCCGCCATCGATGACGATCGCCTGGCCGGTGATGAACTGCGCCGCATCGCTGGCGAGATAGACGGCGAGGTCGGCGACCTCCTCCGGCGTGCCGAGACGCCCCATCGGCTGCCGTGCGACGAACGCCGCCCGCGCCGCCTCGGTCGAGCCCGCGGCGGCGGCGTTGGCGGCGATGCGCTGATCCAGGCTGGGCGTCTGCACGGTGCCGGGACAGATGCAGTTGCAGCGGATGCCGCGCGTCACGTAGTCGATGGCGATTGACTTGCTCATGCCGATTACCGCGGCCTTGCTAGCGCTGTAGATGAAGCGGTTCACCACGCCCTTCAGGCTGCTGGCCACCGAGGCGATGTTGATGATCGCCCCACCGCCGCGTTCCAGCATGCCGGGCAGCAACGCTTTCGTGATGCGGAACATGGAGCGGGCGTTCAGCTCGAAGACCAGGGTCCATTCATCGTCGGAGGCATCCAGCAGCGCGCCCTGGTGCACGATGCCCGCACAGTTGAACAGGATGTCCACCGGCCCCGCCTGCTGCGCCGCATGCGCGATATCGGCCGGTTGCGTGACGTCGAGCCTGGCGGTGCGGATGCGCTCCGAGCCGATGTCGCGCAGCGCCGCCTCGTTCACGTCGGTGGCGAAAACCCTCGCTCCTTCGGCGGCGAAGGCGAGTGCCGTGGCGCGCCCGATGCCCTGAGCCGCGGCGGTGACGAACGCCGTCTTGCCATCCAGTTTGCCTGTCATGGTGCGCTCTGTTGCTTGGACTTCCCTGGTCGCGAAGCCTGCGCATCGCTGCCTGCCGTGTCAACGTGGGGAAGCGGCCTCGCCGGCCAGCGCCGCGACGTGCGGCCCCACGTCCATGCCGCGTGCGATCAACCCCGGCGCCATGGTCGCCAGGCTGCGCTGCAGATCGTTCATCGGCTGCCGCTGCTGCGCCGCCAGCATTGCCGCCGACCCAATCGCTGGTTTCGGCGCAATGATGCTGGCCGGCCCGTCATTGTCTGGTGTGGACATCAGCGTTTCCAGCAGAGACGGTGCGGCGGCGTCTCGCGGTGTTAGCGGCCCTAGGCGGAACAGCGCGCGCAGCGTCGCGATGATCGAGGTGTGATCGAACGGGGTGACGCTCGATGGTCGAATCAGGCTGGCGGCCTGCACGTAGGGGGAGACGATCACCGCGGGAACCCGCACGCCAAACCGGTCGAAGCGAAACCCGTTGGAGGCGGCGTCGCCGGGCGGTGTCGCGGCGGGCGGCAGGACGTGATCGTAACAGCCGCCATGCTCATCGTAGGTGACAATCAGCAAGGACTGGTGCCACAGCGGGGAGGTTCGCAACGCGTTATACACCGCCGCAATCAGCAACTCGCCGTAGGCAACGTTATGCGGCGGGTGTTGGTCGTTCGGAATCGTGCCAGCGAGGTCGAAATAGCGCGGTTCGATGAAGCTGTAGGCGGGCAGGCCGCCGGATGCGGCGTCGGACAGGAAATGGTCGAAGCGCAGGAAGTGCGTCAGAGCCAACGGCAGCAGCCGTTCCAGTGCGGCCGCTTGCGGGATGTCGTGGAAGTAGACGCGCCATGATTCGCCGGCTTCCTGCAGCCGGTTGAACACTGTTTCCCCCTCAAACAGGCGTGTGTTGTCGACCGATCCGCCGGAGGTGCCGGCATGGGCGAAGAACCGGTTCGGCCAGGTCTGACACGGGGCGGCGGCGTGCCAGCGGTCGGCGACGCCGAACGCGGCGGCGAGCCGGCTGATCACGGGCACCTGATAGGGGACGAAATAATGCATCACCGCCCGGGGGTCGCGCGGGCTCCCGGACACCGCCGGCTGCGCCATGTAGTTGGCGGCGAAACCGCCCATCGGCGGCACGCCATTCACTCCGCCGATCTGCTGCGCGATGTCGGCAAATGACTCGCCCGGGTCCGGATCGGGGATCGAGAACGCCTGCGCGTCGATCGTCGGATCGTTCCACACCGAGACGGTTTGCGAGGCACCGCCGGCCGGCTGCCAGACATTGGTCTCGTGACCCGAGAGACCATCCAGATCCTCGTCGCCCGGCCGCAGCATCCCGAGCATGCAGTCGAACGAGCGATTCTCCAGCATCAGGACAACCACGTGTCTGATGTCCATGGCCTAGACTCCCTGGCTGGCTTTACCGCTCTCGAAGCCGCGATCGGCGTCGCCGCGCGTCCCTGGCCGGGAAGTCTGACCTTCCTGGTCCCCGCCGCGCAACAGCCTGTGTGCACAGCACGGAACTTTGTCGGCAGGATGGTCAGGCTGCTGCATTCCTGTCACCATCATTGCAAATCAGCCTGAAGATCGTGACGAGCGGTCAACGCCCGCGTGATTCTTCTGAGCAAATGTGGAGGAGGAATCCGCCGTGGCCTACGATTCACCGGTCGCGCCCCAGGCGCAGATCGACCCGTTGGAGCGGGAGACCGTCAGGCGCGTCGCCTGGCGCCTGGTCCCGCTGCTGATGCTCGGCTATTTCTGCGCCTATCTCGATCGCGTGAACGTCGGCTTCGCCGGGCTGACGATGAACAAGTCGCTCGGCTTTTCGGCGGCCGTGTTCGGCTTCGGTTCCGGCTTGTTCTTCGTCGGCTATTTCCTCTTCGAGCTGCCGAGCAATCTGATCCTGGACAAGGTCGGGGCGCGGCGCTGGATCGCTCGCATCCTGTTTACCTGGGGCGTCATCTCCGCGCTGACGGCGTTCGTTTGGAACGACTGGAGTTTCTACGGCATCCGCTTCCTGCTCGGCGCGGCCGAGGCGGGATTCTACCCGGGCATCGTGCTTTACCTGACCTGGTGGTTCCCGTCCTACTATCGGTCCCGCATGATGGCGCTGTTCCAATCGGCGAGCGTGATCTCGTTGATCATCGGCCCGATCGTGTCCTCGCAACTGCTGCAGCTGGATGGCTTGCTCGGCTTGCATGGTTGGCAATGGCTGTTCGTGCTGGAGGCGGTGCCGCCCATCGTCATGGCGGTCGTCGTGGTCATCTGGCTGACCGACAGGCCGCATGACGCGAAATGGCTGCGGCCGGAGCAGCGGGACTGGCTGGTGAACCGGCTGGAATCGGAGCGGGCGCAGCGCGAGGCGGTGCGCCACTTCAAGCTAAGCGAGGCTCTCTCCAACCCGCGCGTTTGGTGGCTGACACTGGTCTATTTCGGACAGAACGTGTCGAACTATGGGCTGCTGATCTTCCTGCCGCAGATCGTGAAAGCGTTCGGCGTCTCAACCACCCTGGTCGGCGTGATTTCCGCCGTTCCGTTCGTGTTTGCGGCGGTCTTCATGATCTATTGGGCCATGCGCTCCGATCGGACGGGGGCCCGCACCTTCCATGTGGCCTCGGCTTGCCTGATCACCGCCGCCGGGCTCGGCGCCTGCATCCTGATTGGCGCGGATCATCCGGTGATCATGATGGTGGCGTTGATCGTCGCCGCGATGGGCCAGCAGGCGATTGCACCGACCTTCTGGACGTTGCCGACAGCGATGCTGTCCGGCACGGCGGCGGCGGGCGGGATCGCGCTGATCAATTCGGTCGGCAATCTGGGTGGGTTCCTTGGCCCCTACGGGTTCGGCCTGATAAAGGATGCCACCCATAGCGACGTGATCCCGCTGCTGGCGCTGGCCGCGGCACCGGTGGTGTCAGCCATCGTGGTGATGGCGCTTGGCCACGATCGCCGGCTGGAACGCATCCCGAGCCAAGCGGCTCCGGCCGAGTAGGGTCAGGCGTCCGGGTCCAGGTCCTCCGCGAAGCTAACGAGGACCTGGCCCTCCTCCACGGTCTGCCCGACGCGGCAGGACACCGCCTCGACGGTGCCCTCCGCCGACGCGGGCAGTCGGAACACGGTCTTCATCGCTTCGATCACCACCAGGATCTGACCGCGCGCGACCGCCAGTCCGGGCGCGGCCAAGACCTGCGTTACCAGTCCCGGGATCGGCGCGATCAGCCGTCCGCCCGCATCCGCTTCATCGGCCGCCGGGGCGTTGGGGTCGGACAGCGTGAAGCGGAAACTCTCGCCGTCTATACGGACCGACAGCGAGGGGCCTGACCGCGTCACAAAGGCCGCGCGATGTTCGCCGTCCAGCACCAGGTCGAGCCGTCCGTCGGCAGCGCGCGTGCCGGTGCCGCGCAGTGCAGTCGCGCCGATGGTCAGCCGCCAAGCGTCGCCATCGCGCCGAACGTGCACCGGGTAGGCGTCCTCGCCGGCATGAAAGTCCAGTGTCCGGTCAAGCGTCGCGTTAACCCACCACTGATCGCGCGCGTGCCATGGCGAAAACGGGTCCCCGCTCGCGGCAGCTTCGCGCTCCGCCGCAGCGGCCTCGTCCGCCAGCACGCCGAGCGCGGCCACGGCCAGAACAGCGGGGGACGGCGCGGCCTGTGCCGCCAGCAGCGTCATGGCGTTGCGCGCGATGAAGCCGGTGTCGATGCCGCCGGCGGCGAAATCGGGATGCCCGGCGATCCGCCCCAGAAGGTCGATGTTGCTGGCCACGCCGACGATCTCGCACGCGTCCAGTGCGCGGCGCAGCTTGGCGACCGCCTCATCGCGCGTGGCGCCGTGGCAGATCAGCTTCCCGAGCATCGCGTCGTAATGAACCGAGACGGTGTCGCCGGCCTCATACCCGGCGTCGATCCGCACGCCATCCCCCGCCGGCGGCAGGCGGAACACCGCGAGCCGTCCGGTGGAGGGGGCAAAGTCGCGCGCCGGGTCCTCCGCGTAGAGCCGTGCCTCGATGGCGTGGCCGGTTAGCCGGATTGCATCTTGCGATACAGGCAGGGGCTCCCCGGCGGCGACCCGCAACTGCCACTCGACAAGGTCGAAGCCGGTGACCATCTCCGTGACCGGGTGCTCGACCTGAAGGCGGGTGTTCATTTCGAGAAAATAGAAGCCGCCCGTGGTGCCGGTGCGCGCCACAGTTTCATCGGCAACGAACTCGACTGTCCCCGCGCCGACATAGCCGACCGACTTCGCCGCCGCGACCGCTGCTGCGCCCATCGCCTCCCGCCGGGCCGGGTCGATACACGGTGCGGGCGCCTCCTCGACCACCTTCTGGTGGCGGCGCTGCGCCGAGCAGTCGCGTTCGAACAGATGCACGGTGTTGCCGTTTGTGTCGGCGAACACCTGCACCTCGATATGTCGGGGCCGTTCCAGGTAGCGCTCGATCAGCACCCGATCCTCGCCGAACGCCGAGGCGGCTTCCTGGCGTGCGGAGGACAGCGCGGTGGCGAATTCGGCGGCGGCAGACACCACGCGCATGCCGCGGCCGCCGCCGCCGGCGACCGCCTTGATGACGACGGGAAAGCCGATGCGGGCCGCCTGGTCGGCCAGGAAGTCCGGGTCCTGGGTCTCGCCGTGATAGCCGGGCAGCAGCGGCACGCCGGACCGCTCCATCAGCGACTTCGCCGCGGCCTTTGAGCCCATGGCGCGCATGGCCGACGGTGGCGGGCCAACGAAGATCAACCCGGCGGCGGTGCAGGCCTCCGCGAAGGCAGGGTTTTCCGACAGGAAGCCGTAGCCGGGGTGCACAGCATCGGCGCCGGCGCGGCGAGCGGCGGCGATCATGCGGTCGATGTTGAGGTAGCTCTCGCGGGCCGGCGCCGGACCGATCGGCAGCGCACGGTCGGCGGCCTTCACGTGCAGCGCGTTTGCGTCCGCCTCGGAGTAGACGGCCACAGATACCACCCCCATGCGACGCGCGGTCCGCGCGATGCGGCAGGCGATCTCGCCGCGATTGGCGATCAGCAGGGTACGGATCATCGCCCTCACATCCGAAACACGCCGAAGCGAGTCTCCGGGATCGGCGCGTTCAGCGCGGCCGACAGTGCAAGCGCGACGACGCGGCGCGTGTCCGCGGGGTCGATGATACCGTCATCCCACAGCCGCGCCGTCGCATAGTACGGATGACCCTGGGTGTCATACTGCGCGCGGATCGGCGCCTTGAACGCGGCTTCCTCCGCCGGGTCCCAGTCCTGCCCGCGCGCCGCCAGCCCGTCGCGCCGCACCTGCGCCAGCACGCCCGCCGCCTGGTCGCCGCCCATTACCGAGATGCGCGCATTCGGCCACATGAACAGGAAGCGCGGGTCATAGGCACGCCCGCACATGCCGTAATTCCCTGCGCCATAGCTGCCGCCGATGATGACCGTCAGCTTCGGCACCGACGTTGTGGATACCGCAGTGACCAGCTTGGCGCCGTCCTTGGCGATCCCGCCCGCCTCGTATTTCCGCCCGACCATGAAGCCGGTGATATTCTGCAGGAACAACAGGGGAATGCCCCGCTGGCTGCACAGCTCCACGAAGTGTGCGCCCTTCAGCGCCGACTCCGAGAACAGGATGCCGTTGTTGGCGACGATCCCAACCGGATAGCCGTGCAGATGCGCGAAGCCGCAGACCAGCGTGGTGCCGTACAGGCGCTTGAACTCGTCGAATTCGCTGCCGTCCACCAGCCGAGCGATCACCTCGCGCACGTCGTACGGCGCGCGCAGATCGACCGGCACGACACCGTGCAACTCCGCGGGGTCGTAGCGCGGCGATTCCGGGCGGCGCAGCGCCACCGGCGGCTGTTTGACCTGGTTCAGCCCGGCGACGATGCGCCGGCACAGCGCGAGCGCATGGCGGTCGTCATGCGCGTAGTGGTCCACCACGCCGGACG
>Ga0302319_10014208_pt1 | contig 14869 bp, 15 predicted proteins | sample Bog_T0_2_FD_203319 | JGI IMG/M metagenome (GOLD analysis project Ga0302319, IMG submission 203319) | Peat permafrost microbial communities from Stordalen Mire near Abisko, Sweden - Bog_T0_2 | ecosystem: Environmental > Terrestrial > Soil > Wetlands > Peat | place: Sweden: Abisko, Stordalen Mire... | reverse complement strand
TGCCTTTTGCCGGCTGATGGATAAACCCCAAGAACAACTCATCGGAAAACCGTTCGCCAAATTGATGCCGGAAAAGGATGAATGCCTGACGCTGCTAAACAGCGTTTTCCGCACGGGAAGACCCGAAATGCACACGGAACAGCAACATTCCAAATTGCATCCTGTCCTCTTGTCTTATACTGCATGGCCGGTGATTGCGGACGAACGTTTGGTGGGAGTTATGATTCAAGTGATCGATGCGGCACAGTTCCATAAAGACATGCGCGCGATGAACGAGGCGCTAATACTCGGCTCGGTACGCCAGCATGAATTGGCCGATGCGGCAAAGACTTTGAACGATCAGTTGCGCGCGGAAATGACCGAGCGCAAACGGGCGGAGGATGCTTTGCGCGCGAGCGAGGAACGGTTCCGCATGATGGTGGCCAGCGTGAAGGACTACGCAATTCTCATGCTGGATGTGGGCGGGCACGTTGTTACTTGGAACGCGGGAGCCGAGCGACTCAAGGGTTACAAGGCCGAGGAAATAATCGGGAAGCATTTTTCGATATTTTATTCGGAGGAAGACGTCGAGCGCGGCAAGCCGGACCGAGAAATCAAAGTTGCGAACTCCCTCGGTTGCTTTGAAGACGAGGGCTGGCGTGTGCGCAAGGATGGTTCGCAATTTTGGGCGAACGTCGCCATTACCGCCTTGCGCGATGAAGCCGGAGTGCTGCGTGGGTATTCCAAAGTCACGCGCGACGTCACGGAGCGCCGGCTGCTCGACAACTCGCTGGTCGCGCGTGCCGCGGACCTGGTGCGCGCCGATCGCAGCAAGGATGAGTTTCTGGCCATGCTCGCGCACGAGCTTCGCAACCCGCTCGCTCCGCTGCGCAATGCTGCCGCTATATTGCAAACCGCAGAAGCAAGCGCCGACGAGCGCGGGCAGGCGACGCGTATCTTCGGGCGGCAGTTCGAGAACATGACCCGTATGATTGACGACCTTCTCGATGTATCACGCATCACCGAGGGTAAGATCGAATTGCGCCGGCAACCCGTGGCGCTCGCGGACATCATCTCCGCTGTGACAACTGTCGCTCGGCCTGCCATCACGGCGCGCGCGCAGGAGTTGGTGGTGTCGCTGCCCGACGAGCCGATTTTTTTAAACGCCGACGCCACGCGTCTCGATCAGGTCTTCGGTAATCTTTTGGGTAACGCCTGCAAATACAGCGGCCGCGGCTGCCATATCTGGCTCGAAGCCGAGCGTGTCGCCCCTCATGGAACTGACCCCTTGGAGGTGGTTGTGCGCGTCCGCGACGATGGCCTCGGAATCTCGCCCGAATTGTTGCCGCGCATTTTCAATCTCTTCGTGCAAGCCACACGCGCACTGGATCGCGAGCACGGGGGCCTGGGCATCGGACTTACCCTAGTGCAGCGGCTCGTGGAACTGCATGGCGGCAGCGTCGAGGCGCGCAGTGACGGCCTCGGCCACGGCAGTGAATTCACTGTGCGACTCCCGATCCACCCCGGTCCCCTTCCAGCACCTCAACCCTCGATTACGCCGCCTGCCAATGAGATCTCACGGCGAATACTCATCGTCGATGACAACGAAGATTCCGCCCGAACCATGGCGATTCTCCAACGGCGCCGGGGGCACGAGACCCGCACCGCATTTACCGGTCCAGAAGCGGTCGCGGCGGCCGGCGAGTTCGTTCCCGATGTCGTACTGCTGGACATCGGCTTGCCGGGCATGGACGGCTTTGAAGTCGCTCGCCGCCTGCGCGCCATCCCTGCACTGGCCGGCGCGATCCTCGTGGCTATGACTGGTTATGGGAGCGATGAAGACCGGGCCATGGCGAAAGAGGCCGGATTTAACGAATACCTCGTCAAGCCGGTTGATCTCGACCTCTTACAAACGTGGCTGCGGAGAGCCGTATTCATTGCGCAACCTCGGTAAATCAGAATTCTACTGCCACGGTGACGTAGGCGCGAAGCCGTCAAGACTCTATTTACTTACCGAATATGGCAATTGAGATAGCTGCGAGGAGCGAGCGGGGTCATTTTAAGGCCGCGGGAGCAGAACGCGCGTCGTCCGCATAGCTTCTGGCTATGCCGTCAGTATCCGAGAGGTATTGGCCGGATCAGGGGTAAGCCTCGATGCTCCCGCATGTCCAACCGGTAAGCATCCGGCGCTGTCGTAATTCACAAAATCGAAAAGGCGTATCACACTTCATTGAAACAACACATTCCATTGTCGGTTCTGGACCTTTCGCCGATCTTGAAAGGCAGCACTCCGGCCCAGGCGTTCCGCAATACCCTCAATCTGGCGCGTCATGCAGAGGAGTGGGGTTACAAGCGCTACTGGCTGGCGGAACATCACAACATGCCCGGCATCGCCAGCGCGGCCACGGCGGTGGTCATTGGCTATGTGGCCGGCGGCACTTCCACGATCCGGGTGGGATCGGGAGGCGTGATGCTGCCCAATCACGCACCGCTGGTCATCGCCGAGCAATTCGGGACGCTGGAATCGCTTTATCCGGGGCGAATTGATCTCGGGCTGGGACGCGCGCCGGGCACCGATGAGCCAACGACGAACGCGCTGCGCCGGGGACGTGGAGACAGCGTCGATCAGTTTCCGCGAGATGTGATGGAACTACAGGCATACTTTCGCGCGGCCGTTCCCGGCCAAGCGGTGCGGGCCGTGCCGGGAGCGGGGCTGAAAGTTCCGATCTGGCTGTTGGGTTCGAGCCTCTACAGCGCGCAACTCGCGGCGGCGCTGGGACTGCCATATGCCTTTGCCAGCCACTTTGCGCCGGACCATTTGCTGGCGGCTCTCGCACTGTATCGGGACGAATTTCGACCGTCGGAAGCGCTGCAGCGCCCTCATGCGATGGCGTGTATCAGCGTCTTTGCGGCCGACACCGACCGCGAAGCCGCGCGCATGTTCACCTCGCTCCAGCAGCAGTGGGTCAACCGGCGCCGTGGCATTTCCGGCCCGCTCAATCCGCCGCTCGATTCCACCGAGCGTCTCTGGTCGGATCTGGAACGGGGCGGCCTCGAACAGGCGCAGCGAGAATCGATCGTTGGTTCGCGGGATAAAGTGCGACGCGCGCTCGAAGCATTCATCGAGAAAACCGGCGTGGATGAGTTGATGGTGACTGGACAGATTTTCGACCACGCGTCCCGGGTGCGGTCATTTGAGATTGTCGCCGAAATGGCGATACAAAGTTCCGAATCCGCTAACGTATGAGCTTCATCGCCCTGAAAATGCTTTTCGGAGACCGGGCGAAATATCTTGGCATCGTCATCGGTCTGACTTTTGCGTCGCTGCTTATCACCCAGCAATCGGCCATTTTTGCCGGGATGATGACGCGCACCTTTAGTTTTCTGACCGATGTCAGCCTGCCGGACATTTGGGTCGTCGATCCGCAAGTCAAATACATCGACGACATCCGTCCAATGCAGGACACCATGGTCTTGCGAGTGCGCGGTGTTGAAGGAGTCCGCTGGGCAGTGCCGCTTTACAAAGGCTCTCTTGCGGTGCGTCGAACGGATGGCACATATCAGACCTGTGTCATCGTCGGTCTGGACGACGAAACGCTCATGGGCGGTCCGCCAACCATGTTGGCGGGCACGCTATCCGCCCTTCGGCGAAATGGCGCGGTGATCGTGGATCAGGCAGGCGCCGAGGGAAAGCTGGCGCACATTCTACCTGGCGGCAAAACCATCCCGCTCCGGGTGGGCGAAGAAATGGAGATATAAGGTAGGGGTGAAGGTATTACCCTCCACCCCCCCTCCCAAACCGGACGGGCGGATTTCCCGCATCCGGCTTTCCAGTATCATGGTTTGAGACCTCCAAATGGACCGGCTCCCGCACAACTCGGGTTTGGGTCACTCCTTGCGGTTCAGAGGCAGCCAAGCGCTTCTTTGGTCATGGGGCGTTTTCAGCTTCCGGCGCGCACAGCCTTTCGGCACTACGCCAGTCTTTCACCACTTCCTCGGCACGCTCGCACTCCATTTCCCTGCCCCCCTTCGCTCCACGGGCGTTACCCCGCTTCTGCGCTACTATGGGAGCTCTGTCACCTCCCGGGTACGGCTCTTCGTGCCGGTTTTCCCAGCAATGAACTCCGTCGTTGTTCCCAGTTCGTGATCCCTGATTCACGTCACTCCTGCTTCCTGCCATTCCATTTCCAAACACCCCATCCATTCCCTCACCTGCGCTCACTGTCTCCACGCAGCAAGGGTCGCCGAAGTCGCCTTCCCCCTCTCGGGTAAGCTTCCGGTTCTCGGCTTCGCCATTAAATGGGAGGCTCGCCAATGGATAGAGCCGAATCGAATTCAACATGGTAGTATTTATGGACTGGCATTTCGCCTCAGGTTGCTCTCCACCCCGCCTCTCGGCGACGCAGTTACCCTCAGCTACGGACAGCCAGTGCTCTGTCCGAAGGGGACTTTCACCCCTCTGCAGATGTGCGCTTTCAGGCGCACCAATTGACAACCGGTGCGTTGTCGTCGGCCTTTGCAAGGTGACGCAAACCTTCCAGGCCAATCCGGTCATTTATACCACCTATTCCTCGGCCACGTTAATTGCTCCCGGACAGCGCTTGATGATGTCTTTGTTGCCCGTCAAAGCCAAGCCCGGCCAGGATCTGCGCGCCTTGTGCCGGCGCATCGAGAAGGCCACAACGCTCAGGGCCTACACGCGCGACGAGTTCAAGATGGTGACCTTTCTTTACTCAGATACACAGGCATGCCGATCAATTTTTTGACGGCGGTCGCGCTGGGCTTCCTTGTCGGTGTCGCCATCTCGGGTCAAACCTTTTACAACTTCACGCTCGATAACCTGCGCTATTTTGGGACGCTCAAGGCCATGGGCGCGAAGAATGGGGTGCTTCTGCGAATGATTCTGCTCCAGGCATTGGTGGTCGGTGGGATTGGTTATGGCCTCGGTGTCGGTGCGGCGTCCGCGTGGGGCATGCTTGTCAATGGGCGCACGCAACTGGCCTTTCGCCAGCCGTGGCATTTGCTGGTGACGAGCGCGGTGGCGGTGCTCGTGATTTGCTTGAGTTCGGCCGCCTTGAGTATCCGCAAGGTCATGAAGCTGGAGCCAGCGGTCGTGTTCCGCAGTTAGCGCATGAGCCCAGCTAAGAATAAAGCCACTCCGGAGTTCAAGGTCGCCGTGCACTGCGGCCATATCACCAAGACTTTCGGCGTGGGCAACGGGGCGGTCAAAGCGCTGCGTGGCGTGGACATGGAGGTGCGCAACGGTGAGTTGCTGATGTTGGTGGGACCGTCAGGCTGTGGCAAGACGACTTTGATTTCCGTCATCGCCGGAGTGCTCAAGCGCGATGGCGGAGACTGCACGGTCTTCGGGCAGGATTGCAATAAAATGACCGATTTCCGTGGGAACAACATCGGTTTTGTGTTTCAGGCATTTAACCTGATTCCTTCGCTGACGACTGCGGAGAACGTCGCGACCCCCTAATCATCAAAGGCATGAAACCGCGTGCCGCGGTGAGCAAGGCCCGCGAGATGCTCGTCCAAGTCGGCTTTGACGAACGGATGATGAATTCGATGCCGACCGATCTATCGGGTGGACAGCAGGAGCGCGTCGCCATTGCGCGGGCGCTCGTCAATCAACCGCGATTGATCGTCTGCGACGAGCCGACCAGCGCCCTGGATGGCGAAACCGGACACAAGGTTATGGAACTGCTTCGCAAGCTTGGCCGCAGCGAAGGCCGTGCGCTGGTCGTGGTGACGCACGATTCACGCATCTACGAGTTTGCCGATCGCATCGCGGCAATGGAAGACGGCCGCATTACGCAGGTCGCCCAGTCTGCGAAGGAACTGAAACCGATGGTGGAACGACCCGTTTAGGAGACAACTATGTTTCGGAAATACTTATTATCCTTTCTGGCTCTCGTAGGAGTGGGCCTCGGCATTCTCGCCGCGATTCAAAGCGCCCGCACGCTGGCGCCGACTCCGATGGTTTCCGAGGCGCCTGCTCCACCTTATGAAACCTTCGTTGCGGGCGCCGGAATGGTGGAGGCAAATACGGAGAACATCGCCATCAGCACGCAGATCGCTGGCGTTGTCTGGCAAATTCAAGTCGAGATCGGGAGCAAGGTGAAGAAAGGCGATCCGCTCTTCACCATCGACGACCGCGCGACCCGCGCGACTCTTGCCATTCAGGAGGCGGCAGTGGAGGTGGCCAAATCGCAGGCCGCACAGGCGAAATATGAATGCACCTTGGAGGAAGCACTGATCGCAAAAAAGGTCATCAGCAAGGAAGAGGCCCAGCTCAAGCGCTATGCGGCCGACACCGCTGCCGGCCAGGCGGCCATGGCCCAGGCGCAGGCGAACGCGACCACGACCGACCTGGAGCGTCTGACCGTCCGTGCGCCCGTGGATGGCGAGGTCTTGCAACTAAAGATCCACCTGGGGGAGTATGCGCAAACAGGGGGTCTCGTGCAGCCGGTCATCCTCATGGGCGGTATTGAACCGCTCAATGTGCGCGTGGATGTGGACGAGAATGAAGCGTGGCGGGTTCGGAACGGGGCGCCGGCCACCGGGTACCTTCGCGGCAACAAGGACATCACCACGCTGCTCAAGTTCGTCCGGTTTGAACCCTACGTAATTCCGAAAGTATCGCTCACCGGAGAGAGCACCGAGCGCGTGGATACCCGCGTGCTTCAGGTCATCTTCAATTTTTAGCGCGGCGCTCTTCCGGTATTCGTCGGCCAGCAGATGGACGTATATATCGACGCGTCGCCTCGCCAGCCCGTGATTTCAAAGGCCCCCTGATGGGCGATCGAGGCCGCCCAGAGCGCCGCCGAAGGCGGGATCTTTTCAGCGGAGAGGCGCCCAGGCCGAGCGCGGATAGCTCATGGCTATGAGGTGCTCTCTGAGGAAGTATTGGCCCGATCAGTGGCGTGCCCGGACCTTCAGGTCCACCCGAAACTCAAGCGTCGCATCCCGCACATTCCTCGACTCCAGCGACGGCGGGACAAACGCCACCCATCATCCCATGTTACGAAGCATCAGACAATTATACGGAGACTCACTCGGCACGGCGGAGGGCGAAATCGGACATGTGAAGGACTTTTACTTCGACGATCAGCATTGGGCGATTCGCTATGTCGTCGTGAACACGGATTCATGGCTGCAGGGACGTTTGGTGTTGCTCTCACCGCACGCCTTTGGGAACTTCTATCAGGATGGCGAAAGCCTGCTGGTAAATCTGTCTCGGCAACAGATTGAGGGCAGCCCGGTCATTGAGTCGCACAAGCCCGTCTCACGGCAATTCGAAGAGGAATACTTTCGTTACTATGGATGGCCGTCCTATTGGAACGGAAATGGCATGTGGGGAGCGACGGGATTTCCCATGGTTCCGCCACCGCATCTCGTGCCGATCGCGAAGGAAAGCCGGGGCGGTCTCTCCGTCAATGGCGACGATCCTCATCTGCGCAGCACGAAAGCCGTGACCGGCTATCGGATCCAGACGCATGATGGAGCCATCGGCCACGTCACCGACTTCATGATCGACGATAGGAGTTGGGCGGTCCGTCACGTCGTGGTGGAAACCGGGCACTGGTTTGCGGGAAAGGAGATTGTCATTTCACCGATTCATGTGGAGCGCATCAGCTACGAGGAATCCAAGGTGTTTGTGGATGTGACGAAAGAAAGCCTCAGCCGATCCGCGGAGTATCACATGCCACAACCGGCTTTTCACGACACAAAAAACTTCGACGACTGAATTTATGACCACCACACAAACACCACCAATGACCACAACACTACCAGCACCCACCAAGACCAAAAGTTGCTCCACCGTAGCAACCTACCTCACCCACACGGCGGCGGAAGCGGCGATCAAGGAACTTCAGCAATCCGGCTTCGATATGAAGAAGCTGTCGATTGTCGGACGCGACTATCACACAGACGAGCATGTCGTCGGATACTACAATGTGGGGGATCGAATGAAAGCCTGGGGAAAAGCCGGTGCTTTCTGGGGCTGGATTTGGGGTTGCCTTTTCGGCTCAGCGTTTTTCTTTGTTCCAGGCATCGGGCCGCTGATCGTAGGGGGACCGCTCGTCGTCTGGATCGTCGGCGCACTGGAGAATGCCGTCTTGATCGGCGGTCTAAGCGCCATCGGTGCGGGCCTTTTCAGTCTCGGAATCCCCAAGGATAGCATCGTGAAGTATGAGACGGCCCTAAAGGCCGGGAAGTTCGTCCTGATTGCCCACGGCTCCAGTGAGGAGGCAGCGCATGCCAAAGACATCCTCGATCAAACCAAGCCGGAGACCTTGGAAAATCACCAGTAAACACCAACGCAATCCCGGCCATCACCATGACAAGAATCACAGCCAGGACCGACGCGGCAATTAAGGCCGATGTGCTTTCGGAGCTTGAATACGAACCGAGCGTCACGGTCTCGGACATCGGCGTTTTAGTAAAAGACGGCACGGTGACTCTCAATGGCTACGCGACCAGTTATGGCGAGAGCAGGAATGCGGTGAAGTCGGCAAAACGGGTGGCCGGGGTTCGGGCGATCGCAGACGACATCGAAGTTAAGCTCCCAGCGTCGATGGAGCGCACCGATGACGAAATCGCCACCGTCGCGGCCAATCATATTGAGTTGTCCTGGACGGGCTCCAGGAAGACCGTTCAGGTCACTGTCCGTGGAGGCTGGATCACGCTGGAGGGCGAGGTGGAGTGGGCGTATCAAAGGGGCGCAGCCGAAAACTCGGTCCGCTTCCTTTCGGGGGTCAAAGGAGTCTCGAATCGGATCACGATCAAACCGAGTCTCACGGCGGCCAGAGTGGGAGCGGCTATTCAAGCGGCCTTCGAGCGGAGCGCCCTATTGGATGCCAGGAAAATCGAGGTGGGGACTGTCGGAAGCGAGGTAACGCTCACCGGCAAAGTGCGGAACTATGCAGAGCGTGAAGAAGCTGGGCGGGTCGCTTGGGCCGCGCCCGGTGTGTCGGCGGTGCAGAACCAACTCATCGCCGAGTGGTCGGGATTTGGTGAGTAGCACCTACCCGCCCGATCCCCTCAATCACACTGAGTGGGTGACCTCGGAAAATCACTAGTAAACCAAACCAACAAACAAAACAGAAATGTCAACTACCACAGATAAATCCGACACAGAAATTAAGAACGACGTCCTCTCAGAACTCAAGTATGAGCCGAGCGTCAAGATCACGGACATCGGCGTCTTAGTGAAAAACGGCACGGTCACGCTCAATGGCTATGCGACCAGCTATGCCGAAAAGTGCAATGCCGTGAAGTCGGCAAAACGCGTCGCTGGCGTCCGGGCCGTCGCCGACGATATCGAAGTCAAATACCCGGAATCCATGAAACGCACCGATGGAGACATCGCTGCGGCTGCCGCCAATCACATCGAGTGGTCTTCCTGGTCGGTCCCGTCAAAATCCGTGCAGGTCACAGTCCGCGAAGGCTGGATCACGCTGGAAGGCCAGGTGGAGTGGAATTATCAGAAGGATGCTGCCGAAAGCGCGGTGCGGCACATTTCAGGGGTCAAGGGCGTTTCCAATTCAATCACAATCAAACCCAAAGTGACCGCAGCGAAGGTCGAAACCGCAATACAGTCAGCGTTTGAACGCACCGCCCTCTTTGACGCCAAGAAAATCGAAGTCGAAACCAACGGAAACAAGGTGACCCTCACCGGCAAGGTCCGCAACTATGCCGAGCGGGACGAGGCCGAGCGGGTCGCTTGGGCCGCTGCGGGAGTGTCCTCCGTGGACAACAAACTCACTGTGGATTGGTACTGGTTCAACGACTAGCACCAGCCCGCGAATCGAAGGCATCCCCAAACAAAAACCAACAAAACAGATATGTCAACTACCACAGATAAATCAGATACAGAAATCAAGGACGACGTTCTCCTGGAACTCAAATTTGAGCCCAGCGTCAAGGTCACGGACATCGGCGTCTTAGTGAAAGACGGCACGGTGACTCTCAACGGCTTCGCCACCAGCTATGGCGAGAAGTATGATGCCCTGAAGACGGCGAAGCGGGTCAGCGGGGTCCGGGCCATCGCCAATGACATCGAAGTGAAGTTCCCGGAATCCATGAAACGCAACGACGGCGACATCGCCGCCGCTGCCGCGAATAACATCGAGTGGCTCTCCTGGAACCTCCCCGGCAAAACCGTGCAGATCACGGTGGCGGACGGCTGGATCACTCTCGAAGGCCAGGTGGAGTGGTGGTATCAGAAGGATGCTGCGGAAAACACCGTGCGCTACATCTCGGGCGTCAAGGGCATTTCCAACCTGATCACGATCAAACCCAAAGTAACGGCCGCGAAGGTCGAGACGGCGATTCGGTCCTCCTTTGAGCGCAGTGCTCTGCTGGACGCCAAGAAGATCGAAGTGGAGACCTCCGGCAGCAAGGTAACTCTCACCGGCAAGGTGCGAAATCATGCGGAGCGGGAAGAGGCCGAGCGGGTCGCTTGGGCCGCGCCAGGGGTGTATTCGGTGGACAATGAACTCACGGTGGAATGGTCCTGGTTCGGCGAGTAACACCTCGCACGCTGCTTCAATGAGAAGAATTTCGCGCGCGATCCCCTATCGTAAGGCTCGATTCCGTTGGAGTCAGTCCGGATCCAACCGGGCAGAAATGCCCTCGCAGTGGCAATCCCCGGATTGCCGCTGCGAATCGGTCGTGGGATGGGCGACCGGAAGAGTCGTTCACAAAAAACTTTCGTTATGACCCATACTAAAAGTCACGAGGTTCGTTTGGCCTCACGCCCAAGCGGCATTCCAAGCGCTGCCAATTTCACTCTCGCTCAGACCGAACTCCCGCCGCTGAAAGAGCTGCAGGTGCTGGTGCGCAATCTCTTCATGTCGGTGGACCCTTACATGCGCGGGCGGATGAATGAGGGGAAGTCGTATGTGCCGGCGTTCGAACTGGGCCAACCCCTCGAAGGTGGCGCAGTCGGTGAGGTCGTCGCATCGCGCGCAAACGAATTTCAGACTGGGGATGTCGTTTCTTCCAACTTCGGATGGCGGGAGTACTTCATCGCTTCGCCCCGTGATTTACAGCCAATCCGCCGCGAATTTCAACCGCTTTCAGTTTACCTTGGTGTCCTCGGCATGACGGGTATGACCGCTTGGGCGGGGTTGAATCTGGTGGACGTGAAAGCCGGCGATGTCATTTATATTTCGGGCGCCGCGGGTGCGGTGGGGAATGTGGCCGGACAACTCGCGAAATTGCGGGGCTGCCGGGTCATTGGGTCGGCGGGGTCGATGAATAAGGTCTTTTTCCTGCGGGACGAATGCGGGTTTGATGTCGCCTTCGATTACAACGTCGGTCCTGTCGTTGAACAATTGAACGTCGAGGCGCCGGACGGGATCGATGTCTATTTTGATAATGTGGGCGGCGCCACCCTCCAAGCGGCGCTTTCCGCGCTCCGGGTGCATGGGCGAATCATCGCCTGCGGGGGTATCTCTGGTTACAACAATGAGAAGCCGCAGCCCGGTCCTTCCAATCTCTTTAATATCACGACTAAACGATTGACGATGAAGGGACTGATCGTTCGCGATTGGCTGGATCGGAGGGCCGTTTTTGAAAGGGAAGTGGGCGGCTACTTCGGAGCGCGCAAGCTCATAAACAAAGAGACGGTGGTTGAAGGTATCGACCATGCAGTGGGTGCTTTCATCGGCCTCTTTGAAGGAAAGAACATCGGAAAGATGGTGGTGAAGCTGACCTAACGAAAAAGCCGCAAAGCAAGAATATGAAAAACACAAAACCAAAAGCAGGCGTGTGGATCGATCATCGGGAAGCCATTGTCGTTCTGCTGACTGAAGCCGGTGAGGAAACGAAGCACATCTCGTCGAATGTCGAAAAGCAACTGAGGCGTTCCGGCGAGCCGGATCATGGTCCGTTTGAAGCCCAGGAGGTTCCGGCAGATGATTCGCGCGAGAGGGAATATACGGGACACCTTGCGCACTATTACGACGAGATCATTGCGCAGCTTTGTGGGGCCGGCGCAATCTTGATCCTTGGACCTGGAGAGGCGAAGGGCGAACTACGGAAGCGATTAGAGAAGGGCCCAGGCGACACTCGCAGGGTCGAAGTGGAAACCGCGGACAAAATGACCGAGCCACAGCTCGTGGCGCTGGTTCGTCATCACTTCCACCGCGATCCGGCCAGACTCCTTTGATCCCCTGAGCACGGAAGAGAAAGCACTTTTATGGACCTCACTAAATTCACCGAAAAATCACGCGAGGCGCTGGCGGAGGCGCAAACCATCGGGACGCGTCTCCAGCATCAGGCCGTGGATGTCGAGCACCTCATGCTCGCCCTGCTCGAACAGCAGGGCGGCCTCGTGCGCAGCTTGTTTGAAAAAGCCAGGGTCGCACCCGATTTGCTGAAAGGCAAAGTCGAGGCGGAACTGGACCGCATCCCGCGCGTCTCCGGTGACACCACCACCGGTCAGGGAATCAATATTACGCAGCGGCTGAACAAGCTGCTCGTCCAGGCGCAGGACGAAGCCAAGAGGTTGAAGGACGAATATGTGAGCGTTGAGCATCTCGTGCTCGCCATGTTCGACGAGTCTTCCAGCACCGGCATCGGCAAGATCTTCAAAGCGCTGAGTGTTCGTCGCGATGACTTTCTGAAGGCGTTGACCGAGGTGCGCGGCAATCAGCGCGTGACCAGCGCCAATCCAGAAGCCACCTACGAGGCGCTGGAAAAATATGGACGCGATCTCACGAAGATGGCGCAGCAAAACAAACTCGATCCCGTCATCGGGCGCGACATGGAGATCCGCCGTTGCATCCAGGTGCTCTCGCGACGCACCAAAAATAATCCGGTGCTCATCGGCGAACCGGGTGTCGGCAAGACGGCGATCGTCGAGGGCCTCGCGCGCCGCATCGTCGCGGGCGATGTGCCCGAAAGCCTTAAGGACAAGCGCCTCATCTCGCTGGATCTGGCTGCGCTGATCGCTGGCGCCAAGTTCCGCGGGGAATTCGAGGAACGCCTCAAGGCCGTGCTCCAGGAAGTCGTCAAGGCTGAGGGCCAGATTATTCTTTTCATCGACGAAATCCATACGATGGTCGGGGCGGGTGCCGCCGAGGGTTCGATGGATGCCGGCAACATGCTGAAACCGATGTTAGCTCGCGGTGAGCTGCACTGCATCGGCGCCACCACGCTGGACGAGCACCGCAAGCACATCGAGAAGGACGCAGCGCTGGAGCGGCGTTTCCAGCCGGTGATGGTCAATGAGCCGAGCGTCGAGGATACCATTTCCATTCTGCGCGGGTTGCGGGAGCGCTACGAGTTGCACCACGGCGTGCGCATTCAGGATGCGGCGCTTGTGGCTGCTGCGCAGCTTTCTCATCGTTACATCTCGGATCGATTTCTTCCAGATAAGGCCATTGACTTGATCGACGAATCGGCGGCGAAGCTGCGCACCGAAATGGAGTCGATGCCCGAGGAACTGGAGGGATTGGAGCGACGCTTGATGCAACTGGAGATCGAGCGCGAGGCATTGCGCAAGGAGAAGGACAAGGCCAGCAAGGAGCGGCTCAAGGCGTTGGAAAAGGAGCTGGCGGAAATCAAGAGCGAGCGCGATGCCCTCAAGGGGCGCTGGGAAAGCGAGAAGCGCGCGCACGTCGAAATCCAGAAGAAGCGCGAGACAATTGAATTGGCGCGGACGCACATGGAACAGGCGCAACGCCAGGGCGAACTTCCACGCGTGGCGGAGTTGCAATACGGCACGATTCCCGGTCTCGAAAAACAGCTCAAGGAACTCGAAGAAAAAGCAGCGGGGAAAGAAGGCCAGTTACTTCAGGAAGAAGTCACGCCTGAGGAAATCGCGGAAGTCGTCGCGCGCTGGACGGGCATTCCCGTCAGCCGCCTGATTGAGGGGGAAAAGGAAAAGCTGCTGCGGCTCGACAAGATCCTGCACGAGCGCGTCATCGGGCAGGACGAAGCCGTGGGAGCAGTCGCCGACGCGGTGATCCGCGCCCGCTCCGGGCTCAAAGACCCGAAGCGTCCGATTGGCTCGTTCATTTTCCTCGGCCCGACCGGCGTGGGCAAAACGGAGCTGGCGCGGGCGCTATCCGAGTCACTCTTCGATAGCGAGGAGAACATGGTGCGCATCGACATGAGTGAATACATGGAGAAGCACGCCGTCGCGCGGCTCATCGGCGCACCTCCGGGTTATGTTGGCTACGAGGAAGGCGGCCAGCTCACCGAGGCCGTGCGGCGCAAGCCGTATTCGGTCGTGCTCTTCGATGAGATCGAAAAGGCGCATCACGATGTCTTCAACGTGCTTTTGCAAATCCTCGACGACGGCCGGCTCACCGACAGCCAGGGCCGCACGATCAATTTCAAGAACACGCTGATCATCATGACCTCCAATATCGGGAGTCCACTGCTCATCGAGAACGCGAGCGAGACTGGCGAAATCGCCGAGGACGCACGGCAGAAGGTCATGGCCGAGTTGCGCGCGCATTTCCGGCCCGAGTTCCTCAACCGGGTGGACGACATCGTGCTCTTCCGACCGCTCACGCTTGCCGAATTGAAGCGCATCGTCGATCTCCAACTCGACCTGCTGCGCTCGCGCCTCGCCGAGCGCAATATCGAGATCACGCTGAGCGACGCGGCGAAGGAATACATCGCCCGCGAAGGCTACGATCCGGTGTATGGCGCGCGTCCCTTGAAGCGTTTCCTCCAGCGCCGAATCGAGACTCCGCTCTCTCGCAAGCTGATCGCCGGCGAGATCACCGATGGGAGCCACATCACCGTGGAGTTGAAGGCTGACGAATTGGTCTTTGCAACCACCGTACTCAAGTTAGCCGCTTAGCATGAGTGATAGACTCGAAGAATACCGGCAAAACGTCGAAGAAATTCGACGGTCTTA
>Ga0302319_10014207_pt1 | contig 14869 bp, 16 predicted proteins | sample Bog_T0_2_FD_203319 | JGI IMG/M metagenome (GOLD analysis project Ga0302319, IMG submission 203319) | Peat permafrost microbial communities from Stordalen Mire near Abisko, Sweden - Bog_T0_2 | ecosystem: Environmental > Terrestrial > Soil > Wetlands > Peat | place: Sweden: Abisko, Stordalen Mire... | reverse complement strand
GAGCAGCTCAGCCGCTACGGGGTCGGCGCGACGGAAGTCTCGATCCGGTTTTAAGGGCCCCTTCGTTACGAAGGGATGCAGATCCCGCAGGAGTCGGCGAAGAAGTCGTGGCCCTTGTCGTCCACGAGGATGAACGCCGGGAAGTCCTCGACCTCGATCCTCCAGATCGCCTCCATTCCCAGCTCCGCGTACTCAAGCACCTCCACCTTGCGGATGTTCTCCTTTGCGAGGATCGCGGCGGGACCGCCGATCGAGCCCAGGTAGAATCCACCGTGCTTCTTGCAGGCGTCGGTGACGGACTTGCTGCGGTTGCCCTTGGCAAGCATCACGAGCGAGCCCCCGTGCGACTGGAACAGGTCCACATAGGCGTCCATCCGGCCGGCGGTCGTCGGCCCGAAGGACCCGGACACGTAGCCGACCGGTGTCTTGGCCGGGCCGGCGTAGTACACGGCGTGGTCCTTGAAATACTGCGGCAGGCCCTGGCCGGCATCGAGCCTCTCCTTCAGCTTCGCGTGCGCGGCGTCGCGGGCCACAACGAGCGGCCCGGTGAGCGAGACCCGCGTCGTCACCGGATGGCGCGAAAGCTCCGCGCGGATTTCCGCCATCGGGCGGCTGAGGTCGATCCGGACGATGGTGTCGTCCTTGAGCGTGCGCAGGCCGGCCGGGATGAACCGCCCGGGGTTGGTCTCTAGCTTCTCCAGGAAAATCCCATCGCGGGTGATCTTCGCCTTGATGTTGCGGTCGGCGCTGCAGGACACTCCCATGGCGACCGGGCAGCTCGCCCCATGCCTCGGCAGGCGCACCACGCGCACGTCGAGGGCAAAGTACTTCCCGCCGAACTGGGCGCCGATCCCGCTTCTGCGGGCGATCTCCAGGATCTTCCCCTCCCACTCGAGATCGCGGAACGCCCGCCCGAGCTCGTTGCCGCTTGTGGGTAGTGAGTCGAGGTAGCGGGTGGAGGTCAGCTTGAGGGTCTTCATGCAGGCCTCGGCGCTCGTCCCGCCGATGACGAAGGCGAGATGGTAGGGCGGGCAGGCGGAGGTTCCGAGGTAGGGGAGCTTCTGGGTGATCCACTTTTCCAGGCTCTTCGGGTTGAGCAGGGCCTTGGTCTCCTGGAAAAAGAGCATCTTGTTCGCCGACCCGCCCCCCTTGGCCACAAACAGGAAGCTGTAGGAGTCCCCCTCGGTCGCCAGGATGTCGATCTGGGCCGGCAGGTTCGTGCCCGTGTTCACCTCGTGCCAGAGGTCGAGCGGCGCCACCTGGGAATACCGCAGGTTCTCCTTCGTGTAGCACTCGTACACTCCCTGGCTCAGGAACTCGGCGTCGTTGGCGCCGGTCCACACCCGCTGGCCCTTCTTGGCGAAGATAGCCGCAGTGCCCGTGTCCTGGCAGAAGGGCAGGATGCCCTCCGCGGCGATCTCTGCGTTCTTCAGGAGCGTGAGCGCCACGTAGCGGTCGTTCTTCGACGCCTCCGGGTCGTCGAGGATGGCGGCGACCTGCTGGAGATGCGCCGTCCTCAGCAGGAAATTATTGTCGCGAAACGCCTGCTGCGCGAGGAAGGCCAGCGCCTCGGGGGCGACCTTCAGGATGTCATGGCCCTCAAATGTCCCCGGCGAGACCCCCTCCCTGGAGAGAAGCCGGTACTCGGTGCCGTCGGCGCCGAGAGGCAGGGGATCCTGGTACACGAAGGGAGGGGGGGTTGCCATGGTTGAAAGTCATGCCGTTTGCCCCGAATCTCAAACGATCTTGAACTTCGGCAGGTCCTGGATGTCGATCAGGCCCACGGGGGCGCCCCGGGCGTCCACGACGATCAGGTCGTCGATCTTGTGCTGTCCGAACAGGCGCGGCGCGTCCACCGCCAGGGCGTCGTCCTGGATCGTCTTCGGCGATTGTGTCATGAACGTGGATACCGGCTGCGAGAGGAAGCCGGGGCCGGAGAGCGCGGCGCGGCGGAAGTCCCCGTCGGTGAAGATTCCCGTCAGCCGGCCGTTCCGGGGGTGGACGAGGGCGATGCTCCCGCTCTTCGCCTTGGTCATCGCCAGGATCGCGTCCTGGGTCGTGACCGTGTGGGGGGCCGCCGGCAGGCGGTCGCCGGTGCGCATGATGTCCCGCGCCCGCAGGAGCAGCACCCGGCCCAGGTTGCCGGCGGGGTGGTACTTTGCAAAGTCCTCGCGCGTGAGCCCGCGCGAGGCGAGCAGGACCATGGCCAGCGCGTCGCCCAGGGCCAGGGCGGCGGTCGTGCTCGCGGTGGGGGCTAGCTTCAGGGGGCAGGCTTCCCGGGGGACGCGATAGAGGAGGCGGTAGTCGGCGCTCCGGGCAAGGTCGGACTCGGGGTTGCCGGTGAAGGCCACCGTCTTGAGCCCGAACCGGCGCAGCACCGGCAGGAGCCGCAGGATCTCCTCGGACTGGCCGCTGTTGCTGAGGAGCACGGCAAGGTCGCCCTCCGAGCAGAGGCCGAGGTCGCCGTGCAGCGCCTGCGTGGAGTCGAGGTAGCAGGAGGAGACCCCCGTGCTGTTGAACGTCGCCGCGATCTTCTGCGCCACGTGGGCCGACTTGCCCACTCCGCTCAGGATCAGCTTGGCGCCGGCATCCACCGCCGCCTCGAGCGCGCGGACGGTTTCCACGAATTCGGGGCCCAGGCCCCGGGCCGTGTCCTCAAGCGCGGCCTCCTCGAGCCGGATGCAGGCGCGCGCGCGGGCGAGGATCGTTTTCGGGGTGAGGGCCATTTAGGGTTTGAGTCGTGGAATGAGACAGCGGATTTTACGGACCGTTTCCGACCGTTCAACCTCTTTCCCGGAAAATGACCGTGCGCCTGAAAATCGTAGGCCTGCTCGCCCTTTGCGCACTGCTGGGGGGAACCGGCTGCGGCCGCGATTCCTACACCGTGTCGGCGGAGACCGACGAGGCCAATTTCCGCGAGGGGCAGGAGCTGGGCCGGCAGGGGCGCACGCAGGAGGCCCTTGCCGCCTACCTGAAGGTGATCGCCGAGCGCGGCGACCGGGCCCCGGAGTCCCATCTGGAGGTCGGGCTCATCTACCTGGAGCATATTCATGACCCGATCGAGGCGATCTACTACTTTCGGAGGTACCTCGAACTGGAGCCAAATTCGAAGCAGGCCGGCCTCGTGCGCGGGCTTGTCGACACGGCCAAGCGCGACTTCGCCCGGACGCTTCCCGGCCAGCCCCTCGACAATGCGACCGTCCAGCTGGACGGGGGCGGCCAGGTCGAGGCCCTGCAGCGCGAGAATGAGGACCTGAGGGCCGAGCTTGCGGCCCTGCGCGCCGGGGAGCCGGCGCCCGCGCCCCACATGGCTGGCGATGGCTCGTCGCCCTCCGGGCGGGCCGCGACACCGATGTTTGTTGCGCCGACGGCGCCCGTGGCCCGGGACGACAGCCAGTCGCCCATCAAGCCAGCGCCCCTGGATGCCGACTCGTCCCTGGGGCCGGCCGATGCCTCGGCGCCCGCGGCGGTCCCCGCCCCGACCCCCGCGCAGGCGCAGGCCGCGTCCGGAAGGACCCACGCGGTGCAGCGGGGCGACACGCTCTACAACCTTTCGCAAGAGTACTACGGCAACCGGTCAAGGTGGAGGGACATTCTCGAGGCCAACCGCGACCGGCTCCCGAGCGCGAACACGCCGCTGAGGATCGGCATGGTGCTGCGCATCCCGTAGCCTGCGGATCCCATGGAAAAGCCGGGCTCCACCTACTGGCTGACCCGCTTTGTGCTGCTGAGGCTTCTCGGCTTCGTGTACGCCTTTGCCTTTCTGGCGGCGGCCCGCCAGGTCCTGCCCCTGATCGGTTCGGACGGGCTTCTGCCGGTCGGCAACTATCTCGATTCCATCCGGCAGTACCTGGGTTCGACGGCCCTGGGCTTTGGCCGCCTCCCGTCACTCTTTTGGTTCGATCACTCGGACACGGCGCTGCTGGCCGTCGCATGGTCCGGCTTCGGGCTTTCGTGCCTGGTGTTCGCCGGCTTCGCCAATGCGATCGTCCTGGCGGTCCTCTGGGTCCTCTACATGTCGATCGTCCACGCGGGCCAGGACTGGTATGGGTATGGCTGGGAAATCCAGCTCCTGGAGACGGGGTTCCTGGCGATCTTCCTCTGCCCGCTCCTCGACCCGCGGCCCTTTCCCCGTCGCGCGCCACCCGTGACAATCGTCTGGCTCTTCCGCTGGCTCGCATTCCGGATCATGCTCGGGTCCGGCCTGATCAAGATCCGCGGCGATTCGGCCTGGCGGGACCTCACGGCCCTCTACTATCACTTCGAGACCCAGCCGATTCCAAACGCGCTCAGCCGGTGGTTTCATTTTCTGCCCAGGGTCTTTCTCAAGGCGGGCGTCGTGTTCAACCATGTCGCCGAGCTGGTGGCGCCCTGGTTTGTCTTCTGGCCGAGGACGGCGCGCCGCGTCGCCGGGGCCCTGATCATCGTGTTTCAACTGACGCTGGTCGCGGGCGGCAATCTCTCCTTCCTGAACTGGCTCACCATCCTTCCGGCGATCGCATGCCTGGACGACGCGGTTTGGGCGAAGATCCTGCCCGGGGCCCTGGTCAGGCGAGCCGGGCGCGCGGCGGCCGGGGCGGAGCTCAGCCGCCCCATGCGAATCGTGGCATGGGCCGTCACGGGCCTGGTCGTGGTCCTGAGCTACGGGCCGGTCAAGAATCTGGTTTCGCCAAACCAGGTCATGAACACGACGTTCGATTCCCTGAACCTGGTGAACACGTACGGGGCCTTTGGGACCGTTGGCCGCGAGCGAGCCAACGTCGTCTTCGAGGGAACGGACGGGGACCCCTCGGACCCTTCGGCGGACTGGAGGCAGTACCGCTACAAGGCGCTGCCCGTGGATCTTGACCGGCGGCCTCCGCAGGTCGCACCGTATCAGCCAAGGCTCGACTGGCAGATGTGGTTTGCGGCCATGAGCTCTCCCGACCAGTATCCGTGGACCTTGAACCTGGTCTGGAAGCTTCTCCACAATGATCCCGGGGCGCTGAGCCTCTTTGCGGGCAATCCCTTTCCCAAGCACCCGCCCCGCACCATCCGGGCGGTCCTCTACCGGTACCGCTTTGTGCCTGCCGGAAGGCCCGGGAATCCTTGGTGGGACCGGACGCCGCTCCGCCTCTGGCTGCCGCCGCTCTCGGCGGGCGATCCCGGGTTTCGTCGCTACCTCGCCGCAGCCGGGTGGATCCCGGCCGCCGAGGCGCCACCTTCGCCATGACAAAGTCCGAAGTCCTCGCAAGGATCCACGCCCTGAGGATCGTCGCCCTCCTCCGGGCGGACGACCCGGGGGGCCTCGTGGAGTGCGCCCGGGCCCTGGCGGCCGGGGGGATTGGCGCCGTCGAACTTACAATGACAACCCCCGGGGCCGTTGCGATGGTCGCCCGGCTCACCCGCGAACTTCCCGGGCTTCTCCTCGGGCTTGGAACGGTGCTGGAAGCAGCGGACGCGCTTGCGGGGATCGGGGCAGGGGCGAGGTTCATCGTGACGCCGGCCGTCCGCCCCGCCGTGATCGAGGCCTGCCGCGAGCAGGGCACGGCCATCCTGTGCGGCGCGCTCACGCCAACGGAGGCCTGCGCCGCCCGGGATGCCGGCGCCGACGTGATCAAGATCTTCCCGGCTGAGTTCTTCGGACCCGCGTACATCAAGTCCCTCAAGGGGCCGTTTCCGGGGATGATGTTCCTGCCCACGGGCGGGGTGACGCCCGAGACGATCGGGGAATTCCTGAGGGCCGGGGCGTTCGCCACCGCGGCCGGGAGCGCGCTCGTGTCCCCGGCGGCGCTCAAGGCCCGCGACTGGGCCGCGATCACCGCGCGCGCGAGGCAGTTTGTCGCCGCCGCAAACGCGGTTGAACAGCCCGCACGCTGATGTCTCAATTCCAACTCACCCCGCCCCCATGCCCCTCGAACTCCGAAACTCCTCCAATTGCGCGCTGGACCAGGTCTCCCTCGGAGAGGTGATGCTCCGACTCGACCCGGGAGAAGGCCGCATCCGGACGGCGCGGTCTTTTGCCGCCTGGGAAGGCGGCGGCGAGTACAACACCTCCCGGGGCCTCAGGAAGTGCTTTGGCAGGAAGACTGCCGTCTGCACCGCCCTCGTGGACAACGAGGTGGGCCACCTCATCGAGGACCTGATCCAGCAGGGGGGAGTGGCAACCGATTTCATCCGGTGGCGCGAGGACGACGGCATCGGCCGTTCCGTCCGCAACGGACTCAACTTCACCGAGCGGGGCTTCGGCATACGCGGGGCGGTCGGGGTCCCGGACCGGGGCGCCACGGCCGCGTCGCAGCTCAAGCCGGGCGATTTCGACTGGGACCACCTTTTCGGCAAGTTGGGAGTCCGCTGGTTCCACACCGGGGGGATCTTTGCAGCGCTCTCCGAGACGACGGCGGAGCTCGCGATCGAGGCCGTGAAGGCGGCGGCCACGCACGGGACCGTGGTCTCCTACGACCTCAACTACCGGCCTTCGCTCTGGAAAGGGATCGGCGGCCTCGGGAAGGCCCGGGAGGTGAACCGGGAAATTGCGCGGCACGTGGACGTGATGATCGGCAACGAGGAGGATTTCACGGCCTCGCTCGGCTTCGAGCTCGAGGGTGCAGACGCAAACCTCTCGAAACTCGAGGTGGACGCCTTCAAGGGGATGATTTCCGCGGCCGTGAAGGAGTTCCCCAGGTTCAAGGTGGTGGCGACCACGCTCCGCCGGGTGATCACGGCGACCCGGAACGACTGGTCGGCGATCCTCTGGCATGGGGGCAAGTTTTACGAGAGCCGCAAGTACCCGGAGCTCGAGGTCCTCGATCGCGTCGGCGGGGGCGACTCGTTCGCCTCCGGTTTGCAATTCGGGTTCCTGGAGTTCAACGATCCCCAAAGGGCCGTGGACTACGGCGCCGCCCACGGCGCCCTTGCGTCGACGACGCCCGGCGACACCTCGATGGCGACCCGCAGGGAGGTCGAGAAGCAGATCGCCGGAGGCGGGGCCCGGGTGGTGCGGTGATCGATCCCAAGCTTGCCGTCCCCGGGACGGTTCGGGCACAGTCGCGGGAAGCCTGAATGACCTACGACGGATTCATCGACAGCACCGGAGGCGGACTGGTGCGCGGATGGGCGTTTGACCCCGCGCGCGCCGATTCCCCGGTGGAGGTGGAGCTCGCCTCGTCGGCCGGCTGGGCGGGCACCGTGCTTGCGGACGAGTTCCGCCCCGACCTCAAGGCCTCCGGGCTCGGAAACGGGCGTCATGGCTTCACCTTCCGCCTGCCCCCGGGCGCCTGGCGGCCGGGCGCACCGCCCACGGTCACGGCGAGGATCCGGGGGCCCGGCTTCGAGCTGCACGGGAGCCCCGCCCCGCTCGGGGAGTTCCACCTGATCGAACTCGTGGCCGGGGACATCGTGAGCAACTGCAACCTGCGCTGCCCCTTTTGCATCACCGACTACGAGAACATCCGCGGTTTGAAGCAGATGCCTCTCTCCACGTTCGAGAAGTCGCTGGCCCTCCTGCCTCTCGTGCCGGACGGCAAGTTCTGGCTCTCCTGCATGCACGAGCCGACGTTGCACGCGGAGTTCGCAGCCTTCCTGGAGGCGATCCCCGACGCCCACCGCGGCAAGGTGAGCTTCACGACGAACCTGTGCAGGAAGATGGACGAGGGGACGCTCGCCCGCGTCGCCCATTCCGGCGTGCATTCGATCCGCGTTTCCCTCGACTCCATGGACCCGGTGCTCTTCGGGCAGCTCCGCAAGGGAGGACGCTTCGAGCTGTTCATCGAGCAGCTGCGGCGGATCGCGGAGTTGGGCCGGGACTCGGCAAGACCGGTCCCGCTCCACATCATCACGATGGCATTCAAGGACAACCTGGCCGAGATCCCGGACCTGGTGCGCCGGTGCCATGACGAGTTCGGTGCGGCCTTCCACGAGGTGCGCTTCATGTACTACGCGCCCCACATCGCGGAGTGGGGGGAGCCCCATATTCTTTCGATGGAGCAATGGAAAACCCTGCGGGCGGGGCTGCTCGCGGAGTGGCCGGAAATCGCGTTCGGCGACCCTCCGGACGACATCCACCGGCAGTTCCGGGAGCGGCCCGGTGCCGAGCACTACGAGCACACGTCCGCCGTGTTCGGGCGGGACGCCACCCCCGAGAACTACCGGCATGCCGATCCGCTCACGACCGGGTTTCCCGTGCCGGACGAGGACCTGCGCCTTCGCCTGCGCTGGGACGGCCTGCTGATGGCCGAGCAGCTTCCCGAGCCGGAGTTCCGGGCCAACATCCTGGACCTGTCCGACCCGGCGGCCTATTTTCACGCCCTGCGCACTGCCGGAGCCGCTGCCCAGGGCCGTGCTGCAACCGGCGTGTAGTGGATCAGCAGGATCGGCAACCTCGTCGCACCGGAAACCTGGTAGGGACGGAAACCTGGTAGGGACGGGCGGCCCCGTCCGCGCGAGCCGCCCGTCCCGACCTCGCAAGCGAAAGCACGGGCCCGGCTGTCGAGGTCGACACGAGGGTCGTCCTCCGTGCCGAGTGAGCAGCCCAGGAAGAAGAAATCTGAAACTAGTCGCTTGACATGCAACCAAATGGTTGCATGTTGTCGCGACATGGAAGCCGTGTTCAAGGCCCTTGCCGACAAAAGTCGGCGCGAACTGCTCGATCAGCTCCGCAAGAGCAACGGGCAGACGCTCGGCGAACTGTGCGACTACCTCGACATGACACGGCAGGCCGTGACCAAGCATCTGGCCCTGCTCGAGTCTGCGAACCTGGTCGTCACGGTTTGGCGGGGCCGCGAAAAGCTTCACTACCTGAACCCAGTGCCGATCCACGAGATCTTCATGCGCTGGATCGGGAAGTTCGAACAACAGAGAATGCAAGCACTCCACAACCTGAAACAAGCACTGGGGGAAAATAAACATGAACAAGCCTGAACAAGTCTACACGACCTACATCAAGACCACGCCCGAAAAGCTTTGGGCCGCCATCACCAACCCTGAATTCACGCGCCAGTATTGGGGAGGGGGCGCCAATGTCTCCGACTGGAAGAAGGGCTCGAAATGGGAACACCGGAACGACGGCGACACCGGAGGGGAGAAATGCTGCACGGGGGGCCAGGTCCTCGAGAGTACGCCTCCCACCCGCCTTGTGCTCAGCTGGGCCAAGCCCGAAGACCCGGAGGATGATTCCCGCGTCTCCTTTGAGATCGAGGCGATCGAGGACATGGTCTGCCTCAAGGTGGTCCACGGCAACTTCAAGGAGGGCTCCGACCTCGCCAGCAAGGTCGCCTGGGGCTGGCCGCGGGTACTCTCCAGCCTCAAGTCGTTCCTTGAGACCGGCAAGGGGATCAACGTCTGGGCCGGGCACTGAAAGGTGCCCGCGAGCACAAGAAGGCGGACGGGCACAAGAAGGCGGACGGGAACCCGAAGGAGCATGTCAGCCTGAAAAACCGCCTTCACACGGACCCGTAGCCGGCGCTCTTGCGCCGGCTACGGTGGGGACAGGCTACGGTGGGGACAGGCCCCTTTGTATGCACCGGGGTCAAGGGTAACAGGTGTACCGCCTGATGGGTTACACAATTTGAGGGGGAGCGAGTGTAACCCATCAGGCGGTACACCTGTTACCCATCAGCCGAGTCCAAACGCCCTTGCAGGTACGGCCGGGCCGCCTGCGAGGTAGGCACAGGCCGCTTGCGGGTTGTGACAGGCCGCTTGCGAGGTAGGGACGGGCGGCTTGCGAGGTAGGGACGGGCGGCCCGCCCGTCCGTGCAAACCGCAGGGCCATTCTCCGACTTGGCCGCTCGGCGCTGCCTCGCTACCGGTCAAACTGGGTCATCCAAGACATTCTGGTGAAAGCAGGCCCAAGCCATCAGGCGCCAAGGAGAAGCACCCGAAGTCTCGAACTCACGACTAAGTCGGTCGGTCGAAGACAAAAAAGCCATTCCTGGAAGGAATGGCTTTCTCAAATCGTCACGGAAAAACAAGACAAGACAGGTCAGAACGGCACGTCCTCGTCGGGCGCTTCCTGGCCCGAGGGGGCTGCAGGCTTTGCCGGTCGCGCGGGGGCCTGCCCCGGCTCGCCCTCGGGGGCGGCGGCCGCCTGGCCTCCACCTGCGCTGGCGCGGCTCGAGAGAAACTGAACGTTGTCGAGGACGACCTTCATCTTGTTTCGCTTCTGGCCGGTCTGCTTGTCCTCCCACTGGTCGAGCTTCAGGCGTCCCTCGACCATGGCGAGGCTTCCCTTGCTCAGGTACTTGGACACCAGTTCTCCCTGCTTGCCCCAGGCCTCGATGTCCACGAAGGTCGTCTCGTCCCGGGTGGCGCCGGACTCGTCCTTGAACTGGCGGTTGACCGCGATACCAAATTGGCAAATGGCCGTTCCCTTGGGCGTGACGCGCAACTCGGGGTCCCGCGTGAGGTTGCCGATCAGGAAGACCTTGTTGAGGTAAGCCATGGGGAGGGGCGTGGGCCGGGCCGTCAGACGGAGACGACGAACGTGCGGTAAACGGTTTGGTTGAGCCTCAGGCGCTCCTTCAATTGGGCGGTGATTTCCGGGGGGCCCGAAAAGTCCACCTGGACATAGGCGGCACCGGTAAACTTGCGATCCGTGACCCGAACGAAGTCCTTCTTGCCGAGGTTCTCCACGGCCGTCACCTCGCCCTTGTTTGCGACGATCTCCTTCTTCACTCCATCGATGATCTGTTCAATGGCGTCCTCCTTGCCCCGGTTGTCGAGGATGAAGGTTGCGCGGTACTTTCGTTGTGTCGGGTTCATGGTGCTTCTTTCCGGTTGATCCGGTTCATGGCCGTGTCGGGACCGCTGAGAATCAGCAGTTCCAAACCGGCCGCATAGTGGTCGAGTTTCTGGGTTATAATAGCAAGCTGTTCGGCGCTGAATTTGCCGAGGACAAAATCCTTCATGTCCATCTCCGGGGGCACTTTCGGGCCGACCCCGAGCCGGTACCTTGCGAAATCCCCGCCGAGGTGCTCGATGAGGCTCGCGATGCCGTTGTGGCCGGCGGCACTTCCGCCGACAGAGACCTTTTCCCGGCCGAGCTCGAACGAGAGGTCGTCGTGGACGGCGGCGATCTCGGGCGGGGAAAGTTTGTAAAACCTTGCCAGCGAGGCGATGGACCGGCCGCTCTCGTTCATGAACGTGAGCGGCTTGGCGAGCCAGCACGACCGGCCGGGGGCGATCTCCCAGCGGGCGACTTCCGCCTCAAAGGAGGGTTCCTGCCTCCAGGCGAGGCCGTGCTTTTTTGCCAGGGCCTCGATGGCGGTCCAGCCGAGGTTGTGGCGCGTGGCTGCGTATTCGCGGCCGGGATTCCCCAGGCCGGCGATCAGCAGGATGGACATGACTCAAAGAACGGACAGGGCGGCGGACAGCCGCAGCCCGGTGGACTGAAAGTTTACTTCTTTGCGGGGGCGGCCGGCTTGGCGCCGGCGGCCGGGGCCTTCTTGTCGCCACCGGCGGGGGCGGCGGCCGGCTTCGCGCCAGCGGCCGGGGCGGCGCCGGGTGCAGCGGCTCCCGCCTTGGCATCGCCCGCAGGGGCGGCGCCGGGTGCTGCGGCAGCGGCTGCGGCCTCGCCCTCGGGGGTAGCGGCCGCGGCTGCGACCGGTGCCTCGACGACGACTTCGGCCACGGGCTCGACACAGGCCACGATCGGCTGGCCCTTGGCATCTAGGAATTCAACGCCCGGGATGGGCTTCGCCTGGCTCACCTTGAAGGTCTCGCCGACCTTCAGCTCGGTGACGTCCACGAGAATGACCTCGGGCAGATCCTTCGGCAGGCAGCGGATGCGCAGCGTCTGCGTCACGATTTCCAGCACGCCGCTCTGGTTCTTCACGCCGTAGGACTCGCCGGTCAGGCGCACCTGCACGCGGATCTCGAACTTCTCGTCCGGCTTCACCTCGTGGAGGTCCACATGGAGGTACTTGTCCGTGATGGGATCGCGCTGGATCTCCTGGAGAAAGGAAAGGGCCTTCTCTGGCTTGTCCGACCGGGCGAGCTCGACCAGCACCGCGCGGCCTGCCACGCCCTTGAGCAGGCGTACAAACTCCGGGCCGTTGATGCAGAGCTTTTCCGGCTCGGTGTGCTTCCCGTAAAGGATCGCGGGAATGCTGTCGGAGCGCCTGAGGCGGCGCGAGGCGCTGCGGCCGGTCTGGGAGCGCAGGGTTACGTTTAGCGTGAGGTTGTTTTTCATGATTTCGTTCCCCCTGGTACCCCGGGAAACGGGGGCAGGCGTAGTGGAAAGGGTCCAAATCATCCTGATGGGCGGCGGAAGGCAATAAAAACTTTGACCGTGGCGGGCGTGGCGATTCGACCTTGCCGGGGGGCCCCTTCTAACGTGCGCTACCCCCAATGACTTCCAGGCAGCGCAGGCGGATCGTGGTCGCGGGCGGCGGGGCCGCAGGCTATTTTGCGGCGATCACCTGCGCAGAGGCCGATCCGTCCGCCGAAGTGCTGCTCTGCGAGGCAACCGCGCACGACCTTGCCAAGGTCCGCGTTTCAGGCGGCGGGCGGTGCAATGTCACCCACGAGTGCCCGGAACTCCGGGACTTTGTCCTAAATTATCCCCGGGGGTCGCGCGAGCTCCTTGGCCCCCTTCATCGGTTCGGACCGCAGGAAACGATCGCCTGGTTCGAGGCCCGCGGGGTGGCCCTGAAGACGGAGGCGGATGGACGCATGTTTCCCACCACGGACAGCTCCGCGACCATCGTGGACTGCCTGCACCGATCCGCGGAAAAGGCGGGGGTGATCTGCCGCCTGCGGTGCGGAATAGCCTCGGTCGAGCGCAGGCCGGAGGGCGCACGCTTCCGGGTCAACCTCCAGGCGGGCGAGTCCGTGGACGCCGACTGCATCCTCCTTGCGACCGGCGGCACCCAGGGATCGGCGGGGCTCACGATCGCCCGCGCCCTGGGACATACCATCCAGCCGCCGGTGCCGTCCCTCTTCAGCTTCCATGTGGACGATCCCCGCCTGAACGGCCTCGAGGGGGTGGCGGCCCAGGGCGCCTCCGCCGGCGTGAAGGGGACCCGGTTGTCCGCGAGCGGGCCGCTTCTTGTGACCCATTCGGGAGTCAGCGGTCCGGCGATCCTGAAACTTTCCGCCTGGGGAGCGCGGGAGCTGCATGCCGCGGGCTATGAATTCACGCTTGTCGTCAACTGGGCGGCGCCGCGGACCCCGAACGAGGTCCGCTCGGCCCTGGAGCAGGAGAGGACCGCCCACGCGCGCCGCCAGGTGGGTTCGTCGAATCCGTTTGGACTGCCTTCCAGGCTTTGGGAGCGTTTGGTTGCGGCTGCAGGCCTGGGCCATGCGATCTGGGCCGGGGCGTCCAGGGAGGCCACCCGTGCCCTCGAGGCGCAGGTCTGCGCCGGCGAATTCCCCGTGAAAGGGAAGAGCATGAACAAGGAGGAGTTCGTCACCTGCGGCGGAGTCGAGCGCTCCGAGGTGAACTTTGCGACCATGGAAAGCCGCGTCTGCCCGGGCCTTTACTTTGCCGGCGAAGTCATGGACCTCGACGGGGTCACCGGCGGATTCAACTTTCAGTCTGCCTGGACCACCGGATGGCACGCGGGGCATGCCATGGCCGGAGTTCAGCGCCAGTAGCCGCGGATGAACACGTAGCCGCCGCCTCCGCGGTAGGCCCAGTGCGGCCCGACGTAGACGGAGTAGTGGGGCGGCGGTTCGGCCCAGTGCCCGGATACCCAGATGTAAGCCTCACCGTTGAACTGCCAGGCTCCCGGGATCCAGACTGCGTAGGGAGAAGGCTGCGGCGTGAAATAGTCCGGCTGCGGGGGAGGAGGGGCGGGGGGCTCGGTGACAACGACGGTGGTCGTGGCCTCGCGCTCGGATCCGTAAATGCTCCCATGCTGCCAATCGATGCTGTTGCCGATCGCTCCGCCGGCGATCGCGCCGATCGCCGCTCCGATGGCCGCTCCCTGCCAGGTGCGCCCACCGCTGTTGTTGCCGATGATGCCGCCGGCCAAGGCTCCAATGGCGCCTCCGGTCAGGGCGCCACCTTGCGTATTCGGACCGGTGCCAACGCAGCCTGCGGTCAGGACGCAGAGGGCAACCGGGAGTAAAAGAGAAGTGGTTTTCTTCATGGTGTCAGTGTGAAGTATGACGCGGAAATCGCGGGTTTGTTTCAAGGATTCATTGCGGATCGGGCCACGTCTGAACATCCGGTCAAAAATGGGAATTGACTCATTCTAATAACAAGACTGAGTCGCAATCGCATCGAGATTATGTCTCAAGTGACGACAAACCCCTCCGTTTCGAACCTGTCCCTTATTCCAGGAGCACCCCTGAAAGTGCCTGTCCCTAATTCGGGGTGCCTCACCTTCCCATGAAAAAAGTAACTAAGGTTAACCTGCTTATAACCAGTTGGTTTGTCATGCTTGGCAACCTTGCCAGGGCAGGGGATCCAAGCCTCCCACCTGTTGCGAGCGTCCCCACGGTTGAGATCCGCTTCGAGAATCATCACTTCCTCCCCCTGCACCTGGAGATCCCGGCCGGGCGCCAACTCCAGATCCATGTCGTGAATGCCAGCCCGGAGCGAATCGAGTTCGAGAGTTTCAAGCTCAACCGGGAGAAGGTCGTCGAGCCCCACCAGTCGATCAACGTAACCCTGAAGGCGCTGCCGCCCGGCAGCTACGACTTCTTCGACGACTTCCACGAGGATGTCCCTGAGGGAGAAATCGTCGCTCGTTGAACCCTTCCCAAGGCACATTCATGCCAGCCCAACATCGAACCATCTGCTTCGGGGTCATCCTCTTCTTGCTCGGCGTGGGATCCCCAAAGTGCCGGGCCCAGGTCGACCCCTGGGAGTTTGAGGTCTATCCGTACGCCACCACCCAGCGGGGAATGCTCGAGTTAGAGACGGACAACGCCGTGGTCACGCGGG
>Ga0302319_10014203_pt1 | contig 14872 bp, 10 predicted proteins | sample Bog_T0_2_FD_203319 | JGI IMG/M metagenome (GOLD analysis project Ga0302319, IMG submission 203319) | Peat permafrost microbial communities from Stordalen Mire near Abisko, Sweden - Bog_T0_2 | ecosystem: Environmental > Terrestrial > Soil > Wetlands > Peat | place: Sweden: Abisko, Stordalen Mire... | reverse complement strand
CGGAAAGGAAACCCATACCGCCTGCCTGTTATGATGCGGCGCAAGGTATTGCATGCAGAAGACACAGAAAACTGCGGGGGAACGGTTTCGCGACGCGGTGCGCGAGGAGCGGCCGCTTCAGGTGGCGGGGGCGATTAACGCTTATACGGCGCGGCTGGCGGAGGCGACGGGGTTCCGGGCGCTGTATCTCTCGGGCGGCGGGGTGGCGGCCAACTCGCTGGGGATGCCGGACCTGGGGATCAGCACGATGGAAGACGTGCTGACCGATGTGCGGCGGATTACGGACGCAAGCGGGCTGCCGCTGCTGGTGGATATCGACACGGGCTGGGGCGGGGCGTTCAACATTGCGCGGACCATACGCAGCATGACGAAGGCCGGCGCGGCGGCGGTGCACATGGAGGACCAGGTGGGCCAGAAGCGCTGCGGGCACCGGCCGGGCAAGGAACTGGTGGCGGCGGGCGAGATGGTGGACCGCATCAAGGCGGCTGTGGATGCGCGGACGGACGAGCAGTTTGTGGTGATGGCTCGGACGGATGCGCTGGCCAACGAAGGGATGGCGGCGGCGATTGAGCGGGCGCAGGCGTATGTGGCGGCGGGCGCGGATATGATTTTTGCCGAGGCGGTGACGGAACTGGCGGTGTATGCAGAGTTTCGCAAGGCGGCGGGCGTGCCAATCCTGGCCAACATTACGGAGTTTGGGCAGACACCGCTGTTTACGCGGGAGGAGCTTGGGGCGGCGGGGGTGGATATTGTCCTTTATTGCTGTGCGGCATACCGGGCAATGAATGCGGCGGCGCTGAAGGTGTATGAGGCGATACGGGCGGAGGGCACTCAGAAGAGCGTGATCCCGCTGATGCAGACGCGGGCGGAGCTTTACGAGTATCTGGACTATCACGCGTATGAGGCGAAGCTGGATGACTTGTTTAAGAAGGGGAAAGAGTAGCTAGCTAGACTAGGTGAGGTTTCCTTGCAAGCTCAGCGGAGGGGTGCCCAGACCATCATGCGAATCTTTCATGACAGGCTGCAATTGGATAAGGAGACGGAAGAGAGCTTCCGTTGGAAGAAGGAATTGGACGGCGTGACCTTCCAACTCTATATCTTTCGAAAGCGAGTTCCGCGGCCAGCACCGAAACTAATCGAGGTCTCTGTATTTGACCACCGGTCGCTCTACAGCGTTCTGCTGACGAAAGTCGGGAAGAAATCAGTCGGCGAACTGTCCGAATCAGATAAGTCTGAACTCGCCAAGGTCGGTGTGGAGGAGTCTCATCTCCGCACCGCTGGGGAAGACGCGATTCTCGGTGCCGCCTTCAAAGCTGAGAATCATACTCTGACGATTCGATACAATGCGCCGCGAGGACTCAAAGAACTGGAGTTTGGCGACCCGTACGTTCCGAAATCAATTCTCAGTGATCCATACCCCGAACGATTATTGTTCCTCGTTCGATGGATCGAATAAACTCCCAAATACCAAGAGCATCGCGAATTCCCCTTCAAACCTTGTCGGAATACTTGGAGCAATCACCATGAGTGAGGTAGCGGCCGGATCTGTGGCGAGCGTATTCAAGCCGAAGAAGTCGGTGGCGCTTTCGGGCACGCCAGCGGGGACGACCGCAGTGTGCACGGTGGGACAGAGCGGGAACGATCTGCACTATCGCGGGTACGACATTCGCGACCTGGCGGCGCAGTGCGAGTTTGAGGAAGTGGCGTGGCTGCTGGTGTATGGCAAGCTGCCGACGGCGGCGGAGCTGGCGGCGTACAGGGCGCGACTGGTCGCGCTGCGGGGTTTGCCGGATGAGGTGAAGCGGGCGCTGGAGCTGCTGCCGCGCGAGACGCATCCGATGGATGTGCTGCGGACCGGGGCTTCGGTGCTGGGATGTGTGCGGCCGGAGCGCGAGGAGCATGGCGACTCCGGAGTGCGGGCGATTGCGGACAAGCTGTTGGCTTCGCTGGGGTCGATGCTGCTGTATTGGTATCACTATGCGCGCGATGGGCGGCGGATCGATGTGGAGCACGGGGACGACTCGATTGCCGCGCACTTTTTGCACCTGCTGCATGGGAAGGCTCCGAGGGCGGAGTGGGTGCGGGCGATGCAGGCTTCGCTGATCTTGTATGCGGAGCATGAGTTCAACGCGTCGACGTTTACGGCGCGGGTGATTGCGGGGACGGGGTCGGACATCTACTCGTGCATTGCGGGGGCGATTGGAGCGCTGAAGGGGCCGAAGCACGGCGGCGCGAATGAGGTGGCTCTGGAGATTCAGAGCCGGTACAGGACGCCGGATGAAGCCGAGGCGGACATTCGGCGGCGGGTGGCGGAGCATGAGGTGATTATCGGCTTTGGCCACCCGGTGTATACGATCAGCGATCCGCGCAGCGATATTGTCAAAGAAGTGGCGCGCGGCCTGGCTGGCGCAGCGGGGGACAGCGGGTTCTTCGCGGTGGCGGAGCGGATTGAGAGCGTGATGCTGGATGCGAAGCGGATGTTCCCGAACCTGGATTGGTTCAGCGCGGTGGCGTATCACGAGATGGGGATTCCGGTGGAGATGTTTACGCCGCTGTTTGTGATGGCGCGGACGGCGGGGTGGGCGGCGCACGTGATTGAGCAGCGGCAGGATGGGAAGATTATCCGGCCTTCGGCGACTTATACGGGGCCGGAGGATTTGGGGTTTGTGGCGATTCGGGAGCGGGGCTAGAACTCCTGGGGCGGGTTGATTCTTTCGGGCGGCGAAAACGCAGATCCTTCGACTGCGCCGGTCGCAAAGAGCGCGCTCCGCTCCGGTCAGGATGACAGCAGCTGAGGGGATAGCAAACAGAGTAAGTGAGAGGAAGCTTGAGTGTCTTTGCATATCAGTAACGAACGGCCGGAGCCGGATAAGGTACTTACGGACATCGCGGACTATGCGCTTAGTTATGAAGTTACCAGCGAGCTGGCTTACTCGACGGCACAGCACTGCCTGATGGATACCTTGGGGTGTGGGCTGGAGGCGCTGGAGTATCCGGCATGCACCAAGCTGCTGGGGCCTATTGTGCCGGGGACAATGGTGCCGCATGGGGCGAAGGTGCCGGGGACGAGTTATCAACTTGACCCGGTGCAGGCGGCGTTTAACATTGGCGCGATGATTCGCTGGCTGGACTTCAACGATACTTGGCTGGCGGCGGAGTGGGGGCATCCCTCGGACAATCTGGGCGGGATTCTCGCCGTCGCGGATTGGTTGTCGCGGACGGGTGTTGCGGAGGGCAGGCCGCCGCTGACGATGCGCGATGTGTTGACGGCAATGATCAAGGCGCACGAGATACAGGGGTGCATTGCGCTGGAGAACTCGTTCAACAAGGTGGGGCTGGACCATGTTGTCCTGGTCAAGGTGGCTTCGACCGCTGTTGTTAGCCAGTTACTGGGGCTGAGCCGGGAGCAGACGATTGCGGCGCTTTCGCTGGCGTGGGTGGATGGGCAGAGCTTGCGGACTTATCGGCACGCGCCGAATACGGGCTCGCGGAAGAGCTGGGCGGCGGGAGATGCGACCAGCCGGGCGGTGCGGCTGGCGCTGATGGCTCGGGCGGGGGAGATGGGGTATCCCTCGGCGCTGACGGCGAAGACGTGGGGGTTCTACGATGTGTCGTTCAAGGGGCAGGCATTCAAGTTTCAGCGGAGTTATGGAAGTTATGTGATGGAGAATGTGCTGTTCAAAGTGAGTTATCCGGCGGAGTTCCATGCGCAGACGGCGGTGGAGGCGGCGATGAAGCTGCACTGGAAGCTGGCTGCGCGGGGGCTGAACGCTTCGGCGATCAAGAGCATCACGGTGCGGACGCACGAGGCGTGTTTGCGGATTATCGACAAGAAGGGGTCGCTGGCGAACCCGGCGGATCGCGACCATTGCGTGCAGTACATGATTGCGGTTCCGCTGATTTTTGGACGGCTGACGGCGGCGGATTACGAGGACCAGGTGGCCAGGGACCCCCTGTGGGGACCGCGTATCGATGCGGTGCGGGACCGCATTACGTGCGTGGAAGAGCCGGCGTTTACGGCGGATTATCACGATCCGGAGAAGCGGTCGATTGCCAACGCGCTGCGGATGGAACTGACGGACGGGACGGTGCTGGAGGAGACGGTGGAGTATCCGATCGGGCACCGAAGGCGGCGCGCGGAGGGCTTGCCGCTGCTGGTGGAGAAGTTCAGGACCAACCTGCGGCGGCGATTTGCGGAGGAGCAGCAGGAGCGGATTCTGGCGGCTTCGCTGGACCGGGCGCGGCTGGAGGCGATGGCGGTGAACGAGTATGTGGACCTTTATGACCTTTAGAATCCGTTCCGAGATGGGTCGGAGCGTTTTCGGCCTGGTCTTCTGTTGTGAGGAGAATTGTTATTACTTCTTAACTAACGAGGATTTGTTGCGGCACAAAGCACCCATTTGCCCCATAATGGGTGTCACAAAAATAATCCAAGAGGGAGCCCTTCTGTGTCGATTCGTGTTCGTGCGCGTTTCGTCGTCCTCGCGTTTCTCTTAGCACAGTGTCTTGCGGGGCTGAATGCCCAGCGTCCCGGCAACAGCAACGCATATTATCAGCAATTGCGCGGCCTGATGCCTGGCGGTGAAGTCATCGTTGTCAACAATCTTGAGTTGCGCCGCGATGCGGCCACTTTTATTTTTCGTCGAGGCGCCATTGCCTTCTATGGAGAAGTGAACGGCAAGGTGACGGGGGCTGTGTTCAAGGGCGAGGGCCACCTGCACATTACTCCGCCCACCGCCCAGGAACGTCACAATCTGTCCATATCCACGCACGCTGAGGAGTTCGAAGAAGACTTTGACGAGGTGGTGCTGCGATTTACCGACGCGACGACGACGGAGTTGCACAAGGGCTCCGCGGGTAAGGGCGAGGCAGACTCGGCCTATGGCAAGGCGGCTGAGGAGTTGCAGGGCTTTGCGCGGCATCATCTGCATGTCAACCTGGATCTGCGCCTGCTTCAGGATGTGCTGAGCCCGGCCCCCGGCGGCTATTTTCTGGCAGCGATCCACGGGCAAAAAAACGCACACCTGTTGTTTATGCTTGATCCAGAGGGTGTGGGCGGGCTGGAGCCGGAGGAAGTCGGGCTGCTGAACTGGAACTGGCACGATGCGGTAATGACCTACCCGCTGGCATTCCATCGTGCCGCAGAGTATGCCAACGGCACCGCCACGGGAAACGAGCACAACGCGGGCTACAAGATCATGAGCGAGAATCTCGATGTTTCGATTGAAAAGAGCGGGTTTCTCTCCAGCGTTGCCACGATCGAAGTTCGCGCGGAGCAAGACGGTGTTGCCGTCATCCCGCTCGATCTGCATTCCGACCGATTTTCAAGCCTCACTGTGAGTCGCGTAGAGACGGGCAAGGGCGAACCGCTGGATTTTGTGCAGGAAAAGAAGGACGAGGATCCGGACCTTGGCGTGGTGCTGGCGCAACCGCTGAAGAAGGGCGAGACGGCTATTCTGAAGATTGCCTATGGCGGCAAGGATGTGGTGTTCAACGAGGGGGCCGGAAACTACTACCCGACGGCCCGCGAAGACTGGTACCCGAATTCCGGCCAGGGATTTGGCGACTACGCCAACTACCGAATGCTGTTTCATGTGCCCAAGGGGTTGCAGCTGATTGCCACGGGAAACAAGGTGAGCGAAAGCACCGACGGAAAGATCACGACCTCCGAGTGGAAGACAGACGTGCCATTGCCCGTGGTGGGCTTTACCTTGGGCGAATTTGTGACCAAGGAAGCCAAAATCGGCACCCCGCTGGGAGGGGAGCTCACCATCGATGCATACGCCAATACCCAGCCGCCGGATTACGTGGCCAAGTTCGCAAATCAGGGATTGGGCACGCTGAATACAACTCCGATGCTGGCAACCGAGCTTGCCCAGGGGGAAGCCGCCGCGCAGGTGTACACAAATTACTTTGGGCAACTATCCTTCCCGCATATCTCTTTGACTCAGCAGTCGGCCTGCAACTATGGGCAGAGCTGGCCGATGCTGGTTTACCTGCCCATCTGCGGCTTCTTCGACGACACGCAGCGGCATTTTCTTCTTAACAGCAGTTGGTATGACATGTACTGGAGAGTTGTTACTCCCCACGAAGTAGCCCACCAGTGGTGGGGGCATACAGTGGGGTTCCGGAGCTATCGCGATCAGTGGATGAGCGAAGGGTTCGCGGATGCCTCGTCGACCATCTACTTGCAGTCCACACAGCAGATGAACGAGTTTTTCGAATTCTGGAAGCAGCAGCGGAGACTGATCACTGAAAAGAATGCGGAAGGCTTTCGTCCTATCGAGGTTGGCCCGGTGACCATGGGTGTCCGTCTCAGTACGCCGAAGACGGGATGGGATATCTACCAGAATCTGGTTTATCCCAAGGGAGCTTATATTCTGCACATGATCCGGATGATGATGTGGTCGCCCAAGGATGGGGATGACCGGTTCAAGGCCACCATGCACGACTTTGTGGAAAGTCACCGGCTGCAGGCCGCCACCACGGAGGACTTCAAGGCGGTGGTCGAAAAGCACATGAGTCCGCAGATGGACCTGGACGGAAATCACCGGATGGATTGGTTCTTCAACCAGTATGTCTACGGCACGGAGTTACCGGTTTATCACTTTGAAGGTCAGGTAACTCAGACGGGCGATGTGTCCAGCTTGCATATTAAACTGATTGAGTCAGGGGTGTCGCCGGCCTTCAGAATGCTGGTGCCAATCTATCTGGAGTTTGCCGACGGTAAGGTAACGCGTCTGGGTTCGATCACAATTACCGGCGATAAGACGATCGACCAGACTGTGCAATTGCCCAAATTGCCCTCCGCGGTGAAGCGGGTATCCATCAACCACTTTTACGACGTGCTTTCGACGGAGAACTAGGGCCGGGCCAAGACGTCGCCAGTTGCGGTATACTCCGGTACGCAGCAGAAATATGGAGGTTTCACAATGCGTTTGCAAGCGATTTGGACGATGGCGGCGGCTGGTGCACTGGCCGTAACGATGATGGCGGCTCCGGCCGTGAAGGCGCAGGCGGGGGACACGATTCTGAAGGCAGCGGATGCACAGAAGCTGCTGCCGGCGAGCGTGTTCTATCGTGCGCAATCGGCGACGACGCAGCTCAGGAATTCGGGCGGCGTGAAGTTTGCCGATGGATACTACGTTTTGACCACGATGGTGGACACGAGCGGCTACTCGAGCGATGTGGCTTCGAAGTATTCGGCGTATTTCATCACCGAGGTTCCGATCAAGGTGGGCGGCGAGAAGCTGGCGGCTGGCGCGTACGGGATCGGGTTTGTGGGCGACAAGCTGATCGTGACCGACATTGGCGGGCATGACGTGTTTACCGTGGCGGCGACCGAGGATGCGGGGCTGAAGCGGCCGATGCCACTGCAGGTTCTGGCGAACGCGGGCGGCGGGTTCCGGCTGTATGCGGGACGCAAGTATGTGGTGATCAAGCGGTAAGGGTGCAGCGGACCGCTAACGGCTGAAAGCAGACAGCTAGCAGTTGAAGAGCGCCGGAGTTTCGGGCCTCGATGAGAGGCCTGGGATTCCGGCGCTTTGTTTATGCGAAGGAGTCGGTCTCTTCCTGAGGTTCGCAGTCGTGTTGAGGGGCTTTTGCCGGGGCGGCGCGGAAGGGCAGATAGAGGAGTGCGAAGAGAACGAGGGCGACACCTTCACAGGAGAAGATGTACCAAGGCCAGGGGCCGAGGATGTCGAGGGCGGAGACGGTGACGGGCTTGGCGCGGAGGAACATGTAGTCGGTGTTGTAGTGGGCGTCGAAGGCGCCGATGGCGAGGGCGAGGAGGTTGAGGACCACCATGGCGCGGGCGAGGGACCAGGGGCGGGGGCGGGCCTGGCGGGACCAGACGAGATAGAGGACGGCGACGACGATGAGGCCGTGGTCGGCGAAGAACTGGATGGAGAGGAAGAGGGAAGGCTCTGACATATTTGGGGTTAGCAGGGCCATGGAGGCTCCGGCGATGCCGTAGTAGTAGGCGAGGTCGTAGAGGGCGGGACGGAGGGTGAGCAGGGTGAAGACGGTGAGCCAGAGGGAGATGTCGCAGAGCTCGAGGGGGATGTGGCCGGGGAACATCTGTTGGCCCTGGCGGATGAGGTTGCCGTAGTAGGCGACGGAACAGAGGACGAGCGAGAGGGCGAGGAGCCAGCGGATGGACCGGGCGCCGGGGGGGAGGCGGCGCTGGAGGCGGGCGAGGAGCCAGGCCAGCAGCGGGACCGCGGCGAGGATGGCGAGGTGGACGATTCCGAAGAGGTGGAGGTTGGCTGGCATGGGGCTGGCGGAATTGTAGAACGGCGGTGGGACGATGGGCCAGAAGATTGGGGGAAATGTCGGCCTGGGTGGTTGCGCGGAGGGGCCAGATGTTCGCCTGGAGGGTTGGGAAAGAACAGGCAATGTTCGCTCAGGTGGTTGCACTTTTCTTACGCCTTAACCAGCCAGACGGTCAAACAATTGAAATCAACTGCTGAGAATTGACCAAACAATTGCGACAAGGTTGCAAAGAATTGACCGGCGGTTTTGGAAATGGACGGCTGTTTTGGGCGGGATGGGGGGAAAGGGCGGCTTGCGCAGGGTGGATTTGGGGTGGCTTTTTGCGGTGGGCGGGACCGGGGGGGCCTGAGAGGCTGCGTCCGGTTGAGATTGGCTAGAAGACTCATACGGAAACGGGATTGTCCCAGGTATCGTCTGAAGACGGAGCTTCCCCGCCCTGGCGATTGAGGATGCGGCGGAAGGCTTCGCGGTCGGCGCGGTTGCGGCGCTGCGAGAAGAACTCCTCGGTCTTCATGGCGGCAATCTTCTCGGCAGCGGCGACGACCAGAAACTGATTGATGCTGGTTCCGTCGCGGTCGCTGATGGTCTCAAGAGCTGCTTTGAGCGAGACCGGCAGGCGAAGGGGGAAGGTGGCAGTTTTCGTCGTCATGGCCTGATCCTCCTTAGTGCTTCGCCGGGGCGAATCACTTCGATGCCAAAACTGCGCTCGGCGTCGCGCAGGTCTTTCTCGTTAAACGTCACGATTGCGTCCGCTCGTCCGTTGACTGCGGCTTCCAGAACCAGCTCGTCGCCGGGATCGTGGAGCTGGGGCCGCCAGCGGAAATGCGATTGAACGGGCTCGGCCATTGCGATCAGGGCGTCAACAAAAATCCCAGCCTCGGCTGCGGTAAGCCCTGCCGGCAGCCGGTGCTCCGGCAACATGCATTTGGCTTCGTACTCCAGCGCCAAAGCCACGCTCAACAACATCGTCGCCCTGCCATCATCGATCCTCCGCAGCAGTTCTGCCGAGCCGCCGCGCGGACTACGCATCGCGGCAACGATCACGTCAGTGTCGAGCAGGAGCCTCACCGATCAGATGATACCATATCGCGGGCGATGTCATCAATTCGGAATTTGAAGATCGGAGATGGATGGGGTCCGTGGTACTCCAGTTCCTGATCAACGAGTCTGTTTCCTTATCCTATTTTCGGCGACCGCCTCCGCAAACAAGTCTTTCTCGATAAATGGCACCCAATCTTCGGAGTCTGGTAGCCCTAGTAATTCGACTTCATCATTATCAATACGTCCAATCCGCACTCCGGTTTTCAGCTCGGTTGAGATGAGTACGCAGCCCACCATTCGCAAGAAGAGCGTCCAATCCTCGGCAACCTGATCCGCGCCACTGTCAGCAGTTAGCCACGAGTACAGAGGTTCGCCGATCGTTGCGTAGCCGGGGTGGTTGTATCGTCCCAACCAGTCGATGAATCTGGACGCCGCTCGCTTTGCAACGGGACTAATGGTCAACTTTAAACCACGCACCAACTGATCAACTTCTTCTGGAGTTCCCGTTCGAACCAACTCCGCGAGTCGAGCCAATGTTCGCGGTGTCAGAGTCAAATCGAGAGGCGGACTCGCTGCAGGATGTTGTGGGGTGGCATTCTTGCGGGCTTTCAAGTATTTCGAAGCCAGCCGGTCTATGCTCGCTTCGAATAGTTCATGTGCCGGGGTGATGCCGTTGTATTCTGGTAAATCGGCGATATCATTCGGCAACGCCGCCGCAATAGGCATCTCAAAGCCACGCGCCAAGACAGGCACGACGTTGCGTTTCTTCTCAATCGCATGCCGGATTTCCCGCCTGAGCCAGTCACCCTCGTTCTTGCACCGCTCCAGGCATCCCGGAGTCAGAATAACAATGAAATCGGTGGCATCTTCTATCTTCCGCAGCAGCGCCTCATTGAACTTTCCGCTCTTGAGGTCCTCTACGTCCAAAAAGGCAGAAAAGCCTCTACGTTCCAAGGCGTCCTTGACTCGCCCGGCCAGATGCTCTCCGCCGTCCCGCCGGTAACTGATGAAAATGTCGTGTGCTTTCACCATCGTCGAAAAGTCTGGAATTGCCGCAGCGGATTCGCCGGAATCCATCACAATTGCCGCCTCCGAGCTCATAAACCGGAATCTCAGTTTTGAAAACGGATTCCCTGCAATTGTACGCTCATTGGCACAAATTGCGAGACCGACGGGGTAGTTTCAAGGGAAAAGTCGGGCGATTCGCTGCCATCCTTGCCTCCCCCGCCTCATCGAGAGCCCTCCAAGTCAATTGGCGGGTTACCCACATCTCGATCTACCACCACGATTGGGTGCCCAGATCGTGTTCTTAAGACACGGGATCGTGCTCTGGTTCGGTGCTAGGGTCGAGTCACACCTTGGCTAACACGCCGCCGGTTAGGCGCTCTTTGAGGAGTTCGTGGCCGCGGGTTAGTAAGTCGTCCAGGGGGAGTTTGCCGGAGTCTACGTCCGCCAGAATGGCGCGCTGGGCCTGGTACTCGCGGTTGACGATGCCGGCTTTGGACTGGAGCATGCGCCAGGCTTTGCGGCGCTCGGTGCAGAACATGACTAACTGGCGCGAGAGTGCGTAGTAAGTTGTCTTGCCGGCGTCTTCGACGGTGATGTAGACGCCGAAGTCGGGGATGAAGGCGCGGTGGCCGGGAGTTACATAGCGGCGGTAGACCACGTCTTGTTGAGTGATGCGGACCAGCATGTTATCGAGCGGGATGAGCTTGGCGGCGGCTTCGGGCTTGATCTTCTTGAGGTGGTTGCGGAAGCGGGCCTCGGTGGTGCACCAGTGGGCTACGGTGTAGCGGCGGGTTTCGCCGGTGGCCTTGTCTTTGGTCTCGTACCAGTCGAGGTCGATGCTGGGGTTGCCCTTGACGTCGAGGGCTTCCTGGTAGGTTTCGCCGAGGCGGGGGTTGAAGACAAACTCGGGCACGCCGCGGGAGTCGCGAACGCGCTGTGCCTGGTGGAGGGCCATGTCGTCTGCGACGCCGTGCTCGGGCTGGCAGGTGGTGAAGGCCTGGATAAACATGGTGCCGCGGTACTCGAGGCCGTCGAGGATGGCGCGGTAGAGCTTGGGGGCGTTGGCCATCGAGACCTGCGCGACGAAGGGCGAGCCGTGGCCGGCGAGGAAGGTCTCGGCGACGGTCTTCTTCTCAGTGTTCTTGCCCTGGGTGGCGGAGCCGAAGACGTTCATGTCGTTGCCGCCGAGCATGGGGGTGGAGTCAGAGTTCTGGCCGCCGGTGTTGGAGTAGACCTGGGTGTCAAGCATGAGGACCTTGACGTTGGGGCGGTTCTGGAGGATGACCTTGGACATGTTCTGGTAGCCGATGTCGCCCATGCCGCCGTCTCCGCCAACGGCCCAGACCTTGGGCAGCTCGACGATTTCCTGGTCGGTCATGAGGGCATCTGTGAAGTGGCAGAGGTTGTAGTATTCCTGCTCGTCGATGACGTCTGAGCTTCCGCCGGTGGAGGAAGCGCCGTCGCCTTCGACGCCGGCGACGCGGGTGAGGAGGATGTCGGCAAGGCGCTCAGGGATGACGGAGCGGCGGGCGTGGTCGACGATGAAGCTTTCGCCCATGAGCCAGCCGACGGTGACGCCGTCCTGGAAGAGGGAGTTCATCCACGGGTAGGGGTGGGGGTTGTTGGGTGCGGTGGAGCCGTAGACGGTGTTGCAGCCGGTGTGGGCGGCCATGGCCATCACAGACATTCCGTTGGCGAGGCGGCCGTCGACGGCCTGAAGGCTCTTGTGGTTGAAGGCCTCCGTAAGCAGGACGGCGGCGATGGCTTCGACGAGCTGGGCGTCGGTGAGGAGGCCGTTGGCGGTTTCGTAGGCGGCGATGCGGGCGAGGGTGTCGGCATCGTCTTCTCCGCCGAGCGAGAGGACGAGATGGGCGATGGCCTTGCGGAGGAGGGCGTACTCGGCGGGGCTGCTCTTTTGGAGAGCGGCCAGCTTCGCTGCGCCGGTCTTTTCGAGCTCGCCGGCCTTGGCGACGAAACGGTCGCTCTTGGCGTGGTAGACGGGGCGCATGTAGGCCTCAGTGACCGCGGCGATGGAGCGGAGGACGGACTTTTCACCGCAGCCGGCGCATGCGCCGTCGCCGGAGACGAGTGCGTCGTAGTTGGTGCGGACCATGAGCATGTTGCGCAGGGTCGCGGTCTTGGAGTCGGCGGGATTGGCGGCGTTGAAAAGGCCGAGGTACTTCTGCGAGGTGTCAGGGAGCAGGTCAAGGAAGCCGGTGCCGGTTTCGTGCTCGGCGTTGACCTCTTCGGTTTCGGGGACCATGCGGAGGGCGTTGTGGTCGCCGCAGGCGGTGACGCAGGCTGCGCAGCCCTTGCAGAGGTCGGAGACAAAGATAGAGAAGACGCCGCCGGAGCCGGGGGCCTTGCGCTCTGGCGAGCTGAAGATGGCCGTGACCTTCTGATAGGCCATGGGAACCTTGTCAATGATGGCGAAGAACTGGGTCTTGGCGTCGGCGGAGAGGCCTTCGATGCCGGCGGTGACGTCGCGGAGGATGGCGGGGACGGGGGTTCCCGTTTTCACGTCGGCGACCATGCGCTGGCGGGTTTGCTTCTCGATTTCGGGGAGGGCGGCGAGGAGCTTGCGGCGGCCGGATTCGTCGGCGACGTAGTAACGGATGGCGGTGGAGAGGAGGGTGCTGAGGTCCTGCGAGGTGTTGGGCAGGGCGGTGTCAGGGCAGACGGAGATGCACTCCATGCACTGGGTGCAGTTTTCCGCGATGAACAGCGGGGTTTCGCGGCGGGCGACGTATTTGGAGGCGGTGTCGCCGGTGGCGGCGGCGATCATGCCCATGGCGGCGAGGGGCGTGGCGGGCTGGTTGTAGCCGAGGCCGGAGCGGAACTGGGCATCGAAGTTGGCGACGCTGGCGATGGGGGTGCGGGCGGCCTGGGCAGCGGGCATGGCGTGGGTGCGGCAGCCGGTGGAGCAGCCGGCGGCAGTGGCCAGTTCGACGATGGGCAGGAGTGCCTGGCCGCGGAGGCTGGAGCGGTCAGCGGCGGCGAGCGCGCCGATCTTGATTTCCTTGACCTGATCGAAGCCCTGCATCATGACTTCCATGTTGGACTGGACGACGGCGTCGCCGAGCTTGCCGAACTTCTTGACGTACTGCTTGTGGACGACGTCGCGGTACTGCTGCTGGGTGATGCCGAAGGTGTCGAGGAGGCTGCTGACGGCGAAGAAGGCTCCGAGGAAGGCGTTGCCCTGCATGCGGAGCTGGAGGTCGGCGCGGTCAGTGGCTTTCTTGGCGATGGCGAAGCCGGGGAGGGTGAAGACGCGGATGTTGTTATCGATGATCTGCTTGCGAGCCCACTGGGGAAGGCGCTCCCAGGCCTGCTCGCCTTCCTCGTCGGACTCCCAGACGAGGGAGCCGCCGGCGGCCATGCCGTCGAGGGGGTTGCAGTGGGTGAAGGCCTTGGGGTCGCAGCAGAGGACGACGGTGACGTGGCGGAGGTCGCAGTTGGTGCGGATGCGGTCTTTGGCGGCGACCATGAAGTAGCTGGTGGGCGCGCCCTTCTTCTCTGAGCCGTACTTGGGGTTGGCGCTGACGTGGATGACTTCCTTGGGGTTGCCGAGGTCGTCGACGAGGCCATCGCGCTCGAAGAGGAGGTCGTTGAGGTCGCCGATGATGGCGCCGAGGTTTTTGCCGGTGGTGATGGCTCCCCAGCCGCCGATGGAGTGGAAGCGGACGGCCTCAGCGCCTTCGGGGAGCAGGGAGGGTGTTTCGTCGCCGACGACGGCGTAGGGGTGGTCGATGCCGAGGACGAAGAAGTCGACGTCGGAGGCCTTCTTGCCATCCTGGCGGGCGCGGCCGGCGGTGACGAACTCGTAAGCGCCGATGATGTGCTCGGGGCGGAAGTCGCGGGAGCCGAGGCCGTAGGTTGCGCCGTAGATCCTGGGGATTTCAGCGAGGGTGATTGCGCCGGACTGGGCGGCCTTGGAGAGTGCGGTGCGGATGTCGCGGCCGAGGGGGTTGTCGCCGGCGAGGGGCTCGTCGGTGCGCTCGAGGATGATGACGTTCTTCTTGCCCTTGAGGGCGGCGACGACGGCGGCCTCAGGGAAGGGGCGAATGACATTGATATGGATGGAGCCGACGGTGATGCCGCGGGTTTGGCGGAGGTAGTCGACGCCAGCCTCAATGTTTTCCGCAGCGGAGCCGAGGGAGACGAAGACGGTGTCGGTGTCGTCGGTCTTGTATTGGGTGATGAGGCCGTAGTGGCGGCCGGTGAGCTGGCCGAAGTCCTTGTACGCGGCTTCAAGAAATTCGAGAATGGGCTCGACGAAGTTGTTGCGGCGGGCGACGACGCCGTTCATGTAATGTTCCTGGTTCTGGACGGGGCCGAGGAGGACGGGGTTGGCGAGGTCCATCATTTTGGGAACGCGGCGGCGGGTGGGTCCAAAGAGAATGCGCTGGGCCTCAGTGGGACAGTCGATGATGTCCTCGGGCGCGCCGAGGTACTCGCGGATGAGGGCGGATTCATGTTTATAAAACGTGCGCTCGAGGTGGGTGGTGAGGAAGCCATCCATGATGTTCATGCCGGGGGTGAGGGAGAG
>Ga0302319_10014202_pt1 | contig 14872 bp, 13 predicted proteins | sample Bog_T0_2_FD_203319 | JGI IMG/M metagenome (GOLD analysis project Ga0302319, IMG submission 203319) | Peat permafrost microbial communities from Stordalen Mire near Abisko, Sweden - Bog_T0_2 | ecosystem: Environmental > Terrestrial > Soil > Wetlands > Peat | place: Sweden: Abisko, Stordalen Mire... | reverse complement strand
AAAGGAATTCGAGAGTGTTCCTTCACCAGCCGTGCGTTCGCTCGGCTCAAGGTCTCGGCACGGATGTGATTTTGCTGGACCCAGGCCAAGCGTGCGTAAGATAGAGCGGGCAGCTGGTTTTGCACTACGGGTTCGAGATTGATGTTGCAAGCTTCGGCCGTCAACACCGCGCACACGCTGAGGGCAAGATCTTCCACCGCCGCTTCACGCTCGTTGATGTGCTGAAATTCGTCGGCGAATCCGGTCAGCGCCTGCACTTCGAGGAGCGCGTCGGGAAGATCGATTCGCGGGATCAGCGCGTTCACCTGGCGCCGCAATTCGAGCAAACTCGCCGGCTCGTCGAGCTTGTCCAATGGTGTCAAACAAAGACGGTCGCGGCCGTTCTTCTTTTCGACCCGGACATCCGGATCTTCGGCGGCAAGGCTCTCGCCGGCACGACGGTACGCCTCGTTTAGTTGTGTCGCGAGCGCCTGTAGTTCTGGTTCGGCATTCGTTTGATGCCCCAAAGTGCGGCAGATGGCCGGCCGCGCTTGATTCCAAGCGTCTCCCTTTAACAGCTTGGCGCACGGATCGCTCCAGCGCTCACTTTCGGCGAGGAAGATGTCGCGGCGGTGTAAACCATCCCGCAAACGTGCCAACGTGCAAAGCGTGTAGAACCTCTGATCCGGTACCTCCCCGTTAGAAAAGACCAGTTTGCGCCAGTTGGCGCAGATGACCGATTGGGGTGCCTTATCCATCGAGACATCCGGTTTGCCTTCCCGTCGCTTCAGAAACGCCAAGGCTTCGAGCACAGGCTTCGCAGCTGCCGTGCCGTCAAATTCGATGGTTTGCAGTAGTGTCGGAAGAAAGCGGCGCATCTGGCTGTAGTGATGGACGAGATGTTCATAGTAATGGGTCTCATCTTCACTGCGGCTCAGCTTGTCCACAGTGTTGACATCCTTTTCCAACTGCTCTCGGGGGACCAGCGCAAAAATGGCTGCCCGCAAGGCAAGATCAGGTTGGCTCGCGTCGAGCACGACGCGCATGGCATCGCGCAGCCGCAACGCCGCCCGGTCGAGATCCGAAATTGTCCGCAGGCGTTCTGCTTCGCCCTTGTTGTCGGCCCTTCGTACGCTCTCGGCAATCAACTGGTTCAGCAGTTCTATGGCATCGTCCTGTGCCACGATTCCATAGACTCGCGCAAACGCCAGTAGGGTGGCGCTCCGGCGTTGCGTTTGCATCCGGGCAACCGACTGCGCTTTGGCGGCGGCCGCATAACGGGCCAGGGTCTTCACCCGTCCTGGAGGTACGTGCGACAGCGTCAGGTCCTGCACTCGCAATTCTCGAAACTCGTTCAGCCGAAGCAGTGCCTCTTGCATCCCCGGTGCACTTATGTGAACAGCGGGCTTGCGCAAACGATCCAGCGCGGAGAGGCGACTCGTTTCTGGCGTGAGTAGAAGCGCTTCCAGGCGTTTGCGTTGCTGCGAGTTTGGCAACCCAGCCAGGACCTTCCAGAGCCGCTCGGCCGCTCGGTCCCGCACCGTTGCCACTAAACGGGCCAACGTGGTGACGCCCGGCAAAAGAATTCTCCGTTCAATGAGCCGCGCTGTAGCCAGATCGAATAGCACGATTGGACGTTCCGCACTCAACCACGAGCGTGTGTACAGCCACCGCACCAATCGCCAGTGCTCCGGCTGGTTGTTAAAATCTCGATAGTCGTGCCGCTCACGTATCTCGGCGGCATGTCCCGTATAGGTCGCGGGCCTTTCGGCGTAGCCTGCCAGGCAACTCGGATCGCTGATTCCAAGTTGACAGGCGAGGTGTCTCACCACAATACGCGGGAGATCGGTTGGGTCTGGAAGAAAAGTGCCCAGAAAGCGCACCGTGCATAGCTGAGCGGCATAGCCCAGCCGGTTGTGAACGCCGCGATGTGCGGCAATTTCGCTCCGCTCCTGATCGTCCAGGAAGAAATATTTGGCGAGTTGAGCAGGCGTCGGGTCTCCATTGTAACGGCCGTATCGGCGCGATTGTTCCGCCGTGAGAAAGTCTACAGGCATGTGCTCGTCATCTCCTCAAGAAAAAGCACTCCCTCCGGGCTGGTCTCAGATCTGGGGGAGGAGATGACCGACAACTCAAACGAGATGGGAGACGGGCTTCCCAAAAAGTTTAGCTGATGCAGACTGAGGTTTCAGCAAGAGAATCTGCGACAATCCGGCGTTTCGTCGACAAAAGCATCTGTAACCAATTGAATAAAAACCAGATAGAGCTTAGCGTAAAATTTCGTTCCAATTCTACTGGGACCCCCATATCGCTGAACTGTTAGGCATCTCCTTGGACGCAGCGGTAAGCCACACTCAACCTGGCTCGCGCGGTAAGTGTCCAACTGATCCGCTGCTGCGCCGCTATGCGGAGATCTACAGCGTGTCGGTTGAGTGGATTCTTACCCACCACGAAGATCAATAGACACTTGTACAGCCAATCTTGTACCGGTACAAGATGAGGTGTCCATCGACACACCTCGTTTTTCGGAGCATCATCAGTGCATGATGAATGCCGCAACCGCAACCGCCAGCGAATCACAACCAAAGCGAGTACGCACGAAACTACCCCGCGTGTCTCCCGCCGAGCTGCAGGAGATCATGTCAGACCCGGAGCGCTGGGTCCCGGTTGCAGCTCGAGTATCTCGACGACCGGAGCAGCCTCTGTTCCTCTTTGAGCGGGTCAGGAGGGGCGAAACAATCAAAGTAAGTATTGGCCGCTCGTTCTCGCTGTTAGTGGTCGGAACTATGCTAATCGTGAGTAGAATGTTCGGGGGCGGAGCGAACATCGAGTGGCTTGCTGCGGCCTGGCGCGTTGTGAAACCGATTCGATGGTGAAGAGCGGAAACGGCTAGCGGTAGGAGCCTGCATACCCTTGTGGCTTCCGAAAACTACTGGAACCAACCGACGAAAGGCAGCCGTTTTTCCGCCACCCCTTGATGATAGGTAGCGAAGGTCTAAATTTCGCGAATCGAGTTGAGATCAGCGGAGATATCGAAAGAATCTGAAGGCCAAAGGGGAAGGATTCTCCCATTAACCTTTTGAAAATACTGGACTTATCCAGATTGTACTGTCTTTGTTGAGGCTTGGGGCTTCAGCAAGATTGATTTTCGGATGGTTTAGGGGTATCATTTGAGTGTCAGCGTATGAACGGAGCGGCTTGTCCGCGCGCTGACCCCGCCAAGCAATTGGCCCTCACCCAAGTGTGAGGATATATTGAAGAGGTCCGATTAGCGTAAGTTTAAAGAGGCTCCCCAAAAAGGAGCCTCTTTCATTTATTGCGGCGGCACTTTGATGGGCTTGTTGTGAAGGACGTTGAACAATATCACGTAAAGCCCGATGGGTTTCTTGTGCGGCCTGTTGCTTCCGTGCTGCGCATCGCGCCCATAAGCGCTCTGCACGAATAGATTCAAGCGGCCTTTTTTAGAAGAACGCGAAGCGGCGAAGAAAACGTCATATTCGGTCACGGTGCCGTTTTCGTTTATGACATCTACGGAAAAGAAATTTCCTTTGCCGGTGTGATAGCACTTCCGCTGCGCGAGGGTTTCAAGGATGGCCGGGAGCCGTTTGGATAATTCGTACCGTTGAAAATCGAAGATGCGTGTTTCGCGGTTGTCGCCATAGAGCATGGCGGCATCCGGGGTTTCACTCGGGTCAATCGCGCGCGTAAAGCAGTGCAGGGAAAAAATGATATCTACATCGTAAGACCGTGCGGGCTTTCCTGCTTTCGCCGGTTGCTGGTAGCAGCAAGAGCGCGGATAAAGGTGGGTTAGCTCATAGGTCGTCCCGTCGAATGTGAATGGTTTCCACTGCACTTAGCGATTTCCTTTATCCGGCAAGGGCACCCTTGGACATGAAGCGTTTATGTTTGCAAGCTCCTACAACTAACCGACACGAGGAACGCAGTAAAGCTGGTGGAGCAGATGAGCCGGAGGTACGTCCAAGACTGTGCGCAGTGCAAGACGGATGGTAACAAGCCTCTGCATGCAGCGCTGATGTAAAGCAAGGGCAGGGAAGCGCCAGACCTTAATCTCGGTCCGGCTCCCTAACCTCGCGCGGCAAGATCTCCACGTTGATGTTGCGGACCCTCAGCACATGGACACGGTGATGACCATCAAGAATGGTCCCGTCCGGTCTCGTCTTCAGGGAATGCTCCTGGCCGGGAACGAGCGACTGTATCAGCTTGTCAGTCGTGAATTTTTCAAAGATGGCAATTTTGGAACTGATTAACGATGCATGAAGCGACTTTAAAGGGGTCTCGCTCATTGAACACCCGCCAGCGTGTTCGCATAGTACTTTTCGATCCACTGGCGCTGCTCTGGTGTCTCTGGGACAGATACGCCCCGCGCCGCAGAAATTCGTTTGACGGCACTCTCTGGGTCTAACCCTTTCGTCAGAAGAAGACATGCAGCCACTAATCCCGTGCGACCGACGCCTTGCCGGCAGTGGAGCACTACATTTCGGCCGCCGTCGAGTTCGGCTTCAAGCTTCTGTAATGTCTGCGTCAGTTTGCCTTCCGATTTCGGTACGTGTCTATCGAGAATGGGGAAAGACAAGAACTTCATGCCTTGGGCCTTTGCCTGTGCCGCTTCCGCCACGATATCGAGATCTTTTTCCTCCTCTGGCGTCAACAGGGAACAAATGGTGTCAACATGATCGCGCCGCCAGGTTGTGATTTCATCGGGGAGCCAGTCCCCGCCACGTGGCCGCGAGGCTAAAGCCAGCCTTCCCGGCCAAGGTCCGTCAACCCAGTAAAGTTTAGTCCCCGATATTTCCGGCTTGATGTGAAAGGCAATGCCCTCAGGTGTAACACTAACGCCTTGAACATTTGATGCGAGCGAAGCGCCGGTCAGATCCAGTTTGCCATCTGGAGTCAAGCGCTGAGAGAGCAGGTGATCGAATTCCTTTCGGTTGTTTGACTGCTCATCAGGAGTAACGTGGAAATGGATCTGTGCTCGGACATCCTCTATCAGTCCCATCAGTTGACCAATGAAACCGCGCGTGTTCGCATCAGAGATCATCTTGGCGCCGGAATTCTCAAAATCCCAGTAGGCCTTTGATAGCTTGTTGTCCCACTCGGCAAGCTCGTTCAACGGGATGCGCCGCTCACTGCCGGCAGACGTCTTCTCCCGTGCACTGATAATATCCGCTCGTTTCTTCGACTCGAAAAGATCAGCCAGGTATTCGATGTCTTTGGTTTTTGCAAAGGTTGCAAGCAGACGCAGCACCTTGTAAGGTGGCTCCTGGCCTTTTTCGTACCGGATGATCGTGCGCTCACTTACGCCGATCGCGTGCGCGAGTTCCTTGCGGCCGCCCGGCAGCTTTTCTCTCAGGTTGAGGATTGCTTCAGCGGTGCTCACAGCAACGATATTATCACCGTTTCAATGAATTTGTCGAATCTTGTTTAACTTGTTGTATTTTAGATATTTTATTGTCTATATATCAAACAACTATTGACATTATAAGAATTTGTCATGTATTCTTTTGGATGGATGGCTACATGGATTTCTCGACGCGACGCGGCGTTGACGTTTCGCAGGTCAATCAAAAACGCGCCACCGGGAGTGTCTGCCCCCTCCAACAGGCGAAGGGCTGGGAAACCGCTCTTCGCGTTGCTTGCTTGTCTCAAATGAAATTCAAGAAAGGAACAATAATGCAAATTGAAAAGAACGTCGCAAAAATGGACCACGTTGCGGAGGATTAACGCTTTGTCGTCACAGTCGAACACCGGCACGCTGCGCTATTACAAAAGAGAAAGCGGGAATTGTGCTTACCAAAAGTCATGCCGGATTTGTTTAAGCAGAGAGTCAGGTACGGCGGTTAAATTGGCCCGCTCCACTTCCGAGCTTCCTGCGCGACCTGGCGCTTATGGACGGGCCGCTATTTCGCACCACGGGGCGCTCGACCGCCACACCGCACCGCATGACGCAGCAAGCCGCTACTTTTGCCGAAATATACACCTTCGCTACCTTAAGCGATTTAGGGGATTAGAAATTCACGTATGATGTGGTGCAGAGAGTGAGAATAAATCAGGAGGCTCTAACGTAAGCGAAGTGAAAATGGGCATCAGTCAAAAAAAGACGGATGGGTCTGAAGTAGCCAAACAATACGATGGGATACGACGCGAGATGGCGAGGGCAACTTTGCCAGCAAGCCCGCAGGCATACTCCATTGATGGCCGGACCTTCGGTTATGAGATTCCGTTGAAGCAGGCTCTTCCCGTTGGGAGTTATGTCAGCATTACTACGCAAAACGCCAGCTATTTGGGACAGATCACGGATCAGAACGTTGTAATTCGCGAAGGGCCCCAATACGGCATCGGTCTAGACCCGGAAGGCCTTTTGCAACTCAAAAGCTCGAATAGCGATCCCCATTTTGTTGACCGAGTTCGGATTCGCGACGTCCAAGGCGGAGGGGACTTGATCGGGCGGTCAACGCCCAGCGGAGTACGGCCAACCACTGGCTGTGATGTCTTTGAGGAGGGCGCGTTGGAGCCCGCATCTGTCCAAACGATCACTTCTTATCATGCCATCAAAGGCGAAGGTCAACTGAACGTGGGCTATGCGTTAGGAACAGAAGCAGGAAAGGCACGAGTTCAACTCTGGCCAAAGGGGTTTCGCCGACACACCTTTATGTGTGGCCAGTCGCGCTCTGGCAAAACATTCGCGCTGGGAGTCATTATCGAGCAGCTGCTGCTGGCCGCCGCCGATCTTCGTATCATCGTTATCGATCCCAACTCGGACTTTGTGAGACTGGCGCAGATCCGCACGAAGGAAGAGCACGACTTAGCGCTGCATGCCACTAGCTCCGATGAGGAATACTCGATGAGAAAAAGGCGATACCAGCCGCTGTTATCGGCTATTCGAGTCCTGCGTCCAGAGCCGTTTAGCCCCCCCGGACTTAAGATTCGTCTCAGCGATCTGGGCTCCGACGAGCAAGCTGGGGTTCTAAGCTTACATCCCACACGCGATCTTAAGGCCTTCAACACTTTTTCGGGGATCCTCGACAGGTTTCGTGGGAGGCAATACTCTTGGCAAGACGTCGTTGACACGCGAAAAGGGGATGCTCACGGGTATGCGAGCGAACTATATATGCGCATCGCGAACCTCCGCGTTGCCGACTGGGCTGTTTGGTGCAAAGGACAGGAGCCCTCTATGCAAGAAGTCATGAAGCAAGAAGACTGGCGCTGTGTTGTGGCCGACGTGGGGTCCCTGCCGTCCTCAGCTGAGCGGGCGCTTGTAGCAGTTGCGGTTTTAAGCCACGTCTGGAAAACGAAGGACCGCAGTAAGCCTGTGCTGCTTGTTCTCGATGAAGCGCACAACATTTGTCCTCAGGAGCCGACGAGCCAAATTCAAGAAATCGCTACCGACTACCTCACTAGCATAGCGGGAGAGGGCCTCAAGTACGGGGTGCGGCTCCTACTTGTCTCACAGCGCCCCGCGAAGATACATACCAGCGTCCTTACTCAATGTGAAAATCTCATCCTGATGCGAATGAATTCGCGAGCGGACCTGGAGTCGCTCACCCACACGTTTTCTCAAGTACCGGCCACCCTAATGGCACAGTCGAGATACTTCAGTCAGGGCGAGTCGCTGATCGCCGGCGAAATCGCAGTTAGCCCAACGTTTGCCAAGTTTGAAGGTCGGCTTACACAAGAGGGCGGCGGCGATGTCCCGGCTACGGCCGCTTAAGGAGCTGAGGCGCGGCCGGGCTATCAGGCGATTTTTTTGCTACCACCCTCGGAATCACGTTAGCGCTTTCATCGTCGGCTCTCCGGCGGCTGAGTGGTGCTTGGCTTCGTCCAGTACCCGGAGTTACTCGCTCTTAGTTGGGCGGATAGCTGACCCGTTAATTCGAGAAGCCAACTCAACATACTATAACGACAGTATTAGGTTCTTCTGTTTACTTACTTGACTAGCCGCCGAGGTAACCGAAAAATGGCCGACGAACGAAACATCCAACATCTTTCAGAGGAAGAAGCTCTTGACCAGATTGTAGAGACAGTGCAGCATGGGGAGCGGGCTTCGGCTCCCTTTGCGCTTGTGTTGGGTTCGGGCTTCAGTTATGGCTTGGTCCCCACCGTGCGGGAGCTTGTTGAGGAGAGCTTACCGTTGTGGGTCGAATCCGGCCACAATAGACAACGCTTCGAAGCGTTAAAGGCGGGATCTGCTGGGGGCCCAACTCCCCTCACGCGAGCGTATTGGAATAAGTTCGTCGCGCGCAACTCAGCTCGCGGATTAAGCCTCGGGCTCGATCCAGACACCGGCCTTCCCGAAGAATACGCTGATGCATATAAAGCGGCCTTCGACCCGCGCTACATCGGGGCAGTGGGCGAGCCAGCTGAAGCACGCAAATTTCAGCGAACACTAATGCGACTAGACCAGCCTCGCCTGAATGCCGCCCATTTCCTTCTTGCGTCCTTATTGGGATTACAGCCTTATAAGTCAAGAAGAAACCCTCTGTTCAATGCCGAAGCCGCCTTTTGCCGTGTCATCCTGACAACGAATTTCGATCCGTTCCTCCAGATCGCCCTCCAGTCGGTTAATCGGTTGTATCTGATGAGTGACACGCCCGAACTCGGGGTGAGTGACGAGATACTCGACGACCAAACCGACACAATTCATTTGGTTTACCTGCACGGCAGTATTCACCGTCGAGCCCAAGCGGCAACCGACACAGATATCGCGGCTCTCAAGGCTAAGAACGCCCGCGTTCTAGCTCCGGTCCTCAAACGGCATGGCGTGATCGTTCTGGGCTACAGTGGGTGGGACGACGCAATCGTAGAAGCCCTTGCAGCCTGTGATCGTTTTGATCATAGGCTCTACTGGTGTGGACGTCAGAGCGATCCTTTGACGAAGGGAGCCGTTGGTCCTAGAGTGCCTGAAATCTTGCGCAAGCCGGCGGCTGTTTATGTACAGATCGGCAGCGCGGGCAGTTTTATGGGCAAACTGTGTGCTCGTTTGGTGGTAGGGTTGCCTCGCCTGCTGGACAACCCAATCGCTCAAGTCCGGGAGATGCTTGAGACCATCGATCTGGCTGAGTTGGAGCCGATTACGTTACTAGATCTCGGGGGTTCGGATAGTCCAGACCCGCTAGACGGGCGGCTTACTCCAGACGTGTTTGCCAAGGCTCAAAAGGCGACTATCCTAATGCTGGGGCAGGCCGAAAAGTATTTTCTGGCTGAGGCGCAAGGTGATCGCTTGCTCTCGTCGGCCCGTGTTGCCGCGACGTTGGGCAACTTCGAAGAGAGCGCGAGGCTTTACACCCAAGCGCTAGAGATCGGTTCGCCGAGAGCCGACCTAGTTCGCGAATTGCTGATAGGCCGCGCTCGATCCTTTCATCACACAGGCAAAACAGAGGAGGCTCAGGCCGATTTGACCCATCTGATCGAACTTGCGGGTGTGCCGGCAGGTCAGCTAGCGCAGGCGTTCCTCAACCGTGCGGTCATCCGTTTGAATAACGGCGATCTTCACCTAGCGCAAGCCGACTGGACAAGTTTGATCGAGCTTTCGGACGCGCCAGCCGAGTACATGGCCCCAGCGCTCGTCAACCGTGGAGTCGCCTGGTCAAAAAAGGGCGATGAGGACAAAGCCATGGCCGATTTCACCCGCGCCATCGAGCTTCCGGGCGCGCCAGTCGACAGTATGGCCGAAGCGCTTCTCTACCGCGGACACAGGTGGCTTAAGAAGGGTGACAGCGACAAAGCCCTGGCCGATTATAGCCGCGTGATCGAGCTTCCGAGCGCGCCGCCAGCCGAGTACATGGCCAGCGCGCTCGTGAATCGTGGACTCGGGTGGTCAAAGAAGGGTGACAGCGACAAAGCCCTGGCCGATTATAGCCGCGTGATCGAGCTTCCGGGCGCGCCAGTCGGGTATGTGGCTAACGCGCTCGTGAACCGTGGACTCGGGTGGTCAAAGAAGGGTGACAGTGACAAAGCCCTGGCCGACTATAGCCGCGTCATTGAGCAGTTGCCGGGTGCACCAGTCGATCAGGTAGCCCGCGCGCTCGTGAACCGTGGACTCGGGTGGTCAAAGAAGGGTGACAGCGACAGAGCCCTGGCCGATTATAGCCGTGTCATTGAGCAGTTGCCGGGTGCACCAGTCGATCAGGTGGTATCCGCGCTTGCCTATCGCGGGTGGAGACACTACGAACTCGGAATGTTTCCGGCATTTCTTCGCGATACTGAGACCGCCCTGAGCCAGCGCTCTATTCTGACCTCATTCAGTCTGGCCCCGATCGCTTTCAACTTAGGGCTCGCGCTGCTGGCGTCCGGGCGCGACGAGGAAGCACTAAGCGCCTATAAGCGAGCAGCGGCGGAGTTTCCCAAAGCGGTCAAAACGCACGGCCTACCCGACCTTGTGGAAGCCCAGAAAACTTGGCTCTCCAAAGAACGCGCCGCCCGAGCGACGGGCGTTCTCCGCCCAGCGAGGGCAAAGAAAGCCGTGGCCGGAAAATGAGGTGGTGTGTATGTTCCGTCGATAGCGTAAGCATTGTTGTACGGAAGCCTTTTTATTAGACGATAAAGTATGTTATCGTCTAGTAAAACCGGGCAGGGAGCCCGCACCAACATGGCCAACGAAATCGCTCTGCAAAGGAATCTGGCTGACGTTCCGGCGCTCATCACCCAAACCGGTGGCAATGCGCGCTTCGCCTACGATGAGTTTTTTAAGGCCACCCTCAACAATCCGCACACGCGCCGGGCGTATGGCCGTATCGTGGATCGGTTCCTGAATTGGTGCCTGGCTCGCCCAGTGGAACTACACCGCATCACGCCGGGTCTGGCCGGTGACTATATCGGCCAGCTCGCTGGTTCGGCGCCCACCAAGAACCAGGCCTTGGCGGCGCTGCGGCATTTCTTCGATGCCTTAGTCCAGCGCCATGTCGTCCCGCTCAATTCCTTCGCCTCCGTGCGCGGCATCAAGTACAGCGTGACCGAAGGCAAAACGCCGGAGATCAGCGTCGAACAAGCTAAGAAGCTGTTCCGTTCTTTGCATGTCGAGGATGTGGTGGGGCTGCGGGATCGCGCGATCATCGGTGTCCTCGCCTATACCGGCGCGCGCGTCGGAGCGGTGGCCCAGCTCCGCCTCATGGATTACCGCAATATGGGCGAGCAGCGCGTCTTGCGGTTTCGCGAAAAAAACGGTAAGGATCGAGAGATCCCGGTGCGCCACGATCTGGATGCCTGGCTTCGGGAATACATCGCGGCGGCCGGCATCGAAGAAGAGTCGCGCACATCCCCGTTATTTCGCGCGGCGGACGGCAAACGTAAAGTGCTCACCGCTGAGCGCTACGCCGCGCATTCCATGCGCCAAATGCTGAAGCGACGGTTAAAGGATGCCGGCTTGCCGGAACTGTTTTCGCCGCACTCCTTCCGCGTGGCTGTCGTGACCGATCTATTGAGACAGGATGTGCCACTGGAAGATGTGCAGTATCTCGCCGGACATTCGAGCCCGGTCACGACTCGCATCTATGATCGGCGACGGCGGCGCGTCACGCGCAACATCGTCGAGCGGATTTCCATCTAGAACCAGGGTGACCGAAATCCCGCGAGCCGACCAGGCCCGAGAAGATCACGCGCCCGCGCGGCGTTCGTTTTCGACGTTGCCGCGAGTTTGCAGCGTTATGCTGAAATTCATGGCTGAACCCGATCTGCCCGAACTGGAAGACATCCGCAGGATCGTTCTCGATCAACTGCTGCCCGGCCATCATCTGAAGTCTGTCGAGATCACCGTTGGAACGCTGGTCGAAGGTCAAGAGCCGCAATTTACGGTGCTGATCGGGCTTTCAGAAGATCCTGACGCAGACCCCGACATGTCGTACCATGAGATCACCAGCCGCATTCGCGAGAGGTGGTCCCGTGACAATCTTTACGTAAAGATTCACTGCGAGGACAGCAAGGCGGGCGAAGATTTCACTGTCACCTTCTCGCCCGATTTGTCACCGGAACAAATAGCAGCCGCGCTCAGTGCATTAGCCGACTATTACAGAGCATGCGGCGGCGTCGGCTTCAAAACTGGTTTTGAACTCCAGACGGTTAGCGTGAGACAGCCTGTGTATGCGAGATGAAGGCGTCTTTACTCGTGTCATTGCACGCATAAAGGCCCTGCTTCCTGCTGACTGGCGCGGCCGAGCCGGTGAAGAATTCCGTGAGGGTACGCGAGTCGTCTCCGAATTCGCCGAAGAAAACCGCCTCCTTCCGGAAGACATACTTCGTGATGGCGTAGATTTAGGACGTCGGGCTATCGAAGGTCTTGCAACCGAGAAACACGCCGGCGCTGAGAAGAACTATGCAGAAGCCCAAAAAGCGTTTGTCGACATGGAAGAGAAGAAAATTGAAATCGCTCTGAAGAAACGCTCTTTCGAAGTGGATATCAGCCAGAAAACTGCCAACATTGAAAAAACTCAAGAGGAGACCAGAAAGCTAAAGGCTGAGGCTGACTTGGCAGAGATCAATGCTTTGAAAGCTCGAATCGAACTACAAAAGACGCTGGCCGAAGCTGGTGTTGCGATCCATCGAGATGAGCGTGGGAATTTCACTGTACTGACGGCCGCCGCCAAATTTCTACGGGCTGCAGACGAAGAACGAGCAGAGGGTCGATCTGCCTAAACATTCCGCCACAGCGCAATTTCCTAGCGCTCGATTCGCGCTGCAGCTTTCTTCTGTACTCCAGACACAAACCACGGCAAGCCGCCGCACCAAACGTTTGTGATTCAGTTGCAGGGTCTATACCAACGTTCCTGTCACTAGCCGGAAAGTAGACCCACACCAAGCCACGCCAGTGAGCAGCGCGGTTGCTTCTTCCGACGAAGGGCGTTATAACACTCTCTGTGTCCACAAAAGAATTCATTGTTCTCGACTGCCCGTTCTGCCGGATACGTGTCCGGGCAGAAATTGCTGCCGCTCTCAAATACAACGTGGAAGGCGAACAGGCAATCTGCGTAACCATGGCATGCTGTCCAAGCTGCAGCCATCCACTGGTGGGCCACCAGGAAGATTGCGGTTATGAAGAGCAGATGGGTTATATGAGGCAGGTTTGGTCGACGCCAACAAGAGTATGGCCTTCTCCTAAGCTAAACCTCTCAGTGACCATTCCCCGTCCGATCGCAGCCAGCCTGGAAGAAGCGCAGACATGTCTTCTTTCTGGCACTTATACTGCCAGCGTCGTAATGACGGGTCGGGCGTTAGAAGCCATCGGAAGGCACTTTCATACAAAAGGTAAATCTGACAAACTGATGCTCGCTCAAGGTCTAGAAGAACTGCACACGGCTCAGATTATTGATAGGCGGCTTTATGAATGGGGCAAGGAACTGCAAACAAATCGGAACTTAGCTGCGCATGCATCAGGGCAAATCTTTGAACGCGACGATGCGGAGGACCTATTCGATTTTGCAGCCGCAATTTGCGAATACGTGTTTGTGCTCACGGAAAAATTTGAGAATTTCAAGAAACGCCAAGCGGGCAGAACCAAATTGGACGGAGCCGAGGCTGAAAAATGAACTCACGAGCTTGAACAGGTGCTTCGGGTAACAAAAGTAGCGAAGGCCGCGGCTTAAAACGCGCTGAAGGCCGTGGGTCGCGCCGCATCCACGGCCTTGCGGTGTTCCGATTCAAGAGGCGTATTCAAGCGCATTCGCAAGCTCGGAAGTGGAGCGGGCCAATTTAACCGCCGTACCTGACTCTCTGCTTAAACAAATCCGGCATGACTTTGGTAAGCACAATTTCCGCTTCCTCTTTTGTAATAGTGGCAGCGTGCTGGTGTTCGACTGTGACGACAATGCGGTAATCCTCCGCAACGTGGTCTATTTTTGCGACGTTCTTTTCAATTTGCATTATTCTTCCTTTCTGAATTTCACTTGAGACAAGCGATCGCACGCACCGCTCTGACAACATCCGAAGAGCTTGTCGCCGAAGCATTTTGCGCCGTCGACGATGTTGCGCGTGACGCGCCGCCGATCCACTTCCCTGCCGTCGAAGAACCCACCCACCCAAAATCTCTATCAAGCCATCAAGGGGCGTAGAATTATAGTCTCAAGCGCGAGGTAAAGAACGTGGAAATGATTGTTTGCCCGAACTGCAAAAAACTGACGGGCTACAAACGGGCCATTGGTTTTGGGACGTTCTTTGCTGTTTTGATCACGTTTGGGTTGTGGCTTCTTATACTTCCCATGTACCCGAAGCGCTGCATTACGTGCGGCTTCACAAAGAGTGCTAGCGTGCCATGGCACAAGACATGGAGAGGAATCGCGCTCGTGGGTTTCGTGGGACTCATTCTTATTGGGTTTCTCAGCGCTATTCGCCCGATACAGGCGCCGTCCGACAAGACGCATGCAAATACAACGGGCAGCGCTCTATTGGACTCTCCAACAGCGGCGCGTCTTTCCAGAGGAACTTCCGATGAAAAACAAGAGTGGGAGCACGCTATGACTACTCGCATCTTGAACGAGCCGTCGACAGCTGATTGCCCTATCAGGAGCGTTCATATCGGCATGATGCTTGAAGACGTTAGGAACAACCTTCCGGGCTACGTAATGGACTACCGAGGAAGCAAACAAGACCAAGAGGTGTACCATGTTGACGCCGGAAATTGCAGTGCATTTATAGATTTCGATTTGGATCAGAAGGTTGACTTCGTCGAGTATGATGCCCGCCAGACTAATGCCGGCGCTCCTGTGCATCGGCGGTCAAGTGACCCCGAACAAGAAAAGCTGAACGCGTGTGTTGCTGCCAAATTGGGAGTTGACACGGAGAGCGCAGCGAAGCTGGAAGAAGCTGGACGCAATTATTACCAGCTTAAGAAGACACTTGGTGCCGACGCGGCAGATTCCATGGGCATGATAGACAAACCCACATACAC
>Ga0302319_10014201_pt1 | contig 14873 bp, 9 predicted proteins | sample Bog_T0_2_FD_203319 | JGI IMG/M metagenome (GOLD analysis project Ga0302319, IMG submission 203319) | Peat permafrost microbial communities from Stordalen Mire near Abisko, Sweden - Bog_T0_2 | ecosystem: Environmental > Terrestrial > Soil > Wetlands > Peat | place: Sweden: Abisko, Stordalen Mire... | reverse complement strand
CCGAGGCGTGCGAAGGTATCGGCGGGCTGCAGGACGGCCCCGACCCGTTGCGCAACCTCGGTCAGCAGCCGGTCGCCAAGCGCATGTCCGCGCGCATCGTTCAGGTCCTTGAAGTTGTCGAGATCGAGGTACATCAGCATGCCGTATTCACCGCAGCGCCGCGCCGCCTGCAGCGCCTCGCCGAGCCGCTCGAGGAACAGGCGGCGGTTCGGCAGCCCGGTCAGGTCATCGTAGAACGCGAGCCGCTGGATCCGCGCCTCGGCCTTCAGCTGCTCGGTCACGTCGCGCACCATTACGTAGGCCGCAGGGCTGCCATCGAACAGGATGTCGATCGCCGTGGCGTCCACGTCGATGACGGTGCCGTCGAGTTTCACGCATTGCTGGCGCAGCGGCGGCGTCCGCGCGCCTACGGACAGTTCGCGGCGGATGCTCGCGCTCACCTGTGTGTGGTAATCGGGGTGCACCAGGTCGAGCACGGCGCGCCCGACGAGTTCCTGGGGTGCGCCGGCGCCGAACATCTGGGCGAGCGCCGGGTTCACGTACAACAGGACGCCATCGCGGTGTACCCCTACCGCCTCCGGCGTCCACTCGGCGATCGCCCGGTAGCGCTCCTCGGCCGCGCGACGCAGCGCCACCTGCGCCTCCAGCGTGCGTCGGCGGCGCAGCAGCGTGGAGGTCAGCAGCGACAGCGCGAACATCACGAACGGGAGCGCCGCGAAATGCCGCATACTCGCCACGCTGACGCCTGCGGAGGCGCGCGCGACAAAGACCGGCGGGAACAGGAAAAACGTTGCCGCGACGAGGTTGTGGTCGGCGCCCTGGTCCTGCCGGCCGGCTTGCCAGATCAGCACGCCCATCGCCACGTACCATGCGGCGATCGGTCCGTTGTTGACCCAGCGGGGAATCGCGGCGTGGCTGATGCCGGCATAGGCGCAGATACCGAGCAGCACCGCGAGCGGCACGAGCGCAAGGAGCGCCGAGCGGCGCCGCTGCGCTGCCGGGACCTCCAGGTACTCGACCAGCCCGAGCGTCGCGAACACGCCCGCCCCTGCCAGCACGAGGTGCCAGGCGGACCATTCGATATTGGGTCCCTGCGGCGTGCTGAATGAGGAGGCGAAGAACCAGGTGCCGAACAGCGTCCAGCTGATCGCGAACCAGTGCATGCCGGGATCGCGGTCGCGGTACCAGACCCAGCCATAGGTCATCGCCAGCAGGGCAAAGACGGCACCGATGACGTCGTTGGCGAGCGAGAGGGGATTGACGACCAGGTCACCGACGGCTTGTCCCATTGCGGGCCGGATTGTCGCCCGCAGATGCGACGGTGCGGAAGACGAGTCGGTCACAGAAAGCGCGGGGCCAGCCGGTCACGCCGGCGGCGAGGGACGAAATCGAGCCGCCGGAGCGGCGGCCGGTCAGATCAAGACGGGCTGCGCGGGCGCTGCGCATGCTGCGGCAGGCAGCGCAGGCGCGGGGCTCGCGCCGACGCCCGGCCCGAGGAGTCCCTTGAGATCCTCGCCCCAGAGCACCTCGCATTCGAGCAAGCGCGCCGCGAGCGCATCGAGCCGCGGGCGCTGCGCCGTGAATACCTCGCGGCAGGTGACCTGCGCTTCCTCGAGCAGCACCCGCGCCTCCTTCAGCACGCCCTCCTGGATGTCCGGCCCCAGCAGTTCCTGCGGCACGCCGGCGACACTCAGCAGGCCGAACGCCCGCGAGAATCCCAGTGTGCCCACCATGTTGATGGCGAGTTCCGAGGCTCGTTTCAGATCGTCCGACGCGCCGCTCGAGACACTGCCAAACACCAGCAACTCCGCCTCGCGCCCGCCCAGCAGCATCGCGAGGCGGCTGACGAGCTCGTCCTGCTGGTAGAGCGGATCCTCCGTGTCACGTGTGATGTGGGTGACACCGAGCGCCTGCCCCCGCGGCTCGATCGTGACGCGCTCGACGAGTCCGGCGGCGGTCCAGTGAGCCACCAGCGCATGCCCCGCCTCGTGATACGCAATACGGGTACGCAGTTCCCGTGACAGGAGATTCTTGATGGGGGAGACTTCACCGCCGAGCTGGTGCGCTTCGATGGCGCGCAGGAAGTGCGGCGCGGAGACGCTCTCGGCCTGCGCTTCGGCGGCGCAGGACGTGGCCTTGTTGACCAGATTCGCGATATCCGCCGGAGAGACCCCCGCCGTCATGCGCGCGAGCGCTGCCGTGTCGGCCGTACCGTCATGCAGCACCTTATCGATGTACAGGTCGAAGAGTCGCTGGCGATCCGGAAGGGTCGGCAGCGCGAGGCGCACCACCATGTCGAAGCGCCCCGGGCGGCGCAGCGCCTCATCGATGTTGTCCTCGTGATTCGTGGCTCCGACCACCACGACGTTCTCGAGCGAATCGAAGCCATCCATCTCCACCAGCACGCGGTTGATGATGCGGTTCAGCTCGGACTCTCCGCCGCTGATCTCCTTGCCCTTGCTGCGCATGCCGAGGCCGTCGATTTCGTCGATGAAGAGCACGCAGGGCGCCTTCTGACGCGCGAGCCTGAACAGGTCCTTGACCTTGCTGACGCCGGCTCCGTAGAACATCGCGGTGAAGTACGATCCGTCCACGGAGATGAAGTTCGCATTGCTCTCGCCGGCGAGCGCTTTGGCGAGCAGCGTCTTGCCGGTGCCCGCGGGTCCGACCAGCAGTACGCCGCGCGGTGCATTTGCGCGCAGCTTTGCATAGTGCGCCGGGTCCTGCATGAAGGTCGTAACCCGCTGCAACGCGGCCTTCGCCTCCTCGTTGCCGATCACATCCGCGAAACGCGTGCTGGGGCGCGGGGCCAGGCGTGACGCGGCGCCGCCCATGCCGGCCTGCATCTTCAGGGCGATGAAGAGCGCGGCGCAGAGCGGCGCAAGCAGCACGAACGGCGCAATCAGGCCCTGGATCGCATCGAGCACCCGGCGGCTCGTCGTGCGCGGGTCGATATGGACCGGAGCGAGGGCGAAGCCGAGCTTCGCGCTCTTACTGCTGATCCCGTCGAGTGCGGTGTCCGCACAACCGAGGACCGTGCAGCCCGGCACGGTGGTGCTCGCCCGGGTGCCGTCCTTCAGCGTGTACAGCACGAGCCCAGGCTGCGCCCCGTCGAGGCCGACGGTTGCGAGCTGGTTGCTGTCGAGCGCGTGACGGAACTGCGCCACCGTGGACTGCGCTGCGAGCCAGGCTTCCGGCGATCGCTCGAACAGACGGGTGTCGGCGCTCTTGCGGGCGTCCGCCTCCTGCTCCGCCTGCAGCGACAGGGCACCGAGGACGAGCAGCATCAGCATCCCAAGGACGGCTGCCAGCGACAGCCGGGGGTGGGCACGGGTCAGACAGATGAGTTTCTTGATTCCCGCAGCTTGCCCGAGGTCCGCGGGGATGGGGAGGAACCCCGTCTCGGTTGGACATAATATAGCTGTGAGTTGGAGGCTAGGGTCGGAATCGAACCGGCGTACACGGCTTTGCAGGCCGCTGCATGACCACTCTGCCACCTAGCCCAAACATCAAAAAAACAAACCCCGGACAAGCCGGGGTTCTGTCACGAACTGGAGCGGGAAAGGAGGCTCGAACTCCCGACCTCAACCTTGGCAAGGTTGCGCTCTACCAACTGAGCTATTCCCGCCTGAAACGAAGGACGCAATTGTAGGGCCAAGCGCTGCGGAGTCAAGGCCAGATTACCCCCGCCGGGCCCTCAACGGCTTGAACTGCCCCGCAATTCCGGCCACGCGAGGCGCAGATACAGGACCATCGACCAGAGCGTGAGTATCGTTGCGACCAGGGTCAGGCCAAGGCCGATGGCGTAGACCGGCAGGCCCAGGAAGTCCAGACGGAACAGCATGCAGGACAGCCCCACGATCTGCATGACGGTCTTCAGCTTGCCCACCGAGGAGACGGCGACCTTGGTGCGCGCGCCGATCTCGGCCATCCATTCGCGCAGTGCCGAGACCGCAATCTCGCGCCCGATGATGACGATCGCGCCGAGTACGACGAACCAGCGGGGATCCCGGCTGACGATCAGCACCAGCGCCGCGGCGACGATCAGCTTGTCGGCGACGGGATCGAGAAACGCGCCGAGGCGCGAGGTGAGCCCGAGCTTGCGAGCGAAATAGCCATCGAGCGTGTCGGTGATACCGGCCATCGCAAACGCGGCGCAGGCGGCAGGACCGGACCACCAGACGGGGAGGAAGAACAGCACCATGATCGCGGGGATCATCAGGATGCGCATCCAGGTCAGCGCATTCGGAAGATTGAAATAACCTTTCTTTTCAACTACCTGGGTGGAGGTGTTCATATATTACTTCGGCCAGGCCACGCCCCAGCCCGCGAATTTGCGCGAAATCATCTACCCCTGCGCGCAGTATCCCCTGTAGGCCGCCGAATTGCTTGAGAAGTTCGCGCCGCTTGACGGGCCCGAGGCCCGGAATTGTCTCCAGGATCGACTCATTGTGACGCTTCGCGCGCTTGCGCCGGTGGCCTGCGACTGCGAACCGGTGCGCCTCGTCCCGGACCCGCTGGATCAGGTGCAGCGCGGCCGAATCCGGCGGCAACAGGATCGGCACGTCGGAGCCCACCGTGAACAGCTGTTCCTGGCCGGCACGCCGGTCCGGACCCTTGGCCACCCCGATCATCGTCACGCCGCGGATCCCGAGTTGCTCGAGGACGCCGGCGGCGGCGGCGAGTTGACCCTTGCCGCCATCGATCAGCAGGATGTCGGGTGCGGTGACCTCGCCATCGCGAATGCGCTTGTAGCGGCGCGTCAACGCCTGCTGCATTGCCGCGTAATCGTCTCCGGGCGCAATCCCGGAAATATTGAACCGCCGGTACTCATTCTTCAGCGCCCCCTCGACACCGAAGACGACGCAGGAAGCGATCGTATCGGTCCCGGCGATATGACTGATGTCAAAGCACTCCAGCCGGCCCGGGGTGTCGGCAAGGTCGAAGACCTCGCGCAGCTCCTCCAGGTTCGCCTCGACGCTGGAGCGTGCGAGACCGCGCATGGTGAGCGCCTGGCGCGCGTTTTCCTGCATCATTTCCAGCCAGCGCGCACGAATGCCGCGCACCGAGGTCGCGATGCGCACCCGGTGCCCGGCGCGCTGCGACAGCGCCGCCTCCAGTTCGGGGACCTCGTCGAACGCAGTCTCGACAATGATCTCGGGCGGCGCTTCGCGTTCGGCGTAGTACTGACCGACGAACGCTGCGATCACCTCCTGCGGTTCCGCAAACGGCGCCTTCGGGAAGAACGTCGTGCTGCCGAGGCTGCGCCCGCCACGCACGAACATCAGGGCGACGCAGTACTCCCCGCCTCCCTGGCACAGCGCGATGATGTCCGCATCGTGATGCGTATCGGCGGTCACGATCTGCTGCGCCTGGACGGCCTTGAGGTGCGCCAGCTGGTCACGCAGCGTCGCAGCCGCCTCGAACTCGAGTTTCGCGGCCGCCGCTTCCATGCGCCGCGCGAGCTCCCGGTTGACTTCGTCGTTGCGACCCTCGAGCACCTGGATCGCAGACTTCACGTCGGCGGCATAATCCTCTTTCGAGATCAGTCCGACGCAGGGGCCCGTGCAGCGCTGGATCTGGTACTGCAGGCAGGGCCGCGAGCGGTTCGCGAAATAACTCTCCTCGCAGTTGCGCAGGCGAAACAGTTTCTGCAGCTGATGCAGGGTCTCGCGCACGGCGCCGGCGGAAGGATACGGCCCGAAGAAGCGCCCGGGCTCGCGCCGGCTGCCGCGGTAGAGAGACAGCGCCGGAAACTCGTGCTGCGTCGAGAAATGCAGGAACGGGAAGCTCTTGTCGTCGCGCAGGATGATGTTGAACCGCGGACGATGCTTCTTGATCAGGTTCAGTTCGAGCAGCAGCGCCTCGGTGTCGGAATTGGTGATCGTCACTTCCATGTTCGCGGTCCGCGCGACCAGCGCCATGACCTTCGGCTGCACGTTGCCGGGCTGGAAGTAGGAGCCGACGCGGCTGCGCAGGCTCCGTGCCTTGCCGACGTAGAGGATCTCCCCGTCCTCGTCGAGCATGCGGTATACGCCAGGCTTCAGCGGCAGCGATTCGACGAACGACTTCGCGTCGAACTTGCGCGTATTGGCGGGCAGCGCATCGACGCTCATGCGGCGAGTTCCACCGACCGCCCGACTACCGCCTGGAACATTGCGGGAGTCAGGCGGCGCGTGTTGGTGTTGTAGCGGCTGCAATGGTAGGAATCGACCAGAATGCGCCGCTCGTCCAGTGCATGTTCCGCGCCGTGCGCGAAACGGTAGCGCGATGGCGTCAGCCCGCAGGCGCGCAGTACCGCCGTGTGCGCCACCAGCCCGAGGGCGAGGATCACGCGTACCGCGGCGCTCGCGGCCAGTTCATGCCGCAGGAAAACGTTGCAGGCGGCAACCTCCGCCGGCAGCGGCCTGTTGTCCGGCGGCAGGCACTTGACTGCGTTGGAGATGCGTGCACCCACGAGGCGCAGGTCATCGTCCGCGCTCACCGAGACCGGACCGTTGGACAGGCCGAAGCGATGCAGGGTCTCGTACAGCAGGATGCCGGCATAGTCACCGGTGAAGGGCCGGCCGGAGCGGTTCGCGCCATGCTTGCCCGGCGCGAGGCCTACGACGAGGATGCGCGCGGCGCTGTCGCCGAACGGCGGGACAGGCTTGCAGAAATAGCTGGGCTCCTCGGCATGCACGGCATCGAGGAAGCGGCTCAGGCGCGGGCAGCGCCGGCAGTTCGGGTCATACGACTGGGACATGCCGACAGTGTAGCGAGGGACAGAAAAAACGGGCTACGCGGTTTGCCGCGTAGCCCGCCGTTGATCGCGCCGAATTTGGACTAACCCGAGCGCAACCGAACCTGCGTGTGCCGTCCCGAGAGGACCGCACGATCAGCTGAAAAATTCCCGGCGGCAGACTGTCAGTCGGGTGAGGCTGGGAGAGGCAGGATAGCACTTGCGAGGTCGCAGGCAAGCCGGGTTTCGGAATCTGCTGACCGGGCGCTAGAGAAAGTCGAGGAACAATTGACAGGTAATTGAAAACGTTTATTTTTATCTTCAGATATATTATGACGGTCAACCCGGTCCCGGGGTCCCGACCAGACGTCTTCCGACCCCCGCCAGCTGTGCGATCCGCATGGCGAGTTCCAGGGCCTGTTCCGCGTTCAGGCGCGGATCGACCGGCGAGCGGTAGGCGCGCGCCAGATCGGCCTCGGTGAGCCCGCGGGCACCGCCGACGCACTCGGTCACATCCTCGCCGGTCAGCTCGATGTGTACGCCGCCGAGCATCGAGCCGCAATCGGCGTGGATCCGGAACGCAGCCTCGACCTCGGCCAGGATGTTCTCGAAGCGCCGGGTCTTCACCCCGCCCTGCGTCGTCTCGGTGTTGCCGTGCATCGGATCGCAGACCCACAGCACCTGCGCCCCGCTCGAACGCACTGCGCGGATCAGTTCAGGCAGGCGCTGTTCCACGTCCCGCGCGCCGAAGCGGTGGATCAGCGTCAGTCGCCCGGGCTGGTTCTGCGGATTGAGGATCTGCAACAGTTCCTGCAGCCACTCCGCACTCATGCCGGTGCCGACCTTCAGGCCGAGCGGGTTCGCGATCCCGCGGAAATATTCGACGTGCGCGCCACTGGGATCCGCCGTGCGCATGCCGATCCAGGGCATATGTGTCGACAGGTTGTACCAGCGCTTCTGGCGCTCGATGAAACGCGTCTGTGCCTGTTCCGACAGCAGGTGCAGTCCCTCGTGGCTGGCGTAGAAGTCGCTGCGTGCCGCGGCGTGCACGCGCTGGCCGCTCAGCGACTCGAAGAACTCCATCGACTCGGCGATCGACTGCACGATCTGCTGGTAGGCATCGCGCAGCTCGGCATGGCGCAGGAACCCGAGGTCCCAGTACTCGGGGTGGTGCAGGTCGGAGAATCCGCCGTCGACCAGCGCACGGATGAAGTTCAGCGTCAGCGCCGCGCGCTCATAGCCGCGCAGCAGCAGCGTCGGGTCCGGCTCGCGCTCGGCCGCCGTGAACCCGGGATGATTGACGTTGTCGCCGCGGTAACAGGGCAAGGTGACGCCGCCCTGGGTCTCGGTGTCGGTCGAACGCGGCTTCGCGTACTGGCCCGCGAAGCGGCCGACGCGCACCACCGGTTTGCGCAGCCCCTGCAGCAGGACGATGCTCATTTGCAGGAGGATCTTCAGGCGCCGCGCGATGTTGTCCGAGTCGCAGTCGGCAAAGCTCTCGGCGCAGTCCCCGCCCTGCAGCAGGAACATCTCGCCGCGCTGGGCCTGCGCGAGCTTGCTGCGCAGCGCCTCGACCTCCCAGGAGACGACCAGCGGCGGCAGCCGCGCCAGCTCGGCGAGCGCGCGCTCCAGCGCCTGCGGATCGGCGTACCTGGGCTGTTGCAGGGCTGGCCGGCCCTGCCAGCTCGCCGGGTGCCAGTTCACCAGGGCGGGACTGTTGCTCATGATGCGCCATGGTAGCGCTCCGTGCGCAGGCGCGTCAAAATAGCGGGCTATGCACAACGACGTACTTGAACATCTCGGAATCACGGCCCTCAACGGTGGCACCTGGTCGGGCAGCGCCGGCTGGAGCGAGGATGCCGGCGGCGCCCTCATCGACGCGGTCAACCCCGCGACGGGCACGCTGCTGGCGCGGGTGCGCGGCGCAAGCGCAGCCGATTACGAGCGGGTCCTCCGGGACGCCGTTGCCGCAGCCGCCGCCTGGCGGCGCGTACCGGCGCCGAAGCGCGGCGAGGCCGTGCGGCTCATCGGGGCCGAGCTGCGCCTGTTCAAGGATGCGCTCGGCAGCCTCGTGTCGCTGGAAAACGGCAAGATCAAGGCGGAAGGCGACGGCGAGGTACAGGAGATGATCGACATCGCCGATTTCGCGGTCGGCCAGTCGCGGATGCTGTATGGCCTGTCGATGCACTCCGAGCGCAGTCAGCACCGGATGTACGAACAATGGCAGCCGCTCGGGGTCGTCGGCGTGATTTCCGCGTTCAATTTTCCCGTTGCCGTATGGTCGTGGAACGCCTGCCTCGCGGCGATCTGCGGCAACGCGACGGTCTGGAAGCCGTCGCCGAAGACCGCCCTGTGTTCGATTGCCGTGCAACGCATCTGCAATCGCGTCATGGAGCGCGAGGCCCTGCCGCCGATCTTCCAGCTGTTCATCGATGCCGGCACCGAGCTCGCGACACGCCTCGTCGATGACCCGCGCACGGCGCTCGTCTCCTTCACCGGCTCCACCCAGGTCGGCCGCGAGGTGGCGGTACGCGTCGCGCGGCGGCTGGGCAAGAGCCTGCTGGAGCTGGGCGGCAACAATGCGATCATCGTCGATGCAGCTGCCAACCTCGATCTCGCGGTACCGGCAATCGTCTTCGGGGCGGTCGGCACCGCCGGACAGCGCTGCACGACGACGCGCCGCGTGTTCGTGCACGAGTCGCGGGCTGCGGAGCTGGAGCGCCGACTGGTGGCGGCCTATGCCCAGGTGCGCATCGGCGATCCCCTGGAGAAAGGCACGCTGATGGGACCACTGATCGACGCCGGCGCGGTGGCACGCTACACGGCGACCCTTGCCACGGCGCAGGCGCAGGGAGGCCAGCTGCTGTGCGGCGGCAAGGTGCTGCCGCGCGCCGGTCACTTCGTCGAGCCGGCCATCGTGCGCGCCACGGCGCAGATGCCGGTCGTCGCAACCGAAACCTTCGCCCCCATCCTGTACCTGGTGCCTTACCGCGACCTCGACGAGGCGATCGCGCTGCAGAATGCCGTCCCCTACGGACTGTCATCGGCAGTGTTCACGGACCGCCTGCAGGTCGCGGAACGGTTCCTGTCGGTGGACGGCAGCGACTGTGGCATCGCGAACGTGAACCTCGGCACCTCGGGCGCCGAGATCGGCGGTGCATTCGGCGGCGAGAAGGACACCGGCGGCGGTCGCGAGGCTGGCTCCGACAGCTGGAAGGCCTACATGCGCCGCCAGACCACGACGATCAACTGGAGTGCCGAACTGCCTCTTGCACAGGGGATAAAGTTCAACGTCTGACCCTGCAGGCCTGTCGCGGTGCGTAGCGCCCCCCCTCCATCACCGATCGGCCTCAAAGATCTCTTCTATGCTTTTCCTGAAGAGCCTTGCGAGTGCGAACGCCATGGGCAACCCGGGTCGTAACGTCCGGTTTCGATCGCATTGATCGTCTGGCGCGAAACATCGATCCGGTCGGCAACCTCCTGCTGGGTCCAGTTTTTCTGCGTGCGCAATTCCCGGACGCAATTCTTCATCCCTGGCGACGCTCGCGAAATTCGCGAATGCATGCCAGCAGGAACCACACGGCGCCCATGACGGGCCACACCACGAACATCGACAGCTTCGGCAAGCCCGCATTCTCCAGAAAGCCGTAGGTCAGCGAGGCGCCGGCGGTCACCGCCGCCGCAATCGCGACCGTCTCGAGCATCGCGAGTCGCAGGTATTCGTCGACGCGACGGAAATGGCGGGCAATCGCCCAGATGACCAGTGCAATCGGGAGCATGGGACTGACACAGACGAGCGCCTTCAATCCGGCCGACCCCATGCCAGGCGCTACCCGTGTGGCAGCGGCAACCACGGCAACATAGAGGGCCATGGCGCCCATCAGCTCCAGAAAATATCGCGACATTCTGGCTTTGTGGCTCATATCAATCCCCGATCGGATGTAAAGCATGCTTGTCATTCTGCAGCAGTGATCTGCGGATGTCAAGCATCCTTTACATCGCCGCACTAGCGCTCGAGCCAGCTCGCGACCGCCGCTGCGCGCTCCTCGAGGCGTGGCGCCGAGACGGGTCCACGTGTCTTCAGCTCCTGGGCGATCAGCGATACGCGGTACTCCCAGGTCCACCAGCCCAGTTCGTCGATCTCCGGGATCCAGCGCTGCTCGGCGCGCAGTGCTGCCCGCAACCCGGCAACGCGCGCCTGCGAGCGCAGCAGCTCTGCCAGGATCGACTCCGGCTCGGTGCCGCGCGTCTTGAGTCGCTGCCAGCGACGCTCCTCGGCCTGCAGATAGCGCGGCAGCTGGGCGAACCACGCGGCCGGGGCGCCGGGCAGCGCAGCCCCCGCCATCAGGGCGCGCAGCGCCGCGTCACTCTCCGCAGCCTGGACGCCGAGCTTGCGGCAGCGCGGATCGGCGATCTGTGCACGCACGCTGCGCAGCGTCGTGAACCAGCCAAGCGCAGCGGTGCTCAGCGTCGTGCCGGACGCATCGAGTCCCGCACGCCCGAGCTCCAGCGCAGACGCGAAGCCCGCGCGCGTGCGGGGCGCGCGTTCATCCGGAAAACAGCAGTTGCGCAGCGCGCGACGCACGATCAGGTCGGCGAGCCCGTTCGCCGTCAGATAACTGTTCGCGAGCAACAACAGGGGCGCGCTGCCGCTGATGCGCCGGGTCAGGTCGCGGACCTGGCGCTCGAGCATCCGCCGGGCCAGCTCGATCGCACCGTCGAGATGGGATCGCTCGGCTTCCGCAGCGCTCCATTCCAGCTGTACACACACGCGGCCGCCGACCGGCGTCAGCGCCGGGTACGCGGGGAGCCGCCCTGTGGCGAGCTCGAGCGTCACGACGGCCGGCAGTTCCGGCGCCTCGAACTGGCGCCACTCCCCGGGGTAGAGGCCGGCTGCGCGCGCCAGGAGTGCCGCACGCGCAGCCCCGGCGAGTTCGCGGCGCAGCGGCTGCAGGCGCGCGCCGCGCAGCAGTTCGCGACCCTCGTCGACGATCGCCAGACGCGGCCGCAGCCAGGGCGGCACGGCGGTCTGGTCGAAGCGCAGCTGCGGCGGAGGCAGGCCGTACGTGGCCTGCAGCCACGCACCCAGAGTGGCCGCGTCGGCGGCTCTGGGCCCCAACGCGGCAATCGCCGCGCTGACGGTTGCGGCCAGCGGGATCAGCCGGCGCCGCGCATCCTTCGGCAGGGACCGCAGCAGCGCCTCCACGCAGGGCGTGCGCAGTCCCGGGATCGATCCCTCGAGCTCGCTGCGCCCGACGCTCGGCACCGCAAGCAGCGGCACGCGGATTACCGCGCCGTCATCGTCCTCCGCCGGCGCGAAGCGATACTGCACCGGGAGCTGCAGCTCAGCGACCGTGATCAGTTCCGGATACGCCGCGAGTTCCGCGGCATCCGGGATGCGCGTGTACAGCGTGTCGGGACTGAACGCGAGCGCCTGCAGTCCGCCCGGCGGCAGCTGGCGGACGAAATACTCGAGCGTGGCCGCGCTCGACACCTGGCGTGGCAGCGCGGCAGCATAGAACCGGACCAGAGCCTCGGGCGGCGCGACCAGGTCACGGCGGCGCAGCCGCTCCTCGGTGCGCTCGGCGGCGCGCACCATCGCATCGTTGCCCTGCAGCCAGGCCGGGCGACGCGCCAGCCGGCCATGGACCAGCGCCTCGCGGGCGAAGATCAGCCGCGCCTCCTCCGGGTTGACCGGACCGTAGTTCACGATGCGATCGTTGCGCAGGATCAGGCCGAGCAGGCTGGTGCGCTCACGCGCCACGACCTCCTCGCGAGCGTCGTGCCAGTCCGGCTCGAGGTACTCGCGCCTGACGAGGTGCGCCGCTGCCGCCTCGATCCACGCCGGTTCGACCACCGCCACGCAGCGCGCGAACACCCGCGAGGTCTCGACGATGTTCGCCGCCATCAGCCAGCGCGCCTTGCGCCGGCGCAGCGGCGACCCAGGCAGCAGATGGAAGCGCACACCGCGCGTGCCCTGGTAGGCACCCTCCTCGCCGAGGCAGCCGACCATCGTCGCGAAACCCGCCAGCAGCGCGCGGTGCACACCGGTGAAGCTGGCCGGCGCCTCGCGTGGGCGGATGCCAAGCTCGGCCGCCCGGTCGCGCACCTGCATGTAGACGTTTTCCCACTCCGACAGCCGCAAGAGCGACAGCCTGCGCTCCTTGCACCAGCGCCGCAGCTCGCGCCGCGGTCCCTCGCGCACCCGCCGATACGCGCGCCACAGGCGCGCATAGCCCAGGAATTCCGACCTGGCATCGTCCAGCGGCTCCGCTCCCGGCAGCTCCTCACCCTCCGCGCCCGCCACGACGATCCGCGGGTCCGGTACGCTCAGGGCCGCGACGATCGCGAGGACCTCGCTTTCGGCGCGGAAGCGCTTGCTCTCGATGAGGGCGCGCGCCAGGCGCGGATCGAGGGGCAGGCGCGCCATCGCGCGGCCGGTGCGGGTGATGGCGCGGCCCTCATCGAGCGCGCCGAGCTCCTGTAACAGCCGGTAGCCATCGGCCAGCGCGCGCGGATCCGGCGGGTCGATGAACGGGAAATCCTCGGCTGCGCCGAGCCGGTCGGCCGCGAGGCGCAGCAGGAGCGCCGCGAGGTTCGTGCGCAGGATCTCAGGTTCCGTGAACGGCGCACGCGCGGCGTAATCCTCCTCGCTGTACAGGCGCACGCAGATTCCGTCGCCGAGCCGCCCGCAGCGACCCTTGCGCTGGTCCGCGCTCGCCCGGGAGACCGGCTCGATCGGCAGGCGCTGCAGACGCGTGCGCACGCTGTAGCGGCTGATCCTCGCGAGCCCCGAGTCGATCACCGCGCGGATGCCGGGCACCGTCAGCGAAGTCTCGGCGACGTTGGTCGCAAGCACGATGCGTCGCCGCCCCGCAGGCACGAAGATCCGACTCTGCTGTTCCCAGGACAGGCGCGAGTACAGCGGCAGTACCTCGGTGCCCGTGCCGAGCTCGCGCCCCAGCAGCTCGCCGACATCGGCGATTTCGCGCTCCCCCGGCAGGAACACCAGCACGTCGCCGGCGCCCAGCCGTGGCTCCGCCTCGATGTCGCGCCAGGCCTGCAGGACCGCCGCGGGCAGATCGGTCTCCTCGCCGTCGGGCGGTGCATCGAGGTAGCGGACCTCGATCGGCCAGGAGCGCCCGCTGACACTGACAACCGGCGCATCGCCGAAGAAGCGCGCGACGCGCCCGACATCCAGTGTCGCCGAGGTGATGATCACCCCGAGCTCCGGCCGCGTGCGGCGCAGCCGCTGCAGCACGCCAAGCAGCAGGTCGATGTTCAGCGTGCGCTCGTGCGCCTCATCGACGATCACGGTGTCGTAGCGCGACAGCCGCGGATCGCGCGTCAGCTCGGCGAGCAACAGCCCGTCCGTCATCAGGACGATCCGGGTTGCCGCCGAGACCCGGTCGGCAAAGCGCACGCGAAAGCCGACACTGGCGCCGACCGCCTCGCCGCGCTCCTCGGCGATACGCGCAGCGAGTGCGCGGGCAGCAATGCGCCGCGGCTGGGTATGGGCGATCAGCCCCTGTTGCCCGCGGCCCGCCTCGAGGCAGTACTGCGGCAGCTGGGTACTCTTGCCTGACCCGGTATCGCCGGCGACGACGATGACCGGATGGCGGCGCAACAGGTCGACGATCGCCTCGCGCTGGGCGGCGATCGGCAGCTCGACGGTCATTCGCCCCGTTTCACAGCCTGCCAGAGGCGTTCCTGCGCGACGAGCCCGAGGTCCGCGAACGCACGCCCGTCGGCGGCGGCGAGAGACTCCATGCCGCGGAAGCGCCGCTCGAATTTGCCATTGGCCGCGCGCAGCGCAGCCTCCGGGTCGACCCCCAGCTTGCGGGCGAGGTTCGCCACTGCAAACAGCAGGTCACCGACCTCCTCGAACACTGCCGCGGTCGCGGTCTCGCCGGGGTTCGCGGCGATCGCCTCGCGGACCTCGGCCAGTTCCTCATCGACCTTGTCGCCGGCCTCGGCGGCCACGTCGAAATCGAAGCCGGCGCGCGCCGCGCGCTTGCTGAGCTTCTCCGCACGCAGCAGCGCCGGCAGCGCCAGCGGCACGCCGTCCAGATGACTGGCGCCGTTGCCGGAGGCGCGGCGCTCCCCGGCCTTGATGTCCTCCCAGACTGCCAGCTGGTCGCGTGAGGTCTGC
>Ga0302319_10014200_pt1 | contig 14873 bp, 13 predicted proteins | sample Bog_T0_2_FD_203319 | JGI IMG/M metagenome (GOLD analysis project Ga0302319, IMG submission 203319) | Peat permafrost microbial communities from Stordalen Mire near Abisko, Sweden - Bog_T0_2 | ecosystem: Environmental > Terrestrial > Soil > Wetlands > Peat | place: Sweden: Abisko, Stordalen Mire... | reverse complement strand
CTGGTGTTTACCAAGTAACTGCGCCCGAACAACAGATTCGTCAAATGAACAGTGCCATTCGTGTTTTGCAGATCGTCTTCTTGGCGTTGGCCGGGGTGCTTCTCCTGTCGGCTTCGGTACTCATCCTGAACACGATTCGAATGGCGATTTTTTCTCGGCGCCGCGAAGTGTCGGTGATGAAGCTCGTAGGAGCCACCAACTGGTTTATTCGCATTCCCTTCGTCACCGAAGGGTTTATCCAAGGCCTTCTGGGTTCACTCGTCGCCGTTGTTGGCGTGACTGCACTTCATATTTGGTACCCGTTGCACAATGAGTTTCAACTCAGCACGAGCGCGCTATGGGGTACAAATCTTGTGGTGATTCTTCTGGGTGCAGGAATTGGCGCCGTTGGTTCGGCAATTGCCATTCGGCGTTTCTTGGACGTTTAGTTTTTCGCTTCGTCGAAGTCGATGGAAAGTGAATTCACGCAGTAGCGAAGGCCAGTGGGTGTTGGTCCGTCAGGAAAGACGTGACCTAAGTGGCCACCACACTTCGAGCACAAAATCTCGATTCGTCGCTGCAGCAATGAGTTGTCAGGACGTTCAATGATCGAACCTGGCTCACACGCGTCGAAACTTGGCCATCCACAACCCGAATCAAATTTTTGTTCTGAGGTAAAGAGAACCTGTCCGCAGCCACCGCACGTGAAAGTTCCCTTGTCGTCGACGTACAGCAACGAACCAGTACCAGGTGCTTCCGTCGCCGCCTTTCGAAGGATCGCGTATCGTTCCGGTCCGAGTTCTTGAAGCCACTCTTCTTCAGTTTTTTCAACGTCGTAGGTCACGAAGTCAATGTAGCGCGGGGTCTGCGAAATTCGAACACGCCTTTTGTTTCGTCGAAACCGATAAAGGTTGCTCTAGGAGAAGTTTCAAAGGTCCGGTCTCATGGTTCAGGTTCTCAAAACCAGGACAGGATTGCGAAACTTACAATTTACGTTCCATTAAGCCCTTCGCGGCTCACTCAATCGATAGCGCGGTCAGAAATCGACAAATCATCTTTGGATGCACGAAGGCGGTAGCGCAAAGGAACTATTGATCGCCGATGATGCGGGTCGATAGCACCCCAGATGCCCCGCGGCAACCAAAGCGTCACGGCGATCGCGAACGCCCCAAGGATTACGAGATACCAAGCCCCGTATGAAGCGAGCGATTGCTGGAGTGCAAAAAAGATAATTGCGCCAATAATCGGTCCTTCAAAAGAGCCAATACCGCCAACGAGAACCATGAATATCATGAATGCCGAATATTGAATCGAAAATGACGAGTCGGGCTGAACTTCGAGGTTCGAAAGAATTAATAACGATCCCGCGCCGCCGCAAATTGCGGCTGACAAAACAAAAACGAGTCGCTTTGTTCGAACCACGTTGACACCGGTGGCGGCGGCAGAAAATTCTTCGTCACGAACAGCGACTAAGGCCATACCCACTTTGCTTCTAAGGAGCAAGCCGGTGACACCCAGCGCAACGAGCGTTAAGCCGAGTGCGAACCAGTACGTAATATTGTCGCGTGTAATGGGATTGAAATTGTTGAGGTCATTAAGCGACGCTCCGGCCCCGCCGCCAAGATTTGATTGTTGAGCAATCACCAGTTGAAAAACTTGAGCAATGACCCAAGTCCCAATGGCGAAGTAGCCACCCCTCAAACGAAAAGCCAAAAAGGAAACGGGAATGCTGACAAGTCCCGCGAGAATGATCGCCAAGGGAACGCAGTACCACGCGAGAATCCCGTGAATGCTGAGGTCGAGCACGGCATACGACGCGAAACCAATGAAAGCCTGGTGGCCGATGCTGACCATGCCGCCATAACCAGCAGCGAGGTTCCAACCAATGGCCATTATTAGCAAAATGAAGAATTGGGTGAGATTGTTTGTTACGGAATTGCCAAAGATTGTTGGTGCAAAGAACAACAAAAAGGCCACTGCGGCTCCAATGCCAAATGCGACCCGTGACCCTCGCGATCCGCGTGTCACTATGGCTGACTTCGAGACATTTACGAGACTCGTCATCTATTGGCCAGATTTCGAGAAGCAATAAGACCCTGTGGACGAAAGGCGAGCACTGCGAGGAAAACCAGGTCGCCAATGAGAATCCCATCAGCGGGATTGATCTGACTCCCGATCGTTTGGGCAACGCCGAGCACCAAGCCACCTATGAGTGTGCCCCATAAATTGCCTAAACCGCCGATGATGACGGCTTCGAACGCGAAGAGGAGATCTGAGGTACCTGACGTTGGTGAAAAGGAGGTCCGCATGGCTAAGAACAGACCACCAACTGCGACAGTGGCTAATGCAATTGCGGTGGCCACTGCGCGAGTGCGCTTTGGGTTTATGCCACTCAGCGAGGCGGCGCGTCGATTGTCAGCGGTGGCTCGCAAAGCAAGGCCAGTGCGCGACTTGCTTAGAAAGAATTGCAGCCCGACAATCACGAGCACGGCGGCGACAAAAATAATGACGTTCAGACGACCTACGTAAATATCGGAAGTTATCTTCCAACTTTGATACGAAAGACTTCCGATATTGAGTGATTGGTCGTTGGCTCCGAAGGTTTGCTGGAGGAGATTTTCAATGATGATCGAAATACCAAAGGTAACGAGTATGGGCGAAAGTTCCCCGCCGTTCAAGGCATGATCAAGCAAGAATCGTTGCAAAAAATAGCCAACGAAAGCGGCCACGGGAATGACGGCCGCAAACGTCCAAAGTGGATTACCTCCTAGGTGCTCAACCAGAATGATGGAAAAATACGCACCCAGTACGCCCAAATCGCCATGGGCCAAGTTAACGAGACGCATTACGCCAAACATCAGTGAAAGCCCGCACGCGAAGATTGCGTAGAGGCCTCCCAGCAACAGGCCCTGGACAACGGCGTTTGTCCAAATCACAGTTCCGACTCCGCCTTTGACGAACTTCCAACCATTTTTGAATGGCCGAAATAAGCGTCACTTATTGCCTCTTGACTTAGAGAAGTCGGAACGCCCTCGAGCACGATGCTTCCTTCCAAAAGGCAAATTGCGTAATCCGCGACGCTTAAGGCTTCAGTTATATTCTGCTCGACGAGCAACAACGTCGTTCCCTCAGCCGCGATTCTCCGCAGAGCGACGTAGAGATCTTTGATTATGACCGGCGCGAGGCCCAGGCTTACTTCGTCTAAGAGCAACAGTGATGGATTCGTCATCAGCGCTCGTCCAATTGCCACCGCCTGCTGTTCGCCTCCGGATAACACGCCTGCTCGATGTTTTCGTCGAGCCTTAACGAAAGGGAACAAATCGTAAACGGCCGTAAGATCCCAGTCTCCTCGTCGCTTCGAGGCCATGCCACAAAGCAAATTGTCCTCAACAGTGAGATTCCCAAAGAGATGGCGGCCCTCAGGAACAAGAGCAATACCGCATCGAACTCGCTCATGGGGCGCGAGCTTTGTAATGTCGGCATCGTTGAAATAGACATGACCTTGTCGTGGATGAAGTTCTCCCGAAACTATCGACAACAAGGTCGATTTACCCGCGCCATTTGCACCGATGACCGAAAGAATTTCGCCTTCACGCAAGCTAAGCGAAAGTTCTTGCAGAGCTTGAAGATGACCGTAATGCGCCGTCACGCTGTCGAGTTTCAGTAACGTCACTAGCGAGTCTCGATGAAGGTTGAACTACCAAAGTAACTCTCAATTACGAGTGGATGAGCCAAAACTTCTTTCGGCGTGCCGTCAGCAACAATGCTTCCTCCGCTTAAACACACCATCTTTTCAGCCGTGGCGAGCAACGCGTGCACCACATGTTCGACCCACAAGAATGTAATTCCTTGATCGCGCAGTGACAAGATAATGTCCGTTAGTTCGCCCACTTCGACGTCACTCAGACCACCCGCTACTTCGTCTAGCAAGACCAAAGACGGGTTACCAGCAATGGCCCGCGCGACCTCTAACCGTTTACGGTCTAACAGACGAAGCTGAGCTCCAGCAACGTTGGCCAGCGACGTCATGTTGCACTGCTCGACTGCGAACGCGGCCTGATTTTTTGCTTCAGCTCCTCGAAAACCTCCCGCCTGTTGCGCTGCCAGTAGAGCGTGTTCAAAGACCGTGAGGCCAATGAAAGGTCGAGGTATCTGGTATGTGCGTGCCAGTCCCAAACGCGCACGATGTGCTGGCGAAAGTCTGGTTACATCTCGGCCATTAAAAACGATTGCACCAGAATCGGGTCGAACGTCGCCGCCAACCATGGCAAGCATGGTTGTTTTCCCGGCGCCGTTCGGCCCGACCATTCCTAGGATGCTGCCTCGTGTAACGCTCAGGCTTATATCGTTGGCAATAACGACGGAACCAAGGTGTTTGTTGAGGTTTTGTATTTCGAGGAGCGGTTCAGCGGTCAGACGGTCGCTCCAGGAATAACTTGCGGTGATCCACCCAACGGAATGTTCGTGTGCTGCTTATTCGTCACGATCACTAGTTCGTAGCCCGACTTGGTGTTTCCCGCGCGCCATTGACCGCCAACGAGCGGTGTCTTCGTGACGTTGGGGACTGGTCCAGCTTGCCAGTTGAGCGGTCCAACGATGGTCGACACCTTTAGCTTGGAAAGCGCAGCGACAAAGGCATTGGGATTGTGAACGACGCCCGCGCTCTTCAATGTCGCGATTGCAACCTCGAAAAGTGCGTGGACGAAACCGATTGGTTGTGTCCATTGATCACCGGTCTTGCTTTCGTATGCCGAGGCCATCTGCGCGCAGCTTTGCTTCGTGAGCGAACTCTTGAAAGGGTGTGTTGGACCCCACCAGTATTCCGTACCTATGTTCTGCGCGAGTGAACCAAGCGCTTGGGCGGAACTCGGAAAGAGCATTGCCTTGGCAATAGTTGCGACCTTGGGAATGTAGCCCTGCGACGCTGCTTGCTTGTAGAACGTGGTGAAGTCCGGAGGAATCGGCACACCCGTCAAAATCTCACAGTTGCCGTTTCGAAACGCGGTGATCTGCGCGGTGAAGTCGGTTGTTAGATCGGGATAACGTCCCGGGTCAACAATGGTGTATCCCAGCGGCTTAGCGAATGCAGGAAAGCCCTTCGCGGGGTCAGAAAAAGCGTCGCCGTCGCTGTCATTTGGCCAGAGTCCACCAATGTTTTTGTTATTCGAGACGGCACTCCAAATGCTCGAATACACCGATTCGACGTCCTCAAGGCCCCAGAAGAAGTGATACGTCCACTTGTACTTCGTGGTTGGTGTGGCGCCACGCCCGAAGAACCAAGATTGCCATGGTGCAACAGTGCTAATGCAGGGCACGTGGTTTGCTTCACACTGGTCGGAAACCGGGTTGGTCGTGTCTGGCGTTGAAGAGACCAACATGATGTCGATCTTGTCATTAAGAATTAGGTCTTTGGCCACGGAGGCTGCGGTCGCATCGGTGGATTGGCTGTCCTTAACGATGATCTCAATGGGGTACTTCACACCTTTAATCGTGACGCCCTTAGCGAGTAACGGCTTGAGCGCTCCAATTACGAATTTGTCAGCGGCCCCGAAAGCTGCGAGTGGCCCGGTTTCAGGACTGACATAACCGAATTTAATGGTCTTTCCTACCGATGTTGCTCCGGCTGAAAGTGAGTCCTCAAGATCTAATGCCCCGCCTAGCCCTATTGCCGCGAGACTGGCGAGCCCTCCTTGAAGCATTAATCGACGACTCAAGTCGCGATTGGACGCCAACTGCTCATCATTAGTACGCATTCAAAATCCCCCCTGATAGTGAAACTGCTTTTGCTGACGGTACCATCGGCGTCACCAAAAGAAAAGACTTGATTTAGAAACTTTTTCTCGGTAGTTTCGAATTTCGGTCCGCTAAATGGTGGCCATAAGTGCACTCGCCACAGAATTAATAAGAGTTTTCGGTTTAACATGGTTTCGAATGAACGGTTGGTGGGTTTACTCGAGACGTGAGTGCCGTCCATATTTGTCGTTCGGTGACCAACAAAAGGGGAAGTAGTGACGACCTACAAGACAGTGTTCGCGGGACTAAATCACTTTGAAAAAGGTGGCGTTGAAGTAATCAATGACAATCCGAAAAACTACGTGTTTTCCAACATGTTTGACGTCGCAAATCACGCGAAGCCTTGGGAAAAGGTGGCCATTGCCAAGAATCTGGAATATGTCCTTGAGGTGATTCGAGCTGAGGGCGTTTCTTCATGGCGAACTACTCCGCATGATGAATTTGCTTTGGTCATGGACGGAGAAATTGTGATTGACCTTTTGGACCCCGTCAAGCCTCTCGTTAGTCCATCGGCTTCGGGATCCATTGCCGTGGATGGCGAACCTGAAGGCAAAGTGATGGGTAAAGTCGTTGCGCGCCGAGGCCACTTGACGCTATTGCCAGCGGGTCGTTGTTACCGAATGAGCGCCTCTTCTCCCTCAGTCGTTCTTCTCCAAACAGTGTTCGGACCTGACACTGTTGAGCGTTGGTTCGAAATCTGTCAAAAGTATTAGTGAGAAAGGAAGAAAGATGACAAACACATCAATTCAGTTGGGCGACGCACCCAATGAGCATGGTTATCGCCCTTTCACGTTGGGCGGATTTCACTTTGAACGAGACGAACATTTTGTACATGTCCAGTGGCCGACGGGCCGCCATGTTGCGGCCGTCGAACCGTTTCTTAAAGCACTGATGCGTGACGTTGCTTGGAACTTTTTTTACGGCACGGTGAACTTTGACTCAGTGATTGGCACCGTTAATCATTACGGCAACGTGGATCTTTTTGCGGGGCGATTCAACGAGGAATATCGCAAGGCCGAACTTGACCATTCTGAAAACTTTCCCCACGACGAGATTAAAGAAACGTTTCAAGCAATTCTTAATGACTGGGTGAACGAAGAATTTGATCCCTTCGCGGCTCCGATGGAGACTGGTTCCGCCTACGGGGAAAAGACGGGTTCAAACGGAGCGGCTGTAACACGGACCCGGATTGCGGCAAAACGTATGGTGGGTCTGCCTGCTGACGAGCCTCTGCGAAGCGATGAGTCGGGCTTTCCCGTAAACCGAGCTTTCCATGACGTCGATCAAAGCGAGCCAGATGTTGATGTGGTGCCGGGGTATGAAGACGAGGTTTCTGCCTTTAACTTCTTTGCGTATCTGTCTCGAAGTGACGTCACGTGGAACCCATCAGTTGTTTCGGTTTGTCGTGACAGTTTGCTTTGTCCGACCACCGAAGAATTCATTCTCCCGATTATTCACGGCAATGACCGCGTTGAGTGGTTTGTTCAATTGAGCGATGAGATTATTTGGGAGGTCGAAGACCGTGAGACCGGCAAGCCTCGCGCAAAGGTTGTTATGAAAGCGGGCGACTGTGCCGCGATGCCTGCCGACATTCGTCACCAAGGATTTTCTCCAAAGCGCTCGATGCTTCTTGTTTGGGAGAATAATTCGGCTGATCTTCCCGACTTAATTGCTCGTGGCGAGGCACCGACAGTTCCCGTCACCTTCTAGGTGACCTTGATTACCCGGGGTCTATACATCAACGGCTCGTTCGTTGACGCGCTGGACGGTGCGACGATGGACGTAATTAATCCCCACGACGGTTCACTTTTGGCGGTGGTTGCTGAGGGTGGTGAATCTGATATTGATCGTGCGGTGGACGCCGCTCGGGAAGCCTTTCCACGTTGGTCGTCGCTGGCGGCTGCGGACCGTGGCAAGTTATTGCTGCGACTAGCGAGTCTCCTTGAACAAAACGCCGATGAATTGGCTCGACTTGAATCAATTGATACCGGGCATCCACTTCGCGACACAGCCATGCTGGACGTACCGCGCACGATTGCCACGTTTCGCTACTTCGGTGGCATGGCTGATAAGTATCAGGGATTTCTTCCGCCCGTCGATGCAGGATTTTTGAATTACGTCCTGCGAGAACCAATCGGCGTCGTCGGTCAAATTGTGCCGTGGAATTTCCCGCTCATGTTTTGTGGTTGGAAACTAGGGCCCGCTCTGGCTGCGGGAAACACCGTTGTTATGAAGCCGTCCGAATTGGTACCTCTGTCCACCCTTCGGTTGTGCGAACTTTTTGAAGAGGCGGGTTTTCCGCCTGGAGTTGTGAACGTCGTTCCGGGTTATGGTGCTCGCGCCGGAGCCCGTTTGGCCGAGCATCCAAATGTGGGGAAAATTAGTTTCACCGGCTCGACGGCTACGGGCCGAAACATCGTGATGCTATCTGCTGGGAATTTGAAGCGACTGCAACTGGAGCTTGGTGGCAAAGGCGCCAATATTGTTTTTTCCGATGCCAATCTCGCGGCCGCCGTCAATGGTTCGGCCTTTGCCATATTCCACAATCAAGGTCAGGCGTGCATTGCTGGATCGCGGCTGATTCTGCACGAGTCCATAGCCGATGAATTTCTTGATCGATTTGTTTCCTTGGCGAAGACAATTCGCGTTGGCGACCCACTGGCCGATGGCACGGAAATGGGGCCACTAACATCAGCCCTGCATCGTGACCGAGTGTTGAGTTACGTCGATGTTGCCCTCAATGAAGGTGGAGAATTGTTAATGGGTGGCAAAGCGCCAAGCGACGAAAGTCTCGCTAAGGGTTATTACGTTGAGCCCACCGTCGTTCGTGCTTCGCCCGAAAGTCGCGTATGTCAGGAGGAAGTTTTCGGGCCGTTTGTCACCGTCACCACCTTCGCCAATGACGACGAAGCGCTTCGAATCGCGAACGGTACTGAGTACGGGCTGGGCGGTGGACTATGGACAAATGATCTCTCGCGAGCGCACCGTTTTTCGGCCGCTATGCGTGCGGGCATGGTGTGGGTGAACACGTACAAACGCGTGAGTCCGGGATCGCCCTTTGGAGGAATCGGCAACTCGGGCTACGGTCGCGAAATGGGCTTCGAGGCAATGCACGAGTACACCGAGCCAAAATCAGTGTGGATCAATGTCGACGCGGCCATTCCACCTTGGTATCCGCGTTAAAGCATGACAACGTTCTCGACGCTGCACGACGCCGTGGCTACGCATGTGCGTGACGGCGACACGGTTGCGCTTGAGGGCTTTACCCATCTCATTCCTTTTGCCGCTGGTCACGAAATTATTCGTCAAGGGCGGAAGAACTTGACGCTGGTGCGTATGACGCCCGACATCATTTACGACCAATTGATTGGCATGGGTTGTGCAACCAAATTGATCTTCTCTTGGGCGGGAAATCCCGGTGCTGGTTCCTTGCACCGATTCCGCGACGCCGTTGAACGCGGTGTTCCCCATAAACTCGAAATCGAGGAGCATAGTCATGCTGGAATGGCCACGCGTTTTGCCACGAGTGCCAGTGGGCTACCGTTCGGAATTCTTCGTGGCTATGCGGGAACTGATCTTGTTTCCGTAACCCAGAACATTCGATTTGTGCAATGTCCGTTCACCGGTGAGTCACTCGCTGCGGTTCCCCGACTCGATTTAGACGTCGGAATCATCTGTGCTCAACAAGCCGACCGAGCTGGCAACGTCATGCTTTGGGGAATAAGCGGCGTCCAAAAGGAAACCATCCTCGGTGCGCGACGATCGATTGTTCTGGTTGAGGAGGTCGTCGATTTCTTTTCTCCGCACGTGAACGGTGTGGTGCTTCCCAATTGGGTCGTCGACACCATTGCGGTGGTACCTTCCGGATCGTTTCCTTCGTACGCGCAGGACTATTCCGAGAGGGCCAATGCCTTCTACGCTTATTGGGAGTCAGTAAGTCGTGACCGCGACATTTTTCTATCGTGGATGAAGGATCACGTACTGGACACACGCGATCACTCGGAATTCCTCTCTTCTCTCGATTCCTCACTAAAAGAAGGTGTCGGTGTCTAAAGTGACGTCGCCTTCGTGGACGAGTGACGAAATGATGGCCGTCGCAGCCGCTCGAGAACTCGGTGACGGTACGGTTTGTTTCGTCGGCATCGGATTGCCGAGCACGGCCGCCAATCTGGCTCGTTCAACCCACGCGCCGAACGCGGTGCTGATTTACGAGTCGGGTTGCATAGGTGCAAAACCTGACCGGATTCCACCCTCAATCGGCGACGGTATTTTAAGTCGAACGGCAGACAGCGTCATTAGTGTTCCCGAGATTTTTTCGTACTGGCTTCAAGCGGGTCGTATTGACGTCGGATTTCTTGGGGCAGCACAAGTGGACCGCTGGGGCAATATCAATACCACGGTCGTTGGTCAGTACGCGTCACCGAAAGTGCGCCTGCCTGGTGCCGGTGGAGCACCCGAAATCGCGGCCTCGTGCGCACGAGTGATTATCACCCTTCGCCACAATCCTCGAGCCCTCGTAGAACGTATTGACTTTGTAACCTCGCTCGGTCACGGTGACGGAAGTGGGATTCGTCAACGGCTGGGCTTACCTGGCGCAGGTCCGCGCGCCATCATCACCGATCTCGGGATTCTTCGGTTTGACGAGGAGCGGTGCCACTTCGTTCTTCGTGAAATTCACCCTGGCGTCAATGTTGAAGAAGTGGTCGAAGCAACTGGGTGGGCACTTGAGGTGTCGCCTGACGTAAGGGAAACCGCGCCCCCTAGCGAAACCGAACTTGCGGCCCTTCGTTCGTTCACGGGGGCGTGAAGGTGGAGAGTTTTTCCTACGACGCACTTCCTGGACGGGTGATATTTGGCGCGGGACGACGTCGCGAAGTGGGAAACGAAGTCGATCGACTCGGTGAACACCGGGTCCTTCTCATTGCCGACCGTTATGACGCGTCACTTGGTACTGAAATAGCGGATCTACTGGGGTCTCGGTGCGTAGGAGTCTTTACCAATGTTGTTCAGCACGTACCGGTGAATATTGCCGAAGAGGCTCGGGAGCTAGCCACAAAAACCAGTGCGACACTAACGGTCACCGTTGGGGGAGGTTCGACTACTGGTTTTGGCAAAGCTGTTTCGCTGTCACACCGGATACCCCAAATCAGCATTCCGACGACGTACGCCGGATCAGAGTTAACTCCAATCTGGGGCTTAACCGAGGGCCAAATAAAGACCACCGGGCGTGACGCCATTGTCCAGCCCGTAACCGTCATATACGACCCTGAACTTACTTTGCAATTACCCATTGAAATTGCGGGTCCTAGCGCCATGAACGCCCTGGCCCACGCCGTCGAAGGGCTTTATGGTCCAGGAGCGAATCCGGTTATGTACGCGCTGGCGCTCCAATCAGTACGAGTGCTCGCTGAGCACTTGCCCCCGTTGTTCGAAGATCCAGCAAGTCTCGAAGAACGCTCAAGCGTCCTCTACGGTGCGTACTTGGCTGGCGCAGTGCTGGCCGTCGTCGGAACGTCATTGCATCACAAGATTTGCCACGTGCTGGGTGGTCTTTACGGTCTTGATCATGGTCAAATGAACGCGGTCGTTCTTCCGCACGCGTTGCGATTCAACCAACCAGCTATTCCTGAGCAATATGAACGACTCAGTATCGTCTTGGGTGGCGACGCAGCGTCGGCGCTCTACGACTTGGCGCGAACGATGCACACACCCTCGTCGCTGGCGTCGATTGGTTTTCCTGCCGACGGAGTTGCAAAGGCAGCGCCACTTGTTGTGGCGTCGGCGAGTCAAAACGTGCGCGCGATAAACAATACTCAAGCTCTTGATTTGCTGGAAGCATGCTTGCGGGGGGAGCGACCATGACCGAAGCCTTCATTGTTGACGCAGTACGTACGCCAATGGGCAAAATCGGCGGTGCACTATCGATGGTACGGCCCGACGATTTGGCAGCATTGGTGCTTGAACAACTGAAAGATCGAAGTGCGTTGGATCCTGCGTTAGTTGAAGATGTCATTTTTGGTAATGCGAATGGCGCAGGCGAGGACAATCGAAATGTGGCTCGAATGGCTACGTTGCTCGCGGGTTTTCCAGTGGAGGTTCCTGGCGCGTCGGTCAATCGGCTTTGCGGCTCAGGAATGGAAGCCGTCGTGCAAGCCAGTCGCGAAATACTGAGCGGTGATGCCGACATTGTTATTGCAGGCGGCGTGGAGTCAATGACGCGAGCTCCTTGGGTTTTGCCTAAGCCAGAGCGAGGATTTCCGCGTGAAAACGTAACTCTGTTGTCGAGTGCTCTTGGGTGGCGGATGGTGAATCCCCGAATGAATTCACAGTGGACGGTTTCGTTGGGCGAGGGTGCTGAAATTCTCGCGGACGAATTTCATATCGGCCGTGAGCAACAAGACGCGTTTTCTTTAGCGAGCCATGAAAAGGCTTCACGAGCGTGGCAAGAGCATCGCTTCGATCGGGAGATTGTCTTTGTGCCCGACGCGAAACTCGAGCGCGACGAGTGCGTGCGCTCTGATGCCACGCTCGCGTCGTTGACGCGTCTTTCGCCGGTATTTCGTTCTGACGGAACGGTGACCGCGGGTAACTCCTCGCCCATGAATGATGGTGCGGCGGGATTATTACTGATGAACGAGAGCGCACTCGCCACCACCGGTTTACAACCAATGGCGCGCGTCGCGTCGCGTGCGGTGAGTGCGCTTGAGCCTCACCGGTACGGGCTAGGTCCCGTCGAAGCATCAGAAAAAGCGTTAGTACGAGCAGGTATCACTTGGGACGATTTGGATGTAATTGAACTTAATGAGGCCTTCGCCGCGCAGTCGCTCGCGTGTCTTGAGAACATGCCCCACCTCGATCCGAACAAAGTCAATCCAAACGGTGGAGCAATCGCTCTTGGCCATCCCATCGGAGCGTCCGGCGCCCGTATCGTCACCACGCTCGCGCACGAACTTTCGCGTCGAGGCGCGTCGTGGGGAATGGCGACCATGTGCATTGGGGTCGGTCAGGGTATCGCCGTTGTACTTGACGCAAGATAATTTCGATCACCAAGAAGAGGACGACAATGGAAGAAAAGATTTCGCCCGAGCAGCACCGTGAAGAGGTCATTTCGAGTTATGGGGTATGTGACAACGAGCGACTTCGGGCAATCATGGCATCGCTAACCACGCATCTACTGACCTTTGTCGAAGAGACCAACTTGACTCGCGACGAGTGGAAGCAGGGTATTGATTTTCTCACTTCCACCGGGAAAAAATGTGATGACGTTCGACAAGAATTCATATTGTTATCCGACGTGCTCGGCGTGTCCATGCTTGTTGAAATGGTGAATCAGCGGGCCAGTGACGCCGCTACCGACCCCACCGTTCTTGGACCGTTCTACGTTCCAGGAGCACCCGATTACGAAATGGGTGAATCCATTGCGCCAAAGGGAGGTGGTGGACAACCCTTGACAATGCGAGGCGTAGTTCGCAATGCCCAAGGAACTCCGTTAGAGGGGGCGTACCTCGAAATTTGGCAGACGTCACCCGAAGGTTTGTATGACGTTCAAGACCCGAAGCTCGAACCAGGTAGTTACCGTGGCAACTTCACGACGGGCGTTGATGGCGTGTTCCTCTTTCAGACCGTGCGTCCTGTTGACTATCAAATACCTACGGATGGCCCCGTTGGAGATCTTCTTCGCGCCACTGGTCGCACTTCGTGGCGTCCAGCGCACACGCATTTCATGGTGACTAAGAATGGCTACAAACCCCTAATTACCCATCTCTTCGATGCGGGCTCAAACTATCTTCATTCTGACGCAGTTTTTGGGGTACGCGAGAGTTTGATTGTTCGCATGGATGGAGCTGAAGCTTCCTTTGATTTAGTGCTTGATCCCGGTGGCGATTGATTAGAACGATTCTTTCGTTGCACAATTCGTAATCGGCGCACCTGTGCACGAGGACGGAAACGTCGTTTTCACCGTTATTGTTTTGTGCGTTTTTTCTTTTGGATGGGCCCCGTTTTCTAAGCCAAGTTGTTCGGAAGACAGGGTTCTTAGCTCGGTAGTTTCAGTTTCAGCGCAACGAGACTCATATTTCTCGACAACCGCTATGGCGTTCCGTAGAGCGATTGATGCGAAGTAGGCAAATCTTGAGGCGACTTAGAGGTCGGCCTATCTCGTTGAGTCCATTAGTAATAAATGGGCCGAGGAGCCTCTGGAAGCGGCCGGGCAAATTCGGGTTCGTCGTTAAGTGATCGTCGAAAGGCACCGGCGAGACCGGCGGGGTCAAGTCCTATTTCCGCGAGGAGTTGGTCGGGCTTGTGGTGTTCCAGATACGCACGCGGCACACCCAGAATGCGGGTCACCGGAAACGGACGTCCAAGTTCTTGAGCACGCGAGCGAAGACACGACACCATAAAGGCCCCAGCACCACCGTGGCGAGTGCCATCTTCGACCGTTACGACGCGGTCATGCGTCAGGGCGTCGTCAATCATCAGAGGATCCGGCGGCAAAACGCGAACGTCGTACAGCGTGATTTTCGTTGATTCGTCGCCCAGTAACTGCAACGCGGCGTACGCGTGGGAGGTCATTTTGCCAACCGCCAAAACACAGAGCGATCCATCCCCGCGCGAAATCTGTCGCGCCTTGAGATCGGAACCAACGAGTCCGTCCATGGGCGCCGGCAACGTCTTTGGAAACCGTAGGGCCGTCGGCGTCGTCATCGAGAGCGCCGTAGTCAGCATCGCGCGGACTTCGTCGGGACTCGATGGGGCAAAAATCGTCATGTTGGGAATAGCAAGGCACAGTGCCATATCCAAAATGCCGTGGTGACTGGGACCGTCGTCCCCAGTGATGCCGGCGCGGTCAAAAATCATGACGACCGGCAGATTGAGCAGACCAACATCGAGGTTGGCTTGGTCAAAAGCCCGAGCAAAGAACGTGGAGTAGACACAGACCACGGGACGAAGACCACCCATGGCCATACCAGCGGCTGCGGTCATTTCGTGCTGCTCAGCGATGCCCACGTCAAAAAAGCGATCAGGAAATTTCTGCTGGAACTGCAAAAGACCCGTGGGGCCGGCCATGGCTGCCGTTAGCGCGACAATGCGGTCGTCTTGTT
>Ga0302319_10014198_pt1 | contig 14873 bp, 7 predicted proteins | sample Bog_T0_2_FD_203319 | JGI IMG/M metagenome (GOLD analysis project Ga0302319, IMG submission 203319) | Peat permafrost microbial communities from Stordalen Mire near Abisko, Sweden - Bog_T0_2 | ecosystem: Environmental > Terrestrial > Soil > Wetlands > Peat | place: Sweden: Abisko, Stordalen Mire... | reverse complement strand
GACCAGGCCGGGATTTTGGCCGTTCAGAACCCTTGCCATGCTTTTTTGAACGGCCTGATAGGCCTGCCAGTACCCGAGAGCGGCCATGGCATCCCGCTGTCCCCGGTCCTGTTCATTCGCCTCCGGATTCCACGTGCTGCTCCGGACGCTTTCGATCAGTTCACGGCTGACGCGATAGCCTTCAATCGACAGTGAATGATAGGCATCGGTCACGTAAGCATCGCCGACGCGTTTCATGTAAGCGCTGATATCACGCGGCAACCCCGGCGCCTTCGGAAACCGTCCGATGACCGGTTCACGCATTTTCTGCCACAGCAGCCGTATGCGGTTCACATACGGAGAGGTTTCGCGGGCGGGCAAAGCGAGTGTCGGCTTGTCCGTAAAGGGATCTGTCTCACGCACATCGTACCCCGCAGCAATCATGGTCTTCGTAATATCATCCGCGATGCGGTCGCGTCCGATGTTGCGGAAGGCGCCGGCAAGGCGGCCCGCAATTGTGCTGTGACCGCCTTCGAGCAATTCCGCCAGCACGCCGGATGCATCGCGGACCGTGGCCATGGCCGCGCGCGCGTCGGTCGCATGACTCGAGAAATATTGCGGCGAGCACTCGATAAGCGCGGATTCGAGCGAGAAAAGGCGCAGCCCATCTTTTTCGTTCCGGTCAGCCGGTTTTGGCAGGGCGGCCCGCAGGTCCAGCAGGGACGTTCCGTGTGGCAGTTTGGTCAGGTTGTTTTTGGCTCTGGAGGACCGGACGACGAGCTGCCGGGGGACCGTCCAGTTTCCGCCGTGCAGGGAGAGCGACTGCTCCGGCGACAGGGACCAGTTCCTTGCAAAGCGGGTTTCCAGATAGGCCGCAGCGAAGCGCCAGAATGATGCGTACCATGCGGTGCTTTCCCCCTTGACCTCATCCGGGCGGCTGGGGATGTACCATCCCTTGATTACCTCCTGCAGAAAACCGTTCGCCATGAGGCGCTTCCGGTGGGTGCGTGTCATGTCTTTCGCCCGGATGGCGGAGCCGCCGTTGACGTTCTGAAGCCCGTGGAGGATCTCCAGGGACTGGGCTAGTTTTTCCGAAGGTGAAGCCATGGGGGTCTATCCTCGTTAGTTTTTGCTGTCTTTCGGTTATTAGTTTAATGTGTCGTGTATTAATTAGTCTATTAAGACGTGCAATAATTAGTCTATTATGTCTATCTATTATTAGTTTTTCCTGCCCCCAGACACGGTTGCGGTTTCTGAGGACGTATTTCGCCCAGCCCAGTCTAAAGTTGGCCAGCGAGGGCGAGGGTGAAAAACGCTCCCCCTTGTTTTAGCGATTCCGCGCCCATGGGCTGATTCGGGACAGTTCGGCTTACCCGACCGATTAGGAATGCCGCTCCAACCGGCACATCTAGCTACTTACGGATTGATTTAACTCAGTCCTGCATCAGAGGCTATCGTGGTGAGCATTTACGACAAGCCCCTTCATCTGCTCAAGAGCTACCTCGCGACTCGATCTCGAGCAGCCTGCGTATGCGGGGCTTCGCTGCTCCTGGCAGTGGAACTGGCAACAGCGCTAAGCCTTCCCGGGCCGCGGCGCGGGCTTTGTCAGTCTGGCCGGCTGCGCGATATGCCTGGGCCAGGGAAAGAAGCCACTTTGGTGCTTTGCGGTGGCTCAGGGCAACTCCGCGCTCTGCCCATTCGACGGCCAGGCGTGGATCGCGGAGCGAAGCAGGTTCGACCTTGAGGATGGCGTGGAGTGCAGCATCGAGAACCGTGTCAGAATCGGGATCTTTCGCTACCAAATCCTTCAGAGCAGCGAGTCCTTTCGTGGACAGAGTCTCGGACTCGCCCTGCAAACGCAAGACCTGGCGAAGTGATCCAATGCTCACCTGCGCCTGGGCGAGGCTAACCTTCCAATCTTCATTGGCAGGGTTTTGTTTCAGCATTTGCTCGGAGATGGCGGCGAATTCTTCAAAGGCTCGCTCGGCGGCGAGGAGGTTGCGGCGCCGGTCCTCCGAAGAGGTGTCCAATAAGGGATTCGCGGCATCCTCGTAACTGGCGGCAGTGTCTTGCAGTGTTACGCCGATATCGTAGATGGCACGTTGATCTTTTGGATCGGCGGCTGCTATTTGACGATCGATCTGAAGAACCTCGTCAAAGAGGGGAATAGCCTGGCCATGCTCACCCAATTCTTCCAGGGCCATGGCCTTTTTGCGCTCGGTAATTGCGCGAGGTCGCACCGTAATGAGGCTTCGCCGATCCGCATCGAGAAGGGCGTCGAAGTCTTGTAGTGCAATGTCGATATCCTTGAGGGCCTGGGCAGGATCTGTATCGAGCTCCACACTTCCGATTTTCATTTGAAGGTTCCCGATGCCCCGCCGCGCCCTGACATTGCTCGGATCCAGATGCAGCACACGATTCTCGAAGTCGATGCCCTTGCGGTACGCGGCAATCGCGGCGGGCAAGTCCACCAGGCCAACCGTCCCGCGCGCCCACAATTGGTCGCCCAGCGTATTGTAGGCCCGTGATACCGCAAGGAACTGGGCGGGAGTGACATTGGGCAGGGCGGCGAGACGGTCGTACGTTTGAGCGGCCGCCTTCATATAGGAGATGGCTTCCTGCGGCTTCTCTGTTACGTTCCAATACTCCACTTCACTGCGCGACTCCTGCGCGTTGGCCAGTGCTTCAAGAGCGTCTGGATCGACGGGGTTGGAAGCCACCAACGGCTGGCCAATCGCAATGGCTTTATCCAGACTGGTCATGGCTCCCGCAGTATCGCCCAGGTTCTGATCGTAGGTGTTGCCTTGAATATTTCCCAGGCGGGTATACGCGTTCACCAGATCGAGTTCTGTCAGTCGATCGCCTTGCGCGTCTTTGGCCATGCGGTCCAGGTGCTCCAGCACGCGGGTGACCAGCAGTTTCTGCGCGCCGGTGGAACCGGGAAGCTGCTTGATTGCCTCGTCCAGTTCCGACAACAGGCTGTCACTCAACTGGCGCAGGTCGGCGGAGCGCGCGTCGGATTTTCGCCGCTCCTCATTGGCAATCCTTGCCTGCCACAAGACCCCGGCAATGCCGGCGGCGAGAGTTGTGGCCAGCAACACGGCACTTGCAAGACCCAGCTTGTGCCGGCGGATGAACTTGGCTGCCCGATAGCGAAAGGTTCCCTGGCGCGCAGCAACGGGCTTGCCCTCAAGATAAGCCTGCAAATCGGAGGCCAGTGCCTCCGCGGTGAGATAACGCTGCTGCGGTTCCTTGCGCAGAGCTTTCTTGAGAATTGCGTCGAGATCGGAGTCGAGCCGCTTGCCCGAGCCCAACGCCTGAAGCTTGCGAGGGGGCTCGATGCAGATGACTCGCACCATTTCTTCCGTGGTGAACTCTTTCAACTCGTAAGGCAGTGCACCGGTGAGCAGAAGGTAGAGCAACACGCCGAGCGAGTAGGTGTCAGAGGCGGTGGTGATGGGGTTGCCAAGCACCTGCTCGGGGCTGGCATATTGGGGAGTAAAGGACATGAAACCCAGACGGGTGAACTCGTTTCCCTGCCCGACGAGGGAGGGGGAGATCAGCTTGGCCGTCCCAAAATCCAACAGCTTAGGCGTGCCGTCTTCCGCGATGAGAATATTGTCCGGCTTCAGGTCGCGGTGGACGACGAGGTTTTGGTGGGCAAACTGGACGGCCTCGCAGACCCGCAGGAACAGTTCGAGCTGTTGCCGCAAGGGAAAGTGGTGCTCTTCACAGAAGCGATGGATGGGCACTCCATCCACATACTCCATGGCTAAGTACAATTCCCCGTCCTGGGTTACGCCACCGTCCACAAGCCGGGCGATATACGGGTGCTGCAAGCCGGCCAGAATCTGGCGCTCCTGGCGAAATCTTTCCCGGAAGACTTCGCTCGCCAGAGGCAGGTCAATGAGTTTGATAGCAACTTTCAGCTCGAAGTGTCCGTCGGCGCGATGCGCCAGGTACACCGCACCCATGCCGCCGCGTCCCAACAGGCGATCGAGCAGGTAGGGGCCGGCTCGCTTCGATTCGGGTGTGAACTCCCGACCGGCTTTGGGCTGCAACCGGGAAGATGCCGCTTCGTTTTCTTCTGCTTTGCAGGCTTCGAGCAGCGAATGGACTTCGGCTGCGAGCGACGGGTTCCCTTTGCATCGGGTCTCGATCAATTCATCCCGCGCCTCATCCGGAGCGGCGCTAGCCTCATGGAAGATCCCCTCAAGGAGCAGCAAGTTTTCTGTCGTAAATTCCATCAAGCGACCGCCCCGTCTATGGCCTTTAGCACTTACCTCAGTCTGCGAGAAACGAAGCAAAACTGAATCACTATCCTACCGCTTCCTCAATGACGCCAGGACGGATACGCCGGTAGAGCCAGGACTTGATGAATTTCAGTTCCCGATCGACGGTGGCCTTGGAAATGTTCATCAGAGATGCGGTCTCATCGGCGGTGCAACCGAGAAAGTAGCGCAACTCGACGAGTTGAACCTTGGTCGGATCCAACGCGCCCAGCTCGTCCAACGCGCGATTCAGGTCCAGTAATTCCGGACTGTCGATGTTGACCCACGAAAGATCGTCGCTAAGCGGTACACGTTCCTGCCCGCCGCCCCGTATCTGCGTCTGCCTCTCGCGAGCCTGATCGATCAACATCCTGCGCATCACTTTCGCCGCAAAGGCGTAGAAATGGCAGCGATCTTCCCCGACTGCCTTTTTCTGTTGCAGGAGGCGCAGGTAAAGTTCGTGGACCAGAACCGTGGGCTGGAGAACGTCGGGATTTCGCTCCCTGCGAATGTAGGCTGCGGCTACCTGGCGCAGGTGGGGGTAGACCAGCGGCATCATTTGCTCGAAGGCTAGGAGATCCCCCTCTTTCCACCTTGCCAGAAGCAACGTGATCTCGCCATTGGATGGGATGGGTGGGACCATGACTATCTCCGTCTTTGGGGGAACCTGAAGCGAAGTCTATCACCCCAACAGTTTGCACGGCAGATTTGCTTGCTTTTCAGCTTGAATCGCCCACCTCGAAAAGTGTTGAGGCACTTTTTACTCAATTCTCGCTGTCTTAGTGAACCGGGCCACAGAGAGATCTTCCCGAGAGGAGCGTCATTGAAATGAAAAATATTGGAGTGAGTCTTGTTGTTCTAGCCGGACTGCTTGCGAGTGCAGCGCAGTCCTTGCATGCGCAAGAATATGAAGCGCCAAGCACGGCGCCTGAGCGCCTGCTGAACCCCATTGACGAACGCGACCTGGCGCCTTTGCCGGGCAATGTGCGGAGAGACCTGACACCGGATCGGGACCTGGGGCCGGTGGAAGACTCGATGCCACTGCACCTCTACATGGTGCTCAAGAGGACGCCGGGGCAGCAGGCGGATTTGGACTACCTGATTGCCCGGCAGCAGGAGCGGACTGCGCCGGAGTATCACAAGTGGCTGACGCCGAAGCAATTTGGCGCGCGATTTGGGGCGCATCCGAATGACATTGCGAAGCTTTCGAGCTGGCTGCAATCGCATGGGATGGAAGTGCGGAGTGTGTTGAACAACGCCAGCATGCTGGACTTTGCGGCGACGGCAGGCCAGATCCGGGAGACCTTCCATACGGAGATGCATTACTTCAACGTTGCGGGGGGCAAGTACGCGGCGAACGCAGCGGAGCCGCAGATTCCGGCAGCGCTGTCGCCGGTGGTGGCAGGCATTCAGGGCATGGTGAAGATTCCGCAGCAATCCAGCGAGACGCCGATTGGTTCGACGACCTATGACAAGGACACGAACAGCTGGCATCGAGTGAACGCTTCGACGACGGGCCTGCTGAAGCCGGATTTCCGCTTGGGCACCAGCACCGAGTTCTACGTGGCTCCGCAGGATTTGTACACGATTTACAACATCAACCCAATTCTCTCTGGCGGCAACCTGGCGCAGACTGCGACCGTTGCTGTGGTGGAGCAGAATGACTTTGCGTATGGCACGGTGAACAGCACAACCGGGGCGGCGACGGGTGGGGACGTTGCTACCTTTCGAAGCACATTTGGCGTGCAGGGCACGCTGAACATGCATGTCTATCACGGCTACGGTACGGTGACCTGCACGGATCCTGGGATTATCGCCGCCGACGGAGCCCAGGCGGTGATAAGCGCCGAGTGGGCCAACGCGACCGCTCCTTCGGCGAACCTGGTGTTCATGTCGTGCGACGACAGTCCAGATTCAGGAGCGCTCACCTCACTGCTCGCAGTGATCGACAACAACCTTGCCGACGTAATCAGCCTGGGTTTCACAGAGAGTGAGTCCGTCGCAACAGCGTCGACCTACAGCTTCATGGATATGGCGGAGGCGGAGGCCGCGACCCAGGGGCAGTCGATTTTCGTCGCGGCGGGCAAATCCGGTCCGGACGATGAGGACTTCGGTACAACGACGTTGGCAACCCATGGCATCAATGTCAGCGCCTATTCCAGTCCGCTGGTAACGGTTGTAGGCGCCACCGATTTTCAAGACATCTTCGACACGATCTATAGCATACCCCTGTCGAAGTACTGGAACAGCACGAATACCCAGTACTATGCGAATGCGAAGAGTTACGTTCCCGAGACTGCATGGAACGATAGCTGCGCCAACATCGTTAACTCGCTCTGGCAAACTTTCGAATTTGGCCAGGACGAGAATGTTGGAACCAACCCGGGCTTATGGTGCGCAACCTCTACGAACGTTAACGGGACTGTGAAGGCCGGCGGGGGTGGAATCAGCACCCACTACTCCGTGCCGGCCTGGCAGGCAGGGATCTCCGGCTACCCAGGCGCCTACCGCGCTTCGCCGGATATTTCGAGCTTCGGCTCCGACGGTATTATCTACAACCATGCGCTGTTGGTTTGCGACTCGGCTCTCTCCTTTGCCACATGCATCACTACCGGCACTAACGCCAATTTCGGAATCGCCGGCGGAACAAATTTTGTGGCCCCTTACCTGGCTGGCGTTGCCGGACTTTTGGTGACCAGCACCGGATCGCGGCAGGGGTTGCTGAATCCGACTATTTATGCGTTGGCCAAGGCTCAGTACACCAATTCCCCAACGTCGTGCTACGCCAATGGCCAGGCAAACAATTATGGATTCACCACGGGTCTGCCCGCCGCGAGCTGCATTTTCAACGATGTGACCACGGGCGGCACCGATGTGCCCTGCGCGGCAGGGTCAACGGACTGCTATTTAGAGGAATCCGGGTCGCAGGTTGGGGTCTTAGCTTCAGTCGCTTTGCCACCAAACATTCCGGATGCGTATTCGTCTACCGTCGGGTACGACGAGGCGACGGGCATCGGCAGCCTGAACGTGGCCAACCTGATCACCGATTGGGATACGGCGTTTACGAGCGCCACGGCATTGACGGCGACGTTGACTTCCATCACGCCGAGTGAGTCGACGACATTGAAGGCGGTGGTGACCGGCGTGGGACCAACGGGGGATACAACGCCGCCGGTGGCGAAGGGTACGGTGAGCTTCAAGGTGGGGACCACGGCGCTGGGCAGCTGCACGCTAAGCGGGGGCGATTGCACGCTCGTGGTGGACGGAACATCGCTGGCGATGGGAGCGAATTCGATCACAGCGACCTTCTCCGGGAGCTCGTTGTACCCGTCCTCGACTTCCAGCGTTTTGACTGTGACAGTGGGAACTGTCAGCGAGAATCCGACGACCCTGACTTCTCCGGCGCAGGGTGGCACCTTTGCGGGGCCGACCGAAACATTCACATGGGCAACTGCTGCCGGCGCGAACGGATACTTCCTGCACCTGGGAACAACCGGTGTGGGATCGGATAACCTGCTGAATTCGGCTGAGTACAGCGGCACCACAGCATCGGTGACGATCAACAGCCTGCCGGTGAACGGCGAGACGATCTATGCGCGGCTGTTTACGGATTACAACGGGACGCACGTGCATGTGGATTACACCTTCAAGGCATCGGCACAGGCGGGGCTGACGGAACCCGGGACCAGCGGCACACTGGCGGGGCCGGATGTGACGTTCGGCTGGTCGGCTGCGACGGGGACCAGCGTGAAGGGATACTTCCTGCACCTGGGAACCACTGGCGTGGGTTCAGAGAATCTGCTGAACTCGGCGGAGTATTCCACTTCGACCTTGTCTGTAGCACTGACCGGTCTTCCGTTGAACGGGGAGACAATCTACGCGCGGGTGTTTACCGATTACAACGGGACACACCTCTACAAGGACTACGTGTTCACTGCGGCGAAGCAGGCGTTGCTGACTTCGCCGGCGCAGGGAGCGACCCTGCCTGGCGCGACGGAGACGTTCGACTGGTCGGCGGCGACGGGCGGCAACGTGAAGGGATACTTCCTGCACCTGGGAACGACAGGGGTGGGGTCATTAAACCTGTTGAACTCGGCTGAGTATCCGACGACTCAGACGTCGGTGACGGTGAATAACCTGCCTGCGACTGGGGGAGCGACGATTTACGCGCGGGTGTTCACGGATTACAACGGGGTGCATGTGTATCAGGACTATACGTTCAAGGCGCAGTAGACAGGGTCAACTTCGCAAGCGATATCCGCGGTCTGCTTCGCTGCATCAACGGGAGGGGAAACTCCCGAGCGAAGCAGGCTCCGGATCCCTGCAGAAAGTTCGGTCGGGGTTTCATCTTCTCAAAGCAACAGGACTGCAACTAAGGGGATCGCATTCGTCTCTATGGCTCTTGCTGTATGCGAAGCAGGTGCTACGCACACAGAATGTTCACTTGACGCAAAGGAGCCAAGGCGCTCACCCATACCGGATTGGTCACGATATCTTCGGCAAGTGTTCACAAATCCAATCCAGGTGGCCGAAAAACCGGCTTGTCGGACAAATGGCCATGCTTCCTTGTCGATAGAACACCGCTGCGGGAGAACTGAGTCACAATCCTGACTGTTTGTCGTCTTCGAAGTAAGGGTCATCTCCGGTCAAAAAGGAGTCACTACAAGGGCTCCGCGGCCCGAAAACCGATTCCGCTTCGCCAATCCCCCATATCCGTATTCTGTTCCAGTCTCTCTGCCTCAGTCCCGGTAGAAGCGTCGCACCTTGAGTTCCCATTCGGTAATTCCGACTATGCATCAGTTCACAGTCGGAATTAGGGAACGCATCGCTGCCTACCGAGAGCGATCCGGCAGCAACACTTATCGTTGCGCTGCCACTGACGAGGGATGTGGCTGCTGAAGTGCAGCCTCCGCCGGACAGAGTTACTGAACCGGTGGGCACTTGACCTCCGCCTGAGGCGCTGACGCCGACGGTCACAGTCAGGGTCTGGACGGTGGTGATGCCTGATGCGGACAGGGTTTCGGTGACGGCCGGAATGGCTTTATTCACGGTTAGCTGCACAGTGGCGGTTGTTGTGAAGTAGTCGATGGTGTCCGTTGGAGTCAACGTAGCGGAGAGTGTCTGCGATCCAGCCGCGAGCACTTTTCCGGCTGCGGGGCTATAGGTGAAGGTGCCGGCGACTGGAGACGTCGCGTCGAGTTGCGTGGCGCTGAGCGCTGTGCCGTAGAAGATGGCTGCCGGGGTCGGCCATGTGACCGCGGGCGCTACCGGGAACGTGACTTTCCGTACGACATTGTTTCCGATATCAGCGATGTAGAGACTCCCGTTGGCATCGAATGCGAGGCCTTGGGGATAGTTGAGTTCGGCCATGGCCGCTGAGCCACCATCCCCGGCGTAACCGAGGTAGTCAACGCCAAAGACGGTGGAGATGTTCCCCGTGGATGCGCTCACTTTCCTGACCGTGTCCGATGAGTTGGAGAGGTAGATATTGCCCGCGCCGTCGACGGCGATGCCCTGGCCAGTGTTGATCTCTGCCGCTGTTGCCGGGCCGCCGTCACCGGTGTCAGCGAATTCTCCATTTCCAGCCACGGTGGTGATGATGCCGGTGGACTGCTCGACCTTGCGGATCCGTGCATTGCCGGAATCCAGGATGTAGAGATTTCCGGCCGAATCGAACGCGATGTCGGAAGGATCGGAGAGGGAAGCCGCTGTTGCCAAACCGCCGTCGCCGAGCTGACCGGCAGTTCCGCCCCCGGCGACTGTTGAAATGATCCCGGTTTTAGCTGTAATCATGCGAACCCGATTGGTGTTGTTGTCTGCGATATAAAGGTCCCCAGCGCTGTCGAGGATGATTCCATTCGGGTACCGTTGCCCAGGAGGACACTGAGATCGTCGTTCGCATAATTTGTGACTGCCAAGTCGGGGATCCCATCTCCGTTGAAGTCAGCGATGGCAACGGAGACCGTGCCTTCCCCGGTTGCAGAGATTTCATTTCCCGCTTTGAATGTTCCGTCGCCGTTTCCAAGGAAAACGGTCAAGCCGCCGCTCACACCGTTGTCGGCGACAACCAGGTCGACGATCCCGTCGCCATTGAGGTCACCCGCGGCAATCCCCTGCGGAAAATGCCCATCCGGTAAAGTCGCGGGGTTCGACTCAAACGTTCCGTCGCCCTTCCCGATGAAAATCAGGATCGACGATCCACCAACAACTGCCAGATCGGGGATGCCGTCGCCGTTGAAGTCTGCGCTGACCAGCGATTGCGGAGAGCTGCCAATGCTGAGATTGGGCTCGGCGGTAAAGCTCCCATCCCCTTTTCCAAGCAGAATGCTGACTGTGCTGTCGTCGACGTTGCCAACGGCGAGATCGGGGATACCGTCCCCGTTTAAATCTGCCGCAATGACGGAAGCGGGATAATATCCGACGGCTGGATTCGGTGTTACGGCTGTAAAGGTTCCGTCCCCTTTGCCGAGGAGGATACTTAATGCTGCGGTGTTGGTGTTCGCGGCGCCGATAGCGAGGTCGGGAATTCCGTCCCCGTTGAAGTCAGCCGTCGCGATGCCAAGGCCCGCAGGCACCGTCATCGGGGCTAGCGAGCCCGACAAGCTCAGTTCGACCGTTCCCGAACCTAGTGCAACGCTCCCCAGCACAGAATTGCTGACTGTGGTGTCCACAAAGGAAACCGAACCTGTCGGCGCAGGAATTTCCGAGGCGTTGACGATTCCGGTTACCGTAGCGGTGAGTGAATAGTTGCCGGGATAGCCGCCCTGCATAATTGTTGTGATTGTGGCGTGCTTTCCGGTAATCGCAAGAGCCGCCGGGCTTGAGGAGCTTCCGGCATCGCCGTTAGTGCCCGCAAACACCGCGTTGTACTTATGGCTTCCAATTCCCGCCCGAAACTTCAGCGTAGCCGTGCCCGCGCTAGTCAGCTGCGCCGTCCCCAGCAGATGAATATCCGTGCAATAGGACGCAGTTGCGTCGCAGAAGTTCACTCGCCCAGTGGTCAGTGCGGTCGTCCCCGCTTTCACGGATGCCGTCAGCGTGACCGCGGTGCCCGAGGCGACGCTGGTCACAGCGCTTCCGCCTGAAGTGATCGCAAGAGTCGTGGTGGTCGCGGCCTTTGTCTGCGCGGCACCTTGAGGGCACGTCCCCACAGCCATGGCAACCACGAAAGCGCCAGCAACGGTGACAACCCCGAACCTCTTCAATTGGCCCCTGACACAGCCCATTGCAGCACCAGAAACCGCAGCGCGGACAAACTTCAAACTTGATTGCATGGCAGAATGACTCCTGAAGAATTGCGATACGGAATCGAGTAGGTGATCACGTGCGAAACAAGAGACTGCCAAGACGAAACTCGGGATGCTTGCGAAATAGGCATGCATCCCGAGCGATTTTTCATCCCAGTTAAAGGCGCGATAACTATATCACTGATAGATTTGAAAGCTCCGTCCTACTCTTGTCCAACGCAAGGTGAGCCTGAGCGTGGGATTTGATTCCAACGCAAGATGAGCCTGAAGGAGATTGAGCGGGCAAACTGAAGATGAATGATCAGCGTGCTTGGGGCCGAGAAGTTGAGTTTGGTTGAGATGTAGGCATACTTTTGGCCTCTGACGGTGTACGGTTTATCGGATGCGGCCGAACGGAGATTTACAACTGTGTGGCGCGCTTGCCTGAACCGGTTAGCATCATGCCCGGAAATAAGTGGGTTACCAGGCTGGACGATCACTGAAAATGTTGCCGTAAATGGAGGCAACAGGCGCTTTAATTCACGCAGAATTTGAAACATGGAGGAGGAGCAGTACGACTCCAAAAGAGCTGTCTTCTGAGATTTCACGCCTGCCTAAAGGAGCCCCATTCACAGCGGAATTGCAAGTCGCTCTGGGGGAATCCGAGCCAGAGGTTTCAATGATGCTGAACACTTCAACCCGAAGAACAATTGGATCGTGTGGCCAGAGAGTTACAAAGGCCAGGTCAGCGCGGAAGCTGTTTGCCTTTTCATGGGCTGATCGACTCTGGAGTCCACTCTTACCTATCGAGGGTGCTTGGCAAACCGCTGATCTGGTAGGATTTAAGGGTCCTCGATTCGTTTGGATGTGAGCCAGATCAACTCGGCGATTTGCTTTCGGTTGTCCCCCAGCCAGATGTCCGTGATTTGGCCAGGGCTGGATTTGCTCATAAAGCTGTATGTAGCTCGCCAAACCAAGGGCGGTATTCGCTACGAGTACCCTTTCAGAATCTATCCGCCTCCGTCAGATTTTGATCGCGGCACGTTTAGCCAGGAGATGATGGACAAGGTCAGTGCGCTCTGGAAACGTCTTCGGCCGAAGTCAAAGACAGGCGGGCGAGTTCAGATGGATACAGTTGAGATCCGGCCAGCGATCTTTGCGGTCCGCGCTTATGAGGACTATCTCCGCGAAGGTATGGGAACGCGATGATGCAGTCGAAGCGCGATGCGAACAGCAAGGTCGTTCGCATGGCGCTTCAGCCGGACCAAAAGCGGAAAAACATTGCATAGAAACCCGAAAAAGGCTGCCTAAAGGCAGCCTTTTTCGATCTCAATGGGAGCGCAGTTCTTAATGGACCTTTATTGGACCTGCGTTTTCCAAACTCAAATCTCGTAACTGATTGATTTAATTGGTTGCGGGGGCTGGATTTGAACCAGCGACCTTTGGGTTATGAGTTCTTAAATGTAGCAATATCATAGAGTTAGCAGGCATGGTTGGTTACCATAAGCAATCTTGAGAAAGATACAGGAATTTCAAAGAGTTTTGTAGATGGGTTGAAGTTGGGTTAGCTTGAGCGGCCGTAGCTTTCGTCGACTAGCCGCAGCATTCCTGAATCCGAGTGCCGATCTCCTCGCGGTAGAATGCTTCGACCACAATGGGCGCAAGCTCGGTCAATTTCAAACGTGAGGCCACGAAGACGGGTGCCGTGCTCACCCTTTTTCACTTTCCGCTTATCCCCACCGTTGCAACGAGAGCGCAGCGGAAGTGGAAAGGGCGTAGCGAAGCGGAGGTCTGCACAAGCGAAGCGCGGAAGATTGGGGAGTGGCTTGCGGGCGCGAGGGGCGGAGCTCCTTAGGAAGGGTTTCTAAAGGGCAGGCGTTGCGGACAGGACACAAGTCCGCTAGAGGGGTAGCGCAAGACGCGCCGTTTTTCACTGCGGCGCGCCTGGAGCGTAGGGCAGGAGCCCTCGCTGGAATGAAGGTTCGTTAGGAAGGCATGTTTGGAAGAACGATATGACCAATCATTCGTCACACTTCAGTGGGCCTAATCCATCCGAGATCACTTTCACGCGCGATCCGACCCGCGATGACCTACCGGCTCACAGCACCGCGTCAGCCACCTAGAAATGCAACAGGTTGCCTATGCGTGGAAAGGTTAATCCGAATTACTGAGAAACTAGCGAAGGATACGGTTCCGACTCAGCGGGCGACTTGACCAGTGATCAGAGATGGCTTGCGTGAACTCGGGCCTAACGCACTTCGCACGTTGCTCTAACCAGCCAGCGGATTCGCGTCGAAGATAGAGGCCTTCCACACTGGGAGGACCAAAAGCCGAATGACTTTTCTGAACGAGACTTTTCACTTCGCCCATCGAGAAATGTCCGGCCGCGATTTGCGGCGCAGGTACGACGCGAACCGGACGGGTGACAACCCCTTCTTCAAGCTCGGACCCTTCGCGGATCAATGCGTGGCCATGCCCTAATTTCACCATCCACTGGATCTCACGGGGATGAGCAGTTGTGCTCACCACTTCGGGGTGAACACCAACCGCATCCAACATCTCCATCAGCTTGCGATGGCCTTCAGGGTTCTGTTTCGGCTCACGGAAGATCTTGAGCTTCTTTTCGAGGGCTGACGGCGCGATCTCGTCCAGACTCGCCGCAGGATCATTGGACCGCATGCAAACCACAAGGCGATCGCGCGAGAGCTTGTCTATATTCAAGTCGATTCCAATTGCGGGAAGAGGCAACAGAACCGCGTCGATGAGGCCCCGCTCAAGCAAGGAAAGAAGCTCGACAGAGTCACCGCTCTTCGGCGTGATTTCGCAATTCGGAAAGAGGGCGATATGCGCGCTGCATACCATCTGCAATAGAGCACAATCGATGAAGGGAGAGAATCCGATTCGCAGCGGTGCAATGGTTCCGTGATGGCTTGCGCGGGCTGCCGCAACCACCTCGTCACGAAGTGCAAGTATCTGCCGGGCTCCTGCAATCAACACTTCTGCCGCCGGAGTCAGTTTGACCCCCTTTGGCACTCGTACCAGGAGTTCGATTGAAAGAGCGTCCTCGATGGATTTGAGCTGGATGCTGAGGGATGGTTGTGCGAGAAAGAGGCGCTTCGCAGCGCGGCTAATGTTTTTCTCTTCTGCAACGGCAATCAAGTATTTGAAGTGCCTAAATTCGAGCAAGTCTGACATGCCATCACGCTCCGCTGTGCTAGTTGAGAAACTAGGCGATTCGTTCAATGCGACAAGCGTGTCAGTTCCCCCTCACGGGGGATTCCGATTATGAGGGAAGGAATCAAGATAGTCAACAATGGGCCGATTTATTATCCTGCCACTAGAAAAATAGACTGCCAGCCATAGGCAGGAGCTATACCTACATAGAAATCGCCATAGT
>Ga0302319_10014197_pt1 | contig 14874 bp, 13 predicted proteins | sample Bog_T0_2_FD_203319 | JGI IMG/M metagenome (GOLD analysis project Ga0302319, IMG submission 203319) | Peat permafrost microbial communities from Stordalen Mire near Abisko, Sweden - Bog_T0_2 | ecosystem: Environmental > Terrestrial > Soil > Wetlands > Peat | place: Sweden: Abisko, Stordalen Mire... | reverse complement strand
CCAATGAAAATCAGGGTTTGCAGTGTCCCGTTTGTTTGGCCCAAAATAGGGACGTGAAGTACGGTTACGCTCTGCAGCCGCGAGGTCAGTCGGGAGTTCGATGCCGCATCGCGGAATACCGAAAAGCGATTGCTCTCAAACCTGACTTAATTAAGGCTCACTCTAATCTTGGCGGGCTTCACGGTGAAATTACGGACGTGTCGGGCGAAGAGTTTACGGTACTTTGGCTGCTTTTTTCTTTGTAGGCGTCGTGGTTGGTTTTCCAGCTGCTGAAGTCGGGGATGAAGAACTCGCGGATTTCGACGGCCAGGTCTTTGCGTGTGTCAGCCAAGCCCTCGCGCTTCAACGGCAATTACTCCGCGCGCAACGCATCAATCGGGTCGACCGCCATCGCGCGTAAGGATGGTAGATAGCTGGCGAGCAGCGCCGCGGCCATGAGGCTGAGCACTGCCAGCAGATAGGTCCAGGGATCGTTGGTGGTCACGCCAAAGAGCAGAGAACGGAGGAGCCGGGTGAGTCCGAGCGCGGCGATGCTGCCCATAACGACTCCGACTGCGGCCAACAGGAACCCGTGACGCACGAACATTCTGCTGACTTCCTCGCGCTGCGCACCCAATGCCATGCGAATACCGATTTCTCGCGTCCGTCTCGAAACCGAATACGAAATCACCGCATAGATGCCAATCAGCCCGAGGGCAAGCGCCATCGCTCCGGCGACGGCCAGCATCACCAGCGTGAACGAAGTACGAGCCATGGATTTGTCCAGGATCTGTTCGAGCGTCTCAGGTTCGGCCAGCGGCGAGTCCGGAACTACCGACCAGATCGCCCGCTGCATTTCAGCGAGCAGAGCGGCGGAGCCCGCGCGGTCGGTCCGAAGCACGTAACGCGCGCTTCTCTGCAGCAGCACGTCGTTTCCCCAAAAGTGCTTCATCATGATGGGCCAATACACAATTGCCGGTGGTTGCTGCTGTGCGCCGTCGTCGTACTCGTTGGCAACGACACCTACGATCTCGCGCCAATCGTCTTTCGTTCCCTCGCGTACGCGCTTTCCCAAAGCGGTAGACGGATTGCTCCAATATTCGCGCGCGAAGTTCTCCGAGACGAGGGCAACCATGCGATAGCCATAGAGATCGTTCCAATCCAGATCGCGGCCTGCGACAAACCTTCTGCCCATGGCGTGGAAGTAACCGGGTGCGATGAACTTGTAGCGTCGAATGGGAGGAACTTTGCCCGCCGCCACGGCGTGATCTTCCACCTCCAACACGTCGTTGCTGGTTCTTCCCTCCATCGTGATGGAATTGGTAAAGCTCACTTCCGTTACTCCCGCAATTGCAGTCAGACGCCGCAAAATCTCTTGTTGTGTGCGAACAGTCTGCTCCTCGCTTTTCACCTGCGTATCCGGTATAAAGACGCGCACCGTCATGACGTGCTCGGGATGAGTGAATCCCGGTTGAATATTCTTGAGCGCTGTAAAAGTTCTGATCATCAAGCCCGAACAAATGAGCAACACCAGAGCCAAGGCAATTTGAAAAACCGCCAGCACGTTGCGCGCCTGGAGCCGCTCCTTGCCCGCGCTCACGCTGCGGCTGCTATCGCGCAGTCCAGTTCCCACTTTGATGCGCGCGTATTTCCAAACCGGCAACAAGCCGAAGACCAATCCCGAGAGCAATGAGATCAGAAAAGTGAATACCAACGCGTTCAGATCGAGCCCAATCTCGTCGAGCCGGGGAAGATTCCCCGGACTCAGCGCCGTCAGCAACCGTAAGGCCGCAAAAGCAAGCGCCAAGCCGAGAGCGCCGCCCAAAAGGCCAAGCGCTACGCTCTCCGTCAGCAAATCCCGGGCGATGCGCGCCCAGCCCGCGCCGAGGGCGGCGCGCACCGAAAGCTCGTGCTGCCGTCCTTCGGCGCGTACCAGCATCAAGTTCGCTACGTTCGCACAAGCAATCACCAAGACCATGGCAATGGTTCCCATGATGACCCACAAGAGGCGGTCGATATCACCCACTACGTCGCGCATGAAAGGCCGCACATTGGGTCCAAGGCGCGCGTTCACAAAAAGCTGCGCTGAAAAGCCCGGCGGCGGGGGCCAGTTCCTCAGCCACAAAGGGATGAGCCTTGCGACATCTGCATTGGCTGCGTCAAGCGTCACACCCGGCTTCAGCCGCGCGATGCCGTTGAAGCTAAAGTTGCCTAATTTCTCTTTGCCGCGATTGAACTGAAGGGGCGCCACCACCAGGGGTTGCGGGTTCATGAAGCGAAAGCTGGCCGGCAGGACCGCAATAATTTCCCGATCCTGCCCATCGGCCACGATATGACGCCCGACCACGGAGCGGTCGCCGCCAAAACGCTTTTGCCAGTAGGCATATGTGAGCATGATGGTGTTGGGGTTGCCATCGGTGGCATCGCGTTCGGTGAACTGCCGGCCGATCAGTGGCTGCACTCCAAGAATCGGTAGAACGCCATCGGTGACCCAAAGCCCCGGCACTTCTTCTGGTTTCTCGATGTGGCTCATGCTCACCGAGCCGCCGGTATACAGGCCAACATCGGTAAAACTGTGCGCCTGGTCGCGATAGGTGAAATAGAGGCTGGGGCACATATTGATTTCCTTGATGTCCAGGCCCGCGGCCGTGTGCCAAAGCCCGACCAGCCTGTCCGCCTGACGGTAGGGTAAAGGCTTCAATAGGACGGAATTGATGACGCTGAAAATCGCCGTATTGGCGCCAATGCCGATTGCCAGGGTAAGGAGCGTGGTGATGGTGAAGAGTGGCGAGTGTAGGAGCCGCCGCAGGAGGTGCTTGTTCATTCGGGAGTTTGCCCTGAAGCTTCTTACGTCACAGGACGCGACAAGGTTCATTTTTGTTCAAAGGCCCAAGCGGAGCCAAAAAAAAAGGCGGTGCGGACCTGTGTCCACACCGCCTAATCGGAGGAATTTAACTTTCTTCAAGCCCTTCCCGGCTTAGTTGTTGCTCACTTCAACATTGATGGTGCGCGGCTTGGCGACTTCCTTCTTGGCAATCGTCACCGTCAGCACGCCGTTCTTGTAATCGGCTTTCACTTTTTCGGCGTCCACGGTTTCGGGCAGGCTGAACGCGCGCACAAAGGCGCCATACGAACGCTCAATGCGGTGGAAACCTTTGCCGTTCTTTTCTTGCTCGAACTTGCGCTCGCCCTTCAGGGTCAGCGTGCCGTTCTCAATCTGAATCGCCACATTCTTCGCATCCACATCGGGAACGTCCGCTTTCAGGACCAGTTCGTTCTCGGTCTCGAAGATATCCACGGCGGGTGACCACGGCCGAGACGCCGGCTCGCTGAAAAGGCGCGAAATCGAATCTTGAAACAAACGCAGACCGGTGGGGAAATCCTCTAGCTCGCCGGTAAAGGGGGTGTATTTAATAACAGGCATCTTAGTGTTCTCCTATCCATTGATTGGATACGCCTCAATCATAAAACCTGCGCGCTTCATTGTCAAGTAATCTTCTAATAAATTTTTGAGGCCCCTCCCCTTTTCCCTACATCTCTTTTGCATGCCATCACTTAAAGAAGGCGACTCCGCTCCCGCCATCTCCCTCGAAACCGACTCCGGTGAACCTTTCACCCTCTCTTCCCTCAAAGGTAAGAATGTAGTACTTTACTTCTACCCCAAGGCGGATACGCCAGGCTGTACTAAGGAAGCCTGTGAATTCCGCGACACGTCTAAGAAATTCAGCAAAGCGAACACCGTCATCGTAGGCGTGTCCCCAGACGTGAGCAAAGCCCAAGCCAAGTTCAAAGACAAATTCGATCTGCCGTTCCTGCTGCTGGCCGATGTTGAACACAAGACCTGCGAAGACTATGGCGTTTGGAAAGAAAAAAGCATGTATGGCAAGAAATACATGGGCGTAGAGCGCACTACCTTTGTGATTGACCCGAAAGGCAAAATCAAAAAGATTTTTCCGAAGGTGAAGGTAGAAGGTCACGCTGAAGAAGTGCTGGCAGCCATTGCCTGAGAACAACAGCCGCCGCTTCCCCGCGCACCCGTTATTGGGCGTTGGGGGAATTGTGTTCGCCGAAGGGCGGATTCTGTTGGTGGAACGCGGCAAGCCGCCGCTCGAAGGCTACTGGTCTCTGCCGGGCGGCTTGGTAGAAACCGGCGAGCGGCTGGAAGACGCCGTGGCGCGCGAAGTGTTCGAAGAAACCGGCTTGCGCGTGAGTGCCGAATCCATGGCCACCGTCTTCGAGCGCATTATGCCCGACGCCGAAGGCCGCCCCGAGTACCACTATGTCTTGGTAGACTTCTATTGCAAGGTGCTGGGCGGCGACTTGCGCGCGGGCGACGATTCACGCCGCGCTGAGTGGTTTGATCTTTCGGCGCTGGCGCTTTTGCCTATGACAACGGGCACGCGCGAAGTGATTGAAACCTGCTGCTCGCGCCGCCAAACGCTGCCGCAGATCACGCGTCCTTAGGTCATGTCTTTTAGCAGTACCGAACTCTTACAATTCGCCGAACTCCAGGAACTGGTGGCGCGCTATGCCGGTTCGAACGCCGGCCGCGCGCTGGTGCTGGAACTGACGCCGCATTCCGACCGTCTCGCGCTCGAATCGGCACTTGCCGACAGTGGCGAAGCCATCGCGTACTTGCGCGAGCTGCATGGTTCGCAGGATGCTAAGTCCGGTTCAGTGTTGCGTTTGCGCTTCGATCAATTGCGCGATGTCGAAGCGGCGCTGCGCATTCTGCAAGTGGAAGGCGCGTCCCTCGGAGGCCGCGAGATTCTTGATTTGTTCCACAACTTTGCGCTGGCCGGCGAGTTCCGGGGCGCGCTGCTAAACGTGGCCGGCCGCTTTCCCCGCTTGGCGCGGCGCGCCCACCACCTGGCTGACCTTCGCGACTTGGCGAAGCGCTATGCCCACACCTTTCTGCCCGATGGCAGTTTGGCCGATGAAGCGAGCGTAGCGCTGCGCCGGATTCGCCGCGATATCGATAAGCAGCAGAAGAGCATTCAGGAATCGCTCGAACGCTTCATGCGCGCCCATCGCAGTGACGGCACGCTGCAGGAAGACTTCGTCACTATTCGCGAAGATCGCTTCGTGGTGCCTATTGTGGCCGGCCAAAAAGGCCGCGTCGACGGTGTCATCCACGGCTCGAGCGGCACCGGCCGCACGCTCTTCTTAGAACCGCTCGAAACCATCGGCCTTAATAATCAATTGGTCCGGCTGCGGGAAGACGAGCTTCGCGAGATTGAACGTATTCTCGCTGAGATCACGAATGCGCTGCGCGAACATGTGGAGGACATCAGCGCTACCGCCGAAGCGCTGGCCGAGTTTGATCTGATCTTCGCCAAGGCCGGTTTTGCGCGCGATTATGACGCCGTTATTCCGCGCTTCAGTTCGGCGGAGCGCCGCCTGATTCTGCGCGAGGCACGCCATCCATTGCTCGAAGCCATTCTGCGCAAACAGCGCAAGCCCATTGTGCCCATTTCATTTGAGTTGGACGAAAGCAGGCGTTGTCTGTTGATCAGCGGTCCGAACACCGGCGGAAAGACGGTGACCATGAAGACCACCGGCCTGCTGGCGTTAATGGCGCATGCGGCGATTCCGGTTCCTTGCGTGGCAGCCGAGTTTCCGTTGCTCGACGACGTACTGGCCGATATTGGCGATCAGCAATCCATTGCCGAAAGCCTCAGCAGTTTCTCCGGCCATTTGCTGCATGTGAAAAGCATGTTGGAACAAGTCACGCCGCATTCGCTGGTCTTGCTCGATGAACTGGGCCGCGCCACCGACCCCGAAGAAGGCGGCGCATTAGGCGTAGCCATGCTCGATGAGTTTCGTAAGTCGGGCGCTTTCTGTTTAGCTTCGACGCATTTGCTGCCCTTGAAGCTCTATGGCGCGCGCACGGCGGGCGTGCTCAATGCGTCCATGGGCTTCGATGAAGCCACTTTGCAGCCGACCTATCAACTGCGTTTAGGCTCGCCGGGAAAATCGGCTGGGCTGGATATTGCCACGCGTTTGCAATTGCCGGAGCCACTGCTTGCCCACGCGCGTTCGGTGCTGCCTCGCATGCAAGCCGATTTCCAGGATCTGCTGCGCGAATTGCAGCGGCAGGTGGATGCCAACGCGCAGCGCGAAGCCGAGTTAAACGAGGCCGTTCGCCAAGCTACGCAGCGGCAGGCCGATCTCGAAAAAGAAGCCCTGCAGCGGGAGCAGAAGCGCCAGCGCGAGTGGGAGAAAAAATCGGAGGCGCTGGTCGCCGATTTCGAAGCGCGTGCGCAATCCATGATGGACCGGCTGAGCGAAACGTCCGATCAGCGCAAGGCCGCCGATCAGGCGCAACGGCTCATTGCAAAGACAAAACGCGAGTTCCGCGAAGAAGCGGCTGAGGCGATGGCGCCTCCGGCGGAAACCGCGCAAGCCGTGCCGCAGCGTTTGCCTATAGTGGAAGGCGCAAAAGTGCGCCTGAAAGACGTGCGCGAAATCGCCACGGTGCGCCGTATTCTGAAAAACGGCAATCTAGAAGTCGATGCCGGATTCATGAAGATGCAAATCCCGCGCGAAGATGTGGTGGAAGTTGTTTCGCCCGATAGCGTGCAAACCAAGCTTCCCAAGAACGTGAGGCTGGAAGCCGGCCCCACCTGGGATGTGACATATAGGGAGATCAACGTCATCGGCCAGCGCGCCGAAGAGGCTCTGGAGCAAGTGGACAAGTTCATCGATTCAGCGGCGCTCGCGTCCATCAATCGCGTCCGCATCATCCACGGCCACGGCATGGGCATTCTGAAACGGGCCGTCGCTGAGTTCCTCGCTTCGAATCCACACGTCAGCCGGCATTACGCCGCAACGCAGGCGGAGGGGGGTGCGGGGGCGACGATTGTGGAATTGCGTGAGTAACTCTACGCTTTGGGCAAGTCGAACGCCATCGAGCAGCGAGGCGCGGGCACTTCAATCTTTAGGGTGCCGACGATTTCCCGAGACGTAGCTCGATTTGCAGCAGCCTGGACTCGACCACGTCCACTCGGCTGCGGAGAGAGACATCCAAATTTGATTGGTCCGCCTCAACCTTGCGCAGGCGAACTGTTTGGCCGTGGGAAAAAGATTCGAAACCGCGCAACAATTCAGTTTGCATATCACGCGTCCTTTCGATAAGCCGATTTTCCATCTCGGCAAGCTTACCGTCGAGTCGCGTTTCCATCTCGGCAAGCTTACCGTCGAGTCGCGTTTCCATCTCGGCAAATCTCGCGTCAACCTGTGCGAACCTGCTGTCCACTTGTGCGAACTTGCCGTCCAGATAGCTCTTGAGTTCCTCGTCCACCTTTCCATCCTATCGCGATTTGTCTCATTCTGCCACCTGCGCGCCCTGCCGGCGCCAAACGCGCCGCCAGCGCAACAATTGCGCAATTGCGTGAGTAAGAACGAACGGCTCGCCCGCCCGGCAAGCAAACCCCGGTTCCCCACTGTGTTAGCCTGTTAATCGTTCCTCCGAACGCGCTAAGTCCGCTTACTTTGCGGACCGGACGACCCAAGTCATGTCGCTGCAAGTTTTTTTGCAAGCTCAAATTTCCGGAACCGAAGAGTTCCTGGCTGCTCAGTCTTCTGACCACCAGGACGCGATGGCTGATTTGCTGGGCCGTTGTGCCTGGCTCACCTTAGCCTGCGAAGTTCTCCCGCGTGCGTTGCTCGCCGAGTTAAAGCTTTCGCCCATGTTATTGGGCTCCAGCAGCGCTGAACAATTCCTGCTCGTCCTGGCCGAAGAAGACGTCCCGCGCGCCAACGAATTTCTAACACGCGCCGCCGAACAGATGGCAAAGCTCTCCGCCAATACGCTTCGTCTGGTTTGGGCCAGCACGGAAAACCTCGGCGCGTGGCCGATCGCGCGCAAGCGTCTCGACGACGCGTTGCTCGCCAAAACCGTCGCACCTTTGGCCGCCTCTGCCGCGGATCTAGCCGGTGTGTTTGCACCCTACGCCGCCACTGCTCCCGAACCAGGCGATTCTTATTTCGAAACCTTCGCCGAAGGCTTGCCCGGCGCGAAGAAAGTCGGCTGGTCTAACGAACAGCCGGCGCAACTGGTGTGGGATAGCGGCCAATATTCCTGGACTTTGAAAGAGCAATCCGGCCTCGAAGACGACGGCATCTTGTTCCCGCGCCGTTTTGCCACCGACGATAACAGCGGCCATCTAACTGCCTTGCCGGACTTAGCGGCGCGCGCCAGTGGTTCGCATAAGTGGGGTATCTTGCGCGGTGATGTCGATCACTTCGACTCGCAACTCCGCCGCGTCAACTCCATTGAGGAACATATCCATCTCTCGGTGATGTTCAAAGAGTTTTTCGCCGGTGAACTCGCGCTGCTTTGTACGCTGCCCGATTTCTGGCGCAAGGTCACCATCCTTTATCGCGGCGGCGAAGACTTTGCCGTAGTCGGCACCTGGGACGCGCTGGTTCCCCTCGCGCGCGAATTGCAGCGCCTGTTTGAAAAACTGGTGGAACAGAACACCAACATGTTCCCCAACCTGGAATCGCGCAGCATCAGTATGGGTATGGCGATTGCGCCCGATGCGGCCAGCCTTCCCGGCGCGGTGTTCCACGAAGCGGGCATTGAGTTGCAAGCGGCCAAGGCGAGCGAAGTGGGCGGGTTCCGGCTGTTTGGGCGCACGCTGGAATGGAAACGCCTGGCGGATGCCGAAGAGTTGAAGAGCAGCCTGATGCGTCTGGTGCGCGATTTTCGTTTCTCGCCCGATTATGTGCACGATCTGGCGTCGGTCTATCGCGAATCGTTTTCGGGGCGCGCCCAACGCCGCGCCAAAGCGGTAAAAATCGATAAACCGTGGCGCACCTTCATGCGCCTCTCTACCGTTATTCCGCAAGGACGCGGCAAAGAGTTGAGCAACGTGCGTAACGCGGTGATTACAAATTTGGTCGGCAAAAAAACCGCGGGCCTTAAGTTACGGCCTTCGGGCCGCGTAGGTTTGGAGTGGGCCCGGCTGGCGGCCGGCGACGGAAAGTAGTAAGAACGAGGATTCGGAATGGCTGAAACAGAAGAAAAAAAACCCGAGGAACGCAAGGGCGGCGAAAATCGTCCGCCGCGCGAAGGCGGCCGAGGCGGCAGCGGCGGTGGTGGCCCGCGAGGTGAAAATCGCGGTGGACCCGGTGGCGGCGGTGGTGACCGTGGACGCGGTGGACCCGGTGGCGAACGGGGCGGCCCGGGTGGCGATCGCGGTGGCCGCGGACCTGGCGGTGCTGGAGGGGGTGATCGCCGCGGCGATAGTCCCGCCGACATGGATCTGGAAAAGCTGATTGCCGATCCTTTATACCTGGACAACCAAGCTCACGTCGTTGTGAGACGCATGCGCGATATGGATTCCGGCACCAAAAGCCAATTGCGCCGTTTATACAACGCCGTTCGCCGCGCCACCCGCGCGCCCGAAAGCGAAAGGCAACATGAATTTGTGATGGTGCGTGCGCGTTTGGCCTACACCATCGCGCGCCATTCTCTGCGCAGCCTAGACGCCTTAGAGCGCTTGCTGCTGCAAGTCACGCGCAAAAACGATACGCGGGGCTACGAACGCTTTCGCGATCTGTTTGAAGCCATCATCGCTTACAACGAATAGGGCCAGCACCGAATAGGATTGGATTTTAGTCATGAGTTCTCACACCGCGGATACCGCACTTACGTTCTTAGGAAAGCTGATTTTAGAAGGCGAGATCCACTGCCAAACCGGACTGCACATTGGCGCCGGTAAAGGTTCGCTCGAAATCGGCGGCGCCGATAATCCGGTTGTCAAAGACGCCTTCGGCATTCCTTATATTCCCGGCAGTTCTCTGCGCGGCCGCTTGCGCGCTCTGCTCGAACAAACCATGGGACTGGCGATTCCCAGCGAACTGGTTTATCTGTCGAAGCGTAAAGGGCAGGAAGTCCGCATCCACCAAAGCGATCGCGCCGACGATGAAATCTGCGTGCTGTTTGGCCGCAATCCGGGCCGGGTGGACAAAGTCGCCGGCGAGCCGCTGGAAGGCGCGTCTGCCACGCCTGCGCGTCTCACCGTGTATGATGCGCCGCTGGTGGTGGATAGCATCACCCCGCAAATGCGCGAAAATCTGGATGACGAACTCACCGAAGTGAAAAGCGAAAACGCCGTCGATCGAATCACCTCGCAAGCCAATCCGCGCACGCTCGAACGCGTCCCCGCCGGCGCCCGCTTCAAGTTCCGCATGGTTATGGATGTTCTGTGCGAAGAAGACAAGCCGCTGGTCGCGCGCTTGGCCGAAGGTCTGCGCCTGCTCGAAGACGACGCTCTGGGCGGCGGGGGCAGCCGTGGCAACGGCCGCGTCGCCTTCGCCGCTTTGCAGCTTGTTTGGCGCGGCAAAGATTATTACGCCAAAGGCTCCGCCGAAGAAAGCCTTCTCTCCGCCGCCGATCTGGCCGCTTTCCAGCAACTCGCCAGTGCCGGCGACTTCAGCGCGAAGTTAGCCTAACATGCAGCCAGCGCTTTTGATACGGCTCCGTCCGCTCGGCGCTTGGCGCTTCGGACCAGCGGACGGTGGACACGATCGCGTAGACACGCTCTATCGCAGTGACCGCTTGTATTCCGCCGTCACGCTCGCCATGCAGCGCCTCGGCCTGCTCGACGAATGGCTCGCTGCTACCGCGCACGCCGCCAAACCGGCGCTGGTGTTCAGTTCGCTCTTTCCTTTTCAAGGCGACGCGCTTTACGCCATTCCGCCCGCGACGCTTTGGCCCCCGCCGGCCGCATTGCTCAACTCACCGAGCCCCGTTTTCTTGGCCAAGATTCGTTGGAAGACCGCGCGCTTCGTTCCGCTCAGCGTCATCGATTCGCTCGTCACTGGCCAACCGATTCTGGCCGATCAATGGCTGCCCGATCCCGAAAGTGGTTGCCTGCTGCGGCGGGATCGTCCCAGTTCGAGCCCCTTCCGCGTGGTCGTGCGCAGCACCACCGCCGTTGATCGTCTCACCCGCACCAGCGATGAAAGCAAGCCGCTCGCCTGCGTCGAATTCGAACCAGGCGCAGGCTTGTGGACCCTGGCGCGCTTTGCCGACGCCGCGCAGGAACAAATCTGGAGCCCCCGTTTGCAATCCGCTCTGCGCCTGCTCAGCGATTCCGGTTTTGGCGGCGGCCGCAGCAAAGGCTGGGGCCACACCCAAACGGCCGAATTTCAAGCCGGTGCTTGGCCCGCTATCCTGTTACCCAAATTAGGCCGCCTGCTTCGCAACTCACCGGCTGCTGCGTCTGAAGAAGGCAGCGGACTCTTTTGGCTGCTCTCGCTTTACTCCCCGGCCGCCGCCGACAAAGTCGAATGGTCTGGCGGGAACTACTCGCTCTCCGCGCGCGGCGGACGCGTGGAAAGCCACGCCGGCCAAGGAGCCGCCAAAAAAATGGTGCGCATGGTGAACGAAGGTTGCGTGCTCGCTTCGACGGAAGAGCCCATCGGCGCGGCCGTCGACGTTGCGCCCGATGGCTTCGCTCATCCCGTCTATCGCTCAGGCCTCGCCCTGTCGCTACGCCTGCCCGTGGTGGAAATTCAGCCGCAGGACAAGACGCCCGTGGAAGAACCCTCTACTGCCGACGCTGTGATAGTGGAAGAAGAAGTGGCGCCGCCCGCACCCGTCGAACCCGCACCCGTAGAAGAAAAACTGCACGTGGAAGCTCCCACTGACTATGAGCCGGCCGAACCGACCCCACCTCCCGTCGAAGAGCCACCATCCGAACTTCCAACACATCCTGCCGAAGAGCCGCCGTCGGAGGTGCCGTCTACGCCCGTGGAGGAGCCGCCTTCGCCCGCACCGACCGAGCCGTCCGAATCAGCGGAGCCGCCCTCTGAGCTTTCAACACGTCTTGCGGAAGAGCCTCCGCCAGAGGTGCCGTCTGCCCCCGTGGAGGAGCTGACTTCAGCGCCGGCAACCGCCGAACCCTCCAAAGAAGAAGAGGAGCCGCCCCATGAAATATAAGGTCACCGCGCTCACTCCGTTGCTTGTAGGCGACGGCCGCGAACTCTCGCCCATCGACTACATGGTCTGGAAAGACCAGGTCAACGTGCTCGATCAAAACCGCATCTTCAAACTTCTGTCGCGCGGTCCCCGGCTGGAAAGCTATCTGGTGCAATTGCGCAAAGCCACTAAACTCGATTTCGCTTCCTGGGGCGGCTTCGCGCAAAATTTTTCCCAGCGCCGCATTCCTTTCGAAACCGCCGAAGCCGCTGCCATTTGGAACAACGCTCCGCCGGAAGCATTATTCATCCCTACGTTTGCGGCCAACTACCAAGGCGCGTATCTGCCCGCCTCCGCCCTCAAAGGCGCGTTGCGCGGCGGCTTGGTTTTCTCTCGTTGGTCCGCTAGTGTTCTCGAACGCGCCGCCGCAGCCATGGAAGGCGACCGTCTCCCGCGCCGCGTGGGCGAAAGCTCCGAAACCAGCGCCCAAGCTTCGCAAATGCGTGTCTTCGGTGCAGCCGATAGTGAACCCGTTCCCGTCACCTCATTCAAAGTCTATCTGTCGCGCACCGCATCGCTCGATCTGCGCCAACCCGACAAACCGCAGCTCGTTTGGAAAGTCGCGGGGCGGGGCAGTGTCGCTGCGCAACGCGTCAACGAAGCCACTCCCGTGTTTGCCGAGATGGCCGTGCCTGGCACCGCATTCTCCGGCCGCTGGGAAGAACACGCCTTCCTCAAGCAGCCGGATCTGGCTCGTAGTTTGGGTTGGCGCAGCGCACCCGATATCGAAACCATCGTCGCCGCCGCCAATCGCTATGCCTCATCCCAGCTCGACCTGCACGCCTACTACTCTCAAACAGCAGGGCTAGTTGGTTTGCAGCAGACGGTCGACCAACTGCGCTCACAACTCCAGGAAGTGCAAGCTACCTCACACTCCTGCCTGCTCTGCCTTGGCTGGGGCGGCGGCTTTCTCAGTAAAGTCGCCTTTCACGACACTGAAACCGACGCTTATCGTAAGGTTCTGCGTGCCATTCCTTCTATAGGTAGGGCCATTCGCGACAAGATCCCTTTCCCCAAAACGAGACGGATTCTCTTCGTAGACGGCAAACCTACCTCTCTTCCTGGCTGGGTGGTATTACAGCTCGAAAGCTAGTATTTTCATACAAATCTGGGGACTAGGGTTCCTAAATTGTGATTTTCCCAGTGACCGTGCCAGCCGAAATATGGTTATGATAGGTTGTGGGAGTTTCCCACTAACAAATAGTCCCTAGCCGGGTTAACCATGCAAAATGCAATTTACAACCCGTATTTCGGGTTTAGTGAGAACCCCTTCAACATCAGTCCGGATCCGGAATTTTTATATCGCAGCCCTCAGCACGAAGAGGCACTAGCGAACCTGATCTACGGAGTTCGGAGCCGCAAAGGCTTCATTGTTTTAACAGGCGAGGTCGGCACTGGCAAGACGACGATGCTCGAATGTCTGCGCGACTACTTGGATACGATGCGCACGGAGTTTGCGTTCATTTTTAACTCCCGCCTGACCCCGGATCAATTCTTTGAGATGATGGCCTACGATTTCGATTTGGATTGTGATCGCAAGTCGAAAACCGATGTGCTGTTTGCCCTGAACAGCCTGCTGATTAAGCAAGCGGAAAAAGGCCGCACCTGCGTTTTGCTGGTCGACGAAGCGCACAATCTGGAATGGGACGTCCTCGAAGAAGTCCGCTTGCTGGGCAACCTGGAAAATCGCGGCGGCAAGCTGCTGCAAATCATTCTCGCCGGCCAGCCCGAGCTGGACCGTAAGCTGGATGCGCCCAATCTGCGCCAGTTAAAGCAGCGCATTGTGCTGCGTTGCAATTTGAATCCGCTCGAACCGGAAGAAGCCATCGCTTATATTGAAACGCGTATGGCACGCGCCGGCATGCCGGATCAAACTATTTTTTCTCCGGAACTTTTGGAAGAAATCTATAAGCGCGCCCGCGGCATCCCGCGTGTCATTAACTTGATCTGCGACAACCTGCTCGTCACCGCTTTTGCCATGGAGCGCAAGACCGCCACTATCGAAATGCTCGATGAAGTGTGTCAGGATCTGCGCCTCGAATGGCCCGGTTCCAACCGCGACCGCCGCGGAACGCGCTCGCGCTACGGCATGGAAGAAGACCACTTCCCGGATTCCATCGGCGCCCGCGGCGATTAAAGCGCAATAAACACCACTCGAAAAGGGGACACCCGTCCCCTTATTCATATGTTCTAAAGCTAAAGTGCTCGCCGCCGCTCGGCCAGGATTTTCGACGGCGATTCACCTAGCACTTTGTCCAGGTCCATAAAATTGGACCGTTTGTTAAGGTAAACTCCTGTAACTCTTTGTAAGGGAGTGTACCGTGGCAGTTTCACGCTTACGCGAGGGTGCGCAATTCTGGTGCGTCTTAGTTTTGTTGGCGCTATGCGTCTCACTTCGCAGTTTCCGCGACGCCTTCAGGGCTCTGCTAACGAGCACCTTCACGCCGCTCAACTAAGCTAATTCAAAACGTTCCCGTCACCGCTGTCGAGGTGCCGACCGAATTCGTCAGCGTAACTGTTACCGAGGAAATCGCCGACGAACTGCCGCTAAAGGTAAATGGCACAGTGAGCGAAAATTGGCTGCCGTATTGCTGGCTCGTGGTGCCGGCGTACCAACCGGTCATCAACGAACTCACGTCGACACTAAACGTACTCGTGCCGCTGATCGTAGTGCCGGGCGAGGCGTTAAAGGTGAAGGTCGCCGTCTTTAAATCCCGCGGCGAGGAATTCGCGATCACTTCTACATTGAATCCGGAAGATGTGATGTCGAGAATCTGCACGCTCCCCGCGGAAATGACCGGCACGGAGGCCGGTACCGTGATGGACGAATTCGCACCGGTCTGCCCGGTGACCGTCAGCGTCAACGCAATGCTGCCCTCCACCGTACCCGGAGCAATCTG
>Ga0302319_10014195_pt1 | contig 14875 bp, 9 predicted proteins | sample Bog_T0_2_FD_203319 | JGI IMG/M metagenome (GOLD analysis project Ga0302319, IMG submission 203319) | Peat permafrost microbial communities from Stordalen Mire near Abisko, Sweden - Bog_T0_2 | ecosystem: Environmental > Terrestrial > Soil > Wetlands > Peat | place: Sweden: Abisko, Stordalen Mire... | reverse complement strand
TGCGCATGGAACAACGGGCTAAGCTGGCCGCCGACGATGCCATCTTTGCATTTGTGGATTCCATCGACCAATGGGCACCGGGCCATCCGACCGTGACCACTCTGGTCTTCGACGGACTACCCGACCGTTTTCATCACTGGGGCGCGACGGCGGCATGGAACATCGCGCATCACGCCCTCGGTCTGCACGCTTACTACTACGATTCGCCCGATGCCAAAGAAGCGATGGCGCACGGGACTGTGGCCTACGGCGAATGGGATGCAGGCAAAGCCATACTGCATCTCAGCCAGCGCAGCGCCGGAGCTAAAAACTGAAGGTGGTGCCAAACTGCACACGGCGCAGATTCGACGTTTCGCGAAACAGCGGATTGAGCGCGGTCGATTGCCCGAACAAGGGCGACGAAAGCGTGCCCACCGGATTGCCCGGGTTCAGATGATTGAACACATTAGCCACATCGATATTGAAGTTCAGCTTGAAACGCTTCTCTTCACTGCCGCCCGATGACGTCGTCCCGGTCGCCGCTGCGACTCTGGCTCTCCCCACCGCGAACGTCCTCCCCAGCCGTGCGTTGAGATTCCACATGCCAGGCCCGACCAGATAGTCGCGCGGAACCAGCTTCTGGCCGGGCAGCGGCGCCGTATCGAAAGCGCCAGGAGGAGTGATCACAACACTGGGCCGCGTGAGATCGGTGGCGAAAGCGGGCCGGTCCGATGTCGAGGTGTCGCCATTGAGATCCGTGCCGGTGGTCACGTCGTAAGGCTGCCCGGAACTCGCAAGCAGCATGGGGCTGAACTGAAGCCCGAACGCGGTTTGAATGCTGCCCACCACGTTGAGACTGTGACGACGATCGTACGGCGCACGGCTGTAATCCTGCATCAGGTTATAGGGGTTCGAAGGCATGCCCATCCACTGATCGTCATTGTTCGCGAATCGCAGAGTGTAGTTGGTGGTAAGGGAGACCTTCTTGCCCAGGCGTTCCTCCCATTTCACAATGGTCAGCTTCTGGTTATAGATTCCGTTCGATTGATACTCAAACACGTTGCCCGCCGCATTGCCGAGCGGGCGCACGCCGCTGGAGGGATCGTCCGGGTTGTAAGTACCGGGCAAAGGAGTATTGGCGTTGATGATGTCCGGCACATGAGTTCCGGTGATGTGAAGGAAGGTGAGCGTCAACGTGGAGTTGCGTGGCAACTGCCTTTCAAGCGTCGCGGCCTGCATCAGATTCAGACAGGCGTCGATTTTAGGATCGAGCTTCCATGTCACGGCCGTTTGCTGCGCGGCGGCTAAGGTAGATAGCGACGGAATCGTGGAGTAGAACGTGGGATTCGTAATCAGGTACTGCTGCTCCAGCGAACCTCCCAGATGGGCCACCTGAAGCAGCGGATTCAGCCAGAAACGATCGTAGAACACGCCTGCGCCGAGTCGAATCACCGTCTTCCCTGCCTTGCCGCCATGGCTGTCGGGCGACCACGCCAGCCCGATACGCGGCGCGATGGGAACCGCGTTGCGCTGCTGACTCTGTTTCTCGAAGCGAAGACCCGGACTGATTGTAAGATTGGGAAGAATTTTCCAGTCGTCCTGAATGAATGCGCTCCCGCCCGTCAGGCCAACCTCGGCGTAAGGATTGCCGCCGGCAACGGAAAACTGGGAAGCGCCACCGCCCAAAGCCTGGATCGTCGCAGGCGAGTAACCCATCTTTTCGAAAACCAAAGTGCGCCGGTACTGTTCGAGCGAACTGATGGCGATGCCGGGCCCGGGCAGCGGATTATTGTTCGCATCGAGCGCCGGTGCGTCGTTCACTCCGAAGAAGCTCAATGTGCCGCCGAAGTTGGCGGGAGCGTAGTCGCTTACCCCGGAGTGGTAAAAACGTGCGCCGAAGCGAAGCGTGTGCCCTCCTTTGAGCCAGGTGCTGATGTTCTGCGCGTCGTAATCGTCTTCGGCGTGGTGGGCGTTGCCCACCTGCGCGCTGCCAAAACTGGAGGCCCCTGCCACCACCACCGAAGGCACGGAGTTATCGCCCGTCTTCGCGATCGTGTCGTGTTCGAATCTGAAATGGGTTTCCGTGGCGAGCGAAGGATTAAGCACCGCGGTCTCGCTGATGTGCAGGTCTTGCTCGGAGTATTGCCGGGTCCACGCGCGGGACAAAAGCGAATAGCCGCCGACCCCATTGTTCTCCGACTCGTCGTGGTAATAGGCATATCGCGCCGTAACGGTATTGGCGGCGTCGATCTGATAATCGAAGCGTCCAATGGCGTTGTAACGGTTGCGCGGCGTAGTGACGGATTGGTCGATCGTGAGAGGCGTCAGCAGCGTGGGATCGAGCGCGACGGCGTGGATGATCGCATCGGTATCCACTTTGCCCTGATTTGCGTTCAGATTCCACGATGCCTTGTGGGCGAACGAGCCGCTCACGGTTTCAGTGAACGCGCGATTCACATAGTCGGCCTTGTTGGCCGCATACGGATTTCGCGAATTGAAAAATGCGTCACTATCCGTGAGTTGAAACGATCCATGCAATGTATCGGTGCCGGGTTTCGTTATGATCTCGATGCGGCCGAAACCAAGATCGTCATATTCGGCTGAAAACGGATTCGAACTCAGACGAATCTCCTTGATCGTGTTCTTGGGCGGCAGGCTGCCGCCCAGAAAGCCATCGATCATAAGCGTCGCGTCGTTGCCATCGGCAGTCGGCCCTGCGAGCGCGGTCAGCATGTCGCTCAGATCGTCGGGATCGTCGGGCAGCGCATCGAGGTCGCGTTCCTTCACGACGGTGGCGGACGCGTTGTGTTCCGGCTCCACCGTGACTGCGGTCGCTTCGGCGGACACACTCACCTCCTGCCGGGAGGCGACCGGCACGAGTTGAATCGGGAGTTGCGCGATGACGCCAGGCTCTACCGTTACGTTGGCGTGAAAAGGAGCGAACCCCGGAAATACAACTGCGATCTTGTAACCTGCGGCGGCAAGACCGGCGACACTCCACGTACCATCGGCCTGAGTCTGCGCATTTCGCTCGGCGCCGTTACCGGAGACCACGATGGTAGCAGCCGGAATGACCGCACCGGTGGAATCCGTCAATACGCCTTGTATCCCGCCAACCGAAGATTGAGCGTAGAGGGCGACAGCGGTAAGTATGAGAGTAACGATGACGGTAATACGCATGATCGGGAGAACTCGTTTACCGGAAATTCGTTACAGCTATTCGTATGCCGGTGAAGTTCTTCCCTGTGACGAACGGAAGAGTGTCGCGTTAGCCGGCGGTTCGAAAAAATGGAATCGCCAAAAAAATCAGCTGCGGTGAATGACTACCGCACGGCAGGCGAGTTCAATGTAGCCCTCCACCAGCCGCGCGCCGTTGTCGACCGCGAACGTGAGGGCATCCTCGATGTAGTCGCACATTTTGTAATCGTTCAGCGTGCCGTCCGCAATCCCCACTGAGATGGAGTACGTTCCGGAGGCAAGACGCGGCAACGTCAAACGAAAGCCAAACGTGCGCTCCTCGCCGGGTTCCAGCGCGGGGAGTGGATGGTTCTCCCGCGCGGAATTGCTTCCGAAGATCGTCTCGCCCTTTTTGTTGCGCACCAGAAAACCCAGAATGGGGGCGACAACAGGGCTGTTCGCGCGCACCCGGATTTGAAGAAAGCGAGACGCGTCTTCCGGAGAATTCCGCGGCTGCGGGTCCGCCGGCGCGAAAAACTGGAAGCCGATCACTTCGGCGGCCTCGTTGCCGAAGCGATGCGTACCCGGTGGAAGTGCGGCAAGCAGTGTGGGAGCGGGACGAAGCCCGGGCGGGTCCTCCAAACCCGGCGCTCCGGTTGAGGGCACTCCCGGAGATGGCAAGGATGAAGTTGGCGATGATGGCGCAAATGATGATGGCGCAAAAGAAGATGACGGCGTCTTGTGACCTGCCACCGTCGTCGCAAGGTACTGCGCGACAATTTCGTCCGCTTCGCCAAGGCCTCGCACAACGCCGCGATCCAGCCAAAGACAACGTTCACATAGAGACTTAACGTCTCCCGTATCGTGAGAAACGAACAAAATCGTCACACCGGCAGCGCGCAATTCGTGAATCCTTCTCATGCAGCGTTGCCGAAATGCGACGTCGCCGACCGCGAGCGCTTCGTCGACAATCAGAATGCGCGGATCGGAATGCGCCGCCACGGCAAAGGCAAGACGCAGAACCATGCCGGTGGAATAAGTGCGGATGGGCTGATCGATAAAATCGCCGATGCCGGAGAAACGGTGAATAGCATCGAATTTTTCTTCGATTTCTTCCCGCGAGAGTCCCAGAATTGTGGCGTTCAGCATCACGTTCTGGCGGCCCGTAAATTCCGGCGCAAAGCCCGAGCCCAGCTCGAGCAACGTGGAGCAGCGCCCGTTCAATTGCACGGACCCTGTAGTCGGCTGGAGAATTCCCGCTACAATCTGAAGCAGCGTACTCTTGCCGGACCCGTTCGAGCCGATGATGCCGAGCACCTCGCCATCCGCCACGCAAAAGCTCACATCGCGGAGCGCGCACAGATTCCGGACGGCACGACGGCTTCCGAATTGAGACTCGGTCTGAGGGGGCGCCGGCGACAATATGTTGCGCAAACGAGACCAGGGCGAGTCCGTCAGCCGGTAATATTTCGAGACGTTCCGGACTTCAACGGCGTTCATACCTTCATCGGAAAATGGGGCCGATCGACTCAAGGCCTGTTTTCACTAACTGCTGCTATCTTCTCACGCGTGGCAGGGCTTCGACCCTCCGGCCCCGGTTCTTGCAACGTGGCGCGTTGCCGGGGCCGATCGCACCCGCGGCGAGAGCCGGGTTCCGCCATTCCACGCACTATCCCCCCGAAGTTCCAACAGAACCCAGTCCCACGTGGTGCGCACCGGCTTCGGAATTCGGGAGCCGAAATGAAGCTCAACGCTGAAGTTTCCACATTTCCGGGCTTTGGCGCAAACACTGGCCTGTGACTTCCCGCCAAGTCGTTTGTTTTCAATACCGGCGAGGGCCAGGTGGAATAGGCCACAGGCCTGTTCCGGTCGAGCGAAGCCCTGCGAGCGCCATATCTGAGCAATAGGAACAACGCTGCTATATCGGAAATTCCGCATCTCTACTGTTTTCGACACAATTGGCCGATTCTCCCTTGTTGGATGGGTTCGATTAATTCGGCCAGTTCAGTACCATCAGTACTGGCAGCGGGGGCTTACGTGTGCCACCATAGTACGTGGAGTCCGCCGGGCCCCGATTTGTAGGACAATGAGAGAGTAACCCCTTGAATATGCGACATTTTATTATTGCCCTAGCGGCTATTGCACTCGTCTCCTGTAGCGGGGATCCGAACTACCAAAAACAGAAATACCTGGAGAGCGGGAAGAAGTACTTCCAGCAGAAGCGCTACAAGGAAGCCTCGATCATGTTCCGCAACGCGATCAACAAAGATCGCAAGTTCGGGCAGGCCTACTATCAGCTCGCTTTGGTCGAGATCGAATTGCAGCATGTCCCCGACGCGTACAATGCGCTCCGCCGCGCCGACGAGTTGCTGAAGCCGGGCACTCCCGATGCCGATGACGCAACTCTCAAACTGTCTGAAATCATGCTGCTTGCGGCGCAGTCCACCAACGGCGATACGTCCCAGCTGATCAAGGAAGTGCGCACGAAAGTCGACGGGCTCCTCTCGCGCAATGCCAACTCATGGCAGGGTCACAAGCTGAATGGCGACTTGATGCTGCTGGATGTGGTCGCGAAGTTTAAAGGGGGGGATTCCACCGGCGCTAAGCGCGAAGTCGGGGAAGCCGTCCAGGAGTACCGCACGGCCCTGACGGGCAAACCCGGCGACTACACGATCACTCTGGCCCTGGGCCGAACCCTGGTTTTGGATGGGGAAGCTCCGGAAGCCGAAGCCCTCTTCAAAGGCCTCACTGTCAAGGACAAGACTAACCTGAATGGCTACCTGGAACTCTACGCGCTTTACATCGGCCAGCACAAACTTCCCGAAGCCGAGGCAATGCTGAAGAGCGCTATCGCCGCGGTGCCCAAGGATGCCAGCCTCCGCCTCCGGTTGGCTCAGTTTTATTACGGTACGAAGCGTAATGACGATCTGGTCGCCCTTCTCAACGATATGAAGAAGGACCTTAAGATGTTCCCGCAGGCTTACACACAAGCTGGCGACTTCTACGCCCGTGTGGGTCAGCCGGAAGGCGCGATCAAGGAGTATGAGCTGGGGATTCAGAAGGACCCTGACAACAAGAATACGTACCTGAAGAAGGAAATCGAAGTCTACGTACGCCAGAACAACCTGGCCATGGCGCAGTCGAAAAACGAGCAGATTCTGCATAATGACCCCAAGGATCCGGAAGCCAGGGGCCTGAAGGCCACTTTCATGCTCGATAAGGGCGATGTTGCCGGCGCCATGGGCGATTTGCAGACCGTGGTAACGGCGCGCCCGAATAACTGGGTCGCACGCTTCAATCTCGGCCGTGCTTATTTCGCTCAGGGCAAGTACGAACAGGCCCGTCAGGAATTCGATCAGTGCATCAACCTGAACGGCAGCTACCTGCCCGCGCGCTACGCGCAAACCCAGGTGGCGATCATTCGCGGCGACTTCGATGCCGCTTCGCATTACGCCGACGAAATCCTGAAGATTGCGCCCAACAGCGTGCAGGGGCGGGTCATGAAGGCGGCCGCTCTGCAGCGGCTCAACAAGTACGATGAAGCGCGCAAGTTGCTGAACGAGGTCCTTGAGAAGAACCCCAATCAGGTGGAGACCCTGCTCGAACTCGGCGTCCTCGACCTGAACCAGAAGAAGACCAAAGATGCGCTCGATCACTTCCAGCGCGCCTATAAAGCGGCCCCGCAGAACATCCGCGGCCTGCTCGGTGAATCGAAGGCCCTGCTGCTCGATGGACAGGCCGATAAGAGCGTCGCGGTCATCAAAGAGGCGGCCCAGGCCAAACCTTCTCTCGACCTCGAACGCGAACTCGGCAACGCCCAGATGGCAGCCCGTCAATTCGACGCGGCCATCGCCACCTATTCGAGTCTGGTTAACAACTCGGCAACCGATATGAAGCAGAAGGGCGATTTATGGAGCCGCATCGGCGAAGCCTACCGCTACAAAGGCGATTTTCCGAAGAGCATCGAATTCATGGAACTCGCCACCAAGGCTCTGCCCGAAAATGCCTCCATCGCCACCAATCTGGCTCTGCTTTACGAGGCTGGCCATGACCTTGGCCACGCCCGAACGAACTATGAACGGGCTCTCAAGATCGACTCGAACAATCCGCTTGCGCTCAACAACCTGGCGTATCTGATCACGGAGACCAACGGCGATCTCACACTGGCCATGAGCTATGCGACTCAGGCCAAACAGCGCCTGCCGAACTTCCTCGAAGTCAGCGACACGATCGGCTGGATCGACCTCAAGAAGAATAACCCGGACGGCGCCGTGGACGAATTTAAGCGATTAGTGGCCCAGGCACCGCTGAATTCGATCTATCACTACCACTATGCGATGGCGCTCCAGCAAAAGGGTGATATCACGGCGGCCCGGGCGGAGTGCGAAGTGGCTCTCCAGAGCCACCCTTCGAAGGAACTGACCGATTTGATTCACGATCTTCAGGGTCGCCTCAAGTAATCGATTCGTTAACCAATGGCCGGAAGCGGGGAACGTAAGTGCGTCGCTTCCGGCTTTTCTTCGCTTGATCGGGCGAAGCTCGACCCCGTGGGAACTCCTCACAACGCTTTCCCGGGCCGCGCTCTCGACCTCACCGCCCCTCAATAACTCCGCGGACGATATCCCGGCCGAGCCCGAACCCGATACTTCTTCGCCGTGTCCGACACAATCTCGATGTTGATCTTGCGGAACCCCTCGTTGGGGTTCGGCGCGGGATAATAGGTTACGCCATACGAATTCCCTATGTCCTCACGGATCGCGTCGAACGCCTCAACCTGCTTCTGCCACGTCCTGGCCCAGTAAGCCTTGCCGCCCGTGCTGTCCGTAATGCGGCGGAAGACGCTGCTGGAGATCGGGTCCTTGTTCACGTCGTTCGTGGAAATGACGTAGATCGGAATGCCTTCGTCCTCGGCAACGGTGCGCACGTCGTCCGGCGCCACCATGCTGGCATTGTCGGGACCGTTTGAGAATACGATCACTACTTTGCGCCCCGGCACCTTCGCCGCATCGCGCAGGGTCAGCAGCAGTCCGTTGTAGAGCGCCGTGTCGTCGCCAGCCACAGCCTTCCGCAATCCCCCGATCGCATTATTCCGGTCACCCGTCAGATCGGCCGCGCGGGAGAGGTTGCGGCTGAACGTGTACACTGCAACGGAGTCGGCCTTGTCCAGTCCCCGCACAAAGTCCGCAATCGCATCTTCGGCATACACAAAACCCTTGTACATGAAGTTGCTCGTGTCAAACAGCACGAAAACGCTGGTACCGACAAAGCTCTCTGTCGGCCGGTCCGCCGCCACGCTCGCCGCAGCCGCGGCGGCCTGCGGCGATAACGGTTTGAGCACGCCGCCTTCGCCCACTTCCATCGCAGGCCGGTCGCCTTCGGCAAATGTCGAAAGCTTCTGCGGAATCCCGTCTTCCGTGATGCGGAAGTCCGAGGGCTTGAGTCCGTTTACATACTTGCCCTTGTTGTCGGTGACGGTAAACGTCAACACCACCAGATCCACGTTCGATTTAAATCGAGCGACCGATGAATCCTGCGCCCTCAGCCACGAACTCGCGGGCACGATCGCGAGGCCCGCAAGCGCAACCGTGAAAGCCATCGCACCGAGCCGCGCCCGCCGGCTCGGTTGCTCGTCATTTCGGTGTTCCATCACGGTATGCTCCTCGCCGTTTCCTTCCATTTGCCCGCGCGCACGTCCTCGCCCACCGATCTCAGGCTGCGTAACATGGCCTGCCAGTCCTCCAGATGCGACGCAAAAATCCTTTCGAGCGCCGCCTGCGTCCACTCCGGAATCAACACGGCCAATCGCGCGGGCGTCACGCCCGTATCATCGGCAATGCTTGCCCAGTAAAGCTGATTCGACTCCCAGCTCTCCGCCATAATCCTGCTCGAATACCCCATCAGAGTCGGGAAAGTCTTCACATCGAGCAGCTCACGCCGGTACGAACCTGTCAGCGTGGGTTTGGGAGTTCCCCACACTTGTGAGATCGCCGCCGGACTCACCTGGCTGCCGGCGGCCGTCCGCAGATGCGCCATTTCCCTGCCACCGGGGTCGCTGTCCGCACCGCCAACGGAGGCAGACAGGCTTTGGCCCACGAAATACAACTCCGAAGGCGTCAGCAAATCGATGGCAGCCCGTACATTCCCGGCGCTCGCCGCTCGGGACACTCCATCGGATCGGATCAGGCTGGCGGAGCGGCCCACCGCTTCGAACACGCGCTCTCGCACTGAGGGGTTCACGGCTGCTTCGGCAATCATCGCCTCGGCGTGTCTCATGCTCGCAGCCACCCAGTGCGTCTGCGCGGGCGTCACGTCCCAGTACTGCGGGATCGTGGCCGAAAGGATCATCTGCGGCACCAGATCGCCCCAGATCAGCGCCTGCGTCTGTGTAGGCACCAAAAAATCCTTCTCCGCTTCCGCCAGTGAATAGGGTAGGCTCGAAAGCGAACCAACCAGCCTCCCCCCGGCATTTGAGGGCCAGCCCGCCCCGTACATGCTCGTCACCTGCCACGCGTGATCGCCGCCCTGCGCCCCCACAAAATCGTGACCGCGCACAAACAACGGATTCGTAAGCAGGATCTGCGCCGCGGGCGGTGCGTAGCGGATATAGTTATAGCCCACGATCGTGTCGCGCAGCGCCGGCGCCAGTTGCCCCCGGATATCCCGCAGCTTTTCCGGATCCTTCGCCGCTTTATCGATGGTGGCGCGCAGGTTCAGCTTCCTTTGGTCCGAGATATGCCGATCCACCCAATAGCCGAAAGCCTGCGCCCCTTTTTCTTCAAAAGTCATCGAAGCCCGCGGCATCTGGATGTCGTTGGCCTTCGCAGCCAGGCGTGCGGCCAGTTGGGAATTGAGTGCGCCGCCTTTGGCTACGCTCTCCAGGTTGTCGGCGAGTTCGAAAATTGTGTCGGGTGAAAACAGCGCCTGAGCGTCGAAATACCTCTGTTGCTGGCGAATCACCTCAGTCCTGGTCTCGGTATCGTCGGAGCCGCCGCTCCCACCCATCGGGCCCCCGGCGAGCAACGTCATGATGCGTTCCTGCAGCACGTTCGCAGTCGTGCTGGCTGGTCCCTTTCCGGGGTTGACGCCTCCCGTGGCGCCCGCGATCACCGCCGGCCCGTGGGTGGCTGCCGCCAGCAGCGCATTCAGTCCCGCCCTTCCGGCGTCGAACAATTCGCGGTTCGTCTTAATTCCAGCGAACTGAGCTGTCGCCGCTGCCAACGCCGCATCCGCTCCCGCCGGCGGAATGCTCCCCTGCCGCGCGAAAATCTGCCACATCCCGGTCAACCCCTGGTACATCGCGATGGCATCCTGACGGAATCCCTGCTCGCGCAGCTTATCGAGGGCCTCCGCCGTATCCATCCACGCCATGATGGTCCGGTCCGTCAGTTCGGGCGTCTCCGAGAAGAAGCTGTATTGCGGTCCGTACACGTTCCAGTTGCGACCCAGCCGTTCGAGCGTAGCCGTCTGCAGGGGCTGTGTTCGCACGCGGTCCATATCGGTGAAGGTCATGAAGATTCGCAACGGCTCGTTCTCCACCTGCCGGCGGCAGAGCGCGAAAAGCGCTTCCACCACGTCGTCCGCGTCCTTCCAGTTCGCCGCCGCGGTGCTGAGCTTGAGGTCGTATTTATCCTTCGAGCCCTTCATGAACAGGCTCTTCCAGACCTCCAGGCCGCCCGGAATATGCGGCTTGCCGTTGGCTTCGATTTGCATCCGCGTGGTCAGCAGCATCAGGTCGGCATTCGAATTGAACACGGGCCGCGCCGGGCCCGGCGTCGTGATCTTACCCCGAATCGCCGCATAGAAACGCTTCATGCGCGCCGGTTCCGTCAGGTAGTCCAACACCGGCCCGTGGATCCGTGACAGCGCGTCATAGAGTCCGGCCAGCCAGCCATCGTCGCGGCTGACCAGTTTGTCGAAGAATTCCGCGCCTTTATCCGGCGACGCCCCCGCCAGGTCGGCCCATGCCGTAGCCGCCTTCGCACCCCCCGGCACGATCGCCTTGCCCTGCCGGATCTCGAAGTTGCCGCCGAAAAAATCGATGATTGCCGAGAACCCGCGCAGTCGGACCGGCGTGATGAACTGCCGCAGCCCGGCCGCGGTCTCCGGGTCGAGCTTTGACATTCCCAGGTAGAAGCGGCACAACCCCGGGTCACCGATCAGCGCCTCGAGGAAGTTCCCCTGTGCCTTCTCTTTCGCGGTCATCCAGTAGTCGGCCGTATAAAGAACATCCGCGCGGGTCGATTGGTAAGGGTAGCTAAAAGGCCGATCTGTTTGCAGAGCCTGTTCCAGTTCCGAGAGCGGGAAGCCCGAATCCGTCGTAAGAAACGCGCGCGCCGCATTGACCGTTTCGAGCACCACCTCGCTGCCGCAGCCGCCCCGCATCCGATAGCCGAGCACGCGCAGCAGGTCATTGGTCTCCGTGGATTCGCAATGCGAAACTTTGATGACATGCTCCGCCCCGGCCAGTTGATCGAGTTCCCTTACCTGAGAGAGATACCGCAGCACCAGCTTCAGGTATTCGGTCGCTTCCAGTTGTTCGCCGCCGCGCGCCGCCGAGTAGCCGCCCGTAATAATGTTGCGCGCGAGCGCCGGAAAAATATCCGCGGGACCCGCATCCGGCGAAAGCGCCGCCATGCGCGCGAACGAACGGTACGGCCCCGGGATTGTGATGCTTTCATAGGTAGCGCCTGGTTGGTAGCTGTCCGCCGGCGGGATCGTAAGATCGGTGCCCCCGAGCGCCTGATACTCCGCCAGATCGGTGTCCGCGCTCGCTCGGTCGCCCACGATCAGGTCGAGCAACACGGCGCGCCGCTCGGCCGCCGCCGCGTTGGAGTTCTTGTTTTGTTTCTTCCAGGTTCCGGCCGCGTTCCGGAAGGCTTCACGAGCCCCGGCATCGTGGCTGCGTTCCAGGAATTCGGCGTAACCAGTGAGCAACTCGCCGTCGGAGGCCGAGGCCTTTGCTGCCTGTGCCAGCAGTGCACGCGCGCCCGGAACGTTGCCCGCGTCTTCCAGTTGTTGCGCGCGGTCCAGGGTGTCGCTCGCGGCCGCAGTCAGGCCAAGGCAGCCGAAGGCGAGAATCGCCCCCGCCAGGCAAATTCCTCTCACACAAGCTTTCACGTCGCCACGCTCAGCCAAAACGTCCACGATCACGCGCTGTATCCTCCCGGCCTGAATGACGGCAGCACAGGACCCGGCCAGCCCGGCCTGCGCCATCGTAGCTTCTAAACTTTCGTTTCAGACCGCCTTCCGACGGTCTGTCCACTCTCAACGAACGCATGGACAACAGGGATCGACGCGAACGCCTTGTTCGCTTTGCTGTACTTTAGCATGTCTGAATGGTCCGTTGTGTGATGATACGGAAAACGTCAGGAAGCGGTTTGCAGCGCCGCAAGTTCCGCCAGATCCAGGCGACCCGTGTAGATCGCCATCCCGAGCGCGCAGTGAATATCCATCGCCGTCAGCGCACGGATATCTTCCAGCGTGGTGATGCCGCCCGCGGCCGTGATCTCCATGTCGGTCGCGGCGCGCAGCCGCCCGAACCAGTCGAGGTCCGTGCCCTGCATCATCCCTTCCTTATCCACATAGGTACAGAGGAAGCCCGAGCAGTACGGCTCCAGTTGGCGAATCACCTCTTCGGCGGTGAAGCTCGTCGCCTCCTGCCAACCCTTGATCACGATGCGCCCGCCCTTGGTATCCAGCGCCAGCACGATCTTCTCTCGCCCCACGCCTGCGACCAGGCTCTCCAGAAACGCTTGGTTCGGACCCTCGGCGTTGAAGGCCGACGTCCCCACGATCACCCGATATGCTCCCTGCGCCAGCAACGCCTGAGCGCGATCAACCGTGCGCACACCTCCGCCCGCGCGGATCACCGCCTTCGACGCCAGCATCTCCACAAGTTCATCGTTCGCGCCCCGGCCCATCGCCGCATCAAGGTCGATCACCTGGATCTGAGGAAACGCCGCGAACTTCCGCAGCATCTCATCGGGGCTGTCGCCTTCGAGGGCCTTTTCGCGGCCCTGCACCAGCTGGACCACCTTGCCATCCATCAGATCGATACAAGGTACGATTCGTGCGCTCATTTTGTCTTCCTGACCGGGATGCCGTTGCGATCGAGATACTCCTTGAGATCGTCGACCGTGTAAGTGCCGTAGTGAAATATCGATGCCGCCAGTGCGGCGTCCGCCTCGCCTTCGGTGAGGACGCGAAGGAAGTGCTCGGGCTTGCCCGCGCCGCCCGAAGCGATGACCGGAATCTTCGTGGCGCGCGATACCGTGCGCGTGAGTTCGCAATCGAAGCCCGTCAGCACGCCATCGGTATCCATGGAGGTCAGCAGGATTTCGCCCGCGCCCAGCGACTCGCCCCGCGCCGCCCACTCGATGGCATCCATGCCTTCGTCGACCCGTCCGCCCTTCGTGAAGACGTGCCACCCACCCTGAGCGTGCCGCCGCGCGTCAATTGCGAGCACGACAGCCTGCGCGCCGAATTCGTTGCTCAGTTCCGTGATGAGTTCCGGCCTGCGCACCGCGGATGTATTCACCGAAACCTTGTCCGCGCCCGACATTAGGATCAGCCGCGCATCGGCCACCGAACGAATGCCGCCGCCTACAGTGAGTGGGATGAAGACCTGCCGCGCCGTGCGCGCCACCACGTTCGCCATAATGTCGCGCGCGTCGCTGGACGCGGTGATATCGAGGAACACGAGTTCGTCCGCGCCCTGCTGGTTATAGCGATCAGCCAGTTCCACGGGATCGCCCGCATCCCGCAGGTTGACGAAGTTGATGCCTTTGACCACGCGGCCGGCCGTCACGTCCAGACACGGGATGATGCGTTTCGCCAGCATTATTCGAGCTCCACGAAATTACGCACGATGGCGAGGCCAAGCGGCCCGGATTTCTCGGGATGGCACTGGACGCCGAAAGTGTTGCCCGATTCGAGCACCGCGGTGTAAGGGATCGAGTAGGTACAGGTGGCCGCGGCCTGCGCCACGACCGGCACGTAATAACTGTGCGCGAAGTAAAGGTGCGGATGTTCCGGCAAGCCTTTCAGCAGAAGCGAGGGGCGTACGAGATCGAGTTGGTTCCAGCCCATATGAGGGACGCGCGCATCGATATCGAACCGCGCGACCGCGCCAGGGAAGATGCCGAGTCCGGGTTGGCCGGGAGCTTCTTCGCTCGAATCGAAGAGGCCCTGCAGGCCCAGGCAGATGCCAAGAAAGGGTACGTTCGCTTTGATGCGCGCAATCAGCGTTTCACGAACCTGCATTTCATCCAGCGCGCGCAGCATCTGGCCGAAGTGGCCGACGCCCGGCAGGATGATTTTCGGCGCGCGTTCCAGACCCGCGGCGTCGCGCACGAGTTCATAAGGTGCGCGGATCTCGTCGAGCGTGTTTTGCACGGAACGCAGGTTGCCGGCGCCATAATCGAAGATCGCGATCATGCCGCAACGCTCTCCCGTCGCCACACCTGCGCGCACTCGATCGGGCGGCCAGGTGGCACAGGCTTCAGCCTGTGGGGTCGAGCGAAGCTCGACGAACCCGCATCCACCGGCAATTCCACCCTCACAACAACCCCTTAGTCGAAGGCAACTGATCCTTCAGCCGCGCATCCGTCGAAGCCGCGTAACGCATGGCGCGCGCCCAGCACTTGAAGATCGCCTCGATTTTATGATGATTCGAACGCCCGTACAACACCTTTGCATGACAGTTCGCGCCCGCATGATG
>Ga0302319_10014193_pt1 | contig 14878 bp, 13 predicted proteins | sample Bog_T0_2_FD_203319 | JGI IMG/M metagenome (GOLD analysis project Ga0302319, IMG submission 203319) | Peat permafrost microbial communities from Stordalen Mire near Abisko, Sweden - Bog_T0_2 | ecosystem: Environmental > Terrestrial > Soil > Wetlands > Peat | place: Sweden: Abisko, Stordalen Mire... | reverse complement strand
ACCCGGTCTGCACAACGAGAGCGCGGTATTCAAAATCCTCCAGCCGGAGTGAGGTGATGGCTTTGCTGATATTTTTTCGGTGCTCATTTAGGCGTCCACATAACTTGTCGCCTTGTTCCACCGCCGTCTTACTTGCCGCGTCGGCCGGGTCAGCCTTCCCCACATAGATTGGATGTTCGCGTCGCGAGATCGCACTGTAAGCCGGAAAGTCACCGTTATAGTAAATCGCGTAAACGCCCGAACCGTAGAAACGGTCGATATTCGCAAGTGACTTCCGATCTTGGGCGATCATGGTGATCGCCACAATGCGGCCGGCAACACTCGGATTCGAGGGATCGAATACAAAACCAGGATGTTTAATGGGATCTAAGTCAGCCATGACCTTGCGAAGCGTTTCGTAAGCAGCGCCGATGGACTTCCGAACCCTCTTCGCTTGTGGAGCTGCAACGTGGGAAGTCCCGTGCGCCTCTATCTTGTCCGAGAGCTCACGTAGCTGGACAGCTAATTCCTCGAGCCGATCCGGCGTTGTTGGCATTTCTCTAGCATCGTACCTTAGTAAACTGCAAGGTCCGAGCCACAGACTGCGCCACCGTCTCTGCTAACCGAACTGGAACGGCATTCCCTAACTGCCGCATGGCCTCGGTCCATGCCCCTCGGAAAACGTAATCATCGGGAAAAGTCTGCAGCCGAGCAGCCTCCCGCACGGTGAAATAGCGAACCGAGCCGTCAACCCGGGCCAGCATATTTTCGCCGCCGGGTACCCCGTGATCTCCAGCCTTGAGGGTTTTCGCGGGCTCGTCAAGCGGACTCCCCGTGTGGCCAGGATAGCTCCGCGCTCCCGCATTAAAGACGTGGTTGGCTACTCCATTTCGTGGCTTCCCTTCGGGGTCTGGCAGATCGCTGATCGCATCCCGAACAGTTAGCCAAGGCAACTCCCCGGTGTCGAAGAGATAATTCCCACGAAGACGCTCGATCCGAGCCAACTCGCGTACGGAAAGTTTCGGTCGATCCTTCTTTGCAACCTTATGTCGATCCCAGTATTCGCCGCTAATCCATTGCGACCGTAGCAGCGCATCCTCTCCGTATTCGCCTTCAGGAAAACTCCATTGCACTCCAAGATCAGACCGGAAACCGACGAAAAACACTCTCTCGCGGCGTTGGGGCACGCCATAATCAGCGGCGTTTAGCAGACGAAAAACAACGTTGTACTCAAAACGATTCCGCTGCGAGGTGTGGTGCTTCTCAAGCCGGACACAATGTTCACGCCAACTTTCTCCCTTGCGCCTAGCGAAGCTAGGATGCGTGAGTTGAAGCAGAACATATTCAAAGTAGTCGGCGAAAGTCTCACGCAGTAGGCCCTTCACATTCTCAAATATGAACGCCTTTGGCCGAAGCTCCCGCACTGCTCTGACGGCCTCCGGAAACATATCCCGCTCGTCCATGGAACCGCGGTGCTTGCCGCCCAAAGAAAACGGCTGGCAAGGCGGCCCGCCCGAAACGACAATCACCTCGTTAAGGTTCCCGTAATCGAATGCCTTTACGTCACTTTCAAAGAGTGGCCACTTCTCCACCGCCCGCAGCCGGTGTCGTTGGTTTTCCCGGAAGGTTTCGCACGCGTCGTGGTCCCATTCGATGACGGCGGCATGATGAAAACCTGCGTTTGACATGCCAATGGCCAGACCTCCGGCCCCGGCAAACAGTTCAACACTTCGCATCGAGAAATCTCCTCACCCGCGTCGCCAGCTTCCCGGCGCCCCGAATTTGGCATTCCCAAATCGTCAGCACTTTCCAGCCGCCTTTAGCGAGCGCCCTTCTATTCTTTTCGTCCCGTTTCTTGTTCCCCTCGAGTTTTGGCACCCAGAAATCGAGACGCGACTTGGGTAGCCGCGCCAAGGCGCAGGAAGTGTGGCGGTGCCAAAAACAACCATGGACGAAAATGACTTTGCGAAGTCGTCGGAAAACCAAATCGGGATGACCGGGCAAGTCGTTCGCATGCAATCGATATCTGTAGCCAAGGCCGAAAACGAGCTTGCGAACAAATAGCTCGGGCCGCGAGTTCTTTGCGTGGACCCGGGCCATAATCTCGGAGCGCTCGGCAACGGAAAGGTTATCCACTCTATTCTCACTCCCCTTTGGCTGCGCCGAAAAGCGGCCATTTGTCGGCAATATAATTTTCCGCCGCTTCCCGCACCACCCACGCGAGAGACACCTTCTTCTGTTTTGCTATTGTTTCCAGAGTTTCGTAAACGTCTGCGGGAAAGCTGATTGAGGCCCGAATGGCGGCCACACCTTCGGACCTGATGACCTTTGTACTTTGTTCCTTGCCCTTTGGACCTCTTGGTTGCACTTCACCACATTACACCACATCGGTGAGGGTCCCCCCAAACGTCGTTGGGCGACATGTAGGGCGGCCTTCGGTGTGCGTCCCGGAGCGCGGCACCCAATACAACTCTCCGGTATCTCGACTTAATTGCTAAATTCACCGCGAATAGACCGCGTGCTGAAAATCGTTCAATAACCCGACGGCCTCCTTGTCGGCGAAGGGAAGAAACTGCATCATGATCACTCCGCAAATGTTGCGATCTGGATCGATCCAATAATAGGTGTTGTATACGCCCGCCCACGCCAAGCTACCCGCCGAACGGGCACCCGCGATCGCCTCGGGATTCATCAAAAACCCGAGCGTGTAGCGATCGTCATGGCCAGGGTGAAAATCCACGTCACTCGACAGGCTGGGGCGAAACGTCTTCAGCCTGCCGGCCGGAATCTGCCCGGTTCCGTTGGCCGACATCAGTGCCACCGTCTTTTCCTTCAGAATGCGTTCGCCGCCTGGCCCCAACCCACGCTTGAGGATCATCTGGGTGAATTTCAGGTAGTCGGGAGCTGTGGAGAACAGTCCACCGTCGCCGCGGTAGGCACTGGGCGGTTCTGGCACACTGCGCGTCACCGGCGTGAGCGAACCGTCCGTCTCGCGCTGGTAACGGCCGACCAGCCGCTCGTACCTGTCCTTTGGAAAAATGAAGGTCGTGTCCTTCATTCGCAAGGGCGCCAGAACGTTTTGCTGTAGATATTTTTCCAGATCCATGCCGCTGATCGCCTCAATGAGCCGGCCCGCCCAGAAGGTGCTGGGCCCATACTGCCATTGCGTACCCGGCTCGAAGGCCAACACGTACGTTGCGTCTCCGCCGGCTGAAGTGAACTTGAACATGGCCTGGTGCCAGATGTCGTAGGCAAAGCCGGATGTGTGGGTCAGCAGTTGCCGCAGCGTTACAGGATTCGTGGATGGCCGGAGCATGGGCTTGCCCAAAGAATCGAATCCCGCCAGAATTTGCAGGATTCCCAGTTCCGGCAGATGCTTTGCCGCCGGTTCGTCCAGCGTCAACTTACCCTGTTCGACCAGTTGCATCGCGCCTACGGATGTAACCGCTTTGGTCATGGAAGCGATGGAAAAGATGGACTCGGGAGTGACAGGCAGGCCTGAGACGGAATCGCGGGTGCCGAACGCACCGGAGTACGTGGTGGCGCTAGCGGTACCGGCCACCGCGGTGATCGACGGAATCTTTCGTTGCTCCATGCCTGAGCGCAAAACGCCGTCAATGCGATTGGCCGCGAAGCTCGTGCGCGACTGTGCTCCGGCCGCAAGTGCTACTCCGCCAAATTCTCTACGAGTGAATCGGTGCATACGCTTGGTTTTACCACTAATGCTCGGCTGGCCCCTTTTCGAAATGGGGACAGACGACATTATTCGCCAACCCTAAACAACATCCCCCGGATTGCGTTCCGCCCTCGCAAGTTCTGCAAACCGTTCACAAATCTCAAAGAAACTTTAAATCTTCTCTATCCCCTTATCCCTCATTGACTTAGCCCCTTCTCGCCGCGTCCCACCCGTCACCGCACCGCCGTTCCCCCCTCCATCCTGGTCATCGAAAGGCACTCGCACGTCAAAACTTATGCAACAACCAAATATCTCCGAAACACAGGCAGGCCGGCAGCCCTCTCGGCGCGCAACCCCCGCCTGCTCCCGAATCCTCCTATTACTTCTGTCGTTACTCATCTTGCTTTCGTCGCGTCTCGCGACCTCCAGCCCAGCCTCCACAACCCACCACCTTCGCAATCTCGTTTGGCAAAAATCGCCTTTTCTTCGCCCTATTCCAATTTTCGCCTACCCACCCTCGCCCTCCCGCCCGGCCGCCAAACCCTCCGTGTCCGCGACCCACCCGATGGGGAAAAACCTCGCCCAAAATCCGCTAAAAACCCGAGGTTTTTTCCAAAAAAAGGGGGGTGCCTGGCTTGGGGGGAAAAACCTGCCCAATTCCGCCTCCAAACCGCCCGCTTCTTCCCCTTCCCAATCCACCCATTTCCGCACTCTCCCTTTTTCTACCGCATCTTTACCACCCAATCTACATCTACATAGAGGGAATGCTATCCTTCCTATAATGACCCCCCGCAGTCACCTCCAGCAGCTCGAAGCGGAGAGCATTCACATCATGCGCGAAGTTGTCGCCGAATGCCAGCGCCCCGTCCTGCTTTATTCCATCGGCAAAGATTCCTCCGTCCTGCTGCGCCTCGCGCAAAAAGCCTTCTTTCCCGGCCCCATTCCCTTCCCGCTTCTGCACATCGATACCAGCTACAAATTCAAGGAAATGATCGAGTTTCGTGATCGCTACACCGCCGAACTCGGCCTCAACTTGATCGTCCACACCAACCGCCCCGCCCTCAACGAAGGCGCCAATCCCTTCAACTGGGGCACCCAGCGCTGTTGCGGCGCACTCAAAACCACCGCGCTTCTCGACGGTTTGCGCAACGGCGGTTTCGATGCCGCTGTCGGGGGCGCGCGCCGCGACGAAGAACGTTCCCGCGCCAAAGAACGCGTCTTTTCGTTTCGCGATCAGCGCGGCCAGTGGGACCCGCGCAATCAGCGTCCCGAACTCTGGAACATTTTCAACGCGCGCATTCATCCGGGCGAAAGCCTGCGCGTCTTTCCGCTCTCGAATTGGACCGAGCTCGATGTCTGGCAATACATCCACGCCGAAAACATCCCCATCGTCCCGCTTTACTTTGCCAAACCCCGCCTCATGCTGCAACGCGGCGATTCGCTGTTGCCGCTCGAACAGCCCTTCATCCCTCGCTTGCCGGGCGAAGAACCCAAGCTTGTCATGTGCCGCATGCGCTCCCTCGGTTGCAGCCCTTGCACCGGAGCTATTCTTTCGGATGCCGACACCGTTCCCAAAATCATCGAAGAGCTCGTCACCATGCGCCGCTCCGAACGCCAGAATCGCGTCATTGATCATGATCAAGACGGGTCCATGGAAATCAAGAAGCAGGAGGGCTATTTCTAATGGCCTCCACACTCATGGAAACCAGTGAGTCGTTCTCCGAATTTCTTGAACGCGAAAAGGGTAAAGATCTCCTGCGTTTCACCACCGCCGGCAGTGTGGACGATGGCAAATCCACTCTCATCGGCCGCCTCCTTTATGACTCACGCAGCGTCTATGAAGATCAGTTGGAGTCGGTCACCAAAGCCTCCGCTGGACGGAACGCCGGGGCGATCGATTTCTCGCTCCTCACAGACGGGCTCCGTGCCGAGCGCGAGCAAGGCATCACCATTGACGTTGCCTATCGCTATTTCGCCACTCCGCGTCGTAAGTTCATCATTGCCGATACGCCCGGCCATGAGCAATACACGCGTAATATGGTTACCGGCGCCTCTACCGCGGAGTTAGCCATCGTCCTGGTCGATGCGCGCAAAGGTGTCCTCCCTCAATCACGGCGTCACTCTTACATCGCCGGGCTGCTGGGCATCGAACGCGTAGTCATCGCCGTCAACAAAATGGACCTGATCGGCTATGAAGAAAGCGTCTTCACTGCCATTGAGAAGGAGTTTCGCGGCATTCTTGCCCGCTTCCCACATGTTGAACCTTACTTTGTGCCAGTAAGTGCCTTAGCTGGCGATAACATCGTCGCGCGCAGCAGTAACATGCCTTGGTTCACCGGCCCCAGCTTGTTAGAACATCTCGAAACCGTCCCCGTCGGTATGCGCGTTCGTGGCGCGGCCTTCCGTTTTCCCGTCCAGCGCGTGGTGCGTCCCAATCATGAATTCCGCGGTTACGCGGGAACCATTGTCGCCGGCGGCGTGCGCCCGGGAGATCCAGTCACGATTCTTCCCTCCGGCCGCGAAACCACCATCGCCTCCATTGTCACTTTCGATGGCAACCTCCCACAAGCCGCCGCCGGCCAAGCCGTCACTCTCACACTCTCCCAAGAGATCGATCTCAGTCGCGGAGACCTCATTGTCTCCTCCCAAAACCTCCCACTTCGTTCACACGGCGTCCAGGCCACTCTCGTTTGGCTCAATGAAAGAGCGGCCGATCTCGGCAAGCGTTATCGCATCAAGCACGCCTCCCGCCTCGATTGGGCCACTCTCCGCCACATCGATTTCCGCCTGAACATCAACACTCTCGAACAGGAAGCCGTCCCTACGTTGGAGATGAATTCCATCGGGCAAGTTACTCTCGAAACGGCGCGCCTTCTTTGCTTCGACCGTTATAGTGAGAACCGCGGCATCGGCAGTTTCATCCTTATTGATCCGGCCACCAATGCCACGGTCGCTGCGGGCATGATTACCGATACCGCCGAAACTGGAACCGTCGCGCCGCTTGCCGGGATCTCTTGGCAGGTCAAAGACGGCGCGCTGGTACTTACTTCCGAACAGGGCTTTACTACTAAGACAGCGGCCAGCGACGAACCACTTTCCCTCGAAGACCCCGAAGCCCTCGAAGCTCTGCGCCACCTGCTGCGCCGCCTGCGCGTGGCCCCGTTTGGTAGCGCCGCCGAATCCGATTTCGAAATCTAGGAACCCCAACCATGAACGCCACTACCAGCAAATCCTCGGAAGCGCGCGCCGCCGTCGCGCAAGCCATCGCCGGCCAAAACGCCGTCTGCCTCACGTGCAGCTTTCAGGCCGAAGACATGGTCGCCCTTCATCTGGTGCGCGAACATTTGCCACAAGTGCCCGTGCTCTTTCTCGAAACCGGCTATCACTTCGCTGAAGTCTACCAATATCGCGATGCTATGGCCGCGCGCTACAACTTGAACCTTGTGAAGGTCATGCCTGAACACACAGTCGCGGAACAGGAATCCCAGTTCGGCATCCTCTATCAAACCCAACCGGATCAGTGTTGCAAGCTTCGCAAAGTAGGTCCGCTCTTCAAAGCTCTACAGAGCTACGATGTCTGGTTCACCGGCCTGCGCCGCGTCCAATCTCCCACCCGCGCCAATCTCCAGGTCTTCGACACGTTTCCTCTCCCAACGGGCAAGAAGCTTTCCAAAGTGAGTCTCCTCGCTGAGTGGTCCGACAAAGACGTTTGGGATTTCGCCAGGCAACAAGACATTCCGCTGTTGCCTCTCTATCAAGCGGGCTATACCAGCATTGGCTGCGAACCCTGCACCGCGCTGCCCGCCGATCCAGGCAACGCCCGCTCAGGCCGCTGGGCCGGCCGCAAACTCGAATGCGGCATTCACATCGCCGAAAGCAACTGACTTCACACAATCTCATCGCGGCTGGGCGCGCTGCTCTGTGCGCCTCTCCGCGTCACTGAGACAGCTCCCGCTTTCACCGCAAACCCACAAGCGCTCTGCAAGTCTTTCCCCTCACTGAGTGCCACCGCCAGCGCCGCGTTGAACACATCCCCCGCCGCCGTAGTGTCCACCGGCTTCACCTTCGGCGCTGGAATCAGCGTCTGCTCCGTGCCCTCTGCCAGCAAGCAGCCCTGCTCGCCTAGCTTTACAATCACCGTGGGAGTTCCCTGCGCTTGCAGCGTCCGTGCAATGCCGCCCGCTTCCTCCGCCGTCAGTGGCCGTGGCGGCAAGCCGGCCAGCATCGCCGCTTCGCTCTCATTCGGCGTCAGGATATCCACTGCTTTCAGCAACTCGTCCGGCAATCCGCCGCTGGGCGCCGGCGCGGGATCTAGAATCACCCGCGCGCCCCGTTCCTTGGCATAGCGCGCCGCGGCCGTCACCGTCTCTAACGTCGTCTCCAATTGCAGCAGCGCCACATTGCAGCCGTCGAACAAGCGCGCATCCGCCGCAATGTCGCCCGGCGCCAGTTTGTGGTTCGCTCCGGGCGCCACCACAATCGAGTTTGCTCCGCTCTCTGCCACAAAGATCAATGCCACACCGCTCGGCCCTGCCACCTCGCGCACGCCTCTCACGTCGCAACCCACATCCGCCAGGTTCTTCTTCATCGCGCGTCCAAAGTCGTCTGTCCCGACCCGGCCTACCATCGCCGCTTCGCCGCCCAATTTCGCCGCCGCATAGGCCTGGTTGGCGCCCTTGCCTCCGGGCGCCGTGAAGAAATCGCTGCCCGTGATCGTTTCCCCCGCCACCGGTATCCGTGGCGCCACCGCCACCAGATCCATGTTCAAGCTGCCTATCACCGCAATCTTAGCCATCCTCGAAGGATAGCTCTTTACAAAGCCAGCCGTGCATACTGACAAACGTTTGCCGCGCGGCGTCGATAACCAAGTCTTCTTTTTCCGCCGGCGTGTTCGCCTGCAGCGTGCCGCAGAACGAACGCCACATCGTTCCTACTTGCAGCCCATAGCTTGAAAAGAACGCCGCGCCACGCCGCGCCGAGAGCCCCAGCATCTGCCCCAATTGCCGCGAGATAATCTGCCCGCCCAGTGTGGCGCCTTCCGTGACATACAATCCGCCCAGGACATCCGGCCACGCTTGGCAAGCCGGCAATTCCGCACAGACTGGCAGTTGGGACGGTCCGCTGCCCAAGAAGGCGAGATCCTCCAGTAACTTCGGAAGCTTTACCCGTGGTTCCGCAAAGCCGGGAAGATATTCAGCCACAATGGGCTTGACGGCGGTTTCCCAAGGTTGATAAAAACCGTAAAAACGTTCCACGATTCTCCGGTATCGGTCCAGAGTAAGATCGGGTCGGAGGAGATCTAAGTCTCGCTCCAGGCTCTCATGTACATCGCGAGTCTCGTCTTTGAGCCGCAGAAGCAACGTTCTCGGGGCCGCCGGCGAATCGTGAGCCATCTTGACCGGAATGCTGGTCATGGGTGGCCAAATGGGGAAAACTCTCCTTCATGATAAACAAACTCTTTTGAAGAACGCTTTGCGCGTTTTCTGTCGCTCGTCCAAATAGTTCATCTATGGAACTATTTTGACAAGCGATGCTCCGCCGGAATGTGAAAATAGAGTTGTGGCACGCTCCCGATACGACCAACTGGCGAGACTCGCCGAGGAACACGATGGCCTCTTCACGTCCCGTCAAGCGCGCGGCGCCGGTATTGCCGACTCCGTTCTATCCAGACTGAACCAACGCGGAAGAATCGAGCGCATGACGCGCGGTGTCTACCGGATACCGTACGTTCCGTTAAATCGCTTTTCGCAGTATCGGGAAGCTGTTCTTTGGGCAAAGGCGCAGCGCGGACCGAAGGCCGTCGCGCTGTCGCACGAGACTGCGCTGGTCGCTTATGGAATTTCCGACGCAAATCCGCCTTCCATTCACTTGACCGTGCCGCGCACCGCGCGCCTGCGAAGAAAAAAAGCGAAAGCGATTGTGCTGCACCGCAGAGACATTAGGCCCGCGGAAATCACTATCTTTGAGGGACTGCCTGTGACCACAATCGGCCGCACCATCGCGGATCTTCTTGACGCCGGAGGAAGGATCGATCTCACGCGCCAAGCCATCAAAGACGCCCAAAGAGAAGGATATATCGATCGCATTGAAGCAAAACAACTGCGGCGCCGCGTCCAATGCCACGTGTCGCCGCCTCGCTCGAAACCCAAACGATGACGCCTAAAGCTGAATTGCAAGAACACCTGGAAAAGCGGCTCGCTCGCGTCGCACGGGAACAAGGACTCGATCAAGAACGCTTGCGCCGCTGGATTTCGTTTCTCGCTCTGTGCGGGCTGCTGGAAAAAGCCGTCGGCGAGGGAATCTTCGACTCCTACTACTTGAAGGGCGGCGTAGCGTTGGAATTGCGCTTCGCCATGCGCGCCCGGGCGACAAAAGATCTCGATATCGGCCTGGGAGGGCCGCGCGCTGGCCGCCTTGCCTTGCTACAACAAGCAACTCGCCTCGGTTTTGACGAATTTACTTTTCGGCCAAAGCCCGGACCGCGTGAAATGGAACAAGCCGATACAGTTCGCGTCGCCGTGGCGGTTCAGTATCGCACGCGCGCTTGGCAAACCATAGACGTGGATCTTGGACCGGCCGGCACGCCGAAGATCGATTTAGTAGAACCACAAGTCCAAGGACTTGTTGATCTCGGATTGCCCGTCACTTCGCCCGTGCGCTGTCTGGGTCTGCCCGAACAAGTGGCGCAAAAACTGCACGCCTGCACTTCGCAACATTCACAAAACCGCGCTCGCGACGTACTCGATATTCTGCTGATCGAAATGCTGGGCAGCCTCGACTATGCTCGAACCGGCGCCGCTGCGCGCCGGATTTTCGCCGAACGCGCCACCCACAATTTCCCGGCCGCTTTCAAGCTGCCTGCCAATTGGCACGGCGAATTAGAGGCAATGGCGATCGACTTGGGCCTCCCATACACAAACGCCGCCGCTATCGAATCGCAGTTTCAACAAATGATCGGCAAGCTTCATATGGCAGAATCAGCAGTGTCAAAATAGTTCCACTATAGAACTATTTTGACAAGCGCCGCGCATTACCGTTTCATCCACTTCTCGTACTCACGCGTGTGGCGCGATTCGAGCGCCACTTCTCGTCCAGCAATAAACATTTGCTTGATATTGGTCTTCGCTTCCATCGGATCGCCGTCGGTCAAGATCAGATCAGCCCACTTTCCCTTCTCAATCGACCCAAGCATTTCCCCAGCGCCCATGATTTCGGCGCTGTTGATGGTAAGTGCTTTGAGGGCTTCATCGTGCGGCAAACCGAACGCCACGGCTTGGGCAGCTTCGAACGGTACATTGCGGGCAAATTCCACGTCGAAGGTTCCAAAGCAAAACTTCACGCCCGCTTTGAAGAATTCCGAAGGCAGCGTGTAAGGCGCATCGTAAGCGTCATCGTCATGCAGCGGCAACTCAAAAGTCTTACCCAGAACCACCGGAATGTGATGCTCTTTCAGCAGCGGTCCGGTGCTGCCGAGTTCGCGCGGATCGGCGATGATAATCTTCACTTTTTCTTTGTCCGCGAACGCTACGGCATCTTTAATCATTCGCTCCCGCTCAGCACGAACGAAAATAGGCTGTTTGCCGTCAATCACCGGCAGCATCGCCTCCATCTTCAAATCAGGCCGAAAGTCCGCGCCGCCCGCCTGTTTGGCTTGACGGTATTTGCGCGCTTCCTGAAAAAAATCGCTGACGCGCTGCAGCCGTTCTTTGTATTGTTTTTCTTGCTCCTGGAAAGTGGTGGCAGGCGTGCCCAGCAGCGCCGCGAATTGGCGCGGGCCACCCGATTGCAGTTCGGGGAAAAGCATCTCCAAAACTGCGCCGCGCTTGACGGCCATCTCTTCCCAGGTCCAGCCGTCCAGGTGCATCAACGCGCCTTGCCCCGTGATCACCGACCCGCCACCGTTCCGTCCGCCACGGCCCCCACTGCCCGGCAGCGTGATAACGGTCGTAATGCCGGCAGCGCGGGTCACTTCCACGTGCTCGCTCGATGGATTAAATGCCACCTCGGCCCGCAGTTCCGGATTGAAGGTGCCGATCTCGTCCAAGTCCACCGTATCGCGCAAAGCGCTAATCTCCGCTAAACCAACATTGGTGGCTGCATTGATCAAGCCCGGATAAACATGCAATCCGCGGCCATCGATCACGCGCGCGCCTTGATGAGCGGACAGGCGCGGACCAATATCGGCAATCTTGCCGTCAATCACTAATACGGAACTGTTTTGTATGTCGGGCGCCGTGATCGGATGTACCGTCACGTTGCGAATCAAAACAGAATTCGCCGCGGCCGCCTGCATCCCAAGCGCACAAGCGAGAAATAGGATCGTCCCTCTCATCTGGCCTCCTCCCAATTCGGGTTCGTTGCTGTTGGATTGCTCTCTCCTGTGCCCGCTCCCGTGCGCCGTCTCCCTGGCGGAGCAGCCGCGGCTTCTTTATCCTGCAAGGCTTTCTTCTTTTTTTCAAACTCCGGCCGCGTCTCGATCTCTTTCTCGCGGTCAAAGTACTCGTGACCGTCAATCCAGACCTTTTGTGGCTTAGAGAAGCCGGACAACGGATGCTTGTCGAATAAGACTAAGTCGGCTGATTTCCCCACTTCAATCGAACCCACTTTATCGTCGATGCCCAACTGTTTTGCCGGATTGATCGTAACCATCGCCAGCGCTTCGTCTTCGCTCAAGCCGCCGTAGCGCATCGTCTTCGCCGCTTCCAGATTCAGGTGCCGCGCTAATTCATCCGAGTCCGAATTTAGCGACACCACCACGCCTTTTTTCTGCATAATGGCGGCGTTATATGGGGATGCGTCGTAAGCTTCGATCTTGTACGACCACCAATCGCTAAAAGTGGAAGCACCAGCCCCGTGAGCCGCAATCTCTTTCGCCACCTTGTAGCCCTCCAAAACGTGTTGGAAGGTACGAATCTTGAAGCCCATCTCATCGGCCACGCGAATCAGCATAAGGATTTCGTCCGACCGGTAACAATGCGCGTGCACATAGCGCTTGCCCTCTAACACTTCCACCAGCGGATCCAGCCGCAAATCTTTGCGCGGCGGAATCGGATGTTCGCCGCGCGCTACTTTTTCGTTATATGCTTTCCACTCCGCCTGATAGATCTTAGCTTCGATAAAGCTTTGGCGAATCACTTCTTCCACGCCCATGCGCGTGCCGGGATAACGCCGCTCTTGCGCGGCGCCCTGGTTCAGCCCAAAGCCTTGCGCCGGATAGCCTTGCCGTTTTGGATTTTCACCCAAGGCGAATTTGATGCCGGGTGTGGCGCCCTCAAAGAGCATTTCCTGGGCGCTTTTTCCCCAACGCAGTTTGGCGACCACGGTTTGGCCGCCGATAGCGTTAGCGCTGCCGTGCAAAACGTTCATCACCGTCAGGCCACCCGCCAATTCTCGGTAAATATTGATATCGGTCGGGTCCAAAACGTCTTTGATATTTACCATCGACGAGTCGGAAACCGTTCCTTCATTGACTCCGCCCTCAATCGCAGTATGCGAATGGCAATCAATGATCCCCGGAGTGAGAAACTTGCCCGAAGCGTCCACCACCGTTGCGTCGGCCGGCGCGCTCAAATTCTTGCCGATGGCCGTGATTTTGCCGTCTTGTATCAGTACGCTGCCATTTTGGATCGTGCCCTTAGTGACTGTCATCACGGTCGCGTTCCGAATGAAAATCGTCTCCGCGTTCAACGTCAGCGCGAGACCAGCAGCTAACACTCCAATACGGTTTTTCATTTACTGTAACTCCTCATTTTGTGTTGCCGGCCCCGCCGCTCCTGGCCGTCTTCCGCCGCCACCCGCCGGCGGTCCCTGCTGCAAGTCCTTCGACGGATGAAATTCTTGGCCGTCCACAAACACATATTCCACCGTCGTTTTATCTTCGAACGCATCGCCTTTCATCACTACCAGATTGGCGATCTTGCCCTTGTCAATGCTGCCCATGCGGTCGGCCACGCCATAAATCTCAGCCGCACTTAACGTCAGCGCGCGAATGGCCTCGGCGCGCGTCAGTCCGTCATCCAGCGCTTTCTTCAAAGCCTTCTTCAAATCGGCCGCGCTCTCGACGCCGTCCGAATAGAAAGCAAAATGAACCCCGGCCTTGGCCAGCATTCCCGGCACGCTGGGCGCTTTCTCGCGCATCGTCAACTCGCGGAAACTTGAGACTTCACTCGGATCGCCCTCCCGCGGTTTCTCCGGCCATTTCAAACTCACTAACAGTGGAATCTTCGCTTGCTTGAGCGCCTCGATTCGTTCGTATGCTTCGTGCAGCCCATACAGCACGTAAGGCTTCTTCAACTCCGGCGCGAAATGCAGCATGCGGTCGATCTGCTGCACTTGTTCGGCGGGCAAAAGCAAACGAGGCGACTCGGCTAAACCTTCGAGCGCGTGATCATACTCGGGACGCCTGTTGCCCGTCGGGTTCGCAGCATAAATCTGCTTAGCTTGTTCGTATTGATCGAGATCCAGAAAAAGTTGGCGCACATAAGAAATGTTGCCCATGAGCGAACCCGGAAATCCGCTTCGGCCGAAACCACCTTGCCGGAAGGCAATCTCCTGGCCGATGGGTTGCACGATAACCATATCGCGCCCGCGCTCACCCGCCAAATCGATCATCGCGCCTAAACCCTGAAAAATGCCGCGGGTTGGATAAGTGGCGGCGCTGGTGAAACCCGCCGCGCGTGCGCTTTCCAGCCGGCTATCGGTGGGAGTGACCAGATCCGCCGCACGCTCATAGGAGAAAGTCTGCGGCCGGTCTTCGGGACCGCGCGCCCGCGGCTCAGTTGTAGTGGCAGCAGCCTGCGCGCCTGTTGCTCCGCCGCCGCCCCGCGCTGTCGCAGGAGCCGGAATGCCCCAACTGCTCATGCCGTCGATAAAGCCCGGATAAACCGTCAAGCCGCTGCCGTCAATCACCCAGGCATCCGCCGGGACGGCCGCGGCGGCGCCCACTTCGCTAATCAGTCCATCGCGCAGCACCACGGTCGCTTTCGGCCATTCTTCGCCGCTCACCGTAATCACCCGCGCATCTTTTATTGCCACGGTTGCGTGGCTTTGCGCGAACCCCTCACCAGCGGCTAAACTGAGGCCCAAAAACAACGGCAAAAAAGCCTGTTTCATTTATTAGGAATCTCCAGTCACAAGTCTTGCAGGAATTTTCATATTGTGGCACAGATCGCCGGAAGCGCTTGGCCTACAGGTACTTAGTACGCCCGGGGCGGCCTTTTTTTG
>Ga0302319_10014192_pt1 | contig 14878 bp, 12 predicted proteins | sample Bog_T0_2_FD_203319 | JGI IMG/M metagenome (GOLD analysis project Ga0302319, IMG submission 203319) | Peat permafrost microbial communities from Stordalen Mire near Abisko, Sweden - Bog_T0_2 | ecosystem: Environmental > Terrestrial > Soil > Wetlands > Peat | place: Sweden: Abisko, Stordalen Mire... | reverse complement strand
TCTCAAGTCCAAAACACGAGCGGCAGCGCATTTTCCGTTTCCGGCGCCATTCAGGTCGGCTTTTTTGTCTCCAGCGGCGGAGCGGACGCGGCGACGGCGACCCTCGATAACGTCAAATTAGACACCGCTCCCGCGCTGCCTTACGAGACGAGCTGGATCGGCGATACTTTTTCTTCCGACAATGACAGTTACGTTTCCGCCAGCGCCGCCGCCATGTGGGTTGCCGCGGACGGAACTTGCTATGTCTCGGGTAGGTATGATGAAGGCGGCGAGGCCTGTAAGAGCTATAAGAACGGCAAAGTCCTCCATCCGTTCACCCTGAATTCCGCTGGCGCCTGCGAAGGATCGATCGCAAGCGACGGAACTCATCTCTATTATTTTGGACGCCCCGGCGCCAATTTTCATGAAATTTATCAGACGGACATGGCGGGCAGCCTTAGTACTGCCACGCCGCTCTATTTCCAGACGCCGCTGATTGATAGCGCTTCCGGACAGGCCAAGCTTAGCGGCATGCTCAAGCTCAGCGGGCTGGCCTATGGCAATGGCGAACTCTATGTCAGCGACCAAGTAACCGGGCAGGTGCTGGTGGCGGATCCCGCGCTGACGCCCTATGGATTGGCGACGAACGTGGTGAACAACGTGGTTACGCACGCGATTGATACCAGCGGGGTGACCAATCCTGCCCCCGAATCGGTTTATCAAAGCGAATTTCAGAGTGATTACATAGTCCTGACCATTCCGGGCCTGACGGCTGGTAATTCCTATACGGTCCGTTTGCACTTTGCGGAACTTCATCCCACGGACGCCGCGATCGGAAAGCGGATCATGAACTTGCGCGTCGGAAGCCAGACGGTCGCCGGCTACGATATCTATAAGGAAGCTGGGGCGCTTGACAAGGCAACGGCGGTTTCCTTTGCCGGTGTGGTGCCAGACAAAACGGGCACGCTTAAAGTCGCGGTCGGAAAAGGCACCGGGACCGTTGATGGATGGGTGACCATCAGCGGAATCGAAATCCTCAATTCGGATGGCAGTCCTTTGCTGCTGCTTAACTGCGGAGGTGGTGCCGGCGGAGCATGGCAAACGACGATCCATGAAATTCCGACCCGGGCGTTCGCCTTCACCCGGCCCGGACCCATCGCGGTGGACAAGGCTGGAAATCTCTGGATCGTGCAGGAAGGCACGACATTTCCAGCTTCCGGAAATTACACCTCCACCCCCGGCTGGGCAGCCATCAAGTCCTACGACAAAAACGGCCACTATCTCAACAAACAAATCACCGATGTGGTCAACCCCACGGCCATCAGTTATGACAGCGCGAGCGACCGGTTGCTGGTAGCGGAGAATGGCCCCTCGCAGAACGTCCGCATCTACAATGTTTACACGGGTGCGGCGACGGTCCCGGCCTGCACGAGCACCTTGGGAATTCCCGGTGGCATCTTTGCGGGAAAGACACCGGGCGTGTACCATGACCCAGACTCCGGCGGCGACGCACGCTTTTTCGGGCCTACCGGAGTGGGGATGGACGGCAGTGGAAACATCTATGTGGCGTGTAACGGAGGTCCGCTTCAAACCGATCTGCGGGCGTTTAAGCCGGACGGAACCATGCTTTGGAGCCTCGTCGCCCTGGACTTTTGCAACACCGGTGATTTTGACCCGGCTCTCGGCGAGTCGGACGTGTGGACGCCCACCATGCATTACACGATGGACTACAGCGGCTCGATGGCGGGCGGCGAGTGGAAATTGAAAAGCTACATGGTGAATCCCTTTTCTCCTTACGCTTGGCAGCCCCATCTCGGCTCCAGCAGTTCCGTTTACCGCAAGTTGGGGCCGGCTCATACGCCAGTGATGTACACCGCCGGACAGGGGCAGTTGGGTCCGATCTATATCTATCGCTTCGTTGGCGAGCAGATCGTCCCCTGCGGCTCGTTCACCGCTTCCGGCCACTCCATTTCGATATGGATCGATTCCAACGGCGATGGGATTCAACAGCCGGAGGAGGTTTCAACCGCAACCACCTATGGAGGGCAGCTCATCTCTTTTGATGTCGCTGACAACGGCGACATTTACCTGGCCATGGGAGGCCATGCGAGCAAGCCCAACGTGCAAAAGTTTTCTTTCCAGGGCTTCACCGCGAATGGTGTTCCCCATTACCCGACGACCTATACGACCGTTCCTACTCCCGCACCGTTCGATAAGATGTGGGGAAACAAGGCGCGGCTTCGGTATGTGGGAGGAGCAAAGGACACAATGTATCTGCTCGGCGAAACAAATCCCAACGCCACCGCGACGGACTACAATTATGGCGCGACCCTGGCTTGCTACGACCAGTGGTCCACGACGCCCACGATGCGGTTCATCACCGTAATGCCGACTCCCGCGAGCGATCCCAATTTCGTTAATGGAGCCCCCCCTTATACTCGCGATGGATTTATCTATCAGGCGTTTGACGTCGCCAACGGACTCTCGTTTGTCACCGATCTTTGGGGAACGATTCATGTGGTCGATCCCGAAGGGAATCTGCTGACCAAGTTACAGCCCGGCCCCGAAGTGAGCGGCCTTTGCGCCTGGGAGGACGAGATCATGGGCGTGCGTGCGCACTATAACTCCGCAACGGGCGAATATGACATCCTCCAGGAAAACAGTGGATTCCGCGGTCGTGAAAATTTGTACCGGTGGAAGCCCGCCGAGTCGCTTTCCAAATAGCTCTGGCCGCGTACGTTTATCCCATGCCCGAACTAGCTGAGGTCGATTATTTTCGCAAGCGGTGGAACCCGGGGCTGAAGCACCGCGTTGACGAGGTAACGCTGCATCCGAAGGCGCGGATTTTTCGCGGCATCGATACGGCGGAGATGGTGCAGGCGCTGACGGGCGCGGTGCTGGAGCGGTCGGAGGTGCGGGGGAAGCAGATGCTTTTTGTGGCGAAGAAGCGGGGAGTGAAGGAGCGCGTCTGGCTGGGGCTGCATCTCGGGATGACGGGGGAGTTGCGGGTGGAGAAGGCTGGTTTTTCGGCGACGAAGCACGACCATCTTGTCCTGGGGCAGGGGAAGCGGGCGCTGGTTTTTGCCGATGCGCGGATGTTCGGGCGGGTCCTTTTCGCGGAGGGGGTTGCGGCGCCGGGGTGGTGGGCGAAGTTGCCGCCAGATTTGCTTTCCGCGGAGTTTACGGCGAAGGAGATGGAGCTATTTCTGAAGCGTCGCGGTCGCGCACCGATGAAGGCGGTGCTGCTGATGCAGGAGCGGTTTCCGGGAATCGGGAATTGGATGGCGGATGAGATTCTCTGGCGCGCGGGGATCCACCCGAAGCAGGCGGCGGGTTCGCTCGATGCGGGGCAGAGGAAGGCGCTCTATCTTGAGATCCGGTGGGTTTGCCGGGAGGCGCTGAAGATTATCGGGAAGGATTTTTCTGATCCGCCGGATTCGTGGCTTTTCAAGCATCGCTGGCAGAAGGGCGGGACGTGTCCGCGTACGGGGGCGAAGTTGCAGCACGCGACGATCGGCGGGCGAACGACGTGCTGGTCGCCGGGGAGGCAGAAGCTGCGTTAGTCTAATAGCGGCATTCGCGCGCGGCATCGGCGAAGGCCTGGAGGTTCTCGGGCGCGCCGTGGAAGAAGTGATCCGAGGGCGCGAGGATGTAGCCGGCGTGGTCTTTGGTCGCCTCGAAGCAATCGAAGACGAGCTTTCGCGCCATTTCTGGCGTTCCCCGCTCGAAGCCGGCATTCTGGTCGAAGCCGCCAATGAAGAAAAGGCGGTTGCCCACGCGCCGGGAGGCCTCGCGGAGGTCGCAATCGCCGCCCATCGCCGGCGGAGTCATCGTCTCCAGGCCATGCGCGCCATTTTGCGCGACGAGGTCAAGCAGGTGCATGACTCCGCCGCAGAGATGATAAACGATTTTCAGACCGGTCTCGCGCAAGGCCGCGTGTTGCCGCTGGTCATAGGGAAGGCAGAACTCCTCGAACATTTTTGGACTGATCACCGTGTTGGACCCGGCGCCGCCGCCGGTTTCCACCATGTCGGCGGGCGTTCCGTGCCACAGTTCGGTCACGCGCAAGGTGCGCTGCAAAATTGTTTCCAGGGCGTGATGCACGAATTCCGGTTCGTCCATGGCCATCATGATGGCGGGTTCGACGCTGAACAGCATGGTAAAGCTCTGCCACGGGCTTCCCTGTCCCGGGCTGAAAGGATGGCTGCGCACAATCCCGCGATCTTTCAGTTTGTCCCGCGCGGCCTGAATTTTGGTGAAATCAGCGGAGATCGGGACGGGGCTGAATTTGTCCCACAACTCGAAATCGGCTTCGTTCTTGATCAAGTATTCAGTTGTCCATGCGGTGGTCTCGTTGGAGGCGCCAGCGTGATGGAGTGTGCCCTTGGGCGTCGTGATGGTCTCGTCCCAGCAGTGATTGCCCTGCTGGTCCACACCCAGGTCCCGCCTGTCTTTTTGCCATTTGGCCAGGTCGTGCTCATCGAAGGTATAATCGGGCGAGACATAAATGGCATAGTCCATGCCGAACCTGGCATAGGCTTCATACCAGTCGATGCCTCCCAGATAGCGCTTCAGATAATAGTCCATCCAGCCGTGCACCTGACATGGCAGGCGGTCGGGGCGGCCGTTTTCCAAGGCGAGGAGCATGCGTTCACGGGAAGTCATGGGAAGTTATGCGGCGATGGGATTCAATGGCCCGTCTTGCCACGCAGGGCCCGAAGTTCGACGATGCTGCTGTAGTCGCATGTGGGTTCGGCGTACTTATTACCGGCGTGGTCCTTGCCGCGAGCCAGATAGACCTGGTGAAATTGTCCGTATTTGGCGTCGTTGAAGCGAGTGCGGGTGCTCATATAACGCATGGTGTAGCCACAGCGGCGGAGGTTGCTGACGTTCGGTTCACTTCCATGCATGATGCGTCCATCGTGGAGACTGGCCTGTCCCGGTTCGAGTTCGATGGCTTCCGCTTTTGATTCGTCTCTCTGGATCCTGGTGATTTCGGTCGGAAAGACGTTCCTGGCGGTATCGACCGGGGCATAGTCGGAGAAGCCAAGATTCCCTGTATTATGGGTTCTTGGGATTACCTGCATGCAGCCATTTTCACGGCGGGAGGGATCGATCGCCAACCACACGGTGCAAACTTCCATGGGGTTGATCATGTCGCGCCAATAGGCTGAATCCTCATGCCACGGCACCCGCTTGCCGTTTCCCTTTGGTTTGCAGATGAAGTGGCTGGAAAAGAGCGCGATGTCGGGGCCCAGGATGGGTTCGACCAGGTCAAGGACCTGATCATCGAAGAGCCACCGAAAGAGTTCCGGATGGGCGAAGTGCGGGACGTCCATTGCTTCCGGACGAAATTCCGCGGGCAGCGCATCGAGCAACGTCTCGAAGTAGGACTTCAGTCCGGTGAATTGATCCTGGGAGAAGACCTGGTCGCGATAGACGAGGTAACCTTCGCGCTGGTAAGTCTGGGTCTGTTCGTTGGTCAATCTTGGCTGGAGAGTTGTCGGCATGGCTTTAAGGAAAGCATGAAATCTCTCGCGTTTCGTCCACTGCGCTGACTAAAATAGACACTCTATTGATGCGCCGCCTTCGACTTAAACCGCTCCTCGTTCCCGGAGATGTCTGTCATGTGGCGGTCTGCACCATCACGGATTCCACATCCCTTTCGCTACACTCGCATGATTTCATGGAGGTCTTCGTCATTCTGGACGGGACGGGATGGCACTTCATCAACGGGAAAAGGCTTTTGTTAAAAAAAGGAGATTTCGTTTTTATCCGCGCATCTGATTGTCATGGGTTTGTCGCGCGGGCGGGCGAAAACATGCGGTTGCTCAATGTCGCTTTCCTCTCCTCCTGGTTCACGCGTTTCCGGGCCCTGTTGCCGGCGCAGACAACGGTCTCTCGATGGATGAAGGGCAAGATGCCTCCGAGTGTCTTCCTGTCGGGAGGATTGCGGGAAGCGCTGGAGCGACGAGGGCTCGATCTTATCCTCAGCAAATCTCCCCGTCATTTTGGCGTGGCCCAGTTTTGCCTGGAAGCTTTCGGATATCTCGAGAGCCGGCCGCTTTCGAAAGGGACTCTTTCCGCGCCCGAATGGCTGGCAAAATGTGTCGCGGCCCTGGATGAGCCTGAGAATCTCCAGAAGGACCTGGCCTATTTCCAGCGCAAGGCAGGCCGTAGTCCGGAGCATCTGGCCCGTCTTTGCCGTCTTCACTTCGGCGTCCCACCGACGGAGCTCTTGAATCGGGCGCGCATCGGTTATGCGAAGCGGCGTCTTCTCGAAAGCGATGCCAAGGTGATCGACGTCGGATACGATTGCGGGTTCAAAAATATCGGCTATTTCCACCGCACCTTTCTTCGCCTTTCGGGGGGCACGCCGCGTCATTGGCGACTCAAGAATTTTGCCGTTACCGTGCCGCGTTAAGGGGTTTGCGGAGGGGGTGGCGTTGTGTTGGTGCCGGGCTGTGTCGGGGCGGGTTGTTCGAAAAGAGTGGCGTTGGATTGATCGATGAGGGCGTGGTCGTCCTGGGGGCGGTCGGGGAGGGGGCTTTTGTTGCCGGGGCGGATGATTTGTTCGTCGACGATGGGGGCGCCGGGGGCAGGTTGCTTCGGACGCTCGTCGACGACGACGACGTTGGAGCTTTCTGAATCGGAGCTTTTGGTGGTGGGTGGCGAGGCACAGCCCGCGATTAATGACGTAGTGGCAAGGAGAGTGATCAGTGGCAGAGAAATGAAGGAGGGGCTGGTCATGAGGCAGGGGTTTGATAACGCTCTTGGGCGTTGAAGTAAAAACTGAATTAGCCGCACAGGTAGACCGAGAACGCAAAGGGTTGATCAAAATTGAGACGCTCCTTTTTTCTTCTTTATTCTCTTTGTGATCTTTTGCGGCTAAGTTGTGGGCGTGACTCTTCTTGAAATTGCGAAGGTGACGCTGGCGGATGGTAGCGCGGTGAAGGCGGAGGTGTCGTGTCAGGTGGCAAAGACGCGCGAGAGCGTGACGAAGGCGGGGAAGCCTTATCTCGATATTGAGATCACGGATGGGACCGCGACGGAGAAGTTTAAGATTTGGGAGGACAGCGATGCCTGAGTCATTCCACGACCTGGAGGATGGCGATTGCGTGCGGCTCGACGGCTCGTTCTGGCGGAATCAATACGGGTTGAACGTGGACCGCATGCGGGTGCGGCGGCTGGAGAAGCAGGAGATGGCGGAGCTTTTCGCCGGGACGCCGGAGCGGCGCGCGGCGCTGGAGCGCGATTGGAAGGATGTGGTGGCGATGGTGGAGGCGATGGCGGACCCGCGGTTGCGGCTGCTTTGCCAATCTTACCTGGAGGAATACGGGGAGAGATTTCGCCGGGCGGCGGCGGCGCGGGATTATCATCACGCGCGGCGCGGCGGGCTGATGGAGCACACGGCGCAGATGATGCGCGCGGGGGCGGCGATGGCGTCGGTTTATCCGGCGTTGAATTGGGACCTGGTGCGCGCGGGGTTGCTTTTTCACGATTGCGGGAAGCTTTGGGAGATGGATTACCAGCCGCAGGGTTTTGTGAGTCCGATGACGACGATCGGGGAGTTGCTGGGGCATATTACGATCGGGATTGAGCTGGTGAACAAGCTTTGGCGGGTGTTGGAGGCGAATGCGGAATTTGTCGCTCCGGCGCAGCCGCCGCGAGAGTTGGTGCGCGAGCATTTGCTGCATTTGATTGCGTCGCATCATGGGCAGAAGGAGTACGGCGCGCCGGTGACGCCGCGGACGCCGGAGGCTTGGATGCTGCATCATATCGATAACATCGATGCGCACCTGGAGATGCTGAATCAGACTTACGCGGAGAAGGCGCAGGTAGCGCCGGGGATTTATGATTATCGGCGGCCGCTGGAGGGGAAGGCGGTGATGCCGTTGGCGAAGTTTAAGGCGAATGCGGAATAGTTGGCGCGAAACGAAGTTTCGCGAGGGACGAAGGGAAGTCAGGGTCGGGACGGGCAGGCACGCCTGTCGTCGACCCTCCCTTAAATAAAACCTTAGTTTTTTGTATTCGTAACTTGAGGGGGCTGTGGTTTCTGTCTAACAGTACAGGGGTGTCTGATTTTCCCAACCCGATGCGCTGATTTTTTATGCTGAAATCCATTTTTGGGAGAATCTCACCATCTGCATTTCGCCAGAAAGCCAAGGAGGCTTCCCGCGAAATCAATGAGTACGAGAAGAAGCTGATGGCCTTGTGCGCCCTCAGCCCGGAGGAAAGTCTCAAGCAGTTGGGCGTGGATGAGAAAGGGCTCTCTTCTTCAGACGTGGAGGCGCGGCAGCAGGAGTACGGCTCGAACGATCTCGGGCCGAAGGAGAAGATGGGATTTTTCATGGAGATCTTCCAGCGGTGCCGCAATCCGCTGGTCATTCAATTGCTGGTGATCTGCATAGTTTTTGGGGCCACGGGCGATGCGTTCGATGCGAGCTTCGTCGGTGGCATGATTTTTCTCAGCGTGTTTTTGGGTTACATTCAGGAACATCGATCCAACAACGCAGTTGAGGCACTGCGCAACCTGGTTCAGACGAACTCGATCCTCATCCGTGGAGGCAAGGAGGAGGAAGTTCCGATGGCCCAAATCGTTCCGGGAGACATCGTCGTGCTTCATGCCGGGGCGATTATTCCGGCCGATCTCCGCTTGTTGACCTCGAAAGACTTTTTCGTGGGGCAATCTTCCCTGACGGGCGAATCGATGCCGGTGGAAAAACATGCCGAGATCGGTGACACGGGTGGCCGCGGGCTCATCGAGTTGCAGAACGCCTGTTTTCAGGGCAGCACGGTATTGAGCGGTACGGCGCGGGGAGTCATCGTTAATACGGGGGCGCGGACCCATTTTGGTTCGATCTCGGAGAAGCTGGCCGGGGCGCGGGTGCAGACGAATTTCGACAAGGGGATCTCCGGATTCACCTGGCTGATGGTCCGCTTCATGATCGTGATGGTCTGCATCGTCTTTTTGATTCAAGGGCTGACCAAGGGCGACTGGGCGCAGGCGCTTTTGTTCGCATTGTCGGTGGCGGTGGGGCTGACGCCGGAAATGTTGCCAATGATCGTGACGGTGAATTTGTCCAAGGGCGCGATTGCCATGTCGCGCAAGAAGGTGATCGTGAAGCGGCTGAACTCGATCCAGAACTTTGGCGCCATCGACGTGCTGTGCACGGATAAAACCGGGACGCTGACGCAGGATAACATCATCCTCGAAAAGCATGTCGACGTGACGAACCGGGAAAGCGAGGACGTGCTGCGGTACGCGTGGATGAACAGCTATTACCAGACGGGGCTGCGGAATTTGCTGGATCGGTCGATCCTGACGCGGGCTGATCTCGATGTGGAGACGAACTGCAAGAAGGTGGATGAAATCCCGTTCGATTTTCAGCGCAAGCGCATGTCGGTGGTGGTCGATTATGAGGGCGACCACGTTTTGATCTGCAAGGGGGCGGTGGAAGACATCTATAAGTCGTGCTCCCATTACCAGGTGGACGAAGAGATCAACCCGTTGATCGACGTGATCAAGAACGATCTGTTTGAGGAGTATGAGGCTTTCAGCGCCGACGGTTATCGGGTGCTGGCCATTGCCTACCGTGAATTTCCGCGGGACAAGCAGGTGTTCTCGATTGCGGATGAAAGCGACCTGGTTTTGCTGGGCTATATCGCGTTCTTCGACCCGCCGAAGGATTCGGCTGCCCGGGCCATCGTTAGTCTCCGTGAGGCGGGTGTGAGGACCAAGGTGCTGACGGGGGACAATGCGCTGGTCACGCGCAAGGTTTGCCGGGATGTCGGGCTGGACGCGGATGAAATCATCACCGGTCCGCAGTTACAGGGATTGACGCAGGAACAGCTCGGCGACCTGGCGGAGAAACACGATTTGTTCGCGCGCCTTTCGCCGACGCAAAAGGAGGACATCATCGTCGCCCTGCAAAAGCGCGGGCACGTCGTCGGGTTCATGGGTGACGGCATCAACGATGCGTTGTCGATGCGCGCGGCCGATGTGGGTATCTCCGTGGATACGGCGGTCGATGTGGCAAAAGAATCGGCCGACATTATTCTCCTGGAAAAAAGCCTGTTGGTGCTCGAAGACGGCATCATGGAGGGCCGTAAAGTATTTTGTAATATCGTTAAATATATCCGCATGGGGGCGAGTTCGAATTTCGGAAATATGTTCAGCATGGTGGGCAGCAGCTTCCTTCTGCCGTTCCTGCCGATGACGCCGGCGCAAATTCTGCTCAATAATTTGCTCTATGATTTTTCTCAGGTCGGAATTCCCTTCGACAACGTCGACCCTGAATACCTGCAAGCGCCGAGAAAATGGAACATCGACAACATTAAGAAATTCATGTTTTTTATCGGGCCGATCAGCTCGATTTTCGATTACTCCACGTTCTTTCTCATGCTCTACTTTTTCCATTGCATCGAATGGACGAACAAGGGCACGCCGACCGATCAGCATTATGAAAAACTCTTTCAGAGCGCATGGTTTGTGGAGTCGATCCTGACGCAGACCATGATTGTGCACATCATCCGCACGAGGAAGATTCCGTTTATCCAAAGCGCACCCAGCGCGACGCTTTTGATCTGTACGGTTGTTATCATGGCCATCGGCGCCTACCTGCCTTTCTCCTTCCTGGCGGCACAATTCGGATTGGTTCCGTTGCCTGCCATCTTTTGGGCCTGGGTGGTCGGATTTGTCTTGTGTTATTCCACGCTGACCCATTTTGTTAAGGTATGGTTCTTTAAGCGCTACGGAATTGATTGATCATGAAAAGTCTACTGAACGCATTGCAGGAAGGCCGGTTGATTGAATTGGTCGACTGTAACAAGGAAAAAGCGTTGCAGTATTTGGCGGCACTGATCGAGGCCATTCCCGATCTGAAGGCGGGCACGGAAGTGACGGAGGGGGTGTTGGCCCGCGAGAAAAGTTTTAACACCGGGCTGGGCGATGGTTGGGGCTGTCCGCATGTGCGCACGGCGCAGGATGGGGAACTGGTTTGTGCTGTCGGCTGGTGCCCCATGGGCATCGATTACGGGTCGATGGACCAAAAGCCGGTGCATTTGATCGTGATGTATTACGTGCCGGATGTGCAGAAGAACGCCTATTTGAAGGAGATTTCTTCGCTGGCCCGGGCGATCAAATCGCAGCCGAGCCTGCGGGAGCTGAATACGCTCCACGATTTGGCGGAGACGCGGCATCGCCTGCTTGACGTCATCACGCTGGCGGTGGAATCGGCCGCGCCGGATGCCAAGGCACGCATGATTCGCCTGGAGGCCAAGCAGGCCGCGGTGGCGGAATTGCCTTCGTTGCCGCTGGATTGGAGCAAGCAGATCACGGCGCTTTCGGTATTGATCATTCCCAATGCCAAGCCGGTGATTCTTGCGCAGGATAAGGACATCGTCGTCCATTTGGAGCAGGTCGCCGACCTCGGGGTGCAGTTGGCCAAGTCCAACCAGATCGACATGGCCGGGTATCGGATTCTGTCGCGCACGGTGGCGAATTATCAGCCTGATCGGTTGCTCTACGATTGCCTGGCGGTTAAAGTTAATGGCAATAGTCCCGCCGCATCCAGTGCGCCGCATTAAGCCCATTTCTGGAAATTGATTTGGCTTGCGCAGGGATGGGGAGCGCGGTTCCAAAAAATCTTCGTCTTGTCGTGGCGGGAATTTCCCGCAAGATTGGCAGTTCGCCCTATGGCCCGTTTTTCCAAATTCCGATTTGCGCTGGTCGCCAGCGTGTTCAACCGCGAGTACACCGACGCGCTGCTGGCTTCGGCCCAGTCCGCGCTGAAGGGGCATGAGTTGAAGATCGTCCGCGTGCCGGGCGCATTTGAAGTTCCGCTGCAGGTGCAGCGCCTGGCGCGCACGAAACGTTACGCGGCGATCATCGCCCTCGGCGTGATCTGGCAGGGCAAGACGCTCCATGCGCAGGAGATTTTGCGCGCGGTCACGGACGCCCTCATGCGCATCGGGCTGGAGACGGATGTGCCGGTGGTGCACGAAGTGCTTGCCGTGGCCAATGAGGCCGAGGCGAAGGCGCGCTGCATGGGTACGAAACTCAATCGCGGACACGAAGCGGCGCAGGCCGCGCTGGCCCTGGCGCTGAGCAACGCCGCCAAAGGGAGCCGCTGATTATGGGCCTTCGTCGCGACGCGCGCGAAGCCGCGGTCCAGTTCCTTTACCAGGTCGACACCTACAAGCCGGCCAAGGTGGACGAGGCGCTGGCGGCGTTCTGGAAGCAGAACGAGGAGCCGCAAAACGTGCGCGACTTCACCAATGACCTGCTGCACGGTGCGCTGGAAAAGCTGCCGGAGGTGGACGCCAAGATTCGCACGCTGGCCGATAACTGGGATTTCGAGCGGCTGGCCGCGGTTGACCGCAATATTTTGCGGCTCGCCGTGTATGAGATGCTTTTCCGCCCTGAGATTCCGCCGGTGGTCTCGATCAACGAAGCCATCGAGATCGCGAAGAAGTTCAGCACGGCGGAATCGGGCAAGTTCGTGAACGGGCTGCTTGACCGGGTGAAGAAGGAGCTGTTGCGACCGGCCCGGCAGGCGGCGGGGTGAAGCGTTTGAGGCGGAATGAACAGAATGCTTATCGGGAAAAATCGATGACGATAGATCTTACTTCACGTCGTTGGCAAATTCAGGGTTGGCGGCCGTTCTACTGGGAACTGCACCGTTCGAGCGAAATTCAGAATGAATTCGCGCCCGAATTTGGCCCCTATCCCGCCGTTGTGCCCGGTTCGGCCCATACCGCGCTACGCCGGGCCGGGGTGATACCGGACTGGAACAAGGGTCGGGCTTCGCTCGAGTGCGAATGGGTTGAGCATCGGCAGTGGGAATTTTTCACGGATTTGCGCGCCGGGGAATTGCCGGCTGGAATCCCGCTGGTCCTGCACGCCGACGGTCTCGACTATTCCGGCTGGATTCTGGTCGACCATAAAATCGTCGCGACCTTTCACGGCGCGCTGATCCGGCATCGTTTCGACCTTTCGCCGCAACTCGGCGACGGGAAGGCCCACCGGCTGGCCATCGTTTTCGATCTCCCGCCGGAGGAGCAGGGGCAGATTGGACGGACATCACGCTCCCGCTTTATCAAGCCGCGGTACAATTTTAGCTGGGACTGGTGCTTTCGACTCGTGCCGGTCGGCATCTGGGATCGGATCGCGCTGGTTTGCGGTCCGCGACCAGTCGAAGTTCTCGGCGTGACGACGAGCGTCTCGGACGACTTGCAATCGGGCGAGGTCGCCGTCCGATTCCTTCACGAGGGTAAACGACCAGCCAAGATCGAATTGATCCTGCGCGCAAAGGCCGGAAAAATCGTCGCGCGAAAAAAGATCGGGGCGTCAGAGGGCGAGCAGACCGCGCGGCTCGGCCTGCGGCGGCCGCGCCTCTGGTGGCCGAATGGCATGGGCGTGGCGTATCTCTACGGTCTTGAAATACGGGAAGCGACCGGGAGCAAGAGGACTTTGTTTCGCAGCGACGTGGGCTTTAAGCGTGTGCGCTGGCTGCCGTGCAAGGACGCTTCGGCCAAGGCCCGGCCCCTTCTTTGCGAAGTCAACGGGCGCACGCTTTTCTTGCAGGGCGTCAACTGGACCCCAGCCGATCTCGACTATCCGGCGACGACCGACGCCACGTATCGCAAGCTCATCGGCCTTTACAGGAAGATGGGCTGCACCATGCTGCGCGTCTGGGGCGGCGGCTTCATCGAGAGGGAAGTCTTCTACCGGCTCTGCGACGAGGCGGGATTGCTCGCGTGGCAGGAGTTTCCTCTTTCTTCCTCGGGCGTTGATAATGACGCGCCGCGCGATCCAGAAACGATCGCCACGCTGGAAAAAATCGCCACGGATTACGTTCGCCGGCGCGGCCATCATGCGAGCCTGCTCACCTGGTGCGGCGGCAACGAGTTGCAGACGGTTGCCGAGCCGGACGCCCCGTCGCGCCCGCTGGACGAGTCTCACCCGGCTCTCGCCATGTTGAAGAGAGTGGTCGAGCGGGAAAATCCCGGCGTCCGCTTTTTCCCCACTTCGCCCAGCGGTCCCGTTTTCTATGCCGAGCGCGAAAAAATGGGTCAAGGCCTGCTCCATCATGTCCACGGTCCCTGGGACCGCACGGCGTCCGAGGAGTGGTGGCAGGATTACTGGCGGCATGACGATGCTCTCTTGCGCACGGAGACCGGCGTTTGCGGTGCGTCGGGGATGAAGCTTCTGAAACGCTACGCCGGTCGCGAGTCGATCTGGCCGCCGACCTTCGAGAATTCCTGGTGGCTGCAATGGCAGATTTTGAAAAAAGAGGTGATGAAAGTCCCGGCACCGCGTCGACCGGCGCTTTACGTCAAGCTTTCCCAGGAAAGGCAGGCCCGTTTTCTTGCTCTGGCGGTCGGCACCTGCAAGCGCCGCTTCCCCGCCTGCGCCGGATTCATTGTCTGGATGGGACATGATGCCTGCCCCACGCCGTCCAACACGTCGATCATCGACTATGACCGGAATCCGAAGCCGGCCTACGCGAGCCTCAGCAAGATCTTTCATGACGGGCCAACGGACGTGGTTGTAAGTCCAATTGAATGAAAATGCCCTTGATGGAGTCTAATTAACGTCATGGCTGCGATTGGAGTTCATACCGATGTGGAGCGGTTGCAGAAGCGCTGGGTGTTGGGCGCGTTGGCGATTGCGTTTGCCGTGCACGTCGTGGTGGCATGGGCGATGGGGTGGTACAAGATTCCGGGAATGGAAATTCCGGCCAGCCATAGCCCGCCCGTGGGGCCTTTCACGGTGAAGCGGATTGAGATCAATCCCGACGCTTACAAGTCTCCGCAGGAAGACCCCATCCAGAAGCTGCCGGTGGCCGAGCCGCCGCAGAATCCGGCGCAGTTTAACCTCGATCCGAACCTGGTC
>Ga0302319_10014191_pt1 | contig 14878 bp, 11 predicted proteins | sample Bog_T0_2_FD_203319 | JGI IMG/M metagenome (GOLD analysis project Ga0302319, IMG submission 203319) | Peat permafrost microbial communities from Stordalen Mire near Abisko, Sweden - Bog_T0_2 | ecosystem: Environmental > Terrestrial > Soil > Wetlands > Peat | place: Sweden: Abisko, Stordalen Mire... | reverse complement strand
TGGCGCGGTTATTCTGTTGCGTGAGCGGTTGGGTTTGCCGGCCCGCGCCCGGCTGAGTCGGCACCGCGACCAGCCGCCGCATCGTTTTTTCACAGTGATCGAGCGCTATCTGCCCCCCAATATCGGCGCCGCCGCCACGATGCTGGTGTTTCTGGCCAGCGCCGGCCTCGGCGTCGCCAAGGGCGGTCATGTCGAGGAATTGACTTCGGCCTTGAGCGACGCCCGCAACGCGATGGCAAATTCCGCCGGATTTCGCATCACGGCGGTCGCCATCAATGGCCGCAGACAGTTGACCCAGGACGAGGTGCTGGCGATCGGCGGCGTCAATGGCCGGTCCTCGCTGCTGTTCCTCGACCCCGCGATGGTGCGCGATAAGCTCAAGGCCGATCCCTGGATTGCCGATGCCACCGTGCTGAAGCTTTATCCCGGTCAGCTCCAGATCGATATCACGGAGCGGTCGGCCTTCGCGCTGTGGCAACAGGATGGCCGGCTGTCGGTCATCGCCGAAGACGGGGCGGTGCTCGAACCCTACGTGTCGCGCCGCTTTCTCAAGCTGCCCTTGGTGGTTGGCCGTGGCGCCGAAACCCGGGCGAAGGATTTCCTCGCGCTGCTGTCGCGCTATCCGGAGGTCAAGGCGGCCACCAAGGCCGTGGTGCTGGTTGGCGAACGGCGCTGGAACCTGCGGCTCAAGGACGGCCTCGATGTCAGGCTGCCCGAACAGGATGTCGGCCATGCGCTCGCGGCGTTGAGCAAGCTCGACAGCGACGACCGGCTGTTCTCCCGCGATATCGTGGCCATCGACCTGAGGCTGCCGGATCGGTTGAGCGTGCAGCTGTCGGACGACGCGGCCAAGGCCCGCGAAGACCTGTTCAAGGACAAGAAGCTGAAGAAGAAGGCCGGTGATGCATGACCGGTCTTGATCGCAACCAGACGCCTAAGACGCGCCCGATGCCGCAGAAGCGGACAGCGCTGGTGGCTTCCCTCGATGTCGGCACCAGCAAGATCGCCTGCATGATCGCGCGGCTGAAACCATGCCCGCCCAGCGAGGCGCTGCGCGGGCGCAGCCATGCCGTCGAATTGATCGGCTACAGCCAGATTCAATCGCGCGGCGTCAAGGCCGGGGCGGTGGTCGATCTGGTGGAATGCGAGCAGGCGGTGCGCCAGGCGGTGGCGCTGGCCGAAGGCATGGCCAAGGTCCGAGTTGAATCCGTGCTGCTCTCGGTGTCAGGCGGCCGGCTGCAAGGCCAGCTGATCGAGGCCGCGGCGGATATCCGCGGCGGTGCGATCAGCGCCGCCGATGTGAGCCGCGTGACGTCGGCCGGCATGCGCCACGCCACCGGCGAAGGTCGGACCGTGCTGCACGCGCTGCCGGTCGACTATGCGCTCGACGGCGTCAAGGGCATTCGCGACCCCAGGGGCATGGTGGCGAGGCAATTCGGCATCGACATGAACGTCGTCACCTCGGACGCCAATGTTGCCAGAAATCTGATGCTGGTGGTCGAGCGCTGCCATCTCGAGGTTGAAGCGATGGCGGCCGGCGCCTATGTCGCGGGGCTGTCGGTCCTGACCTTCGATGAGGCCGACCTCGGCGCCGCCGTGATCGAGATGGGCGCCGGGACCACCACGATCGCGACCTATTCCGGCGGCAATCTCGTCCATGCCAGCGGATTTGCGGTCGGTGGGCAACACATCACCATGGATCTTGCGCGCGGCCTCGGCGCGTGCATTGCAGATGCCGAGCGAATCAAGACGTTATATGGCACCGTGCTGACCGGCGGTTCGGATTCGCGCGAGCTGATGTCGGTGCCGACCGCCGGCGACGGCGAGCGGGATGCTCCGCAGATCGTGTCCCGCGCCACCATCGCGAATATCGTTCGGCATCGCGCCGAGGAGATTTTTGAAATGGTCAGGGACCGCCTGGCGGATTCCCCTTTCGCCGCGGAGCCGAAGGCGGGCGTTGTTCTGAGCGGTGGGGCCTCGCAGCTCACCGGCGTCCCCGAATTGGCAACGCGGATCCTTGGCCGCCCGGTCCGGATCGGGCGTCCGCTCGGTTTCAGCCGGCTGCCGAGCGAAGCCAAGAGCGCGTCGTTTGCGGTTCCTACCGGTCTACTGGTCTACCCGCAATACGCTCATCTTGAACACGTCGAACCGCGGGACACGCGGCAGCTCAGGACAGGGACTGACGGCTATTTTGGAAAGGTCGGACGATGGCTTCGCGAGGGCTTTTGATGATTCTTTTCTCCACCCTTCAGCTTACACCTAATCCCGCGGCCGCCGGCCGGGGCCAACCAACGCGCGCGTAATCGAGAGGTACCCCCATGGCACTCAATCTTACCCCACCTGACATCAGCGAGTTGAAACCGCGGATCACCGTGTTTGGCGTCGGTGGCGCTGGCGGCAATGCCGTCAACAACATGATCACGGCCGGGCTTCAGGGAGTCGATTTCGTCGTCGCCAATACCGATGCACAGGCGCTGACGATGTCGAAGGCGCCGCGGATTATTCAGATGGGCACCCAGGTGACCCAGGGCCTCGGCGCCGGCTCGCAGCCGGATGTCGGCGCGGCCGCCGCCCAGGAGGTGATCGACGAGATTCGCGACCACCTCTCCGGCGCCAACATGGTGTTCGTGACCGCCGGCATGGGCGGCGGCACCGGCACCGGGGCGGCGCCGGTAATCGCCAAGACCGCGCGTGACATGGGTATTCTCACCGTCGGCGTGGTGACAAAACCGTTCCATTTCGAAGGCCAGCGCCGGATGCGTACCGCCGAGGCCGGCATCGCCGAACTGCACAAGGTGGTCGATACGCTGCTGATCATTCCCAACCAGAACCTGTTCCGGGTCGCCAACGAAAAGACCACCTTTGCCGACGCCTTCGCGATGGCCGATCAGGTGCTTTACTCGGGCGTCGCCTGTATCACCGATCTGATGGTCAAGGAAGGCCTGATCAATCTCGACTTCGCCGACGTCCGCGCGGTGATGCGGGAAATGGGCAAGGCGATGATGGGAACCGGGGAAGCCTCCGGCGAGAAGCGCGCGCTTACCGCGGCCGAGGCCGCGATCGCCAATCCGCTGATCGACGACTCCTCGATGAAGGGGGCCCGCGGCCTGTTGATCTCGATCACCGGCGGCAAGGATCTGACCCTGTTCGAGGTCGACGAAGCCGCGACCAGGATCCGTGAGGAGGTCGACCAGGACGCCAATATCATCGTCGGCGCCACCTTTGACGAAACCCTTGACGGCATCATTCGCGTCTCCGTTGTTGCCACCGGAATCGAGCAGGCGTTGATCTCGCGCAATGTCGCGGCCTCGGTGCCTCCCGTGCCGGTCGCCCCTGTTGTGTCCACCACGCCGGAAAATCGGTTGGCCGATCTGACAGCCCGTCTGCGCGCCGACAATCAGCGGCTTGCCGAGCGGGCGCTGAAACCGGAAGCATCGGCCACGGCGCAATCGGTTCCCGCCGCGCCGCAGCGCAATCCCAGCACCGTGGAACGGGCCGCGCTGGCCGCGATCGCGGCCGCCGTTGCCCCGGATGCGCCACTGCCTGCGGCTCCCGTGCCGCTGCAATCCGCCTCCTATGGCGACGTCACGGTGCGCCCGATCGCCCAGAAGCCACAGTTGTTTCCGGATCACGACGCGGCGCGGGTCGAGGCTGAGCCGCCGACAACCCCCGATACGTTCATCCCGCAGGCGCCGGAACGGGCACCGCTGCGGGCGCCGCGGATGCCGAAATTCGAAGATCTGCCGATGACCGCGCAAAATGAGATTCGCCAGGCGCGCGGTGAAACCGAGGAGGATCATCCGCAAAAGACCCGGATGTCGCTGTTGCAGCGCCTCGCCCAGGTCGGCCTTGGCCGTCGCGATGAAGAGGTCGAGCCGCCGGTCGCCGGTCGCGCCTCGGCACCGGCGATGTCCCCGATGCCGCCATTGCCGGAGCGTAAGCCGCAACGCTCCGTCGCCCAGCAGATCGCAGCCCATGAACCAGTATCAGAGTATGCCCGCCGACCGGCACCGCAGGGTTTGGATGCGCATGGACGGCCGGCACCTGTTGCCGGGGTGCCACAGGGCGACGATCATTTGGATATCCCGGCCTTCCTGCGCCGGCAGAATACCTGAGGATTGTTACAGATCCGACGCTTGCAAAAGGTTCCGGCTGGATCAGCCGGAACCTTTATTTTGGCTTGGAAAGGCCCTCAATTACGCAAACAAGTAACTGATTTTAAATAATAATAAATTATTGATGGGGTGGCACCTATGGTCCCAACCGCGCGCTTGCGGGGCTGTATTATGGTTAACCTTGGGCACCAATGCGGCGGAGATTGGGTAACAATCAGTAAAAAAGCGTGAGTTGGCGGTCCTTCCGGCGGTGACTATTGTCCGCAGTGACTTGGGGAACTTGAGTAACGAATCGGCCCGCGCTGGTGGGTCGATCGGGTCTTTGAGTAAAGTCGGTAGTGGGGCAGTTCGCGAATGAAATTCAGCCGGCAGACAACGCTTCGCTCACATGCCAGCGTCACTGGCGTCGGCGTCCATTCCGGTTTACCTGCTACCTTGATCCTCGGGCCGGCCCCTGTCGATTCCGGATTTGTGTTCATTCGCACGGGCCCGGATGGCCGCGAGCGTGAAGTTACGGCTGCAGCTGCCTCGGTCATCTCGACCGAATTGGCGACTGTGCTCGGCGACCGTGAAGGTCCGCTGGTTTCCACCGCTGAACATGTACTGGCTGCGCTGCGCGGCATGGGCGTCGATAACGCCATGATCGAGGTTGACGGGCCGGAAGTGCCGATCATGGACGGCAGCGCGGCGGCTTTCGTCGCTGCGATTGATCAAGCTGGTGTTGTCGCCCAATCGGCGCCGCGTCGCTTCATCCAGGTGGTGAAACCGGTCCAAGTATCGATCGGCGACAGCTTCGGTGAATTGCGACCGCATGCGTCGGGTTTCCGTGTCGAGTGCGAAATCGACTTTGCTAATCCAGTCATTGGGCGCCAGAGCCACGCCTTTGAGCTCAGCCCGGAAAAGTTTCGCCGCGAGATCAGCCGGGCTCGGACCTTCGGTTGCATCAATGATGGCGCGCGACTCCGGACCGCGGGCTTTGCGCTGGGTGCTTCGCTGGATAATGCGGTCGTGTTCGACGATACGCGTTTGCTCAACAGCGAAGGCCTGCGTTACCGGAATGAATGCGCGCGTCACAAGGTGCTCGACGTGATCGGTGATCTGTCGCTCGCCGGTCTGCCCCTGCTGGGCGCGTATCGTTCGCACCGCGGCGGCCACAGGCTCAATCATGCGGTCCTGACCGCTTTGATGGCAGATCGCAGCACCTACCGGGTGGTCGAGGCTGAATCGACGCGCCGCTCGCGCATCCCGGCGGAAGCCGGCAGCGGCATGGCCGGCGGCCTTATCGCTCCGGCCTATAGTCCGGACGTGTCTTGACCCTTGACGGGTCCTGGAGCTTTTCTCGACCTTGCCGTTCTTGGGCTAAGCCCTGCCTTCAGGTGCGCCCGACAGTCTCTGATGACGATTTGCAAGGGCTGAACTGTTGCCCAAAGTCGTCATCGCCGGCGAAGCTTGCGGCAAGCCGACAAAGTAACCCTAATTGAAGTCCATCGGTTCGGTACCGCCTTAATCCCGGCGAATTGCCGCCTTATGCGATTGGATGGGTCGAGGATTTGGTCTAAACAGACGACCGGCTCACGACATGGACCATGGTCAGGACGAGCTCCATCCAGACGACGTCGATGGCTGGTTTTTGGGGGTGCTGCCCTGGGCCGCGGGCTTCGCGACGCGGCGGCTGGGCTTAAACAACATAGGTTGACATAGCGTATGGCGCTCCAGTTCTGCACCACATCTGCCGCTGGCGGTTTCGGCCGACGGTTCCGGCTGGCCGCGGCTCTGGTGGGGCTCGCGGTTCCGCTGAGTGGATGCGGCACCGGTGCGTTGTGGGACAAGTTCCTCGCCAAGGACGAAACCTTCGTCGAGGAACCCGCCGACAAGCTCTATAATGAGGGCTTGTACTTGATGAATCAGAAGCACGATCCGAAGGGGGCCTCGAAGAAATTCGAGGAAGTCGACCGCCAGCACCCCTATTCTGACTGGGCGCGCAAATCGCTTCTGATGTCGGCCTACGCCTTCTACCAGGCCGGCGACTATGACAGCTGCATCGGTGCCGGCACCCGCTACGTGACCCTGCATCCCGGCAGCCCGGACGCGGCCTATGCCCAATATCTGATTGCCGCCTCTCATTACGACCAGATTCCCGACGTTTCACGCGATCAGGGCCGCACCGAAAAGGCGATCGCGGCGCTTGAGGAAGTGATTCGCAAATATCCGACCTCCGAATATGCCGGCACCGCCAAGGCCAAGCTGGAAGGCGCGCGCGACCAGCTCGCCGGCAAGGAAATGGATATCGGCCGCTACGAGCTCCAGAAGCGCGATTTCACGGGCGCCATCAACCGCTTCAAAACCGTGGTAACCCAGTATCAGACGACCCGGCATGTCGAGGAAGCGCTGGCCCGGCTGACCGAGGCCTACATGGCCGTCGGCATTGTCGGCGAGGCGCAGACCGCTGCCGCCGTGCTGGGGCATAATTTTCCTGACAGCCCCTGGTACAAGGACGCCTATAATCTTGTAAAGTCCGGCGGTCTCGAGCCGAGCGAGGACAAGGGCTCCTATATCTCCAGGGCCTTCAAGAAAATAGGTCTCGGCTAGAATGTGATTTTCGCATGCTGGCGCGTCTGTCGATCCGTGACATCGTCCTGATCGAACGGCTCGATATCGAGTTTTCCCGTGGCCTCGCGGTGTTGACCGGCGAAACCGGCGCCGGCAAATCCATTCTCCTCGATGCGTTCGCGCTGGCGCTGGGCGGCCGTGGCGATGCCGGCCTGGTCCGCCATGGTGCGGAGCAGGGCCAGGTGACCGCGGTGTTCGACGTGCCCAAGGGCCATCCGGCGGTGCGGATTCTCAGCGATAACGGCCTCGATGACGCCGGTTCGGGAGCCTCCTGCGAGATGATCCTGCGCCGCGTCCAGCTCGCCGATGGCCGCACCCGCGCCTTCATCAACGATCAGGTGATCAGCGTGCAGACCCTGCGGGCGGTGGGCGCTGTGCTGGTCGAGATCCACGGCCAGCATGACGAGCGCGCGCTGGTCGACGCGGCGACCCACCGGCAATTGCTCGATGCCTTTGCCGGCCTCGAGGCCGACGTCGCCGCGCTGGAGGCGCACTGGAACGCCAGGCGCGCCGCGCTCGGCCTGCTCGATGCGCATCGCGCCGCGATGGAGCGCGCCGCCCGCGAGGCCGATTATCTGCGCCATGCCGCCGACGAGCTGAACGGCCTGTCGCCCAAGGAAGGCGAGGAGGCTGCGCTGGCTGAACGCCGGGCCACCATGATGCAGGGCGAAAAGATCGCGGCCGATTTGCGCGAGGCGCAGGACGCGGTCGGCGGGGATCATTCGCCGGTCGCGGCGCTAGCGGCGGCGGTGCGGCGGCTGGAACGCCGGGCCGGCAGCTCGCCCGCGCTGGTCGAGCCGGCGGTGAAGGCGATCGATGCCGCGATCAACGCGCTCGAGGAGGCCGACCAGCATCTGACGGCGGCGCTGATCGCGGCCGACTTCGACCCCGATGAGCTCGAACGGATCGAGGAACGGCTGTTCGCGCTGCGCGCTGCCTCGCGCAAATATTCCACCCCGGTGGAGGGGCTGGCGGCGCTGGCCCGGCAATATGCCGCCGACGTGGCGCTGATCGATGCCGGCGCCGACCAGTTGAAAACGCTTGAGGCAGGCGCCACCGAGGCCGACCAGCGCTATTGCGCCGCCGCCAGCGAACTCTCCGCCGCGCGTGGCAAATCCGCCGAGAAGCTCGACAAGGCTGTCAATGCTGAACTGGCGCCGCTCAAGCTCGACCGCGCCAAATTCATCACCCAGATCGTGTCCGATGCCAACGCGCCGGGGCCGCAAGGTTTCGATCGCGTCGAGTTCTGGGTGCAGACCAATCCCGGTACCAGGCCCGGCCCGCTGATGAAGGTCGCCTCCGGCGGCGAGCTGTCGCGGTTTCTGCTGGCGCTGAAGGTGGTGCTGTCGGATCGCGGTTCGGCGCCGACGCTGGTGTTCGACGAGATCGATACCGGTGTCGGCGGCGCGGTGGCGGATGCCATCGGCGCCCGCTTGGCGCGGCTTGCAGGCCGGGTACAGGTCATGGCGGTGACCCACGCGCCCCAGGTCGCCGCCCGAGCCGACCTGCATCTTCTGATTTCGAAGGACGCTCTCGACCGCGGCCGCCGCGTCGCCACCCGTGTCAACGCGCTTCAAGCCGAGCATCGCCGCGAGGAGATCGCCCGCATGCTGGCGGGTGCGGAAATCACCGCCGAGGCCAGGGCCGCGGCGGACCGGCTGCTGAAAGCGGCGACGGTATGATCGGCCCACGCCCAGGCGTTGCGCCGCCCGCGTGGTTTTTTCTATAGTTGCTCGATCCTATTGCACCGCCATGGCCAAGACAGCGAAGACCACCCACCCGCCCGAAATTGCCTCGCTCACCCAGGCCCAGGCCAAGGTCGAGCACAAACGACTTGCGCTCGAACTCGAGCGCCACGATCAGCTTTACTATCAGGACGACGCGCCTGACATCACGGATGCCGCCTACGACGCGCTGCGGCGGCGTTTCAACGCCATCGAGGCGCGGTTTCCCGACCTGGTCACGGGCGCTTCGCCGTCGCAGAAGGTCGGCGCCAAACCGTCCGGGCGCTTCGCGAAACTCCGGCACGCGGTGCCGATGCTGTCGCTCGACAACGCCTTCGCCGAACCGGATGTCGTTGATTTCGTAGGTCGCATCCGCCGCTTCCTCAGGCTTACCGACGACGAGCAAATCGCTTTCAGCGCCGAGCCGAAAATCGATGGGCTGTCGATGTCGTTGCGCTACCAGGGCGGCGAACTGGTGACCGCCGCGACCCGCGGCGATGGCGCCGAGGGCGAGGACGTCACCGCCAATATCCGCACGCTGGCCGACGTGCCGAAGCGACTCCACGGCCGCGCGGTGCCCGATATTTGCGAGGTGCGCGGCGAGGTCTACATGACCAAACAGGCGTTCCTTGCGCTAAATGAGCGACAGAAGGCGGCAGGCGACACCGTGTTCGCCAACCCGCGAAATTCAGCCGCGGGCTCGCTGCGCCAGAAGGATCCCTCGATCACCGCTTCGCGTCCCCTGGGCTTCTTCGCCTATGCCTGGGGCGAGATGTCGGAGCTGCCGGCCGAGACCCAGTCCGGCATGATCGCCTGGTTCCAGCGCTGTGGCTTCAGGACCAATCCGCTGACGCGCCTCTGCCGGTCGGTTGAGCAACTGATCGCCTTTCATCGCGAGATCGAACAGCAGCGCGGCGAACTCGACTACGATATTGACGGCGTGGTCTACAAGATCGACCGCATCGACTTGCAGGAGCGGCTGGGTTTCGTGTCGCGCACGCCGCGCTGGGCGATCGCGCACAAGTTCCCGGCCGAGCGCGCGATCACGGAGTTGCGCGATATTGTTATTCAGGTCGGCCGCACCGGCTCACTCACCCCCGTCGGTAAACTTGCTCCGGTCGGCGTTGGCGGGGTGATCGTGCAGAATGTCACGTTGCACAATGCGGATTACATCAAAGGCATAGGGGGCAATGGCGAAATACTCCGCGAGGGCAGAGATCTCCGACGCGGCGATACGGTCATTGTGCAACGTGCCGGCGATGTCATTCCGCAAATCGTTGATGTTGTGGTCGATCAGCCACGCGGGAAAGACGAATATCAGTTCCCGACAGAATGTCCCTGTGACCTGAAAACCAAAGTCGTTCGAGAGGAAACCGCGACCGGCGAGGAAGGCTCGCGGGCCCGGTGCAGCGGCGAATTCGCCTGTCCTTATCAGAAGATCGAACACTTAAAACTGTTCGCGTCGCGCCGCGCCTTCGATATCGACGGACTCGGTGAGAAGCAGATCGAGTTTTTTTTCGCGAATGGCTGGGTGCGGGAGCCTGCTGAAATCTTCACGCTGGCTTCTCGCAACCAAGGGATCAAGCTGGAGCAACACGAAGGCTATGGCGAGACCTCGGTGCGCAATCTGTTCGCCGCGATCGAGCAACGGCGACGCATCGCGCTAGAGCGTTTCATCTACGCGCTTGGCATGCGCCATGTCGGCGAGACCACGGCGCTGGCGCTGGCGCGCGGCTACGGTTCCTGGGCCGCCTTTCACGAGGCCTGCATGAAGGTGCGCGACGACGATGCCGATGCAGTCGCCGAGATGGATGCGCTGGACCAGATCGGCGACACCGTGATCGCCAGCATCAAGGCCTATTTTGGCGAGAGCCATAACCGCGACATCGTCGAGCGGTTGACGAAAGAGGTTACCATCCTCGATGCCGAAAAACCGAAAAGCCATTCGGCGATCGCCGGCAAGACCGTGGTGTTCACCGGCGCGCTGGAAAAGATGACGCGCGACGAGGCCAAGGCGATGGCCGAGCGGTTCGGGGCCAAGGTGTCCGGCTCGGTGTCGAAGAAGACCGATTACGTGGTCGCCGGTCCCGGCGCCGGCTCGAAACTCAAGGAGGCCACCAAGCACGGCGTCGCCGTGCTGACCGAAGACGAGTGGCTGACGATGGTCGGGGCATGATGCAAGGCAGCAATGAAAAATCCGCATCCTGATGACTCCGGCTCCGCCGTGAGGCCTCCGGGGCGGACCACCAAAATATCGAAAACAACCCCATGCAAAGTTAGCTGATGACCGGCGGCGTGATGCCTGATGCATGCTGCAAAAACATTTGACACGTCGGGCAGGCGCATCATGCAACGCTCCTTTTGCCTGGACCCCTGAGCCGTCGCCAGAAGTGCCCGCAACTGAGGTGTCCGCAACTGAGGTTGCAGTTTGTCTGGATTTGGACTATATCCATATCTGACAAAAGGTATGCCGATGTTAAATAACCGTGATCCGACCCCGGCCGAGTCCGCAAAAAGCCCGCAACGTCTTGATAATTCGCGATTTTCTCCCGCCAACCGGCGGCGGCTCAGCGCGCCAGCTTTACGGACCTTCCTCGCCATCGCGGATCTATGGAGGTTGACGGAAGCGCAACGCATCCTGGTCCTCGGGTATCCATCTCGATCGACCTATCATAGCTGGTGCAAGCAAGCTCGCGAGCACGGCGCTTTCACCCTCGATGTCGATGTCCTCACACGCATCTCGGCAATCCTCGGAATTCATCAAGGTCTGCGGGTTCTGTTCCCTACGGAGCAACTAGGAGTCGAGTGGCTGCGAACCCCGCACAATGCGCTCATCTTCGGCGAGCGACCGCCCCTCGACCTTGTGACCAGTGGCTCCCAGGATGGGTTGCTCTCGGTGCGCCGTTTCCTCGACGGCGCGCGCGGCGGCCGCTACATGCAGCCGAATACCGTTGACGAGGCGTTCACACCCTACGACGATACGGAAATCGTCTTCCGGTGACGGACGGGTTCGCACCCGCGCCTCGGCCTGCCCATCGTCTGATCCCGTCGCAATTTCCACCCCTTGGGCTCTTCGATACGGTTGCGACCGCAGCCGACCTTGCGGTGGTGATGGAATTGGCCGGCTGGACCAACGATCGGCTTGTCGCCGATAGTATCGCTCGGCTACCGCGGACCGAATGGGTGTATGGCGTTCCCAACGCCAGCATCGTGATGGCCGCTTTCCTGCACGTCGCACCTGGCGGGATGCGGTTCAATGGCCCTGAACTCGGTGCCTGGTACGCCGCTGACGATATTCGGACTGCAGCTGCCGAGGTCGGTCATCACCTCAGGCGCGAAACGGTCGCTCGCCATGTAGCCTCCATGACCCGGACCTACAGGGCCTATGCCGCAACCTTGTTAGGCGAGTATCTCGATATCAGAGGCCAGCAGGCCACGCGCCCTGACGTATACGCCAGTGATCGCTATGAGGGTTCGCAAAAGCTCGGCGAGGAGGTTCGCGCGTCAGCTGGCGCGGGACTGCTCTACGACAGCCTGCGACGTCGAACCGGCAGCAACGTCGTTGCGCATCGGCCGCGCAACATCACAGAAATTTTGCAGACGGATCATTTCGAAATTACGGTTATGGCCATGTCGCGCACGATCGACATCCGCAAACTTTGACGGAGCTTTGCCGCCAAGAGGCGAGTGCAGTCATGGATGGCGGCAGCGGACGCCGAAACACGCGGCGAGCGCGTGCGCTGCACGATTCGAGTTCAGCGCCGAGCTTTCGAATTTTTGGCAACAACACCGCTCGCGCTATCCTGGTTCGAGCCCGGCTCGCGCAGTTCACCCGGCGTCCGGCCGGTCAGTCGCCGCAATACGCGGGTCATATGCGGCTGGTGCGAGAAGCCTGACCGCGCTGCGACATCGGCGAGCGGCATTTTGGTTGTTGTGAGCAGCTTGATGGCCTGTTCGACGCGCTTCCTGAGGACGAATTGATAGACCGGGAGGCCTGTCGACTCCCGGAAGGCCAAAGTGAAGGCACGGCGGTTCATGCCGGCAAGAGCCGCGAGTTCATCGACGGTCACACGCCCGGTCAACTTGTCGTGGATGCGGGCCTCAATGATTTTCAGACGGCCCGCGGTCAGCAGCTGACGGTGAGAGTGTGCGGATCGCGCGCGCGCCGCGTCGAGCATCAAACCAAGCACCAGCGCCAGCGCCCAGTCCCGCATCGCCGACCGGGCTTGGGAGTGGCCTTGGGAGCTGTCCTGGCCGAACTCCTCCAGCCTCCGACATAACTCGGCAACCAGGGGATCGCGGAGCGGCCGGTCGGCAAGCACGGCAAGCTCGGCAACCTTGCCGCCAGCTTCCGCGATCAGCTTGGCCGCAACGGTGACAGGGATCCGAACGAGCGTCAGTTCGCGACCATCTTCGATGGCGAATGCTGTCGCTCGATTGCCGAGGCTGAACAGCAGGTCGCCTGGCCGTGTAAACACCCGACGGGGGCCAGCTCCAAGATCGATCAGCGCATTCGATGAGCCAGTTCGAACCAATCGCAATTCGAGCAAGCCTGCCGGCGGATGCTTGTACTGCGCGGCCGCATAGTAAACCCGGGAAACGGTGAAGTTGGCTTTCACCAGTCGAACCTAAAGTACCGATACAACGGTGTCCAGACCGCCCGATCGTGCAACGTCCGAACGTGAAAGACCAATCCCCGATACACCCCTATGTTGCCGTTACCGACTGGTGAGGAGATGCGAACATGGTTGTTCCCGAATGCACGGGATGCGATTGCGGCATCACGGTTGCGAATTACAGCAAGAGAGTCCGATCGGCGCAAGACTGTCCGAGCGGACGATACGCAATCCGCGGTAACCTCTAGCGTTGATCATCAAGGAGTGGATACCGTGAGCCAATCCGTTCAAGTGGGTCCTTCGACGCTCGCCTTCGATAAAAGCGGCTCGGGTCCGGCCGTCATCATCGTCCATGGCATTGGTGGCCACAAGGAGGATTGGGCGGATGTCGCGGCCAGGCTTGCGCCCTCGCACACCGTCTATGCGGTCGACATGTTGGGTTTCGGCGGCTCCTCCAAAACCGGCGAGACGATCACCATCGCCGATCAGGTGGCGGCCATTGCCGGGCTCATGGATGCAGAGAATATTGCCCAGGCCGATGTGATCGGCAATTCGGTGGGCGGCTGGGTCGCAGCCACCCTGGCCGCGGATCACCCGGATCGCGTCCATCGCCTGGTGCTGGTCGATGCCGCCGGTTTCAAGGCGATGTTCGAGGGCCCGCCGCCCGTGGAGTTCTATCCGCAGGATGCAAGCCAGATGGCAAAGCTTCTGCGCACCGTGCGATTTGATCCTTCGACCCATCAGCCGGCCTACGTCGCCAAGGCGCTTGCGGCATCACAAGCGAGCGGCGACGGACTGGCCGCGGCGGCCGTCGGCAAGGGCATGTTCGTCTCGCCTCGCTTGGAGGATGTCGCCGACCGCGTCACGGCGCCAACGCTCATCATCTGGGGTGCCGAAGACAAGCTGTTTCCGCCAGGTATCGCCGACCTGGTCGCCAGCCACATCAAGGGCTCGCGCAAGGAGTTGATCCCGAACGCCAGCCACTTTCCGCAGCTCGATCATCCCGACGCGTTCAACGCCGCGGTTTCGACATTCTTAACGTGAACTTTCGGTAGAACGATATTTGCGGGAAACCATTCGATGAGCCTGAAAGATCCTAACGCCGTTCGCCCGCGCTTGCCGAAACGGGTGGCGATCATTCTCTCCAATCCGGCCATCTCCCCAACCACGGGATGGCCGGAGGAAGCTTGGTGCGAACTACCTGCAGGGTGGTCTGTGGCGCGGGTTCGCGGCGCGGGACGGCAACCTCATTACCGGTCAACAAAATTTCTCCGGTCAGGAGACCGCCGACCTCGTCATTCGGGCCCTGGGAGAGTGAGTTTGATGCAATCTGAACTTCAGGTAAGCCAGGAACATCGCAGAAACGGAGAACAAGGTGTCTAAACTAGGTTCTGCCATCGTCATCGGTTATGGACCGGGCGTTGGTGCCGGCGTCGCCGAAGCATTCGCCGCGCTTGGCTATCCGCTCGCGCTGATCGCCCGCGATCAAAACAAGTTGGAGACTGCTGCAAAATCCATGTCGGATCGGGGCATTCCCGCCAAGGGCTTTGCCGCTGACGCCGGCGACGATGGATCGCTCACCCGGGCGCTGGCCAAGGCCACCGCGGCGATGGGGGAGCCGGACATTCTGATCTACAATGCCGCGCGTTTCCGCCCGGGCCCGGTTCTTGATCTGGCGCCGGAAGGGCTGGTCGAGGATTTCCGCATTTGCGTTGCTGGCGCACTGACCGCTTCGCGCGCCGTTGCTCCCGGCATGATCTCGCGGGGCCACGGCTCTATTCTGTTCACCGGCGGCGGCTTCGCGCTCACCCCC
>Ga0302319_10014189_pt1 | contig 14879 bp, 10 predicted proteins | sample Bog_T0_2_FD_203319 | JGI IMG/M metagenome (GOLD analysis project Ga0302319, IMG submission 203319) | Peat permafrost microbial communities from Stordalen Mire near Abisko, Sweden - Bog_T0_2 | ecosystem: Environmental > Terrestrial > Soil > Wetlands > Peat | place: Sweden: Abisko, Stordalen Mire... | reverse complement strand
AGGACGTGCAGGTCGCGGGCGAGCCGCGCCGCCTGCGAGGCGCCGCCGGCGCGCGCGACGATCTCGCGCTCCAGCGCGTCGAAGGCGTTGGGCCGCCCGGCGACGCCGGCGAAAGCCGGGCTCATCCGCATCAGGCGATCGATCGCCGCGCCGAAGGCCGACTGGCCGCCTTCGACCAGCCATTGGCCGGGCGTCAGCGCCGAATAATGCGGGCCCCAGAAGCCGGGGATGAAGCGCGCTTCGTCCGAGACCGCCATGCAACAGGCGGAGGTGCCGAGAACCAGCGCCAGGCGGCGGCGCGGATCGGCGACCTCGTCGCCGCAGGCGGCACCCAAAGTCGCCAGCGCGCCGGCATGAGCGTCGATCAGCCCGGCGCCGACGGGCAAGCCCGGCGGCAGGCCGAATGCGCCCGCCGCCTCGGCGGCGAGCCCGCGCCCCAGCGCCGTCCCCGGGGCGACGATTTCGCCGCCGATGCGGGCAAAGCCCGGCCCCCCGAGCGCCTCGAGCCCGACGCCGGCGAAGACCTCCTGCGGCCAGCGCCGCTCGCGCGCGAGATAGAGCCACTTGCAGGCGACCGTGCAGGCGGAGCGGGCGAGCGAGCCGGTGGCGCGAAAGGTGAGGAAATCGGCCAGATCGAAGAAATGGCCGGCGCTCGCGAAGACGCGCGGCGCATGGCGGGCGAGCCACAGCAGCTTGGGCGGCTGCATCTCCGGCGAAATCGCGCCGCCGACATAGCGTAGCGCGTCATGGCCGCCGCGGTTGATCTCCGCCGCCTCTTCGACCGCGCGATGATCCATCCAGACGATGACGTCGCGCGCCGGATCGCCGCTCGGCCCGACCGGAAGCGACTGGCCAGCCGGATCGAGGACGACCAGCGAACAGGTGGCGTCGAAGCCGATGCCGCCGATCGATTCCGGCCTCACGCCGGCCGCTGCGATCGCCCCGCGCACCGAGGCGACGGTCGCCGCCCAGATGTCGGCCGAGGACTGTTCGACAATGTCGCCGGGCTCGCGCCAGGTGGCGATCACGCGCCGCGCATTGGAGAGCAATTGCCCGTGCGACGTGAAAACGCCCGCACGAACGCTGCCCGTTCCCACGTCGACGCCGATGAACGCCTCATCCATGACCGGCCCCGATGCCAAACTCGGCGACAAAATTTCACTTGCCGGGGGCGCGCGCAAGCGGCGCGTCGGCGAGAGCGAAACGTTCGGGTCGTTAATTCACGACATTATACGTGATACAACTTGACTTACTCTATGCTTATGATATTATCACTGCACCTAGAAATCCCCATTCATTGGAGGAAGCCAATGCTGCAGATCGGCCAGATTGCGCCCGACTTCACCGCCGACACCACTCAGGGCAAGATCCATTTCCATGAGTGGATCGAAGGCTCATGGGCGGTGCTGTTCTCGCACCCCAAGGATTTCACCCCCGTCTGCACCACCGAGCTCGGCTCGGTCGCGCGGCTGAAGGGCGAGTTCGACAAGCGCGGCGTCAAGGTCATCGGCCTGTCGGTCGATCCCGTCGCCGATCACCTCCGCTGGGAGAAGGACATCGAGGAAACCCAGGGCGTGGCGGTCAACTTCCCGATGATCGGCGACACCGACCTGTCGATCGCCAAGGCCTGGGGCATGCTGCCGGCGGCGACGCCGGGAAGCTCGGCCGGGCGCACGCCCGCCGACAATCAGACCGTGCGCACCGTCTTCGTCATCGCCCCCGACAAGACGATCAAGCTGCAGCTCGCCTATCCGATGACGACCGGGCGCAACTTCGAGGAAATCCTGCGCGTCATCGACTCGCTGCAACTGACGGCGAAGCTCAAGGTGGCGACCCCGGCCGACTGGAAGGCGGGCGGCGACGTCATCATCACCGGCGCGGTCAGCGACGAGGAGGCGAAAACGCGCTTTCCCCAGGGCTGGCGGACCCCCAAGCCCTATATGCGCGTCGTCAAGCTGTAAGACGCGGGGCAGCGGAGTTGACTAAGTCTAGTAACTTGATCTAATAAATCGGCCGGCGCGGATCCGCGCCGACCGGAACCGCGCGCAAGGGCGGAAGGTCGGCGGTGCGCGGCGCCGCGGGAGCCCTCGATGCCGGCCTTTTTGCACGCGATCAACCCCCTCTATTCGCTCTCCGGCCTCGTCGTCGGCGCGCTGGTTGGTTTTACCGGGGTCGGCGGCGGCTCGCTGATGACGCCGCTGCTGGTGCTGGTGTTCGGCATCCATCCGGCGACCGCGGTCGGCACCGACCTCCTCTACGCCGGCCTGACCAAGATCGGCGGCTCGGCGGTGCACAGCTACAACCGCGCCGTCGACTGGCGCATCGTCGGCCGGCTTGCCGCCGGCAGCGTCCCGGCCGCCGCGCTGACCCTCATCCTGCTCAATTATTTCGGCAAGGACACCAAGTCGGTCGGCACGATCATCACGTCCGTGCTTGGCTTCGCCCTGATCCTGACCGCAGTCACGCTCATCCTGCGCCGCTGGCTGCTGAGGAGGCTCGCCAACGCGCTCGACCGCTGCTCGACGCGGCAGATCACCGGCCTGACGGTCGCGCTCGGCGCCGTGCTCGGCGCTTTGGTGTCGCTGTCGTCGGTCGGCGCCGGCGCGATCGGCGTCACCGCCCTGCTCACGCTCTATCCCAAGATGCCGACCGTGCGCATCGTCGGCTCCGACATCGCCCATGCCGTGCCGCTGGCGCTGATCGCCGGCGCCGGCCATTGGTGGATCGGCTCGGTCGACTGGTCGCTGCTGATCTCGCTGCTGATCGGCTCGCTGCCCGGCATCGCGGTCGGCAGCGCGCTCGCTTCGAAGGTGCCGGACCGGGTGCTGCGGCCGGTGCTGGCCGGCACGCTGGCGCTGATCGGCGGCAAGCTGGTGTTCTGAGGAGCGGCAAGCCGGCGCTCGGCGTCGCGCGCGCCCCCAAAGTCCTCGACTCGAACCTGCGGCCAAAAACCGCGGGGCGCGCTGATGCGGCGGCGCCCGACGGGCGCCGCCAATGTTCTGCCTCGTGACGTCGACCCGTCGCCTTAAGCGTGGGCGTGCTTGGCCGACATGGCGGCCGGCGCCGAGTCCGCCCCGGCCGTGACGCCCGCGGTAAAGCGGACGACCAGCAGGCACAGCGCCAGCGCCGCGATCGCGACCGGCGCCAAGACGACCAAGACCTGGCCTGAGGTGAGGCCCACCATCAGCAACTGCCCGGCGACGAACGGCCCGACGATCGTGCCGACGCGTCCGGCAGCGACGGTGGAGCCGACGCCGCGGTTGCGAACCGGAGCGCTGTAGCCGAGCGGCGCAAACGCGTAGAGCAGCGTCTGTCCGGTCGCGGTGCCGATGCCGATCATGAAGCCGAGCGCCGAGGCGGAGAGAAGGTTGAGCGGCGACAGGCCCAGCACCGCCAGCGACGCGGCGAGGATGACGTAACCGACGATCGTGACCGCGTACGCCAGTTTCTTGTCGAGCAGATAGCCGGTGGCCACCGAAGTCACGACCGATCCGAGATTGTACAACATCTGGATGATCGCGCCGTCCGCCCTGGATATCCCGCGCGCGCCCATCAGCGACGGCATCCACATCACCATCGTATACATCACCGCGAGCGTCAGGAAGGTCGCGCCCCAAAGCGAAAGCGTGAGTGGCAGCTTCTTCGACCCCAGCACATCGATCCAATAATTGCCTTCGGGCGCTCCCGGCGCCGCAACGACGCGCTTCGAGGCCGGCAGGAAGAAGATCATCCCGATGGAAATCAGGATCGGCACGACGCCGCCGACATAGAAGACCTGACTCCAACCGTTGCCCAGGATTCCGGTGGCGACGACCCCCGCCGCCAGCAGGCCGCCAAAGGCGATGGAGGCGTAGACGATGCCGACGTAGCGCTTTTTCTGGTCGGCTGGGCTGTGATCGCTGGTCATTGCGATCACGACCGGCATCGCCGCGCCGAGGCCGGCGCCGGTCAGGAACCGCACGGCGACGAGCGTGACGATGTCGGTGCATTGCGGCGTGAGAAGGCAGAAGAAGCCGAACGCAAAGGTCGCTGCGATGAGCACCGGCTTGCGTCCGAACCGGTCGGCCAGAACGCCGCCGATGGCGGCGAAAAGCAGCACGCCGACCGCGCTGGCGCTGAAGAATAAGCCCAATTGCGACGGCTGAAGTCCCAGCGCCGGCGCCAGTTTCGGCGCCGAGATCCCGGCGGCCTGGATGTCGAAACCCTCCATCATGATGATAAGGAAAGAAAAGACGACTATCCGGAAGGTCTGTAGCTCCTTCAACTCTCTCTTGTGGTCCATTTCCCTTTTCGTCGACTTAGCGACGCTCCCTCACCTAGTGTTGATTGCTGGACTCGCCCCCCTGGCCCATTGCAATGAAATTTGCGCCGCGGCGCCGCCTGACGCCGCCAATCGATCACGCAAGTCCAGCCGACTGCCGATAATCCGGCAAACTCGACCCGCCGAGCGGCGGGCTGGAAAGCTCCGTTGCCGTAGACTGGTGAAATATTTGCGCCAACACATTGCGCTGTCGCCGATCGGATATTCCTGAGCGGCGGTGATGTATTCGCAATCATGCTTCGATGCGTTGGCGAACGACATTGTTTTTGTTGCGTCCTATTTTGACCTCAACGGACGATCGCTGACCCTGCGATCGCGAACCGCCGGCGGCGGCCGACGGCCGCCAGATACGGTCAGCCCTTGCCCTTCGATCAGTTGCGCCGCGCCGCTCGGCGCTCCGCGCAAGCCCCCCTTCTGCGTCGCTTTGACCCGCCTCGAGCCTCGCCCTCGCGGATGACCGACGCCCGCGGCCCGATCGCTGGCCGACGGGCGTCGCCAAAACCGCGCCTCAGCGCGTCATGGTGCCGTCCCAAGTGCTCGGCTTGGCCGGCGCCGACTTGCCGGTGAACCAAGTCGTGGTGACGTTCTTGCTTTCGGTGAAGAAGATGAAGCCGTCGCGCCCCATGCAGTGCAAGTCGCCGAAGAACGACTGCTTGTGGCCGGTGAAGCCGAAGATGCCGAGCGGAACCGGAATGCCGACGTTGACGCCGACCATGCCGCCGTCGGTGCGATAGGCGAATTCGCGCGCGTAATGGCCGCTTTCGGTATAGATCACCGAGCCGTTGGCGAACGGGCTGGCGTTCATCACCGCGAGGCCCTGCTCGAAATTGTCGACCCGCTTGACGCACAGCACCGGGCCGAAGACTTCCTGGCGGCCGACCGACATCGCTTCCGTCACGTGGTCGAAGATCGTCGGGCCGACGAAGAACCCCTTCTCGCATCCGCGCGGGACTTTCGTCTTGCGTCCGTCGAGGACGAGCGTCGCGCCTTCCTTGACGCCGGTTTCGATCCAATTGAGGACGAAGTCCTTGTGGCCCTGGTTGATCACGGGGCCGAGCCCGGTCGCCTTGTTGTAGGCCGGGCCGAGGTTGATATCCTTGCACGCCTTGACGATCGCTTCGACGAAGGCGTCGGCGATCGCGTTCTCCACCACCACGCAGGGCAACGCCATGCAGCGTTCGCCGGCGCAGCCGGTGAAAGAATTGACGATGCTCGCCACCGTGCGATCGAGCACGCAGTCGCTCATCACCAGGGCATGGTTCTTGGCTTCGGTCAGCGCCTGGACGCGCTTGCCGTTGGCGGCGGCGGTCGAATAGATGTGCAGGCCGACGCTGGTCGAACCGACGAAGCTGACGCCCCTGATCTTGGGGTGCTTGAGGAAGATCTCCGCTTCGTTGCGGCTGGTGGTGACGACGTTGAGCACGCCGGCGGGAAGCCCCGCCTCGTACCACAACTCGGTGATGCGCAGCGCGCATTGCGGGGCGAAGCTCGCCGCCTTCAGCACCAGCGTGTTGCCGGTGACGATGCAGATCGGCGCCATCCAGCCTTGCGGAATCATCGCCGGAAAGTTCCACGGCGCGATGCCGGCGAAGACGCCGATCGGCTCGTTGAAGCGAACGGTGTCGTAGCCCGGCGAAACGTTGGCGATCGAGTCGCCTTTCATGATATGCGGCGCGCCGGCGGCGAACTCGACCACCTCGATGACCTTGAGGATGTCGCCCTGGGCTTCGTCCCACTTCTTGCCGTTCTCCTGGGCGCAGAGATAGGTCAGCTCGTCGAGATGGCTGTCGAGCAGAGCCTTCATCCGGAACAGCACCTGGACCCGCTTGCTCACCGGCGTGTCGCGCCAGGCCGGAAAGGCCTTGGCCGCGGCCTCGATGGCTTCCTCGACTTCGTCGGCCGTGCACTGCGGCGCGAGCGCGATCACCGCGCCGGTCGAAGGATCGAAACACGGCATGTATTTCTGGCTGGCCGATTCCTTCCACTGGCCGCCGACGCCGTACTTCAGCTTCTTCGGCCGCTCGCCGCTGACCGGATCGGGCTCGCCTCGGGACCCAGCGGCAAAATAGTCGTTAAACATCACCCTCTCCTCGTGTTCCAAGTCCTGTCGCGCAGAAGCCGCCTGGGGGCCTCAGCCGCGTTGTGTCGTCGTCCGCTGCGCCGGATGCGCCTGGCGGACGGCGCGGTGGTTCGGCTTTCGCGGCGACGACGGCCATGGCGCGATGTCGGATCGCGAAAGGCGCGGGCGACGGTTCGCCGCCCGCGATCGGCTATTTCGCCAACGCCGGCGCCGGCGCCTGGCCCCACTTCTCCGGCAGCCAGGGATAGTTGCGATCGCCGAGAGAATTCGGATCGACCGCGTTCTTGAACTGCCTCTGGAAGTCGAGGACGAACGTCTGCGGCGCCTTGGCCATGCCGTCCCAGATCCTCTGGTCCGACCAGCCGATCTGCAGGTACAGAAGCTCCTTGCCGAGCGGCAGGCCCTGGGCGACGCAGTCGGCGATCGCGTCCTCCATGTGCTTGATGCAGGCGTCGATCGAAGCGTCGCTGGCGGGATCGTAGGAGACGAACTGCTCGAGGCCGAAATAGCCGCCGCCGCCCAGCGTGCTGCCGCAGCCCATCAGCGCGTCGCCGCCGCACTCGACCAGCAAGTGGCTCTGCTGATCTTTTTCGAAGCCCTTGATCGCGGTGGGAACGTAGTCCTTGACGAAATCCGGGGTTCCCGCCTGCATCCAGCTTCCCATGTAGCCGCCGGCCCAGATGAAGTTGCAGTGCTTATGGCCGAGGCGCTGCATGTACATGTTGGTGAATTCGGCCATGTCCGGTTCGCAATACCGCTCCACCTTGTAGCAGCCGGTCTGGGAGAGGATTTCGTTGAGGATCTTGTCCTGCAGTTGGATGCCGTCGAGCGACTGCGCCGCCAGAATCAGTTGGAACGAAATCCTCGCCGTCTCGTTGATGGCGACGATCTCCGGATCCTTGGCGAGCGTCTCGACGTCGTTGAGGGTCTTGGTCGGATCGATATAGGTCAGCCACAACGCGGTCGCCAGATTGGCGCCGGCCAGGTTCAGCTGCCGATGGAAGATGTAGCCGAGACCGTTGTCGTAGATGGCGTAGTAGCAGTTCGCCCACGCGTCCCAGTTCGGCGCGCCGATGGTGTAGGCGCGGAAGTTCTCGCCGACCGGCAGCCGATAGCCCGGCGGCCGACCCTTGACCTCGAACTCGGTCGGTCCCGGCCAATCGGCGAGCTTGATGGCGCATTTGGTGTAGGTGCCGAGGCCGCCGCGCGAACCCAAATTGCCGCGGGTGACGCCCCTGACGCTCGGTCCCGGGCCTTCCGAGCAGAACCAGCCGGCGCCGGAGCTGAGCGAGCCGGTGCGGACGACCTTTCCGGCCGGGGTCACCCATTCCTGACCGAGCAGATTGTCGGAATTGTTGCCCATGTAATGGCTCGACGGGCCGCCGCCGAAATAGGCGCAGGCGCTCGCCACCACCGAGGTCGAGCTGCCCGCCCCGATGATGTTGCAGTTGAGCCCGAGCTTCATCGCCTCGGCCTGAAGCTGGGCGCAGATCACGTAGGGCTCGACGATGGCGAAGCGGTTCTTCTCGTCGATGTCGATGATGCGGTTCATCCGCCTGAGGTCGAGCTGGACCGTCGGCTCGTTGTCCTTCATCGGCGCGGCCCAGTGATACCAGCCGGTCGAAATCGGCTTGATCTTGATTTTGTATTTGTTGCAGACCTTGGTCACCGCCTGCACTTCGCGGGTCGAGGCCGGCATCACCACCGCCCACGGCCGCGGCATATAGTGGCTGCGGTTCGGCCGCACGAGTTCGGCGAGCCACTCGAAGGCGTAGGAGTCGAGGAAAGCGGGATCGTCGGTGACGTTTTCCGTTCCGACGATGTCCTCGATGGCGCGATAGGCGTCTCTGGAGATTTCCATTTTTCGGATCCTTCCGCTCACAGGGCCATGTTGACGAGCTGGAGAATGTCGAGAACTTCCAGCTTGCCCTTCGTGCCCCGCACGGCGTCGATGAAGTTGCGCTCGCACCACGGGCAAGCGGTCACCAGGGCGTCCGCCCCGGTCGACTCGGCTTCCTCGATGCGCTCGCCCGCAGTCCATTCGGAGAACTTGGGATAGGCTTCCCGCGCCCCGCCGCCGGCGCCGCAGCACCAGGCGCCTTCCTTGATGCGCTCCATCTCGACCAGTTCGACGCCGGGAATGGCCTTCAGCACGTTGCGCGGCGCGTCGTAGACGCCGAAGGCGCCGTTGTAGCGCGGGCGCGGCGGGTCGTAGACGACGGCCTGGCCGAAGATCTTCTTCTCGACGCCGTCCCACGGCACGTAGTCTTCGCCTTGCCGGCCGAGATGGCAGGGATCGTGGTAGGTGACCTTCATCGGCACGGGATTGGTCATCTTCAGCCGACCGTCCGTCACCATCTGGTCGAGCAGCTCGACCATGTGGACGACCTTGATCGTCGAGCCGGCGTGCTTCGTGTAAAGCCGCTTGAACGCGTAGTAGCAATCGGCGCACGGCGTGATGACCGTGTCGACGCCGGCCTTCTTCCACGCCGCCAGATTATGATCGGCGCTGTTGTGCAGCTGCTGATCGACGCCGATGCTGAACGCCTTGCCGCCGCAGCAGCTCTCGGCCGCGCCCATGATGCCGAAGTCGACGCCCGCCTTCTTGAGAATCTCGACCGCGGTGCGGGCGACTTCGCTCTGCTCGCCGTCGAACGAATAGCGGCAGCCGGCGTGGAAGACATACTTCGCGGTGGTCTTGGTGAGGTCCTTGACGCCGAGATCCTTCGCCCAGTCGCCGCGCCGCTCGTGCGGCTCGCCCATCGTGTTGTAGTCCTTGCGGAGCGACTCCAGCATCGGCTGAAACGCTTCGGGCAGATCGCCGTCCTCGACCAGCTTGGCGCGCAACTCGTGCATCGCCAGCAGCGGCTCCATGTCGTATCTGCACACCTTGCAGGCGACGTCGCAGGACCCGCACATGTTGCACATGAACACGGAGTCCTTGACCTTGTCGGTCACCGTCGAGCGCCCGTCCATCAACGACAGCGAGGTGATCAGCCGACCGCCGGCCGAATAGGAATGGAATTTCCCGTATTCGACGCTCGGGCATCCCTTGGAAAACCGCCAACTCTTCATCAGATCGAGCGGCACCCATTTGCAGTAGGCGCAGCGGGTGCATCGCATCGCGTCGGCGCGATAGTCTTGAATGGTCACGTTCCTTCTCCCCATTCTGCCCGGACGCCTAGAAGCAAAGCTTTCCAGGGTTCATGATGTTGGCGGGATCGACGATCTGTTTGACGGTCCGCAGAATCTCGGTCGAGCTGGCGTCGCGCTGGTAGACCAGCTCCGACCAGTAGCCGTACGGCCGGGAAAAATAGGCGCCCTGATCGACCAGTTCGGCGCTCGCCTCCAGGTAGATGTCTCTTGCCTTGGCGACCTCTTTCGCGTCGTTCGGATCGTAGGGAAAATTGAACTCGACGTGATGCGCGACGCCCTGGTGCTGAGGCTGGACGTAGATGCCGACGTCCGGCCACGGATAGTCGAAGCGCGCAGCGACCGAACGCACGGTCTCGATGAGCCCGGGCGCCTTGTCGAGTGTGGTCAGAAAGAAGATGTCCTGGCTTGCGCCCTTCGCCGTCAGCGTTGGCGGATGGTCGCCGGAGTCGCCGTCGATCAGCCGGACGACGTCGGCGCGGCTGACGCCGGCGAAGCCGCCGCACGGGGTCAGACGGAACTCCTGGACGAGCGCCCGGAATTCCTTTTCCTGAACCTTCAGCCTTTCCTCGGGAAACAGCGCCGTCCCCGCCAGGCCGACCAGCGCCACCCATTCCGGCAGCGCCTGGCGCAGTTTCCTGGCCGCCGCCGGCTGCGGCTCGACCAGCGCGGCGAGCTTGGCGCGGTTGAGCAGCAAGGTTTCGTCGCCGAGGCGAACCTTGGTCAGCTTGTAGATGAAGTCGACCAGTCCGCCGAGCTCGCTGTGCGGCACGAAGAAATAGCTGCGCACGGCTGGGATCAGCTCGAGCTTGATCGAGGCCCAGATGACGATTCCCATCGACCCTTGCGCGCCGGTCACCAATCGCATCAGGTCGGTCGCGAGCGGCCCTTTGCTGTCGACCTGGGCCAATCCGCGCTGCCATTGCGCTTCGAGATTGAGCGGGCCGTTGCCCGCTTCGCCGGTGAACGCCAGTTCGCCGCTGCCCCAGACCACGCCGCAATTTCTCAACGGCTCGGGCAAAGAGAAATTGAGCCGCGGGATGGTGGTCGGCTGCCGCTCGAGCAGGCTGGCGACGACCGACTTGTTGGCGCGCGGCGCCAGCGGGCGCGGAATTCTGAGTCCTTCCTTCGCCAGGGCCGGCGCGAGTTCGCTGTAGGTGACGCCCGGCTCGATGACCGCGACGCGGTTGCGACGATCGATGCGCTTGATCGCCTTCATGCGGCTGAGGTCGACGATGACCGCCTCGGTCGCGGTCGGGACGGTGTCGCCGTAGAAGTGAGGCGCCCCCGAGCTGACCGGCACCAGCGGCGTCGCGGTCGCGTTGGCCCATTTTACCAGCGCCTGGACCTCGCTCTCGTTCGCCGGCCTGACGACGAACCAGGGACGCAGCGGCTCGCAAAGACTTTCGTCGCTGGAGAATTCTTCCAGGGTCTTGGGATCGTCGAGAACGTTGTCCTCGCCGACGATGGCCGCCAATTGCCGCCTCTTCGTCTCCACGTTTCCGCCCTCCTCGTTCGCGACTTGATTTCTTGGTTGAGGATAAGAAACCTAAGCCACCGAGTGAAATAGTGAGTTGTTCAACCAACGGTCCGGCCAAGACAAAGCAGCAGATTTCCATAGCTCTCGCTTGGGCGAGAGCTTTGATAACCTTCCCGCTACGGGCAGGACTTCGCGCCGGACTTGTGGCGCCCGGCAAAACGAAGCTCGCACAAAACTAAACATTGGAAAATCGGCTATTTTCCAGTAATGCAATCGGGTTTTCCGATCTCCTGCGGCTGAAGGCGCCCAGGACGGCGCGCCGATCGGGCGCTGGCGAAGGCCGCGGCGGAAGGATCGGAATCCCGCTATCGTCGCGCGGCGGAACCGATCGTTGGGGGAGGCGAGGATGTCGCTGCCGCGCATTTCATTGCGCAAGGTCGCCTGCTTTGTCGCCGCTGCGGACGAGGGCAGCGTCAGCGCCGGCGCCCGACGCCTCTGCCTCTCCCAGGCGGCGATGTCCGAGGCGCTGAACGATCTCGAAAAGGATCTGGGCCTCGATCTTTTCATTCGCCACAAGGCGATAGGCGTCACGCTGACTGGCGCCGGGCGCCAGCTTCTGGTCGAGGCGCGCCGGCTTGTTCGCCAAGCCGAGGAGTTTCACGCGCTGGCCGGAGGGCCGGCCGCGAGCCTTTCGGGAGAATTGATTGTCGGCTGCTTCCCGACCCTGCTGCCGTTCCTCGCGCCGTCTTTGCTGGCCGGCTTTCAGGTCCGGCATCCCCAGGTGGCGCCTCGGTTCATCGAAGATTCGCAACTCAATCTCGAACACGCGATGTTGGCGGGAAACATCGATCTTTCGATCGTCTACGACTTCGACCTCAGTCCCGGATTCGAACGTGTGCGGCTCTATGACGCGGAGGCCTATATCCTCGTTTCGCCCCGGCACCGGCTCGGAAAGACGACCGCCCCGATCGACCTCGCCCTGTTCGGCGACGACCCTTTCGTTCAGATCGACGTCCTGCCGGGCCGCAACGATCACCTTTTCGCCGCCATCGGCATAACGCCGAACATCGTCCATCGGACGACGAATTTCGAATTCGTCCGCGCCCTGGTCGCCCACAATCTCGGCTATGCGGTGCTGGTTCAGCGACCCAGAAGCGACGTCACCTACGAAGGGCTGCCGCTGGTCATCCGACCGATCGCCAACCCGGTCCCGCCGCTGACGGTCGCGCTCGCCTGGCCGGCCAACGTGCATTTGCATCGCCGGGTGAAGGCCTTCGCCGACTTCACCGTAAAGGCCTGCAGGGATGGCCTGCAGGGGTGAACGCCCGGGACAGGGCGGGACCGCTGTGCGTCAGACGGCCTCGCCATTCTCCTTGGCGGCCGCCGACGCCAACGCGGGCAGGCCGTAACATTCAATCGCCGAGCCGCCGAAGACTCGTTCGCGTTCGGCCCCGGTGAGGTCCTTTACGCACTCCCGCAACGCGTCGATCACCCGCTCGTAGCTCGCCGCGACCAGACAGACCGGCCAGTCGGACCCGAACATGCAGCGATCGGCGCCGAAAATTTCGAGCGCCTCGATCACATAGGGCTTGAGATCGGCGGGCGTCCAAGCCCGCCAGTTCGCTTCGGTCACCATGCCGGAAAGCTTGCACCAGACATGGCCCCGCTGGGCTTTGAACCCGCGCATGAGCGCCGCCCATTCGTCGAAGCCGCGATTTCGGATTTCGGGCTTGGCGATGTGGTCGAGGACGAAGCGCAGATCGGCGAAGGCCTCCGTCGTCTCCACGCACGAGGGCAATTGCGGCAGGTTCGGCACCAGATCGTAGACGAGGCCGGCGCGCTGAACTTCCGCCAGTCCCCGCTTGACGTCATCCCGCAGCAGCCAATTCGGGTCGGCTTCGGTCTGAATCAGGTGCCGGACGCCGACGAGCCAGCGCCCTTCGGCGCTCCCTTTCAGCGCGGCCAACGTCTGGGCTAGGTTCGCGTCCGTGAGGTCGACCCAGCCGACCACGCCGGCGACAAAATCGGTCGCCGCCGCGAGGCGGATGAACGCCCGGGTCTCGTCGAGATCGTTCCAGGTCTGCACCAGGACCGTTGCCGAAACGCCGCTGCGCAAGAGCGACGGGCGCAGATCATGCGGGTCGAACCGCCGGTTGAGCGGCTCGAACGACCCGCTCAACCAACCGTAGTCGCCGCCGGTTTCCGGATGCCAAAAATGCTGATGCGCATCGATGGTGACTTGCGGCATGTCCTTTTCCTCGCCACCGCCGATGAATGAACGGTTTGAACCGCCTGGCGTCGACAGCCCGTCGCCCGAGCGCAGACCACGGTGGTCCGCGCTAACTCACGGACTTACACTCGGTTTTGTCTTTGGGGGAAACCGCCGCCGCGCGTGCGGACTGGCTGGTGGAGCTGAGGGGATTCGAACCCCTGACCTCTGCAGTGCGATTGCAGCGCTCTCCCATCTGAGCTACAGCCCCGTCCGCGCGGCTGTTTACGTGCGCGCCCCGCGGGTGTCAACGGCAGAAAGCGGGACTGGGCCGACCTAGGAGCGTCCATGCGGGCCATACTCAACGTCCTGATTCTCGCCCTCGATCTCTACAAGCTGGTGATCATCGTCGCGGCGGTGATGTCGTGGCTGATCGCCTTCAACGTCGTCAATTCCCGCAACGAAGTCGTCCGGACGATCTGGAGCGCGCTGGTGGCGATGACCGAGCCGGCCTTGCGGCCGATCCGCCGCTTCCTGCCCAACACCGGCGGCCTCGACATCTCGCCGATCGTCCTGTTCCTGCTGATCCTGCTCGTCGAGCAGATCATCACGCTCTACATCTACCCCTACGTCTTCTGAACGCGGTCGTGAGCGCCCCGTCCAAGACCGCCGCCGGCCGGTTCTTCGAGGACTTCCGCCTCGGCGAGACGCTCCGCCACGCAACGCCCCGCACGCTCACCGTCGGCGACGTCTCGCTCTATTCGGCGCTCTACGGGACGCGCTTCGCGGTGCAGAGCGCCGAAACCTTCGCCCGCGCGATCGGCTATCCGCAGTCGCCGGTCGACGACCTGCTCGCCTTCCACGTCGTGTTCGGCAAGACGGTCGCCGACGTCTCGCTCAACGCGATCGCCAATCTCGGCTACGCCGACTGCCGCTTTCTCAAGCCGGTCTATCCCGGCGACACGCTGTCGGCGACCTCCGAGGTGATCGGCCTCAAGGAGAATTCCAACCGCGAGAGCGGCGTCGTTTACGTGCGCTCGCAGGGCTTCAACCAGCATGGGCGGCTGGCGCTCGACTACGTGCGCTGGGTGATGGTGCGCAAGCGCGACGCCGCCGCGCCGGCGCCTGAGACCCATGTCCCCGATCTGCCCGCGGCGATCACGCCGGCCGAACTCGGCGCCGCCTGTCCGCAGATCGACGCGGCCGCCTACGATTTCGTCCTCGCCGGTTCGCCCTGTCGCTGGGGCGATTACGCGCCGGGCGAGCGCATCGACCATGTCGACGGCGTCACCGTCGAGGAAGCCGAGCACCAGATCGCGACCCGCCTCTACCAGAATGCGGCCAAGGTGCATTTCAACCTCCACAGCGAGAGCCAGGGCCGGTTCGGCCGGCGGCTGATCTACGGCGGCCACGTCATCTCGCTGGCGCGCGCGCTCAGCTTCAACGGCCTCGCCAACGCCTTCCACATCGCGGCGATCAACGGCGGCCGACACGTCGCGCCGCTGTTTGCCGGCGACACGGTTTTCGCCTGGAGCGAGGTTCTGGAGACGGCGGCCCTGCCCGGCCGCGCCGACGTCGGCGCGCTGCGGCTGCGAACGGTGGCGACCAAGAACCGCCCGTGCGGCGATTTCCCGCT